>WNGG01005074.1_pt1 | contig 34236 bp, 36 predicted proteins | sample 5400661 | NCBI WGS metagenome assembly WNGG01 (sample SAMN13153372, study PRJNA577476) | soil metagenome | isolation source: 100 cm soil or saprolite under Garry oak tree replicate 1 | place: USA:California | collected 2016-06-15
ATTACGTCTCGCTGAAGAAGAAGCTCGCGGAAGAGGGGCATCGCTTCACCACCGAGACGGACACCGAAGTCATCGCTCACTTGATTGAGAAGTATTACCCGCAAACCGGAAACGGACATCGGCCTTCGCTGGAAGAGGCTGTGCGGAAGGCGGTAGTTCAACTCACTGGAGTATTTGCGCTCGCGGTCATCTCCGTCGATGAGCCCAATAAGATTGTCGCTGCGCGCAACGGACCTCCCGCGGTTATCGGTCTCGGGAAAGACGAATATTTCGTGGCGTCGGATGTGCCCGCTATCCTTTATCACACGCGCGATCTCTTTTTTCTCGCTGATGGCGACCTAGCGGTGATTACCCCCGAAGGCGTGCGGCTCACCGACTTCAACGGCCAACCCATTGTTCGCCAGGTGCAGCACGTCACCTGGGACCCCATCATGGCGGAAAAAGGCGGCTTCAAGCATTTCATGCTCAAGGAAATTTACGAGCAGCCGCGGTCCGTCCGTGATACCACGTTGGGGAGAATCTCGCAGGAAACCGGGCACATTTTCCTTGACGAGATGGAGATCACGGCAGCTGAGTTCAAAGCCGCAAAAAAAATCAACATCGCCGCTTGCGGAACTAGTTGGCATGCGGCTCAAGCCGGCAAATTCATGATCGAGCGGATGGCGCGCGTCCCAGTGGAAGTGGATTACGCCAGCGAATGGCGCTATCGCGATCCTATCGTTCCCTCAGACACGATTACGCTTTTGATTTCGCAATCTGGGGAAACCGCAGACACCATCGCCGCGCAGCGAGAGGCCAAAGCCCGAGGATCGAAGACCCTGGCCATTTGCAACGTGGTGGGCTCGATGATTACCCGCGAGGCCGCCGGCACCATCTACACGCACGCCGGGCCCGAGATCGGCGTGGCCTCGACCAAAGCATTCACCGCACAACTTACAGCGCTATACCTATTCGCACTCTATCTTGGACAGGTGCGGGGCGCGATTACCGCAGAACAGGCACAGGATGCAGTCCATGAATTGACTCGCATTCCAGGCAAGCTCGAGCATTTGCTTACCCACGAAGAAGATTGTGAAGATCTGGCGAAGCAATATGTCCGCTCGCAGGATTTTCTCTTCCTTGGACGCGGCATTCACTACCCGATTGCTCTTGAGGGCGCGTTGAAGTTAAAAGAAATTTCATACATCCACGCGGAAGGCTATCCCGCGGGCGAGATGAAACATGGGCCCAATGCGCTGATCGACGAAAATCTGCCTGTAGTCATCATCGCAACTCGCGATCCCAAAGACGCGCTTTCCATGGTGCGTTATGAAAAGACAATTTCCAACCTTAAGGAAGTAAAAGCCCGCTCAGGCCAGGTCGTAGCCCTCGCGACCGAGGGCGACGAAGAGATCAAGGAAGCCGCCGACCATGTGCTCTACATTCCTTCGGCGCCCGAAGAATTGCTCCCGATCCTCGAGATCGTGCCACTGCAGTTGCTGGCATATCACATCGCCGTCCGCCGCGGGTGCGACGTGGACCAACCGCGAAACTTGGCCAAGTCAGTTACAGTGGAGTAGGAACCGGTCGTTTGGGGTTGGACGCGATGCTTCGATTCCCTGTTTGTATTCATCTAAAGCAGTAATGTCCCCATTCCAGACCTTCACTGCGCGCCTGATTAACTCCGTCTCGCTTTCCGGGATCACCAAACACCTGGAATTTGAGATGCTGAACGTGCCCCGGTTCGGCTTCGTACCCGGGCAGTGGCTATCGCTCAAGCACACCAAGGAAGATGGCGAAGAAATCACGCGGGCGTATTCGATCGCGTCGCCGCCTTCAGAGAACAGCAGTTTCGCGTTGTGCCTGAATCGCGTGCAGGACGGCTGGATGTCGAATTTTCTTTGCGACATGAAGCCAGGGGACGAGATTTCTTGTCAGGGCCCGTTCGGCGATTTCATCCTGCGACCGCCCATGCGCGACACCATCTTCATCGCGACCGGTACAGGCATTGCGCCGTTTCGCTCCATACTCCAGTGGCTGTTAGCAGATCCTTCGCGCCACCAGGGGAGGCAACTCTGGCTGGTTTTCGGAAATCGCACCGAGAAAGATATTTACTATCACCAAGAATTTCTGCAACTCGCCAGCAACCGTGAAAACTTCCACTATTGGCCCACGCTCAGCCGCGGCACTCCCGATTGGCCAGGATTGCGTGGATACGTGCAGGAACACGTGCCTCAAATTGTGCGAGGCCGATCTGACCTGCACGCCTACATCTGCGGCCTGGACAAGATGATCAAAGCCAATCGGGAGCTGTTGAAGTCTCTCGGCAGGGACAGGAAAGATATTCGGTTCGAGAAATATGACTGAGCCCTTTCTAGCCGAGAGCAGGCGGCTTGGGACGTATCTGATGATTCAGGAACTCTAATCCTGCGCGGAACGCGCAGCGCATCTGCCACAAGGTGGCTAGCAAAGCCGCAATTCCCGCATACCAGATGGCAAACACCATATCGACTGCCCACCGTGGTGCTACCCCTGCTCGCCGAAAAACAAATGGCAGGAAATTCCATGCGGTCACATGGCTGTAGTCCCATTTGTCGTATCTCATGGCATCGGTCACCAGACCCCAGTCGTTCATTTTGCCCAGTGCGCAGGCAATAATATTCTTGAACCGCAAGCCAATCACGAACATGGGATGGCCGAGGTCCTCCATCTGATAAATCTCCAGCGACATCCAGAACGTGGTGGATGCAATCTGGACAACCACGCTCACCGCGATTAGCGCGATGCCTAGACCCCAGACTATCCTGCTAAATTCGGCACGATGCCTCAGCAGGACGGGCACAGAAATGAATGCCGCCATCTCGGCCGCGGTAGAAACATAACGGTCCCCCCACGCGAAATCCCCGCTCCAAACGGTGTAGCGAGCGTAGAAACATATGCAGGCAAGCAGCAAGAAAGAAGCTGCAACGATGTAGGCCTTCACTGGCGCGCTAAAGCGCTTCCAACCGAAAATTGTTATCAGGATGGTCAAGACAATGAGCGGATCGAAGAGAAAAATCGATTTCTCCGGCGTGATCAGGGGCCCCAGGAAACCAACGTGGAAGGGAGTTTCCCACGGATATTTTGCCGGAAGGGTTGGATCTTGCAGCCGGTGTTCAAGCGTAAAGTAGTGAACGTAAGTGTCTGTCCAGGTTCCGAAGCGGTAGAACTGGTAGGCGCGATCGATCACGAAGAATAATAAGTAAATTGGCAGGGCAATCTTCGCGTATGAGATAAGATGTCTCATGACTTCGTGCTTGGCCGCATTTTCAAACCAGAGGACAAGCAGCAAAAAGACTCCGGCAGCAATCAAATCCAGACCAGTGGTGAGCCGGGTCAGCAGATTCAATCCCATCACCGCCGAACCAATGACCAATGCCCGCGTGTTCTCGGTGCGCAACCATTCATACTGGTAAGCAAATCCAGCGAGGGTCAGCAGCTTGATGTAGTTGTTCTCCATCATGTTCTGCGTGTAATGCAGGTGGGTAGTGCAGAACAGCAACGCCAGGACTCCGACGACTGACTGCCTCAAATCAAACCCGAGCAGCCCGAGAAGGCGGAAGCAGACCAGCGCTGTGAGAACGTTGATCAGAATATTCGTCGTATAGCTGACAAAGATATTGCGGACGGTGGGATCGTCGCCGTTGTAGTCGCTAAAAATCGGCAGCTTCTCAAGATACGTTCCGACGATGTCAGATGGCAGCATCAGCAGCGGCTGGCCAATACCGTACCAGTCGTAGAGCTTGCCGCCGCGCCCGTGAACGCCGAACTCCGGATATTCATTGGGGAAAACCGCCGGTTCCGACGTCCAAAACGAATGCGCCGTCTGCAGACGATGCATGGTGTCTGCCGAGCCCAGTTCCCCGGATTGGACAACGAAAGCAAGCAGGGCAGCGGCCAGCGCAAGAAGAAATCTGGGATTGCTGAAGCCGCGGCGGAGGCGAGTACCCATTTCTGAGAATGATAATGTACGATGGCTTTCACCTGTCGACTCACTCAAGGAATTGCTGGGATGCTCCTGATGAAAAACATAAAAATGTTCCTTTTGGTGTCGCTCGTCGCGAGCGCCTCCGCCCAAAGTCCTTCGATTGGGAAGGAACTTGAGACTGTCTATCCCGAAGCGCGCGCGCTTTATCTTGATTTGCATCAGAGCCCGGAGCTGTCTTCGCACGAGACCCGGACGGCGACAAAACTCGCAAGCCAGCTGCGTAGTTTGGGCTATGAAGTGACCGAACATGTGGGTGTCACAGGAATTGTTGCAATCCTGAAAAACGGCCCAGGCCCGACGGTTATGCTGCGCACTGAACTTGACGCGCTTCCGGTAGAAGAGAAAACTGGGCTGTCCTATGCGAGCAAAGTGCGAACCAAAGACGATGCAGGACACGACGTTCCCGTCGCGCACGCCTGTGGGCACGACTTGCATATGGCGGCGATCGTGGGGACGGGCGCGATTATGTCGCACAGCCGAAACACCTGGCACGGCACTTTGATCTTGATCGGTCAGCCGGCTGAGGAGACCATCAGCGGCGCAGAGCGGATGATCGCGGATGGATTATTCAAGCGCTTCCCGAGGCCGGACGTGGCAGTCGCGCTCCATGTCGAAAATCTGCTGCCTGCGGGAAAGGTGGGAATCACTCCCGGAATCTTCGATACCAATGCCGACTCTATCCGGATCACGATTTTCGGCAAGGGCGGACACGGTGCGTCGCCTCATACAACTGTGGACCCTATCGTGATCGCGGCCCGGACCATTTTGACCCTGCAGACCATTCCTTCACGCGAGGTGAAGCCTGGGGAGTTGGCTGTGATCACGGTGGGATACATTCAGGCGGGCACAAAGAACAACATTATTCCCGATCAAGCTGAGATGGGTCTGACCGTGCGCACCCGTAAAGCTGCGGTTCGCCAACAGGTTCTTGCAGCCATTGCAAGGATCGCAAAGGCTGAGGCGGAAGCGGCTGGCGCGCCTCGTGAGCCCTCGATCGAACACTACGAGGGTACGGACGCCGTATTCAATGAGCCCGGTCTGGCGCAGAGGTTGAGAAGCCCGCTCGAGGCCGCCCTTGGAAAAGACAACGTGACGGCGGAAGAACCCCACATGGGGTCGGAGGATTTCTCGCGTTTCGTCGAGCAAGGAATCCCCGGCTTCTATTTCAGTCTGGGCGGAGCCGATCCTGAGAAATATGCCCAGGCCAATGCGGCGGGAACCACCCTGCCTTCGAACCACTCTCCGCTGTTTGCGCCGGATCTTGATCCTGCGTTGTATACCGCCGTTACAGCCGAAGTTGCGGTGCTGCGGAATCTACTGAACGCGTCAGCGGCGGAGCTGCGGGACTTCGCGACCCATGCAGATCACTGAGCCGAGCCGCCCAGATTTGCAGACCGCGGCACGTGGTGCGTATTAAGGGTTCTGCCCAATTGAACACCCACGGCGATTTACAATTCGCTACATGCTTCCGCGAGTCACTCGGCTCATCCCTATGGCCCACGTTGCCGACGTGCAACGCTCGGTCAGATTCTACGAATTGCTTGGCCTCAAATAGCGCAACATGCTTAAGGCCGCCGATGGAACATTGGTGTGGGCGCACGTCGAATGCGAGCTCGCAGAATTGATGTTTACCCGCGCGGATACAACGGTTGTGGCTAGCCAGGAGGCGGTATTGTTTTATCTATACAGCCCTGATCTCATCGCCCTGCGCGAACATTTGGTGGCGAAGGGGGTCCAGGTCTCGGCAATTACGTATCCCAACTACATGCCTAAAGGCGAAATAAGGACTGAAGATCCGGATGGCTATGTGTTGCTGATTGGCCAGGCCGGTTGAGAGCGTCGCTAGAATTGTGCTTTGAATCGCGTGACGATAACCGAAAAATCCACCGAGTTTCCACCTCGCGCCAAATCCCGTCGCGGATGTCTCGGCTGCCTCGGCCAGCTGGTCTGGCAGTCAGCAGTGGTTTTGGCGCTGGGCGCGATTCTGGTGCTGGCGATGACCGGACTCTTCTATCCCTGGGCTTTCTATCTTGGAGGAAAATTCCACATTATCCCCTACTGGCAAGGCTGGGGAAGGCTGCACGCGAAGAGCGGTGACTACGTGTTGTTCGTGCGCTTTGAACCTACGCCGCGCGGCAGCCGGATTGTCCCCCACTCGAACTTAACCGGGGTGGGCTACCTCTGCACCTCGCGTGGCGAGCAATTTCGGCTCCACCTCGGCGGCAGCATGAGGCCGCATTTGAACCTCTCGACCGACGGGGAGGCCATCGATCTCTACATGAGTTACTGGCCCGCCCTTAACGGACAATTTATTAGCGACCGTCGCCCCAGTCTCGAGTTGCGCGGTCACTGGAAAAATCCCAACCTGGTAATGGATGATCATGGCAGTATTTTTCGGGCATTTCTGTCCGATGGCAGCGTGTACCGCGGTCACGATCCGAACCATCCTTACAATGGCGAAATTGTCCCGATCACGCTAGTAAACGGATCGTATTCGGAATTTGAAGGGGCGTGCGCGGCGGCGCATCATTGATTTTTAGTTCAGGAAATGAGTCCGGAGTGTCGCAATGCAAGCGAAATGAAGACAACTTCAGAAAAGAAAGTAATCCGTTGCACATGGGCGACGAACGATCTCGCCGTTCTCTATCACGATCGCGAATGGGGCGTCCCGCAGCATGACGACCGCGTGCTGTTCGAGTTCCTTGTCCTCGAGGGCGCGCAGGCCGGCCTCAGTTGGGACACCATTCTCAAGAAGCGCGAAAATTATCGCGTGGCGTTCGACAACTTCGACGTAAAGAAGATTTCCCGTTACAACCAGCGGAAGATGGACTCGCTGATGAATAATGAAGGCATTGTGCGCAACCGCCTGAAGATTTTGTCGGTAGTGAAGAACGCAAAGGCGTTTTTGGAAGTGCAAACCGAATTCGGATCGTTCGACCGCTACCTGTGGCAATTCGTCGGTGGCAAACCGCGTGTGAATGCGTGGACAATTCTGAATCAGGTTCCAAGCCGGACGGCTGAATCGGATGCGATGAGCAAAGATCTAAAGAAGCGCGAATTCACCTTCGTCGGATCAACCATCTGCTACGCCTTCATGCAGGCAGTCGGCATGGTAAATGATCACTCGGTGACGTGCTTCCGGTATCGGGAGGTTTGACCGCAACACAAATTAGAGGAGCGGCGACGCAAGGTTCTGATATCCTGCGTCGCCTCAGCTGCTACTGGTTTATATCCTGCTTGGCCTCAAGCTGTCTCACCAAACCGTCCAGATAACTCTTCTGGTTGTCCGGAGCGGCTGCCAGCGCCAGTTTCATCTCCTTTGCCGCGTCGTCAAACTTACCCTGCGCGGAGTACATGCGAGCCAGCCCTGTATGCACGAACCACTGGTCGGGATGTTTCTTCGCGTTTTCGCGGAAGATCGTAAAGGCTTCTTCACTCCGCTTCTGGGCCTGCAACTGGCGGGCGAACAAATGGACCTGTAGCGGGTTAGCAAGATCCAGCGCCTTCTTCTCCGCGACGGCGGCATCGTCTTTGCGACTTAGCGCCGTGAGGACCTTCGACTTCGTCATCTCATTGTCGTAGCGGTCTTCATTCTCGATTGATTTATTTGCATACGTCAGCGCATCGTCCAACGCAATCTTCTCCGTCAGCAGGTAATTGGCCGCGTCGTCCCAGCTCATCCACGTGTACTGCGATAGATTGCGAAGCTGTTTTTTCAGGCTCGCCTGCACCACGTCGTGTACATCCACGGAGACTTTGAAGGGGACCGCGACCTTCTCCCACTCCAGTTCCACCAACGCCGAATCAGGTTGCAACTGGTCGAAGTCGTAGGTGAGCGCGTCATGCAAATCCGCAGCTCTGGGCTTCACGGTTACGCGAAGCGCATCTTCGGCCTGATCGTAGGTGAAAGATCCCCATGAAGTCGAGTTCTTCGAAAAAATAATCGTCCATTCATCGGCGTTTGGGATCATGTGCAATCCGTATGTTCCCTTGTCGAGTGGCTTGCCTTCAATCATGACCGGATCGCTGAAGGTGATCGTAGTGTTTTCATTCGCGCCCGCGCGCCAGACCTTGCCATACGGAACCAATCCGTCCCAGATCTTGCGATTTTTCACCAAAGGCCGGTGGTAGTTGATCGTGATATTAGTAATCCCAACTTTTTGTGAGATCTCTGCCCGCTGGCTCTGGTCAGGCAGATCAAGCACGAACGATTGCGCCGGACTTACGCCCGACATCGCTGCCATCAGCAGACAGAAACAGAATCCTCGCAAAGCGTTCCTGATCATGTGGAAATGCCTCCTTGGCAATTCGTAAATCTTGCTGAAACGGGGCAACAGAGCGCAGGCTTACACTAACCCGCAATCTTAGACGCTCCGCAGTTCTGAAGGTAAGCAGGAGTTGATAGCTTTCTGGGTCACGTAAGTGGAGGTGAGTGGAGCAGCGCATTCAGCGCTGCAAAAAGTCCTCCCCAAGATTGTCATGGTTATCCTGAACGAAGCCGAGTCATTCGCCAAGCAAAGCAGCTACTTCGCATGTGTTCGAATAAGCGCCCATGCAGTCCCGACTTGCCTTTTGATACTTAGGTGCGATACGGTTCTTCCCGCGCCAGTGGCGGCTTTTGACAAATCGAAAGGACAACTCCGTCCAGAGGTGAGCATCTATTCTGCCGGCTGCAGGAGACTCAGATGAACCGTGTGTTACTCGCAATTGTCTTAGCTTTACCGTCAACCTTATTGGCCCAAACACTCACGTACGCCCCGATTAATGTGCCGGGCGCGGTCCAAACCGAGGCGCGGGGAATCAACAATAACGGCGAAATTGTAGGCTTCTACCAAACCACCACGTGCGGAGACTACGACATCAAGGTGCCAGCGTGCCCTACCAAGGGCTTCAAGTACGTGAACGGCTCCTACATCAAGCTCATGGTGCCGAACAGCGTTTCCACCGCCATCATGGGAGTGAATGACTTGGGCGACCTAGTCGGCTTCTACAAGAAGTCTGATGGTACGAGGCACGGGTTCATCTGGTATCACACGAACATAGTGAAGACTATCGATTACCCGAATCCGCCTTTTAACGAAGTCACCGTGCCCTTCGGCATCAATAAGGCGGGGACTGTCGTTGGCGGACTGTGGGTTGTCAATCCGTCCTTTGGCACCTTCGCGGAAGGCGGCTGGGTGTGGGTGAACGGGACTTTCAGCAACATGAACCCGTTCGACAAGAACTCCGCCGGGCCTTGCTGCTGGTCAGTCAACGGCATTGCGAATAGCGGCGTCATCACCGGTCAGGTATTCCAAGCCGACTTCAACCAGGCGTGGTTCAAGGCCGGCACGGACGAGGATTTCTACATGCAGTTTGCGGGCCTCAATGGCGGCGACACCTTCGGAACTGGAGTCAACTCTGGAACGGATGTGGTGGGTTATGGCTCGACCGGGTGGTTTGCCAAGACCATCGAAGCCAATGAAGGCACCAGCGACGCGACAGAGACTAAGCCGACCTTTATCGTGGTGAAGTTTCCGAATTCAGGGTTTACTGTGCCCTTCGGCTTGAACAATCTCAGAGCTATCGTGGGGACGTACTCTGACTCATCAGGAAAAATGCACGGGTTTTTGGCCAAATGAACTTCTAGTTCGCACTTGTTCATTCTGAGCGAAGCCGAAGGGTGGGAACCACCGTCGCTGGCACTAGATTCTTCGGAAAACACGTCCTCGTCTTGAGACATGAAAAGCCCCACTTCTCGCAAGAGACGCCAAGCAATGTAAAGAGAGTGTGTCGCGATGAAAGCGAAAGCCCCACTTCTCACAAAAGACGCGAGAAATGGGGCACCCTCGTGTTGGGGGATTGGGAGAAGTGGGCCACTCGCCCGGCGACAAAATTGTGGACGGAATCATCGGAGTTCCTACCCTTCGAAAACCACGATGGGTGGAGCAGCCCGCTACTCCTGCTTAAAACCGCCCTTCATGTCTTGTGCAATATAGTCTCGGAATCCCTGAAGGTCCTTTTCTCCAAACGCTTCCGACAGGTAAAAAGTCGGACTGCCCGGGAATTTACTCTGGAGATAGTTCGGACGCCTTGACGCTCCCACCACCAAAAAGATCAGCTGAACGCCACGAGACTTCGCTTCTTTGTCTGCCTTTTCGATTAGCTCTACGAATTCCGGATTTTCGAACGATAGATCGTCCACTAGCAGAACAACGTAATCGAGCGCAGTCAGTCCCTTCTTCACTCCTTCGCGCAATTTTGCAAGCTGTTCAGGTTGAGCTCCAGCGGAAAGGGTTATTGCGCCCTCGCGAAAAATGTAGTTCCAGACAAACTCGCCATCGGGGATTCGGTGGGGCAGGTAGTGGACGTGAATCCTACGGCGTAGCTGTCGCCTCACTCTCGCAGTAACCTCTGTGAGGTTCAGCTCGTCAACAATACCGTCTATGAAAGTCTCGAGATGGTTGTGGAATCCAAAGTAATCTACGTACTCGATCAATTGGATATTTCTGTCTTTCAGTAGCCTATTTCTCTCAACTTGATTACGTTTGCCGCGCTGGCTCAGGAGGTAGTGTGTTCTCGATTTGCCACCCTGGACAAGGCGATCTATGCATAACAGCAGAATCCAAGTCGCTTAGGCTGTAGCCGAACATAAGCAGCGTGTAATTCGAGAGCAGGCTTGTCAGCATGTCCAGATATTTTTTATCGCTAAGAAGTCGCGCATAGTCCCGGTGAGCCAAGACAATACTTCCAGGGGTGCTCAGGTCTCCATGCAGCTTCAGCAAGAAGGGATTCCTCTCTATGAGGACTGAAATCCGCTTGTTTTCGTCGCTGCAAGCCCAGTCAATCTGCCGATTCCTAACGTGAACGTAGGCCCGCTCAAGTAAATTGTCGTAGTTGGTTGTTAAGTACCCGCGAAACGGCATTGCAGCGATGAGTTCGTGTATTCTGGCCGGCACTATGGAGTCTGGATCGAAGACGTCTGACATAAAATCCGAAATAGCTTGGCCTCCGAGACGTTCAAGGAGCTCTTGCGCCACCATCAAAAACTCACGCTTCTCGAGCAACTGTTTGAGGTCCTGCGTGGTCCGAAGATCCAACTTACTTTTCTGCAGCGCCCATTCACATAGGTCCTCCAAGAGGTCCACCCACCCCGGAAGCGGTACCCGAGCCTTGGAAAGGCTCCGCCTGCTCACGCCGGCCCCGACTTAGTCGCGCTGTGTGGCTTTACTCCGTGCCATTCGGGAAGGTCGCCCGGAATTGAGTCAATGTAGTGCTGGTAAGTGCTTCTTTTCGGGCATATGATTAGAGGAATTGAGTTTATAAGGATAAGGTTAGTTATTGCGATCTAGCTTCGATATCCGCATCCCACCCCTTCCTTCCCGCATCTAAACATTGACAACAACTCACTCAACTCTTATCATTCGATAGAGCGCAATCGTGAGTACATTGATTCAAAAGCACTTATAAGTAGATGCCTCGGGCTCTAGGCTCTAGGCTTTAGGAAAACAAGGAGCAGATTATGGCCAAGATTATCGGAATTGACCTCGGGACTACCAACTCCTGCGTCGCCGTCATGGAGGGTGGGGAGCCCAAGGTTATCCCTAACGAAGAAGGTGGGCGCACTACCCCCTCGGTGGTGGCGTTTACCAAGACCGGGGAGCGGCTGGTGGGGCAAGTGGCCAAGCGGCAGGCTATTACCAATCCAGAAAACACCATTTATTCGATCAAGCGTTTTATGGGACGGCGCTATGACGAAGTGAACGAAGAAATGAAGATGGTTCCCTACAAAGTGGAGCGTGACGGAGACCACGTCTCAATCTTGGCCCAGGGCAAGAAGTACAACCCGCCCGAAATCTCGGCCATGATTCTGCAAAAGCTGAAGAAGGCGGCGGAAGACTATCTCGGTGAAAAGGTGACCGAGGCGGTCATCACGGTGCCCGCGTATTTCAATGACGCGCAGCGTCAGGCGACCAAGGATGCCGGGCAGATTGCCGGGCTCGACGTGAAGCGAATCATCAACGAGCCGACGGCGGCCGCGCTTGCCTACGGATTGGATAAAGGTAAAGACGAGACCATCGCCGTATATGACTTCGGTGGCGGGACGTTTGATATTTCGATCCTTGAAGTCGGCGAAGGCGTGATTGAAGTCAAGGCCACGAATGGCGACACGCACCTCGGCGGCGACAACATTGACCAGCGGCTTGTTGATTGGCTGATTGACGAGTTCAAGAAGGACGAAGGCCTCGACCTCCGTGGCAAAGGCAACGAGATGGCGTTGCAGCGTCTGCGTGACGCGGCTGAGCGCGCCAAGATCGAGCTTTCGACCACGATGGAAACGGAGATCAATCTTCCCTTCATCACCGCCGACGCCAGCGGGCCGAAGCACCTGGTGAAGAAGCTGACGCGGGCGAAGCTCGAAGGCATGGTCGAAGACATCATTCAGCGTTCGGTTGGGCCGTGCAAACAGTGCATGAAGGATGCGGGCGTGGACACCAGCAAGATCAATGAAGTCGTGCTGGTTGGCGGACAGACGCGCATGCCTCGCATTCAGAGCTTGGTAAAAGAGCTGTTCGGCAAAGAAGGCCACAAGGGCGTGAACCCGGACGAAGTGGTCGCGGTAGGCGCGGGTATCCAGGGAGGCGTGCTGGGCGGCGAAGTGAAAGACCTGTTGCTGCTCGACGTGACTCCGCTGACGCTGGCGATTGAAACGCTGGGCGGCGTGGCAACTCCGATGATTCCGCGCAACACCACGATTCCGACGCGGAAGACGGAAACGTTCTCGACTGCAGCCGATAGCCAGACTTCGGTCGAAGTGCACGTGTTGCAGGGCGAGCGTCCGATGGCGTCGCAGAACCGGACTCTGGGCAAATTCCATTTGACCGGGATTCCACCGGCTCCGCGCGGCGTGCCGCAGATTGAAGTCACGTTCGATATTGACGCGAACGGGATTTTGAATGTCACGGCAAAAGACACGGCCACGCAGAAAGACCAGAAGATCACGATCACGTCGTCTTCGGGATTGTCGAAGGAAGAAGTCGAGCGCATGGCGAAAGAGGCTGACGCGCATTCGGCTGAAGACAAGGCGCAGCGTGAGACGATCGACGCCAAGAACCAGCTCGACTCGATGGTGTACAGCGTGGAGAAGATGCTTCGCGAGCAGGGAGAGAAAATCTCCGGCTCCGAACGTGGCGATGTCGAAAACGCGATTGCCGACGCGAAGAAGGCGCTCGAATCGAATGACAAAGCCCAGATGGACAAAGCGCGCGAGACGCTCACCCAGGCCTCGCACAAGCTGGCCGAGCAGATGTACAAAGCGGCGCAGGCGCAGACGCCGCCTCCGGGGGCTCCGGGCGCAGGCGCTGAACCACCGACAAACGGCGCAGCCGGCGGCAACGGCCAAGCCAAGAAAGACGAAGGCGTGATCGACGCCGAGTACGTGGACGTCGAAGACAAAAAGTAACTGAGAAGAGCCTGGCCACGGATCGCACGGATCAAGACGGATCAAATGCAATCCGTAGAATCCGCGTGATCCGTGGCTTGTGTTTTTGCTTTAGAACCAAAAGGAGTAATGCATTGCAATTTCAAATCAAAGGGCAGGATTATTTTCTGGCGTTCGTAGAGCAGGAGAAGCGGTGGTACGTTTTCTCGCCCACGCCGCAGGGAGTGCATCGTATTCCGGTGTACGTGGACGTTGCGAAGTATGAGCGCTCAGGAATTCTGGAAGAAGGAACGCATAATTTCTCGAATTAACTCGCGCGTGAGGGGAGGCGCCGATGAAACGTATCAATCATCCCAGAGCAACCGGCGGAAAAGCCTTGGCCGAGTACGGCTACAAATGGGCGCGTATCAGCGCGAAGCTGGACGTGAGACGTGTAGCTGTGCAAGCTCTGACGGCGATGTACGGCAAAGAGGCGGCGCGAGCTGCGATCAACGAAGCCAGACGCGTTTCGGGAAGGACCCGATGAGGGGTCCGTGGTCGCTAGTGGCATCCGGGCTTACGACGGGGTTTCTGATCACCGAGGACACACCTGGTCGAGATGGCAACTAGCCTATGGCAACCACCACTAAAAAAGATTATTACGAACTTCTCGGGGTAAAGAAGTCGGCCTCGGCGGACGACATTCGCAAGGCGTTCCGCAAACTTGCCCGCAAATATCATCCTGACGTAAATCCCGGGGACAAAACTGCCGAGGAAAAGTTCAAGGCCCTCTCTGAAGCCAACGACGTTCTGAGCGATCCCAAGAAGCGGAAGATTTACGACCAGCTCGGTTTTTATTCCGACAACATCGATCCCGCGGCTGCCGAGGCCTACGCGCGCGGAGGCCCAACCGGTGCTGGCGCCTACGGTGGATTTCCAGGCGGACAGCCCGGAGCCACAGGCCAAGGAGTTCCCTTCGATTTCAGCGGCTTCGATTTCAACGATATGTTCGAAGGCGCGCGCGGCCAGCGAAGCGCGGGCAGTGGCGGAGGATTTCGCGATATCTTCTCAGGCATCTTTGGTGGTGGCGGGCGCGGTGTTACGGCGGCGCAGGAAGGCCCCGAACCGGGGTCCGATCTCGAATACCAGGTCAACGTGCCTTTCTGGACAGCGGTCCGTGGCGGTGTCATGCGCCTGAACATCACACGCCAGGATGTTTGCGCAAACTGCCACGGCAATGGATATATCGAGCAGCCGGGCGTGTGCCCGCAATGTAAAGGTAAGGGGACAATGTCCGCGTTGCCACGGAACGGGCAAGAACATTTCAACTTGCCCCGTCTGTCATGGAGAAGGCGTGGTCAGCCGCACCGAGCCGCTCGAAGTGCGCATCAAGGCAGGAACCCGCGACGGCCAGCGCATCCGCATCCCGGGCAAAGGAAATGCTGGGACGCACGGAGGCCAGCCTGGCGATCTTTACGTCATCATCCGCGCCGGAGAGCATCCGGTCTTCCGCCGCGACGGCGATGACATTCAGATCACAGTACCCGTCACTGCCACCGAAGCTGCTTTGGGCGCGAAAATCGAAGTCCCCACCATTGATGGCCGCGCTCTGCTGAAAGTTCCTCCGGGGACACAGTCGGGTCAGAAGCTTCGGCTGCGAGAAAAGGGCGTGCCCTCGGCCACCCGGGATGGCGCCCGCGGGGATGAAATTGTCGAGATCAAAGTCACGGTGCCCATGCCACGGGACGAGAAGACGAAAGAACTGCTGCGCGAGTTGGCTAAGTTAAATCCGGAAGATCCGCGGGCGGAGTTGTTTAAGAACATGTGATCGCTAACGTTGCAACTCCGGGCCCTATTCATAGTTGATCGTCGCGCATTCCATCTTCATGGCTGATCGGTTCCCCTCTTACCAGGCTTTCTACGCGACCGCGTACATTCTGTCGAACACCTAGTAGCACAGCCACTAGTACTCCGTCCAAGTAATACGCAACTGCCGGAACGCCCACGAGACCAATGGACTTCGCCAGCGGGATTTCGCGATCACAGTCGACTTCCCCGAAATTCGCTTGCTCGGAAAGCGCCGCTTCTGCCTCTTGCATTTTGCGCCGCGTGATTGGTCGATAACCAACGTCCCATTCGGCATCGAAGTGGACTGCCGCCGCGCGCTTCTCCCGAATGAAAGCTTCGTAACTTTCGGCAGTCAATTGCTGGACCATTGCCTTGAGCATCTCCTCTGAATTGTTGGATTGGATCTAAGAACCTGTGGATTCTTGAAACGCTGAGGGCTGGCCAAACCGTTTGGAGCAGATAAGGGTTCCTCTGTGTACCTCTGCGCCCTCTGTGGTTCAATCTTTCCGCCTGCCCTCCTTCACAAAATTTTTCAAAATACTTCTTGCATCCCCGCAAATTTGCCGTAATCTCAACATTGCGAACTAACTTCAGCGGAAATTCCGGAATCTGATGCACCGGGAGCCCCGAAGCGCCCAGCCCGCGCGGAGTAGCTGAGAGTGAGTCGCTTGAGGAGGAAGCCATAGAAATTGGCAACAGCTAGCGCCGCTCATCAGGACCTCTCGCCCACCCTCGTTCCCCCCACACGAAAGAAATCCGTTCGCCTCACCCTTTGGCCACTGGTCGCCGCAACCTTCTTTATGGTTTCGGGAGGCACCTATGGCACCGAGGACATCGTCCATGGAGCCGGCTACGGGCGCGCCATCCTTATTCTGCTGCTCACTCCGTTGCTCTGGAGCCTGCCGACCGCGTTCATGATCGGTGAGCTTTCGAGTGCGCTGCCCTTCGAAGGCGGATACTACGCCTGGGTGCGTCGCGCCATGGGCAACTTCTGGGGGTTTCAGGAAGCGTGGCTGTCGCTGGTCGCTTCTATTTTCGACATGGCGATCTACCCCACGCTATTTGTGGCGTATCTGACGCGCTTGTTTCCCTGGTTTTCGGTCAATTATCGCGGAGTGATGGTCGGCCTCGCGGTGGTCATCGTCTGCGCGCTGCTGAATATTGCCGGCGTAAAAGTGGTCTCGACGACGTCCTTGTGGTTGTTCTTCGCTCTCTCCGCGCCCTTCGCGCTGGTGGTAATTCTTTCGCCTATAAAGTATGGGGCGCTGTTCCACGCGGTGACCGCGCCCACCACTTCCAAAGTTGATTTGATCGGCGGCCTGCTCATCTGCATGTGGAACTACATGGGATGGGACAACGCCTCGACTATCGCCACCGAAGTCGAGCGTCCACAACGGACTTATCCGCGAGCAATGCTGGCGGCCGTCGTCATCGTGGCGTTGAGCTACGTTGTGCCGGTCGCGGCAGTGTGGATGACGCGGCTTCCCTCCGGTGCCTGGGAGACGGGATCATGGGCTGATATTGCTGGTCTGTTGGGTGGGCCGCTTCTTCGCATCGCCCTCGTAATCGGAGGCATGGTCAGCGCATTTGGCATGTTCAATGCGCTGGTCATGAGTTACTCCCGCCTGCCACTCGCTATGGCGCAGGATGGCATGCTGCCAAACTTTTTCGGCAAGCTGAACCGGCGGCGCACACCGTGGGTGGCGATCATAGCTTTGGCAATCGGCTGGGCCTGCTGCCTTGGGCTCGGCTTCGAGCGTCTGGTCACGATCGATATCCTTATTTATGGCGCCAGCCTCACTCTCGAATTTCTGGCGCTAGTCGTCTTGCGAATCCGTGAGCCGCACTTGAAACGTCCTTTCCGCGTTCCCGGAGGGATGCTCGGCGCGGTTGCGGTCGGTGTCGCTCCCGTGCTGCTGCTCGGTTTCGCCCTGGTCCGCAGCCAGAGCGAGCAGGTTTGGGGCATGAGTTCGTTTGCGTTGGGCGCGATCGTCGTCGCGGCGGGAGTTTTCGCGTACGTCCTGAACTACGCCCTCAAACCGGCGGGATGGACCGTTCAGCAGGAAAAATCGGCCAGCTAGAAAATCGAGCCACGGATTACACGGATTCACACGGATTACTCAGATCCGTTAGATCCGCGCAAATCCGTGGCCGCGCTTTTTTGATGTAGTATTTCCTCGGATGACGAAACGTAGGTCCAAAGGCGCGTACATGATTTCGGCGGTCGCCGAGATGTATGGCATTCATCCGCAGACGCTGCGACTCTACGAACGCGAAGGCCTACTGAAGCCGTCGCGCACGGAAGGCAACACGCGCCTTTACACTGACGAAGACCTGCAGCGTCTCGAGTTCATTCTGAACTTGGCGCGCGATCTGGGTGTGAACATCAGCGGGATTGCCATCATTCTGCAAATGCGCGAGCGCATGGAAGAGATGCAGCGCCAGATTCAGGATTTCGTGAAGGCCATCCAGCAGGAAGTGATGTCGAGGGCTGGAGCTGGAGCTGCAGCTGATCCGTCGAAGGGAGCGATCGTGCCGATTCGCCGCGCGATTGTGACTGCACCGCCGGCGGCGAAAAAGCGGTAAACCGACCTTGATTCCCGCATATCTTTAATCTTGTCATTCCGAGCCACATGCAGCCGCGGAACGCAGCGAAAGCGTGTCGAGGAACCTGCTTTTCCTCAGCCTCGGAAGCGGTGCCGGCAAACAGCAGGTCCCTCGACTTCGGCGAATGATTTGCAAAGCGAATCATCGCCTGCGCTCGGGATGACAGTTTAAAGTTTATGATGGCTTGATGCGAATCACCGTCTCGGCTTACTGCTGAGTGCTGACTTCTCCCATGCTTCCCTTCAAACTCATCTACAGCGACGAATATTATCTGCCCATCGGCCAGCACGTATTTCCGGCGGAAAAATACCGACTCGTTCATCAGCGTCTGCTGGAGAGCGGCACGGCAACGCCGGAGGACTTCGCTACTCCCCAGGCTGCATCCGATCAAGACATCCTGCTCGTTCACACACCGGCGTACGTCAATAAGCTCAAGACCGGAACACTCTCAGCGCGCGAGGAGATGGAACTCGAAATCCCCTATTCTCCCGAACTGGTGCGAGCATTCTGGTTGTCTGCAGGCGGTTCGATCTTAGCGGCGGACCACGCGCTCAAGGACGGAGTCGCCATCAACATCGGTGGAGGCTTTCACCACGCTTTCCCCGATCACGGCGAAGGCTTCTGCATGATTCACTACGTGGCGGTCGCCATCCGCCGCATGCAGCGAGACAACAAGATTCGCACCGCGATGACTGTGGATTGCGATGTCCACCAGGGCAATGGCACCGCGGCGATTTTTGCCGGGACCCGCACCGCCAGCGAGCTGCTTCCATCCTCCGGCGCTCCCACGCTCGGTCGCCCTGCAGTCATCCGCGGTGCTCACGCTGGCGAGGTCTTCACCATCTCACTGCATCAGGAGAACAACTACCCTCTCTTCAAGCCGCCGTCTTCGATTGACGTGGACCTGCCCGACGGCATCACCGACGACGATTATCTCGCCTGGCTCGACAACGCGCTCAGCTCCGGCCTGCGTCAGTTCACGCCCGATTTGATCTGCTACATCGCCGGCGCCGACCCCTATCGCGAAGATCAACTCGGCGGCTTGGGACTGACCATTGAAGGATTAAAGAAGCGCGATGAATTGGTATTCCGCGTGGCCAAGACGCGAGGGATTCCGGTGATGGTGACGTATGCGGGCGGGTATGCGCAACGCGTGGAAGATACGGTGGAGATTCATTGTAATACGGTCATCGCGGCGACCGAATGCTCGCATTGAGCGGGGCCGCAGGTGCACGGGGCTGAACAGGTTCAGACGGCCTCAGTCAAAAGTTGCCGTAAACTCCGCACTCACGAGGCGGTTGCGGCGATCTGGGCTCCGAAAGACCAAGTAATATTTCTTTGATTCGAAAACAGTGGAGTTGAGTGCGACGTCTATGCTTCCGGCGGCAGACGATTCGGTCGAAAGGACTGCGGTCCCCGAGTCTCCATGAACGAACTCACCGAACTGCTGCTCATCTAGCAATAGAGCGTCCACGGTGGCGCCGCCCTTGCCGCGATCGGCGTAGAACGATTTGAATGTGCCCTGAAATCTTGGCGAACTGGTGTGTGCAGGAACCACAAACTCGAAAAACCTGTAGGTCTTGACCAAAAAACTACTGTGAAAACCAAGTGGCTTGCTAGTCGCGGGCCTCTCTACGTGGTCAAAAGCAGTCGGTGGCGTTGGAGGCGTGGCATTCTGCCCTGCATCAGGCGCGTTCTCGACTGGTTCGATAGCATTCGCCAGAGGTCCAACAAATTTCAACTTGGCGGCATCCACGGCGGGATCGTTTGCCAGGGCGGGATCGACCAGCACAATGCGACTGCGTTTTGCAGTAAGAAGATGCTGGCTTCGCCAAACCGAGCTCCAACCGAAGGCGGCGCAACTCATAAACCAGGCGGCTATTGCAAACAGCACAAGCCCAATCAGAAGCCACGAAACTCTGCTCCGCATGGTTCACTCTCGACTTTCACCGGGAAGAGGAATTGAAGGAATAGTGTGCTCTCAACCAGCCTCTCAAGGATAGATTACGGCTGTAATCACTTGGAGCGTGACGTTCGTCTCCATTCGTGAGTCGCGGGGAACCGGATTGTAGGCGACTGTTTGTATCGTCCGAACCACGCCCTCATGACTGCTAGAATATGTTCAACCTTTATGTTCGAGAACCTCCAGGAACGCCTTCAACGTACCTTCAAATCCCTGCGCGGGCAGGCTGTTCTCAATGAAGAGAACATGCAGGAGACGCTGCGTGAGCTGCGTTTAGCCCTACTTGAGGCCGACGTCAATTTCAAAGTTGTAAAGCAGTTCATTGACCAGGTGCAAGCCAAAGCCGTAGGTCAGCAGGTGCAGACTGCGCTGTCGCCGGGCGAGCAGGTCATCAAAATTGTCCGCGATGAGTTGATTGAAATTCTGGGCAAAGACACGGCGCGCGTGAAGTTTGCCTCGCAGCCGCCCACCGTTGTACTCATGGCCGGACTGCAAGGCTCCGGCAAGACCACAACCTCAGGCAAGCTGGCGCACTGGTTTAAGAATGGAGGCCATCGTCCGCTGCTGGTTTCGGTGGACGTCTATCGTCCGGCGGCTCGCGAGCAGCTCAAAGTTGTTGCGCAGGCGATCAAGGCGCAAATCTACCAGGGCGAGGTCGGCGAAGCGAATACCGCGACCGTAGAAAAGTTAGCCAAAGAAGCCCGGCGCGAGGCCATCAACTCCGGCTGCGATGTCCTGATAGTAGACACGGCCGGACGCTTGCACATTGACGATCAACTCATGGACGAGATGCAGTCGCTGAAGCGGCTGCTCAATCCGCAAGAGATCCTGTTCGTCGCCGACGCGATGACCGGACAAGATGCCGTTCGCTCGGCCGACGAGTTCCACAAGAAGCTGACCCTTACGGGTGTGGTGTTAACTAAGGTGGACGGCGATGCCCGCGGCGGTGCGGCGCTTTCGATTCGCCAGGTCACGGGCGCTCCCATCAAGTTCATCGGTGTCGGCGAAAAGTATGATGCGCTGGAGCCATTTCACCCCGACCGCATCGTCTCGCGCATTCTCGGTATGGGCGACATTCTTTCGCTCAACGAGCGCGCCGAGCAGCATGTAGACAAGAAGAAAGCCCAGGACATGGCGGCCCGCGCGCTTTCCGGTGACGGCTTCTCTCTGGAAGATTTTCGCGAACAGTTACGCCAAGTCAAGAAGATGGGATCGATGCAGAACTTGATGGGCATGCTGCCCAGCGTGGGCCCATTCGCCGGATTGCAGAAGCATGCCGACAAGATCGACGAGAAGCAGATCAGCCACGTTGAAGCCATCATTAATTCGATGACCGCGCACGAACGCCACCACCACGACGTGATTAACGGCAGCCGCCGCAAGCGCATCGCCCGCGGGTCGGGGACAACCGTTCAGGAAGTCAACAACTTGCTCCGCCAATATGCCCAAATGCGAAAGATGTTCAAGCAGATGGGCAAAGGCAGCTTCATGCGCCGAATGGCGGGGATGAAGATGGGGTAGCCGGCAGATGTCAACAATTTTTCAGCGATGTCATCCCGAGCTCGCTGAAAGCGAGAGAGGGACCCTACGACGGATTGCACTAATGCGGCCGTAATTGGGACGGATTTGAGACACTCGCAACAGTCGTTATCCGCTCTACGCCGGTGCAGGTGCCAAGCATCGTAAGGTCCTCTCCCGCCCTTTGGGCCGGTTCGGGATGACATCGCTCGTGAGTTGATTTCCTATGAAATGGCGCTCTCTCGAAGAATCGGCTTCGCAGACTGACACACGGTCACTGCACGAAATCTACGCCGAGCACAGCGAACTCATCGCGAAGTACGTCCCCGCGGAAATTCAGGCCATTCACGCCCGCGCGGTTGAAGAGCTCAAACGTTCCGGCGCCGCGGAGCGCGCGCTTCAGCTCGGCAGCAAGGCTCCCAGCTTCGAACTCACCGATCAAGACGGCAAACTCGTGCGCTCGTCCGAATTGCTCCAAAGTGGCCGGCTCGTCATCTGCTTCTTCCGCGGGCGGTGGTGTCCGTTTTGTGTTGGACAGATGGAAGCAATGAACGCCGTCGTTCCCCAGTTGCAGGAATTGCACGCATCGCTTGTCGCCATCTCGCCGCAAACCGTGCACCAGTCTTATCTCATGGCGGACCAGCACAAGCTGCACTTTCCTTTGCTGAGCGATATCGGGAACAAAGTCGCCGAGCAATTCGGGCTTGTCTATGGCGTACCGGAGTATCAACAGGAAATCTACCGCCGCGTGTTCGTGAACCTGCCGTTCGTAAATGGAGAAGAGAGTTGGGGTTTGCCAATCCCCGCCACTTACGTCTTAGATAAGGATCACACCGTCATCTACTCCGCCGTCAATCCGGATTACACCGACCGGCCTGAACCAACCGAAATCGTTCCATTACTTTCACAGCTTCCCCAATAGCCCGTGTTCATTCGTCACATTCAAGTGGTTCAACAGTCCTAAACAGGGAACCAATTTGGATCTCTAAACCGAAGTTCCGTATTGCGAAAAGCGGTAGTCCGCTGACTTCGTTTACATTAACCGGTTTTTGGCGGTTTGCGTCTGGGTACAGCTATAAAAGAGGTTGAACCCGCAGAAGCTCGAAGGCGCGTTGTTGCACCGCGGTCGGCGTGGCAATCATGTCAAAGCTCTGCTCTGCCAGCCGCACCCGGTTCTTGGTCAAGGTTGCTAGATCCTGGAGCAAGGTTTGAAAACTGTGGACAGGTAGCCCGTCTTCGGTGTGCTTATCCTGCGCCTTACTTTGCGCCTTCAGCGAGCGTTGCGCGGGAGCGACAACACTGAGGCGGAGTTGCTGTGCGCCTTCTCGATCATCGTCGTCAAATAGTATCGGTGCCAAGGCTTCGCGCATGTGCCACTCGACATAATAGGCTAGCATGCAGAGAAACACGTGGGCTCGCACGCGATCGGGTTGGTGATGATAAATCGGGCGCAGCTTCAGATCAACGCCCCGCGCAATGCTCTCCGCCTTGCGCTCCCAGCGGAAGCTGGCGTCCTCGATGTGCAGCTGGAAATGTTTGCCCATTTTGTAGCGGCCCAAAATCTTGCCTACCCGTAAGCCGATTTCGTTGCGTCCCCGCAGCGGTCGCCGCTTTCTCTCCGTGCTCGCCGCAATCTTGGTCAACTCCTTTTCCGTAGCCTGCAAAAGTTCCTTTCGTTTGCGACTTCGTTCTTCCGCCAATAGCGGATTGCGGCAGGCCATCAATCGTTCTCCGCCATAGGCCGGATGGGTAATCTCGGCTAAGTCCATTTCGTCAAAGAATGGAAAATTGCATCGAGCGATGCTGCGCTATGACCACCGGCACGACCATCCATACGGTCGATCTCCCCAGTTACATTACCGGCGCCCCCACGCAACTTATCACCAGAGCGCAGGAGACAAGGATCATGCGCATGGTCGATTTGGAGAAGCAAACCATCCTAGGCACGATCACACAAACTAAACGGAGACAAGTTGATGGCGGCCAAACTGCTCGGTATCGGCAAAACAACTCTCTACCGCAAACTAAAAGAGTACGGTGTGGAATTGTGACCGGATCGGCACTAAGGGTTCCGGTTTGGCACCGTCAATCTGGCTTGGACCACACCGAGTCATTGCTTTTGCAGCCACTTGCAATTTTGGCCCTGTGCTTGCCTTAACCATCTGCATGATCCTTATTATTTGGGCTTCCGACCGAGCGAAGGAATGCGCTCTCTCAATCGAACACGCTTTGCAAGAGCCGGTGCAGGTGGCGACGAGTCTGCATGAAGGCTGTGACCGCCTGCGCGCGGGAGAGTACTCGGCTGTTGTAGTAGATCAGTGGATCACCGGTGAACCAGAGCTAACCAACGTTCTGTTTGAACACCTCGGGACTGCGGTCCCGCTTTTCGTAAATTTTGGTATTAGCGGCGTGGAAAGAATCTTACGTGAATTGCGTACCCCGCGCTTTCGAGGCGCGGACTGGAGACAATCCTGACGCGTCATAGCGCCAGATTGGCCCTAAGAGACGAACTGAAAGATGATGTAACCGCGTTGCTGCTTTGCTGCGGCATCGGGGTTGAGGAACCAGGCCTCAGCGAGGTGCCGTCACACGACTGAGAAAAATCGAGGAACTGGCAAACCAAATCAAGAGCAAGTTGGCGATCTCAGAGGGCGAAGGCGTGGTTGTCCCCACACGGACCTAAACTGCTGGCTCGAATGGCGCGGCCTCCGCATCCTGCAACATAAACTCCAACACCTCTTGCGGGACGGGTGCATTCCACACTGGCGCGAACGACTGCCGGTGCAACGGACACGGCCCGTGCTCGCGCAATGCGGCCAAGTGCTTGGGAGTGCTGTAGCCCTTATTGGAGCGAAGCCCGTAAACCGGAAAAACCGGGTCCCACTCGCAGATCATGCGATCGCGTGCGACCTTCGCCAGAATCGAAGCCGCGGCAATCGACGCTGAAAGCGCGTCGCCATGAATGATGGCATGCTGCGGCAAGTCGCAATCAAGGCGCATGGCATCCACCAGCAGATGATCGGCGGCAGGATTCAGAAGTGAAACTGCGTCTCGCATTGCAAGTCGCGAAGCATGATAGATGTTGATTTGATCGATGCGGGCGGCATCCACCGCGGAGATGGCCCAGGCGACTGCATGTTCGCGGATGCGTTCGGCAAGAACTTCACGCCGTTCCGCGGGCAGAAGCTTGGAATCACGCAATCCCCGGATGCGATAGCTCGAATCAAGCACGACGGCCGCCGCCACCACCGGCCCAAACAGCGATCCGCGGCCAACTTCGTCCACTCCAGCCACCAATTTCTTACCAGAGGCCCACGCAAGCTTTTCGTACTTCAGCGTACAGCGCAGACGCTTAAGCAGGCGCAGCTTGGCAGCGGAGGAGGAAATCTGCTTTCCCAGAACGGATTCAACTAGGGAGGGCACGGCTGGTTACAAATGTTCTCCCAGTCAGTGCTGTGGAAGCAAGTAAATAGAACCAAGCAGCCGAGAGTTTGGCGGCTCGATTACAGTGGAGTTCCCCCTTCCCCCTTTTGCACGACCCAATCTGAGGCCGGGTGCTCACCCTTCGCGGTTCTCCACGAGTGGGAACCCCGAGACGAGCCTACTTCGTGGCCGCGGTCGCATGATCGCGCTCAACATCCTTCAGGCGGGCGGCTTTGCCGCGGAGACTGCGGAGGTAATAGAGCTTCGCGCGGCGCACCTTGGATGAGCGCACCAAGTCAACCTTGTCTACGACGGGCGAGCTCTCCGGGAAAATACGCTCGACGCCCTGACCAAAGCTGATCTTGCGCACGGTGAAGCTGGCCTGCGGGCCTCGCGTGCGGGCGATCACCACGCCTTCGAACGCCTGCAAGCGCTCCTTGTCGCCTTCCTTAATCTTCACCTGGACGCGAACGGTATCTCCAGCAGCAAAATCCGGAAGGTCTGTGCGCTTCCTCTTGGCAAGAAGTTTTTCAATGATCAGATTCGACATGGCCGTCTCCTGGCTTTCTTAAACTTTTTCGCTCGCAATTTGTGCGAGCAATTCCTTGACTTCTTGGTTGAGCTGCGTCCGATCCAGAAGATCAGGACGATTTCGCAGCGTCTTTTCAAGTGCCGAACGGCGCCGCCATCGCCGTATTTCGTCGTGGTTGCCGGACATCAGCACGTCAGGCACCTTCATGCCGCGGAAATCCGCAGGGCGCGTGTAATGCGGGTAATCGAGCAATCCTCCCGAAGCGCAGGTTGAATCTGCCCGTGTGGGCCGGACACTCCCTTCGACTCCGCTCAGGGCAAGCTTGTCCGACAAAGCCTCATCCCCAATATCCGGCTCCGCAAAAAACGACTCCTGCCGCGCCGACGCTTCATTTCCCACCGCACCGGGAATCAGTCGCGCGACCGCGTCGGCAATGACGGCAGCACCCAGTTCTCCGCCGCTCAAGACGTAATCGCCGATCGAGACTTCGCGGTCTGCGAGATGCATGCCTACCCGCTCGTCCACGCCTTCGTAACGACCGCAGATCAGAACTAGGCGTTCGAGCGTTGCCAATTCAGACGCAAGACTCTGGTCAAACCGCCTGCCCTGCGCCGATAGCAGCACCACCGATTGCTTGGCGGCGGCGCGTTCTTCCCGCGGGGCCAACTTCAATGCTTCCACACATTCAAAGAGCGGTTCCGGCTTAAGGACCATCCCCTCGCCGCCGCCAAATGGGCGGTCATCCACACTGCGATGGCGATCGCGGGTAAACTCCCGCAAGTCGCGCGTTTCAATCTTTACCAGCCCCGCCTCGCGCGCCCGCCGAATGATTCCGTAATCCAGCGGCCCGCGAAAAAAATCCGGGAAGATCGTGACGATATCAATTCGCAAAACCGAACCTTTAACCACAGAGGCCACCCTTCGACTTCGCTCAGGGCAGGCTCCGTCACACACAGAGGAATTCAGTTTCTTGCGTGTGTGTTCTCTGTGAAACTCTGTGTCCTCTGTGGTTAATGCTTTTGCTGCTGTTTCTCTTCTTCCGTCAGCGGCGCATTCACTTCGAGCAAGCCTTCGGGCAGCACCATCTCAATGCGCTTCCGCTCTGCATCAACTTGCTTCAGAAATTCCTGAGCGTAAGGAATCTCGTACTCAGTCTTTCCCGATCTAACCACCAGAAGCGGTGCCTCTCCTGTACCGAAGCGGACATCTTTCACAATCCCAACTTCGCATACCCGATCTTCTCTCCGGCAATCCAGCACCGCGCACCCGATCAAATCGCTGACGTATACTGCACCGGCCTCGATTGGCGCGCGCTCGCTTAACGGAACCTGCAACTCGCTTCCAACTAGCAGCTCAGCTTCCGAAATCGAACCGATGCCAGCAAATTTCAGGACTACGTAATTCTTGTGCGGCCAGGCGTCTTCGATCTTCAGTTCACGCCTGCTATTGTCTTTCTGCAGCGCGAAAAGCCGCATCCCAGGCTGCATTCGATCCGGAACATCGCTGTGCATCTCGACGGCAACTTCGCCCCGGCGTCCTTGGACTTTGGCGACCCGTGCCAGAGTGATAAAAGCGTCGGCTGCGTCTGACCCAGCTATTCCAGAATCTCCAATTCGAAGTGCTTGTCGAGCTTCGTCCCAGCCGCATGCAGCAGGTTGCGCATCGCGCGCGCCACCTTGCCCGACTTGCCAATCACCCGCCCCATATCGTCTTCCGCGACTTCGAGTTCGATCACCAGTTCGCCGTCTTCATCCACTTCTTCGACGATCACCTGGTCCGGCGCGTTCACCAGCGCCTTGGCAACGTGCTCGATCAAAGCCTTCGGATTAGCAGTCTGTTCACTCATATTTGTGCAGATTATGGAGCGTCGGGCGTCCTCGCCCGACAAGCAAAAGCTTTTCACCAAAAGCTTTTCACCGCAGAGAGCGCGGAGAAATCTTTTTTCTGTTTTCTCTGCGGGCTCTGCGTTCTCGGCGGTAAATGCCTTGAAACTTACGACGCGACCGGCTCGGCCGCCGCAGCCGTTGCGAAGCCCAAAATCTTGCTCACGCGGCTGGACATCTGGGCTCCCTTGGAGCGCCAGTAATCAATGCGCTCGCGCTTGAGCTCCACGCTGGCCGGGCTGGTGCGGGGATTGTATGTCCCCACAATCTCAACCGGACGGCCGTTGCGCGCCCGTTCCTTCTCGATCACCACCACTCGATATTGAGGCTTTTTGCGCGCACCCGTGCGCGCCAGTCGAATCATTAACACTGATCTTGTTTCCTTTCCAAACCCTTCCGGCGGGATTAAGACAAGTAATTATTATGCAGGAGCTTAGCGGGATTGGCAAGCGGACCGTCGCTCTTGGATGAGCATCCAAAATGGACTCTCTTGTAGAGCCTGAAGTCCGCTCCACAAAGTGATCAACCCGAAATATTGGCGTCAAAAAGCAAATAGGAGAACTATATGCAAAAAATCACTCCATTTTTGTGGTTCGACAGCAACGCCGAAGAGGCGATGAATTTCTACGTTTCAATTTTCAAGAATTCAAAGGTTCTGAAGGTTACTCGATATGGAGAAGCAGGGCCGGGACCGAAAGGGACAGTCATGTCCGCGACATTCCAACTCAAGGGGCAAGACTTTTTCGCACTCAACGGTGGACCGCTATTCAGCTTCACGCCAGCTATATCGTTTTTCGTGAACTGTGAGACGCAGCAAGAAGTAGATGAACTGTGGGAAAAGCTTTCTGAAGGCGGCCAAAAAGAAAGATGCGGCTGGCTCAAAGACAAATATGGCCTGTCATGGCAAATCATTCCCTCTGCTTTAGGCGAGATGTTGGGAGACAAAGATCCTGCGAAAGCAAGCAGGGTCATGCACGCAATGCTTCAAATGAACAAAATTGACATAAAAGGATTGAAGCAGGCATACGACGGGGAATAACTCAGCACTACGCAGCGTGGGTGCTCCATCCTCCGTTTTTTGAGGCGTGGGATTCCACGGTCGTCCGTCGTTTGGGATTTTCGCCTCTGTTTATGCCGCGCCTTGCGCCCGCGCCGGATCGAAGACAATATCGCTTCGGGTGCTGTCGACGATAGCTTTCAGTTCGGCTTGCTCGCTGGCGGGGACCGCGAACTTATCCAGCGTCTGCTGGAAGTCGTCTAAGAATGCCTCCCATTCCTCGCCGGTGATCTTCAAATGGGAGTGCGACTCCGCCATCGACTTGCCTGTGTATTTTTGTGGGCCGCCGGCAGCCCAGCAGACCATCTCCGTAACCAAATACTTGAAACCCGCAGGCGGTACCCGATGATGCGCTTCGTCCACAAACGGATTTGCGTTCAGCCTCGGGTCTGCCATCACTCGGTCGATGAAGTCGTCCACCACGGTGGCGATGCTGTACACGCCGCCAAGTCTGTCATAAAGAACGGGCTTTTCTGCTGACTGCATAACGAATCTCCTTAGGAAGTCATTAGCGTAACAGAACGGGATTCGGAGAAATAGAGCAGCGACGTGAGTTACAGAAGAGTCAGCGAGAAAACCCCAAGCGGAGAACGACCGTGGAATCCCACCCTTCAACAAACGAAGGGTGGGCACCCGGCGCTGATGAATCTGCCCTGGCCATAGTTGGTGGCAACGGCCACAACGTTACCGCGTTCCGTGCAATTTACATATAGCTTTCCAGCACTAGACTACAACCGAGGCCCTACTTTGTAATGACTATCTCAAGGGGCTTCGACTTGTGCCCACCACTGAAGACCGGGTACTGCTGGCCAAGCTTCTTTTTTTCCTCCTCCGAAAGAAAATCGTTCGAGAAGAGTAACCCTTCAGTGGTGATTCAGGCACTGAAGTTGGGAGTTGTACGACGTCTGTTTCCCAGTTCTCGCAAAATGCGCGAGAGATGGGGCATCATCAGGTTGTTTGATGATCTTCCTCCGAGACACTTCTGGCAGCGGCGCTTCTACGACTTCAATGTGTGCAGTGCACGCAAGCGCATCGAGAAGCTGCGCTACATTCACCGCAATGCGGTCAAACGTGGGCTGGTGGAGACTCCCGATCAGTGGAGGTGGAGCAGCTTCCGATCCTATGCTTACGGGGAGACTGGGACTGTCGTTGTTAATGACTGGTCAGTACTGAAGATGAAGAGCCGGGCTGCGTGAATCCATCTCCCAGTTGAAAGCCCACTTCTCGCAAAGAACGCGAGAAATGGGGCACCCTCGCGTTTGATGATGGGAGAGCGGGCCACCTTCCAAGATCTGGGCACCCTCATGAGAAGCAGAGCCCCCGCCTGTCACAGTTGCACAATGCGCCCTGCCGCACTAGAATTCGCGCGGTAAATCAGTCAGACAATTTGATCGCACTGGAGGCAGCATGAAAATCAGAACGTGTGTATTGACATTTGTACTGTGTTTGCTGGCAGCAGCTGTGTGTTTCGCCGAGGACGCGCAGTTGGGCACCTGGAAGTTGAACGAAGCGAAGTCGAAACTCACCGCCGGAGTTCCCCACAACAACACCGTTGTGTATGAGGCCGCGGGTGACAGCATAAAAGTCACGATCGATGGCACCGACAGCGACGGAAAACCGACGCACAGTGAATGGACGGGTAAGGTGGACGGGAAAGATTATCCCGTAACCGGCGACTCGACGTCAGACACGCGATCCTACAAGAAGATCGACGACCACACTTTAGCCTTCGAGGGTAAGAAAGGCGAGAAGGTCACGATTTCCGGTCAGGTCAAGGTATCGGCCGATGGCAAAACCCGCACGGTGACCGTTAACGCAACCGATCCCACGGGGAAAAAGGTCAAGGGCACCGCGATATACGACAAGCAATAGCGAGAGCAGTGCTGCTGAAATTAAATCAGGAAGGGTACGACTCAACGCGTGCTCTTCCTGATCATGATTTGAATATGAAAAAGAATTCATCGCGGGCGCATCCCGCCGCCGCGAACACCTCTGCCGCTCCCAAGACCGTAGAGCAATACCTCGCGGGTGTCCCAGAACCTGCACGCAGCACATTGCGCAAGGTTCGCGCGGCGATTCGGTCGGCGGTGCCGGCGGAGACCACGGAGGTCATCAGCTATCGCATTCCAGGGTTCAAAATAGACGAGCCCAAATATAAAGGAATGCTCATGTGGTACGCGGCGTTTTCGGACCATTGCAGCCTGTTCCCGACTGCGTCCGTGATCCAGACGTTCAAAAAAGATCTCAAGGACTTCCGCGTGTCGAAAGGCACCATCCACTTCCCTGTGGACAAGCCTCTGCCCGCCGCCCTGCTGAAAAAGATGGTGAAGGCGCGCATCGAGGAGATGAAAAGCAAGAAGCCACGCTGAGGCAGGAGCGGGCTGGGAATCTTGCCGGCACGCGTGTGGTTGAAGTCAAAATCCCCGCCTCCTTCGGCTTCGGTCAGGGTAGGCTCTCTGTCTCCAAAATCGGGTGGCACAGGGAGGGTACCCGCGAACGAAGTTTGACCGCGAACCGATTCCGCTCCTCCGAATGCCGCTTGACACGCGGCTTTCAGGGAGTACAAAGCTTATCTCGTACTATTGCTCCCCCAGATTTCTCGAGCGTCCAGCCACTTGTTCGCTTCAGATTCGGCGGAGCCTCCTAAAAAACGGTCTGCACACCAGGAGAATCACATGAAAAAAATTGTCGCTTCGTTGGGCATGTGTCTTTTGCTTTCTTTCTCAGCGTAACTCCGGCATTCGCAGCTGGCCCATACACAGTAGTGCTGGACGGATTGCAAAGTCCCCGCGGCTTGGCGTTTGGTCCGGGGGGACTGCTGTATGTTGCGCAAGCCGGTTCCGGAGGAAATACCGGCAAGATTACCGAAATCAGAAACCCATGGGCAGCGAATCCCTCCACGAGAGATGTAGTCAGCGGGCTCCTCTCATTTGGCAGCCCTGGCGAGGTTGAATCGGTGGATGGAATCTCAGTCTTGGGTAACGGCGGAATCTATGGCATCGTCGGTGGGTCTTCGCAACAGACGGGGCTGCCCGCGCCAGTGGGTCACCTGCTGAAGTTTTCTCAAGCCGGCCAGATTCACGACATAGCTAACGTTGGCGATTTCGACTTCGCGTGGACGAACCTGCATTTTGACCTGGCGCCGCGCGACTTCCCGGATGCGAATCCTTATGGGATTCTGGCTCTTCCTGATCGGCTCTATGTCACGGATGCCGCCGCAAATACATTGAACCTCGTGCAGCCCAACGGATCAAACGAGATCCTCGCCTTCTTCCCGAACAACATCATTGCGGATGCGACGCCGACCTGTGTGGCCAAGGGGCCGGATGGCGCTCTTTATGTTGGCACGCTGGCATTAGTGGACAGCCTTGTGTTTGGGCCGTCAGCAATCGTGTGTCGCGTCGATCCCAGTGCTGCCGATCCAAACGACTTCAGCAAAGTCCTGAACATTGCGACACCGTGGGCAACGGGCTTATGGCCAATCAATGGCTGCGCGTTCGGACCGGATGGGACGTTCTACGTTTCGGAGTTTATTACGGCTCAGGACTTCAGCGGCGGCGATGTGGTGAAGATTCCGTTCTCTACGCCGGACGTTCACACTTCGCTGACCGACAACACTTTGCTATTCCCTGCGGGAGTGGCAGTCGGCGCCAATGGAACCGTCTTTGTGTCGAATCAAAGCGCCGAAGTGCCCGTAGGACAAGTGGTGCGGCTGACGAATCACTAAACCCAGAGCGGGTGGGTCTGCCTCTCCCTCCTGCAACGAGCTCGGAATGCCTCACTTTGTGCTTTCAAAGGTGGGGCATTCCAGTGCCCTTCCCGGAGTGTGAGGGAGTCGGTTCTGGCCCACCCGGGAGAGGAGTAACATATCAAGGAGTAGGGGAATGCGATGCAGAACGAATACCCCGAACATCCTCATCGAGGCATCACGATGCACCGGCTGTCGGTGGGTGGTGATTTCCCCGGACTCGTCTTCGCGATCGGGAGTGTGCTGATCTTTTTACTCGCTATTCCAGCGCTTTGGTACGTTGTAGGCGGCGCACTTGTGCTCGGCCTTGTGATCGCAGCCGTGCTCCAGCTCGTGCATAGGAAGCCGGACAAAACTGCGCGACTTAGTATCAAAATCTGACGATTGCGCGGGCTGGATCCTTTCAATCACCGCAGATCTTTTTTTTTGAACCTCGCTATCCGATCGGCTCCGAGTAAAAACGCCGAATCGGTTCCGATGCAAAGTCCCAGGCCGGGTTCAAGACAGCAATTTCACAATCTCCTGATTGCCTTTTGCTTCCGCCATCTGCGCGGGGGATCTGCCGTCGTCACTCCTGGCCTGGGGATCGCAGCCATACTCCAGCAAAACTTTCACCATTTCCTTATCGCCGATTTGCGCGGCTTCGTGAAGAGCAGTCCATCCGCCTTCCTGACGGGCATTCGCTGGAGCGCCATTCTCAACCAGAATACGGACAATTTCGCCACTGTGCGCTGCGGCGGCGCTGTGCAGCGGAGTAACCTTCATGGGATTGTTCGCGACCGCGGCTACATCGGCGCCTTGCCGGATGAGGGCTCTCGCGATGTCGGAACGTGCGAAGAAAGCCGCAAAGTGCAGAGCGGTGAATCCGTCCGCAGACCAGCGCTTCGCAGCCGCAGGATCATTCTGCAGAATTTCCGAAACTTTGTCAGCCCTTCCTGCCGCTGTGGCTTCGAAAATATCCAGGTCCCGGCTTGCACTCAGCAGCAAGTCGGCGATCTGTGACTGGCGCCGATAAAACGCATGCATCAGAGCTGAGACACCAGCTGAGTCTCTCGAAGATGCCAGCGAGGAATCTTCCCCCAAGAGTTCCCGCACCTTGTCGACATCCCCTGACTGCACTGCTGCAATGACATCTGCCTGGCTTGCCAAACTCGCCTCCTTGTGGCACCGGACTACGGGAAGAACTGTGGATTGTAGCGCAATTCGGGATATCTTTTTCAGGGACGAAATCCGAATTCAGCGGTCCAACGAATTCCTCACATATAATGTCTATGCAGGCAGCTGGACCGGACGGCCGCTTTCGTCACGCCGTGGCGGAAGAGGAAAGTCCGAACTCCACAGAGCAGTGTGCCGGATAACGTCCGGGAGACCGGTCTCAAAACCGGCCGACGGCAAGTGCCACAGAAAACATACCGCCTTGGCGGCAACGTCAGGGTAAGGGTGAAAAGGTGCGGTAAGAGCGCACCGCCGTTCCAGTGATGGAGCGGGCATGGCAAACCCCACACGGAGCAAGACCAAATAGGGAGGAAGCTCGGCTTCGGCCGGGCGCGTGCCGGCTCGGTGCGCCAAACCTTCGGGTAGGTCGCTTGAGCCGCGCAGTAATGCGCGGCCCAGAGGAATGGCCGTCCTGCCGGAGCAATCCGGCAGACAGAATTCGGCTTACAGGTCCAGCTGCCACAAACTATTTAGATTTCTATTGTTTACCAATTCGACCTGCGGATTTGTGATGCCCGTGTGACGGAAGAAGGGATCGGGTTAACGAAATCTCAATCACTTGCAAGCACACCTCCCCTCGTTTGCTGTTCATTTTGAGAAAGGAGTTCTAATTCGGCTTTTTTGCCGCGTTCTGAGGATAGCTCGCCTGTGTTTTGGACAGATTTTCGAGTCCGGCTCCCGTTTCGAGAATCATCCTGACTCGTTCGCGGAGTTCACGCACGAATGGCGTGTAGTGCTTTTCTACGGTTTCGATCGTATCTCCTAGCATCTTGGCCACGTCATACGGGCTCGCTCCGCGTGTCAGCATGTCTACAGCAAGTGTGTCCCTGAACCGGTGTGGGTGAGCATCAGGTACACTAGCCCGCTTTCCGAGAGCTAGCATTCGATGATACAGACGGGGACGTGTGAGCGGTTTGCACGTTAGAGGATTCAGCAAAACGCGGTCGGACGGATTGGGCATTCTGCTTTTCCATTCCGCTTCCAATCCAAACAGCAACTCGGTGTGTATCGGCAGGATTACTCGTTTCCTTCGCTT
>WNGG01000823.1_pt1 | contig 34234 bp, 31 predicted proteins | sample 5400661 | NCBI WGS metagenome assembly WNGG01 (sample SAMN13153372, study PRJNA577476) | soil metagenome | isolation source: 100 cm soil or saprolite under Garry oak tree replicate 1 | place: USA:California | collected 2016-06-15
TCATCGACATATCGACGCTGGCCGCGATAGTGGTCTACTCGCTGGCGGTGATCATCGTGCGCCGTTTTTTGCGGATACTGGTGTCCAGGGAGTAGAAAGTGACACTCCGCCTGGGCTAAAGCCGCAGCAGCTTCTGACACTCCCGCATAGTCGGTTTCCTGAGAAATGTCGCGTGGCGACTACTCAAGTGGAAGCCGGAGTTGGCAAGGAATATCTGATGTGTGCTTCTCCATCCCAAGCAACACATCTTGAGCGGTGCCATGCTCGTTGCTATCTGCATGCCCGGCTTGAAGAAGAGATGGTTCCTCTTGACCTTTGGCATCCTGGCAGACGGCAACACCTGGAGATTTCTCTCCCCTCTCTTGCCGCAGCAGAGGAGTTGGAGGCTTTTCCTGAGATGCTTGGCCGTAGCGTGCGATGAGACGTTGACCGATCACGAGACTGGCATTGCGATCTGCATTCCCCTTCATGGCGCACTGAGGACAGAGGACCAATGGCACCCCTGGAGTATAGCCTTGTGCCGGTTGCCCCTGCTGGTAACGAACCACTACCCCATAACAACGAGCACACTCCCGACTGGTGTTGCGTGGGTTGACCCGACTGGTGAGGATGCCTTCGTGATAGGCTTTATATTTGGCATAGCGCAAGATGCGTCCTTTCATCCAGAAGGCGCGTTTGCTATTCCCTCGGCGGCTATACTTGCCCTTCTCTGGCTTGAGATTGCCCAGGTGCTCAAACACCAGGACCGTTGCCCCGTGCGCTTTGGCGAACTGGACAATGCGAGCACTCACCCGATGGGCCAGATCCTCGTCGCGGTGTCCGAGCTTGCGCCAGAGGGCGGCATTGTCTTGCTCACCCTCGGCAATGATGCCAGTCCTGCGCCGGTTGCGTGCGATCCGTCCTAACTGTTTCTTCCTAAAGCCGGATATCTCTCGACCACCCCCGATAAACCTGGTGGCCAGGATCGTACCTTCAACAGTTTGAATGGTGCACACTGCTGTTTGTTCGTTGAGATTGAGATCGACGGCACAAATTGTGGTGTGTGCATTGGTGGTGACTTGTTTTTCGATTGGTGCGGGACTGCTGAAGTGCTTCTCAATGGGTGTATGCAGCCACCACTCTTTGCCACGCCGAATCAGGGAAGGGCTTCCTATCTCTGCATCAAGAGGGAGTTCCCGACCAGTGATGCGAACTTTGATCCAGCTCCAGCAACTCCCTGTCCAGACTTTGAGTACGATGGATGATGCGGTACGCTCTTTCCATTGACCTGCATAGAAGGGAACGGACTTGTTCCAGGTGCGAGGTGGGACCGGAGGACGCTCGGTGAATGTCTTGCCCTTTGCCATCGCCTTCTCTTTGCGCTTGCGCCATTTCTGGAGATGTGAGTAGAAGGAACGGGCTGACCCAAGAGCGGCATTGATCGCTGCCCGACGAAACATGGCCGGAATAGCTGCTCCGAGTGCTGCTAGCGGCATCACTGGAATGGGGTTCTTTTTCGTCGCGTGGGTGAGCATTTCCAGAGCCGTGAGCGCCTCCTTATTCGAGAGGTCTAAGACTTTCTCGTGCGCTTGGATCACCTCAAAATAGAAGGCGGCAATCTGATTGAAAAGGGTCTGGTTGGCAGCAAACCAGGCGGCGCGATGGGGCTGATAGTTCAAGACCTGCCTAATCGTCGTGGTCGCTTTTGCCATGCTAGCTCCCCTTCTGAGCGTCGATATAGTCCTGAATAGTTTGGGCGCTTACCGCACCTGCTGTAGACGAAAAAAAGCTCCTCGTCCAAAGCGAGGGAAGCTTTGAGAGAATGGGCGTGCATTCCTTCCGAAATGCGTTGCTGACAACGGTCCTTGAGTGTGCCTACAAGAATGGGCTTTCTTCACTTGGGACACCAGATGAGGTGATAGAGGATGAGGTGGACGCTGTGCTCATCTCGCTGGTATTCAAGCTGGCCCATGTTTGTCGTTTCCATGTAGAAATACTACAACAAATTCAACATAGTGTCAACAACTAGAACAGGGGCTAAAGCCCGCGAGAAACCCGCCTATCTACCAGGGGTTAAAACCAGGTAGCTTGCGGCGGGTTCTTCTGTGTCATAGTATGAAGCTTTGTCTTCGAAGGTATCATACAACCTCCAGCGAAAGGTGCGCAATCATGCCCCTACCTGAACTACCGCATGGAGTGCCATCGCTGCTATCGCGTCGCTTGACACCCCATGCGCGATTGGCTATACTCAGTCCATTCAGAGGTGGAACAGCTTTCAACTCTACAGAACTGATGGGCCAGCATACCTGGCGGGGGGAAAGATATGCGACACGGAGAAACACTGGACAGGGAAAAAACCGTTCAGATTGTTCATCGTATTGCCTCCGTCCTGATTGCCTTTGGCAACAGAGGATTACTCGGCATCACCGATGTGGCGAACGTGACCGGTTTACCCAAGTCAACCACTCACCGGCTTGTGACAGCCCTGGTCAACGAGGGTTTGCTGGTGCAGGACGAGGACAACCATAAATACGCCCTGAGCCTGCGTGTCACTGCCCTCGGCGCCAGTATACTCAGTTCCCACATAGTACGAAAAGCCGCAAGGCCAATACTGATGGAGTTGCGGGACCAGACACATGAATCCGTCCACCTCGCGGTGCTGGAAGGGTTGGAAGCCGTCATTATTGACACAGAAGATTCCTATTTTTTTGTACGCGCTGTCAATGTTCCTGGACAACATCTGCCCGCCCACGCTGTCTCAACGGGAAAGGTGCTGCTGGCCTATCAGTGGGAAGTGCGCTTGCGTGAAATATTGAGCCATGCGACGCTGGAACGCCACACTGACCATACCATTACCGATCCTCGTCTACTCCTTGAAGAACTTCGCCGCGTGCGGCGTCTTGGTTATGCTATCTCCTGTAGTGAACTTGAAGAGGGTATCGATGCTGTCGCCGCCCCAATCTTTGATCATCTCGGGACTGTTGTCGCCTCTGTATCGATTGGTGGACCCAGCGAACGGTGCCGCCCCAAACAGCCCGAGCTGATTGGGGCTGTAACTCAGGCTGGGCAGCAGATATCGCAAGCTCTGCGCTACGTTAGTTGGCACTAGCCTGGCAAGGAAACTCTGCTGTGGATTATTCTGAAGTGCGTATATGGGAAACGCTGGTTGCAGTGAAAGGCGCAGGCGATCTTGCCAGCGGCGTAATCCACCGACTCGTTCGCGCGGGTTTCCCAGTGATGGCCACGGAGCTTGCACAGCCAACAGTGGTGCGGCGGACGGTTGCATTTGCCGAAGCGGTGGCACTTGGAGCGGTCACCGTAGAAGGAGTAACGGCGCGGCTGGTCACTTCACCGGAGGATATCAATACAGCGCTAGCCGTTAGAGAGGTGCCTGTGCTGGTTGATGAAGACGGATCGATGCTCAAACAAATACTGGGCGACCGCAAGGGATCGCCCATACATTACACGGTGTTGGTAGAAGCGACGCTCTCAAAGTATAATAGCGGTGTAACGATGGACGACGCTGCTATTGTTATCGCGCTTGGCCCCGGTTATGAAGCAGGTAGGGATGTCCACGCTGTCATTGAAACGAACCGCGGGCATAACCTGGGACGTGTCTATCTAGAAGGATGCGCCGAGCCAAATACAGGCGTACCTGGGGCTATTAGCGGCTATACTGTTGAGCGCCTTTTGCGGGCACCAGGTGTGGGGAACCTATATGGTGTGCGCCAGATAGGCGACCTGGTACAGGCCGGTGAGACGGTGGCCATAGTGAAAAGCGCAGAGGACGACGCGATGCCTGTTACAGCGGCAATTACTGGTATACTGCGCGGCCTTGTGAGTGACGGCCTGGACGTGAGGCAGGGTATGAAAGTTGGAGATATCGATCCACGTGCTGCGCGGGAGCATTGTTTCACCATCTCTGATAAGTCGCGCGCCGTTGCAGGAGGCGTTTTAGAGGCAATCCTCTATTTTTTGAACAAAAGGTAATCGTATGTATGCTTAAAATCGCAGCCTATCATAGTCCCACGACATTGGCCGAAGCGGCTGCTTTGCTTGCCGAGGTGGGCCGCACCATTATCGCAGGTGGGACAGACTTGCTGGTCAACCCTCGCTTCATGGTTGGGGTAGGAGAGATTGTGGATATTGGCAGGTTGGGGTTGAACTTTCTCGTGGAGGAGCAAGGATGGCTGCGCATCGGCGCAGGAGCAACGATGCGTACAGTTGCGCAACATGCGCGGGTGCAGGGCCTCGCCAATGGCATCCTTGCGCGCAGCGCAGCTGTGTGTGGCTCTCCAAATATTCGCAATATGGCGACACTGGCGGGGAACGTTGCCTCCGCGCTTCCATCGGCTGATACACCCCCTGCATTACTGGCGCTGAATGCCCAGGTTGTACTTGTCGGGATACATGGCGAACGTCTCGTCCCGCTGGATAGCTTCTTTGTTGGGCCCGCCAGGAGTGTGCGCGAAAGAGAAATTATCAGCGAACTGCGTATTCCCTTAGCGAGTAGTGACGGCCTGCGCGGTGGGTTTTACAAGATTGGGCGCACGACCGAAGATATCTCTATTGTCAATGCCGCTGCCACGCTATTGATGAAGGATGGGAGAATCACTGCGGCTCGCCTGGTGTTGGGAGCCGTCGCTCCGATTCCGTTGAGGGTCGTACGGGCAGAGGAAGCCTTGATAGGGCAACCTGCAATAGAAGAGACGTTTCGACAGGTGGCCGAGATCGTGCGCGACGAGGTGAGGCCTATTAGTGATCAGCGGGCATCAGCAGCTTATCGCCGGAGTATGAGCGGGGTAGCTGTAACGCGAGCACTGCGCCAGGCGGCGGGATTAGCTCAACCTGGAGAGGAGTGGCGTCATGCCTGAGCTAGATATTGCGCTGAGGGTGAATGGACGGGCCGTGAAATGGCGCATAGAGCCGGGAGACACGCTCCTGGAAGCGCTCCATGCCCACTACTTGAGAGGCACAAAGCTGATCTGCGGCACGGGAGACTGCTGCGGCTGTGGCGTTATCCTGGACGGTAATTCGATCAATGCCTGCTGTATGCTAGCCGCTCAAGCTGATGATCGCGAACTGCTCACTATCGAGGGATTGGCGGAGGATGGAAAGCTCCATCCGATACAGGAGGCTTTTGCCGAGGAGGGAGCCGCACAGTGTGGCTTCTGCACGCCTGGCTTTATCATGCGCGCTTATGCCTTCTTACGCGAACATCCTCGCCCCACTGAGGCAGAGGTACGCGCTGCACTGGCCGGTAATATCTGTAGGTGTACAGGTTATGTCAAGCCGGTCGCGGCGGTATTAAGAGCGGCAGAAATGATGCAAGTGGAGCAAGAAAAGGGTCCTCATGAATAGCGAGTATTACGAACCAGGCGGCGGCAACATTACTGACGCAGCACATCAACATACGCGCCAGGTCGGACGAACGCGGGTCGTTGGGCAGAAGGAACGACGAGTGGACGCGCGCCCGCTGGTAACGGGTGCGCCTGTGTACGCGGCAGAGTTTGAGCAGCCTCATATGCTGCATGCCCGCATTTTACACTCACCGCATGCTCACGCGAACATCCTGTATGCCGATACAAGCAGGGCGCTGGCCTTGCCTGGTGTTCATGCAGTACTGACGTATCAAGATGTGCCGCGGGTAGCGCATAGCACCGCCGGTCAGCCCTATCCAGAAACCTCTCCCTACGACGCCTATTTACTGGACCAGCGGGTGCGCTACGTTGGTGATTGGGTGGCCTTTGTCGCTGCCGAGTCACCTGCAATTGCGCAAGAGGCACTGCAACTGATAGAGGTTGAGTATGAGGTACTGCCAGCCGTCTTCGATCCACTGGAGGCGATGCGTGACGGCGCTCCTCAACTGCACGAGACGGATATTACGCACCCAAATTCCGGGAAACATTTTGGGGATATTTACGATGCCGCACATAACATCGCGGCACATGAAGAAATAGCGCATGGCGATTTTTCCGCGGCCATGCGCGAGGCTGACCTCGTTGTGGAAGGAGAATATCGCGTTCCATATATCTCTCATGGAGTTTTAGAGCCGCATGTCTGCGTCGCTTACCTCGATGGATACGAACGTTTAATTGTCGTCAGCAGTACACAAGTCCCCTATCATACGAGACGCCAGCTGGCAGCAGTCCTTCAATTGCCTATCTCGCGGATACGAGTCGTCAAACCGCGTGTGGGAGGCGGTTTTGGCAGCAAACAGGAGATGTTGTTGGAGCCGGTGGCAGCAGCACTGGCATTGAAGACGCACCGACCTGTGCGCATTGAATACAGCCGTCAGGAGGAATTTACGGCGGCGCGTTTCCGTCACCCTATGATGATACGAATGCGCAGCGGAGTCAAAAGCGACGGTACGTTGCTTGCTATCTCGATGCACTCTATCGGCAACGCAGGCGCATACGGGACGCATAGCTTTACCGTGACTCGCAGCACCGGGCATAAAACGCTGTGCCTCTACCGGGCAAAGGCGTACTTTTTTCGTGCCGATGCCGTCTATACGAACCTGCCAATCACAGGAGCAATGCGGGGGTACGGTGCACCACAAGGCTTTTTCGCGCTGGAGTCGCACATTGACGAGATCGCGCGCAGGCTTGGGATGGATCCGCTGGCATTTCGTCGCAAGAACCATGTACAAAGAGGCGACTGGGATCCCATGGAGATGGAGCTGGTGGATGGCGCATGGCGCTCTAAACGCCAGTTCCGTTCCTGCGGCCTGCCGCAATGCCTGGAACGAGGAGCGGAGGCATTCGGTTGGGGTCAGCCGTTTGATCGCGGTGACGGGAAACCCATCCTGCGTGGACGTGGGATGGCAACCGCAATGCAGGGCAGCGGCGTCGCCAGTTTCGAGTTAGGGGGCGCTTCGATCAAACTCAATGAGGATGGTTCGTTTAATGTAATGACGGGCGCTACCGACATTGGGCAGGGCAGCGACACCATTCTGGCGCAGATTGCTGCGGAAGCTCTGGGCGTGGGCATGGATAAGATTATCATGCACTCCGTCGATACGGACTCCAGCATCTTTGACTATGGTTCGTACGCCTCCAGCACGACCTATATCAGTGGTGGAGGGGTGAAAATTGCCGCGGAACGAGTACGCAAACAGGTGCTAGAAGTGGCGGGCGACATGTTAGATTGCGCGCCCGAAGATATGTCTATCGTTGATGGCGTGATCTACTCGCCGCGAGGTCCCAGCAATTTGACGGTCGCGGATATAGCCAACGAGACGTTATATGGAAAGCACCGGCAACAGATCATGGCGAAAGGCGATTTCTGGACGGATGATTCGCCGGCGCCGTTCTTTGCACAGTTCGTCGAGGTCGAGGTAGACACCGAGACAGGGCAGGTGCGAGTGACAAAAGCCGTTAATGCGCTGGACCTGGGCAAGGCGATCAATCCGACACTGGCATCTGGCCAGGTTGAGGGCGCAGTAGCAATGGCCCTGGGTTACGCTTTGAGTGAAGAGGTACAATTCGACGAGCAGGGGCGCGTACGCAATGCTGGCTTCGTTGATTACAAGGTGATGTCTACGTTGGATATGCCGCAGATGACGACTATCCTGGTAGAGGATACAGAATATACGGGACCATTTGGAGCCAAATCCGCCGGGGAGGTACCAACGAATGGCATGGCACCGGCTGTAGCAAATGCCATTGAGGACGCGCTGGGGATACGCATCCGCAGTTTACCGATTACACCTGAAAAGATATTGCAAGCACTGGGCAAATTGTAAGCCCTGCGTAGGAGCCCAATTCATTGCGCCCACACTGAGAGGAAGTGAAGTATGGAGCAGGAGCAGATATTATCGGCCTATTTTGTTATTCAGCAAGGACCACAGGCAGGCAAACGGGTGGAGATTTGGAAGGATTGTACGACGATTGGCCGGAGCCGCGAGTGCGACATCTTTCTCGAAGACATAGCCGTCCACCGCAAACAGGCCCGCATCGTCTATACTGCCTCCGGTTATGCTCTGTGCGATGATCATGGCAGTGGTGATAGTTTCGTCAATGGAAGGCCCGTCAAAGAGAAACTGCTCAGGGATGGAGATGAGCTGCTTTTTGGCAATACAAGACTCACGTTCTATTCTCACGAGGCGACGCGAGAATTCCCTCGGCCGTCGTCGAGGGGGCGGGAATTACACAAAAGGAAAGCTGTCGATCCAAATGCCAGCGCCATTGCGAAGCTGGATTTCAGGAACGCGCAAGGAGCCCCCAGGAGCTTTGAACTACATCCAGAAATGACTATTGGGCGCAGTCGCGAATGCGATATTTTTCTGGAAGACCTGGCGGTGAGCCGTCTGCATGCCACCATCCGCCAGTTGCCCGATGGTGGATATGAACTGGAGGATCACCACTCTGTCAGCGGCACCCTGGTCAATGGGAGGGTCGTTACTCGTTGCCGTTTGAACGAAGGCGATATCGTGCAGATTGGTCAAAGCACGCTCACATTCAAACGGGTATGAATGTGCCGTTATCCGAAACTGAGACGTTTATGGACAGGCCACAAACGATGTTCGGTTCCTGCTTCCACCATCATTGCCTGGTGTCCCAGGTCTTACATGATGTCCACAGGCGTGAGTTCCCGCGTAACTCGCGGTACATCCATCAACTACGCTGATGCGGCCAAATTTAAGGCCGCATTCTCATCTCGATCAAGGACGACACCGCACTGCTGACAGATGAAGACTCGCGAAGCCAGCGTCAAGTCTTCGTGTATCCACCCACAATCAGAGCAGGTCTTAGATGAGGGATACCAGCGCGACACAAACTTGACCTGCACGGAAGCCTCGCGGGCTTTGTACTCCATCTGCCGCCTGAACTCATACATGCCCACATCGACAATAGCTCGACTCAGGCGACGGTTCTTGAGCATCCCTGAGACCTGCAAATCTTCCAGCACAATGACCGCAGGCCGTTCGCTATCAGGCTTGGTTCTCGCCACGATAGCCGAGGTGGCTTTGTGCAGGGCATCTTTGCGCACGTTGGCCATACGAGCGTGCATCCTGGCTAATCTCGTTTTGGCTTTCTTCCGGTTTTGAGAGCCTTTTTGCTTGCGAGAGTGTCGCCGTGACGTTCGTTTCAGCTTATTCAGTTGCTTTCTCAGGGCTTTGGGATTAGCGAATGTGCATCCATCGGAACAGGTCGCTACTGTGTCGAGTAGCAGGGCGGTGTTGCCACCGACCCGCCCTCTAAGAACTGCTCGTGAAACTTTCGCGTCAAGCAGCTCAAGCCTTTCTAACGCCCCTTGCGGGACGCGGTTTCTCCACCTGTAAACCCTGGCTGTGCACTTGTTGATGACAATTAGGATGAAGGAGCACTCGGTTTTCTGTTGTGTTTGAACCACCTTTGGACCTCCATTGCATGTGATGGCTGTGCCATCCCGTGATCTTGGTGATTTTCTGTTGGCAGATTGGGCAAATTCCGTTTTGCTCTTTCCAGAGGTGAATGAGCCATCGTTTTCCCTTGAGGGTATCTACCATGTGAACGTCCAGACGTTTTTCATAGTAGGTTTCCCACTCTGGGTCGTACGGGTTTGCTTCTCCTTTGACTTTTACGTGTCGCTTGATTGGCACGTGGGCTGTCTCGGCGAGAGAGTATTCCCGACCTTTCACCTCTCCATAGAAGACCCAGTTGTTTCCTTCAATGGTTTTGAAGTATTTCTTCGTAATCCATTCATTAGATTTCTTTGGGTGTCTTCTTTTCATCCATTGTCGTAATCTTCGATAGATCGCGTCATCTACAGAGTTGAAGATTTCTTTGCTCACCACATGTTGATGATACTGTGCCCAACCGCGAATGATGGGGTTGAGTAATAAGATCAGCTTACCCGCAGAGAGCGCAGCGTTCTTCCTGATCGTCTCTCGGAGCTTTTCGAGATGCGCTTGTACATTCTTGTTCGACGGCTTAATGAGTAGCTTGTGCCGTTTCCCTGCTTTGTACTTACGAACATTTTGACCCAAGAAGTCGAAACCGTCCTCGATATGCGTAATGGTGGTTTTCTCTTGTGAGAGTTGCAATCCACGTTCACTCATGAATTGTTCGATAAGTGGTTTTACCTCTCGTTCCAGAAGTGCTTTCGTTCTTCCGGTAACGATGAAGTCGTCGGCATATCTTGCAAAGTTCACCAGCGATCCTTTTGCCGTTTTCACTTTAGGGAAGTGTTCCATCAGCATTCGTTCTAAACCGTCCAACGTCAGATTAGCGAGTACAGGTGAGATAATCCCTCCTTGTGGGGTACCTTCTTCTGTTGGATAGAGGACGTGTTTTTCCATATACCCCGCTTTCAGCCATTTCTTGAGCATGGTTTTGTCCATCGGTATATGGGCTAAGAGCCATGCATGTGAAATCGCGTCAAAACAGCCTTTGATGTCGCCTTCCAGTATCCATTGCGGTGATCTGGCTTTTCCCAGCGCTGTGAAGCACTGTTCTATCGCATCGGCAGTTGACCTTTGTGGACGAAAACCGTACGAATTTGGGTCGGCCGTGGTTTCCGCCACTGGTTCAAGAGCAAGCAAGTAAAGAGCTTGCATCGCCCTGCATTTCATGACGGGCATCACCACAGTACACTACCTCCTTTGACAAGCCATCTTTGGAATGGGTAACCGTGACCCATCCGTCTCACCCCTTGCATGGCCAACGCGTGCAGCTCATTCGGGTCCGTCGAGGACCGGACCCCGATCTCATCATCCGCATGCCTGATGGCTATCACGGGGCCATTGCAGCGAGTCTGACCGATTATGCCGGGATAACTGAACCCGATGCTGGTGCGGCAGACCCGCCCTTGCTCTCGCTTGAAGGATTGTGGCGCATAGCCCAATTGGTGGAGCAGCAACAACGACTCCATCCTCAGAGAGGAGATCAGCAGATATGATAGCGGTATCCGTGTTTGCTGTGGTCTGTGCTCTGCAAGGAGGTGTGCGCATGTCCTCGCGTCCGTCTTTTCGTGAGGTGCAGGTGACACCGGTCCAGGTGTGGCCTGCCCTCTCCTCTGATCTGCGAACTCGTGTGGTTGGGCTGCTTGCCGAGCTCGCGTTGAATGTGGTGGCTGCCCGTCCTGCAAATGGATGTACTGGAAAGGAGGTCGCCTGTGTTCACGCGGCAACCGTCTCCAAAAATCCGTCCTGATCATCTCGACCGACTCGCCGTCATCTATGTGCGGCAATCGACCCTCTTCCAAGTTCGAGAAAACGTCGGCAGTAAGACCAGACAGTATGATCTCGTCAAACGGGCTCAAGAGCTGGGATGGACGCCGGCCAGTATCCATGTGATAGACCAGGATCAAGGACACTCGGCCACCTCGATCATTGGCCGCGATGGCTTTCAATGGCTGGTAGCCGAAGTGGGGCTGGGGCACGTTGGGGCTGTGCTCAGCTTGGAGGTCTCGCGCCTGGCCCGCTCGTGCAGCGACTGGTACCGGCTGTTGGAAATCTGTGCGCTGACCGATACCCTGGTCGTTGATGACGAAGGGGTCTATGACCCAGGAGCCCATAACGATCGCTTGTTGCTGGGCTTCAAGGGCAGCCTGTCCGAGGCCGAACTCCATTGGTTGCGCCAACGCTTGCAAGGAGGGAAGGTGGCGAAAGCGGAGCAAGGGCAGTTGCGCTTTCGTTTGCCCATTGGCCTGGTCTACGATCCAGTAGGCAAGATGGTACTTGACCCGGATGAGGCCGTTCAGGAAGCTGTTCGTCTGGTTTTTTCGTTGTTTGAACAGTTTGACTCGGCACTGGCCGTGGTCAGTTACTTTGCCGAGCAGCAGTTGCGTTTCCCGACGCGTTGGTGGGGAGGCAAGCGGGCTGACGAACTGATTTGGGGTCGTCTCACGCATGAACGGGTCTTGAATATCTTGCATAGTCCTTTGTACGCGGGAGCCTACGTCTACGGGCGCACCCAGTTCCGGCGACAGGCCCTTCCTGGAGAAGAGCCTCGCATCAAAGGGAGAACGCGCCGGGTCAAACAAGAAGAGTGGCCCATTGTGCTTCTCGATGCGCATCCAGGCTACATCACCTGGGACCACTTTCTGCGCAACCAGCGCCAACTCGATGACAACCGCACCTGGCGTGCCGAAGAGCATCGAGGAGTCGTTCGTGAGGGCCCGTCGCTCTTGCAAGGAATCGTCTTGTGTGGCTCCTGTGGCCGACGCATGAGCATTCGGTATCAGCGCAATGGCTCGCTGTTGATGTATGAATGTCATCAGGTTCATGCGCAACTCGCCGGGAAAACCTGTCAGACCATGCGAGGAGATCGTATAGACCAAGCCGTGGAAAAGTCGTTTCTGGAAGCCATCGAGCCTGCTCATCTGGAGGTGGCGCTCTCGGCACTTGATCAGGTGGAAGCGCGTGCCAAGCAGGCGGATCAGCAGTGGCATCGCCAGATTGAGCGAGCTCAGTATGAAGCCGACCTGGCTCGCCGACGATACAAGACCGTAGACCCGGACAATCGCCTGGTGGCTCGGAGCCTGGAACGAGAGTGGAATGAGAAACTGGCTGAGGTCGAGAAACTGGAGCGAGAATATGCCCTGCTGCCCAAACAAGCGGCCCTCTCGCTCACAGCCGCGCAACGCGAGCAGATCCGTAATCTTTCTCACGACTTGCCAGCCGTCTGGCATGCTCCCACCACAACCTTTGCTCAGCGCAAGCAACTGTTGCGCTGGTTGATCAAGGATGTGACGCTCTCCAAGCGAGGTAACGTCATCGATGTGGCTATTCGTTGGCAAACAGAGGCCCTCACCAAGCTTGCTATCCCACGCTACAAAATGTCGTGGGAAGAACGCCAGACCAGCCCACAGGTGGTCGACCGCGTGCGGGAGTTGTCCGCAACGCATACGAATGCCCAGATTGCAGCCGTGCTCAATGAAGAAGGAGAGCGAGCTGGGATGGGAGGCTCGTTTACCGTCAGCAAGATCGAGTGGATTCGCTACGCCTATCACATCCCAGCAGGATGTCCAGAGCGTCCGAAAGCCGCACCAACCGGACAACGGGGAGATGGACGGTACTCGGCGCGGGCAGCAGCCGAACTGCTCAATGTGGACGTTTCGACCATTGCCGAGTGGTGCAAAACAGGCCGCTTGGAGAGTGTTCGCTCCACTACGCTGGGTCCACGTTGGATTACGCTCACTCCTGAGATCATTGCAGCCCTGCGCAAGCCAGTCCGGCGGCAGTGGAAACAGCGAAGCACTCGAACTATTGATTAAGGTGTGGTACAGTATGATTATGACAGTGGATCGGTAGCTCCGATCCACCAGGAGGATAGCCCATGGAATCCCGAATATCGCCTGGAAAGAAGGGTAGTGTGCAGCCCATATCGGCATACCAAGCGGGCGCTTTTTGCCGTTTTTCTTTGGTCTGTATATTCGCCTGAGCGGTTGGGGATGATAGCCCCTTTGCCTGAGCGAGTAGATGGCATTGATCTTCTTTTGTGGAGTATTCCATACGACCTTGTCTACTCCTGGGGTGTTTTTGCCCTGGTTTTCGGTTACTCGTCGGACAGCAAGAGCTTTGCCGCTGAACGAGTGGGTCAGCAGACGTTGCAAGGCTCTCACCTTGTTCCATCGACCTTCCTGAGTTGCCTTCACAATTCTCGCCTGAAGCCGACGCACGTTTTTATTGACCTTCTGCCATTCAATAGCATGCCAGTCAGTGATACCGTGGAAGGATGCACCAGCAGCGTCTTCACCAGATGGTTCTGTTGTAGAGCGTCCTACCGTCATTTGCTTTTCCTCCTTGATCGGTTCGTCAAGTGTTGTTGTGATGAAAGACCTGGCGGAAGTCTGCCCGCTTTCGCGTGAGGTGCTGTTGTTGTTCGCAACCTCTATCCGTTCCAGTACAGAACAGCATTCGCTTTTTCCGCTTTCCTTTACCCGCTATCTCGTCGGCGTACCTTGCGGCTGCCTACCGCGAACGGAAGATAGCGGGCTTACCGTGTTTTGCACCGGTAACAGAGATGGGTTAGGTCCGCTCTATCCGCCGGTGGCGTTGGGTGTCCACGAGAGGGCCATCAAAAAAGCCTCTGCCCGCCACGGTGCCTTTTGGCTCAAGCCTCTCAGCATCTTTGGCTTGTTCCTAGTAACGACGTTTAACAAGCGTTCACATGTGTTGACCATACCACTCACTCTAGCTCCTTATCCGCCTTGATGCTAGCAGATACCAGCGTTGCCTCACGGTTTCACTGGCAGCGTTGCCGCTGAGTTTCATTGTCGGCGGGCTTCTACAACGGTTCGTTGCCTTGCCGCTTCGCCGCCCAAGAGTACTGCTGGTGGAACAGCAGACTTCATTAGAGCTTTACGACTCTACGAAGCAATTACCTATGCAACTTCACGTCGCACTTTGATACCCAGGTCTACACCAATGACTTCACCTGTCGCTGGTGTCGGCTCTGCCTGTTCCTCATGCACACAAATGGAGACGTACCATCTGCCAGCCTTTTCGCTGATCGTGGCGCTTCCGATCTTGACGTTCATTGGGAGGTAGTGGGGTTCCTTGAGTCGGAGCAGTCCGAAGCGCGGTAACTGGATCGCATCAGGATAGACGTGGAGAGAGCCAGTGAAACGAGCACCACCAAGGGCTTTCTTCTTGGATTTAAACTTGGGATAGCCACACTTGCCTTTCCACTTGCCCTGCTTTTTCCGTTCGACTTTGCGAAAGAAATGCTGGAAAGCGCTGTCGAGGTCCCTGAGCGCCTCTTGAGCCGCGCACTTGGAAACCTCATACATCCATGGGAGCTCTGTTTTCTTCAGCGCGTTGATCTCACGGTGCAGGGCAGTAGCAGACGGCGTCTTCTCACCCGCTTGATAGGCTTCCTGTTTGCGCCGTAACCCATAGTTGTATGCCCACCGAGCCGCACCACAATGCTTGCGCGCGAGCGTGATTTGTGCGTTATTGAGGTCAAGTTCTGCCTGGTAGCCTCGTTTGACCATCATGCTTCCTCCTCGGCTTTCATAGCGTGTTCCACACACTGCTTGATCTGCTCAGTACGTCGTTTTGAGGTTCTGCGTCCAGAGATACGGCTTGCCATGCTCGTTATCACGGCGCTGAAGTCGTCTACCAGGTCATTGTCCGTATCACTGGGAAAGATGACCTCTAAGCGGCGTCCCTGCATCTGCATCAACTGCTCAATGTAGGTGAGTCCGAAGCGCGTCGCCCGCTCCCGCTGCTCGACCACAATCACGCCGATACGGGCATCAGTGAGCAACTTGAGAAACTTCGGACGGCTCTCATTCAGTCCCGATGCCAGCTCGCTGACGATCGTGGTCACCTGATAGCCGCGTGAGGCTGCATAGTCCTTGAGTCGTTGCATTTGCCGCTCTAAATCCTCTTGCTGCTCTGCCGATGAGACCCGCGCATAGAGTGCTACGTGTGTCGGCGCTTCAGATGCGAGCGGCTCCCGTACAATCACGGTGCCGGTATCGAGTTGATAGGCGTCAAGTTTGCCAGCCTTCCACCAACGAAAAGCCGTCTTGTAGCTGACACCCATCTGTTTGGCATATGCGCCTAATCTCATGGGGATAGAATAGCATAAACGTCACCAAATGTCAACATTCCATTTAGCTATTAATCACCCCTACTATCTTATTTCAGGGCGTTTTGCTTGCGAGCAATGCCCTCAGCTTCTTGACTCGTTCTTCATAGTAGTCAATCTCCGTTCCATCCTCCAGGCGCGTGGGAGGATCATAGGCATGGGTTTCGCTCATGAAGCTGCGCACTTCTTGGGGTATGTCTTCAAGGTGTTCTGCGCCATGCTGGCGCATGCGGCTTGAAGACATATCGCGATAGGCGCTACTCAAGGGTAACGCACGGATAGAGGGGGCAAAGGGCTGGTTTTGTGGTTGACGCAACAGATCAGATAGCGTGTAAGCACTGGCTGTTCCGCGCGGCGCCACTAACAATTCAGCCAGGGAGAAAAGGGTGTTGAGGGCAGCATCACGGTCCTCGTAGTAGTGAGGGTCAAGTATCTGCACAATCTTATCAAAGCCCAGGAGAAAGAATAATCTTTTCACCGCAGGGAAAGAGATGCGGACGGCCTCAGCCTGCTCGACGTACAAGCCCCGGTTAAAGAGCATAATTCCCGTTTGCGGTAGACGCTGCTTGAGCAATGTATCGAGCAGGATAATGCGATCAAGCATCAGTGGCCGATCGACATTTTCTTTATCGGTGATGCGTTTACTGATGGCAGCATAAAGGAGCAAGCCCCGGTTATCTTCGGCAACCGAAAAGGTAGGTGAATGTGCGAATTGTTGTGCCTCTTCGAGCATAGCAAGATGAGCATTCGTGGGAGGATTGAATGAGCCAGGAAAGACGATGATATTGCCAGCAGGCTGTGGTGAGCCTGGGACAATAAGCGCCTGAGGGGGAGCTTCTGGGCGCAATTGATCAAGAAGCGATTGCACCTGCTGGAAGCGCTGGATTGTTTGTTGGGAAAAATGTAATGGGTCTTTCATCGTTTTTTATTGTAGCATAATCCCTATTCGGATTCCTGAAAATACTCTTTAGGGAAGATTATGAGATCGGGAAAGTCATCATAATCATCATCGTCACCATATCCCTCTTCCATAAGCTGTTCAAGTCTTTCTTGAGCTTCAGCGGCTTCGTCATATCTTTTAAGTTGCGAGAGTACCTGAGCTTTGCCACTCCAGGCATCGACGTAATGAGGATCTCGCTGAATAGCCTGTTCAAAGGCGACCAGGGCATCTTGGTAGAGGTGCATATTTTGTAGTAAAACACCCTTATTTGAGGAATACTTTGGTTCCATGGGATTAAGTTGAATAGCCTTATCGTAGGCTTGAAACGCTTCTTCATAGCGTTTAAGGAAATCCAACAAAATGGCCTTGCTATTATAAGCCTTAGCATTACGAGGATCGAGCTGAATGGCCTTATCATATGCTGCGAGAGCGTCTTCTTCGCGGTCAAGCATCCAGAGAATATAAGCCTTGTTATTGTAGGAATTGCTATTTTCAGGGTCAAGTTGGATGGCTTCTTCAAACTCTTCTAGAGCTTCCTCGTTGTAATCAAGCATCATCAAGGCATTACCCTTCCCATTATGGGCTTCTACGCTTTTGGGTTTAAGCTGAATAGCTCGTTCATACGCTCTTAGAGCAGACTGATACCGACCTAGTTCATAGAGCGCATCGCCTTTGCCTATGTGAGCTCTCACCATCCCAGGATCGCGTTTAAGCGCTTCTTTGTAGGCAGCTAACGCCGCATTGTAATCTTTCTCTTTAAGGTGGAAATCACCTTCTTCCGCCCATTGTTTCCCCGTTTTGCGAGGAGTGCTCGAGGTACTTTGATCTTGTTTGTTATGGCCAGATCTTTTTGGCATATTGTTGTCCTTGTGAGATTATACTTTAATACAGATTCTCTTCAAGTAACCCTACGTTTCCTCATTATACGCCCCCAATACATTACCACCAGCGTCAACAGAACACCCAGAATTGCGAGAATAATAAACAATGAGAAATTTACCCCACCAAAATACTCCCCCTACTCTGTGATAGAGCATCCTTTGGCGTCGTTTCCTCTACCCGCGCGGCGAGGCAAGTCTACGAGTAGCGAGGTACACATTCATGACGTTACCTTCCGTGTACATAATACTATTTTGTTAGAGCAGTCTCGTATCCGGAAAAGGGAGAAAGAGTACCCTGAGATATCGTAGATATTCTATAGCCTTGTAGGAAGTACGTCTATCTTAAGCAAGAAAGTACCATTTGAATGGATTGCTTAAAAGATAGCGATGAAAGTCACGAGGAGATAGGACCTACGGAAGATTGACCTACGGAAGACCTACGGAAGATTGAGGGCCTGTTCTCCATACAGGTATTGACAGGGGGGTTACGATGTGTGTGGAAAGACAACTCTGAAGCTTGCAATTTCAGAGAAGAGACCGCAGACCCCTGTGAGATTGGTGGGTAGACCCCTTTCACCTCCTTGGGGGATGTGTTTCAGGAACCCTCATGAGTAGATGAGGACCCTTGATAAACCTCTGGTAGGTCAGTGGGAGTGACACATCCACGGACTCTTGCCTCTCCACCCCCAAACCACTGTGTTCTCATAGGTGATGGTTAGCCCCGTTAGGACAGATACACTCCCGCCGCTCATACAAGAGAAGGAGCCTCATATGACAACTACGGCCGCAAAACGTTCTGACTTGAACGTTCTTCCCATGCTGAGAAATGAGTCCTTGTATTTGGGTGTTGATATTGGGAAACAGGGTCATGTCGCTGGCTTTGTCTCAAACACGCTTCTGAAACGTCATGAACGATTTGAGGGCTGTCCCGTGCTCACCTTTGACCAATCTCGTGAAGGCTTCAGACAGTTCATAGATCGCATCCGTTCCTATCGTTCCCCTTGAGCAATGTTTTGTCCTGATGGAAAAGACCGGACATTATTATAAAGCGTTAGAACAGTATCTGCTTGAATTGGATATTTCCGTCTACATCATGCATGTCCAAGAGCGGCCAAAGGGTATGCTGAAAACTGATAAACGGGATGCGTTGATACTTGCAAACCACCTCTACAACCAGCTTGAGAAAGGTATTCAAGTCGCAGACAAAACGCAGCTTGTCCGGCGTGCAGTTCCGCCTTCTGGGGCAGCTGCGCAACTGAAAGGCTTAACCCGTCACCGCTACGAGCTTATGCAGGAAAGCACCCAACGGAAAAACAAGCTCATTGCCATCTGTGACGAACTCTTTCCTGAATTTACGACTATCCTGAAAAACCCAACGCTCCCTTCCGCACTCTCCATTCGGGAGAAATTTCCCACGCCACAAGCACTTGCCATTGCCACCATCACTGCCTTATGTGAGGCGAGAGTGGGCACCCGTCCTTCAAAGGAAAACCTGATGCGTTTGCAACAGCTTGCTGCTCAGAGCATCGGCACGAAGGATGTGAACCGACAGCGTGGTCTCATTCTTGAGCAAAAGCAAATGATGAAAGAACTGAAACTGCTGCAAGAGCATCTTGAGGAGCTTGATACAGAAATCTGTCACATTGTTGAGCACTCGCGCGAGGGACAAATTCTTCTTTCCATGCAAGTCATTGGCCCGATCCAGGCCGCGACGATCATCTCTGCCATCGGCCATATTGATAATTTTGCGAGTGCAGCCGCACTCAAATCCTACTTTGGCTGGGCTCCGAAACGGGAACAAACAGGCATTTCGCCTGAAAATCGCATACTACTACTGCTTATGCCCGAAATATGCGATTTTCATCCGCTTCCCTGTCCGACACGGACATCGCGCTTCCTATGATCGATCCAGCCTCACCCATGCAGGAACACGAACCATGAAGCAGATGATGTTTCTCGTTGTTGCTAACGCTATTCAGATGGAGAGTGAGTGGGCAAAAATGTATGAACGTCTTGTTCCCATCAAATGTAGCTATGATGAACGAACCCGCTCCTACAAAGGGAAAGTGAAGGTCTTTGGGCGCATTGCCGGGCAGATGATTGAGATGATCTATGCCCTGCTGAAAAAGGATTCTGAGGTACTCAGCAAAGTGTCGCCAGGAACTCAACCGCCTGAACCAATGCTCTATGATCCGGCCACCCATCAGGCTCACAGAAACGGGCAATACCGCTCTCTCAAACCAGCACAAAAACGAGAAACAATTGTTCTCCTTCCAAAACAATAATCTTGAAGGGCATCTGGCACTGATGGATGGAATTAGGGGCGCCCCCCCAGTGTTCTCAAACAGGTTTGTAAGGTAACTTAGGATGGGCTTCCAGAAACGGTCAAGACGGGACGACGCACGTGGGAGCCAAAGGAGCCTGGGAGCGCAATGCTCGCAAGCTCCTGGTTTCCCAGATCAAGGGGGCGACAGAGGGTAGCTGACCCACTGTTGGCAAAGGTATCACCCTTATGGTGACGTGCGGACGAACAAGGTATCTCCGCTGACTTCCTTGTTAAAGTTGATGACGTCTTGAATGTTCAGTCTGATCCCTTCGTGGGCACCCGCTGGTGGAGAACCCACCAGGCAAGTAATCCGTAACACGGCGTCAAATCCTGATCCTCCTGTATTGGGTGAGAGGTGAATACGCACCAGAGCCTTGCCACCTTCAAATGTGGGAGGCAAATCAGATTCAGTCCCGTAGGAGACGAAACTCAGCAGTTGCTGTGCCGTCCACGTGCCCGCGCCCAAAACGTTGCCGCTCGCGTCCTTGTGGGTAAAGGTTCCACCGCCGGTGACGGAGTCCGGGTGAATGCTGAGGGTTCCACTGCCGGCAATTGTGATGGTGTCGCCGTTGGGTGCGCTCGCCACATCAGGACATTCGCTAATGCTACAGGGGGTCCCTGAACCAGCAAAGTAATCGTAAGTAACGGTAGCGCTCTGGGCTGATGCCGGGGCTCCTCGCACCAGGAGCAACAACCCGAACATGATCAACCCCATCACCGGCAATCGCCAGCCGCCAAAGCGACTGTGCTTCACATGCATCCTTTTTCTCCTTTCGAGCTTGCGAGATGTCCCGGTGCCGACTCATTGCTGACTGAGAGGGGACATCTTGACGAATAGACAAATGTATGTTGAGCCTTTTGTATTCAACCATGCAGCGGTTAAGAGGCGGTTAAGAATTGGTGGAGAAATGGTGGAGAAACATCCATTTCCTTTGAGAAATATTTACTTATCGATATATAAAGCATCGTGATACAAAAAGAGGAGAATTGACGTTCCGTGAGACGCTGCGGGTTCTGAAACGGGGGGGTGTTATTGGAAACGTTTGGCAACGCAAACAACGGTCGGAGTAGAGCGAAGCACAAACTTTGCAGGGATAAGCTCAGCATTTTAGAATTCCATGAGTAGGAGGTGAAGTATATATCTTGATCGCGCGAATCTATGAGAGAGGTTAGCTGACAAGTTATCAGCCAACCTCTCATTGTCATGAAATAGTTCTCTACCCTACCATAATTCAATTTTCTCTCTGCATTCCAACCATACAATTGTATTGTTAAGCTAAAGTTAAAGGATAGGCGAATTTCTGTTAAAACCATGTAATATACATTTTTCTGTGCTAAAATTCCATAAAAATACCCTTGCCCATGTACAATACATACATTGTGCTGCCCACATCTGACTGTTACACTCAAAACAGATACCTCATGAATTGAGGTATTAAACTACTCTGCAACCTCTGCTCTGCCTGTGAAATACTAAGCCTATTGTTACGTAAGTATTAGATAGGTACATGTTTATACATGTTATTGTTTGCATGACACAGCAAATGTGTTATGCCCTATTTGCAATGGTTACAACCCATTCAGGCACATGGAGGTACCCTCTTATGAACAGCCAGAGGCAAGAGCTATTTGGCAACGTATTCGCCCCACACAATCGCCGCGAATTTATGAAGCGTGCTGCCACGCTTGGACTCTCAGGGTCTGCCCTCACTGCTTTTTTAGAGGCGTGCGGGAGTACCACGAGCACTGGTTCATCATCCACACCAACAACAAACGTCAATATGGCCGGTCCTATTGATATTCAGACGTTGACGACCAAGACCAAGGCAGAAGGATCACTCCAAGCAATTGGTATTCCGCCCGAGTGGGCCGACTACGCAGATATTCTGGCGGGCTATACTGCCAAATATGTCCCGGTTACCTACAAGGCAGAGGCGGAGTTCACCTCCGCACAGGAAGTTGAAGTCTTTAAGAATTCGAAGCAACATCCTCATGGCGATATTGGGGATGTAGGTTTCAAATGGGGACCGGTCGTCATCCAGCAAGGTCTTGTCACGCCGTATAAACATGCCAACTGGGATGACATCCCGGCTGCTCTGAAAGATCCAAATGGCAACTGGTGTACCGAGTACTGGGGGGCACAGGCATTTGTCATCAATACCGATATTGTAAAGAATCCACCAAAGTCGTTCGCAGACCTGCTCGCCAACGATTACAAGAACATGGTAGGTATTGATGGCGACCCACGGCAGGCTAACGACGCCCTTATCGCCGTCTACTCGGCAGGATTAGCAAAGAGTGGCAGTGTAAGCGATATCCAGCCGGGAATCGACTACTTTACGGCCTTGAAGAAGAAAGGAAACTTTACGCCAGCAAAGTCGAACCTGGCCAACATCACCAAGGGCGAGGTTGCGATTGGTGTTATGTGGGACTACCTGGGATTGGGCTTCCGCGATTCGCTTGCCGGAAAACCAAATCTGAGCGTAGTCATTCCAAGCGATGGTTCCATTGCTGGCCCGTATATTTCCATCGTGAACAAGACAGCTCCGCATCCATTTGCAGCGCGCGCCTGGATAGAGTACATCTTCTCGGATGAAGGACAGTTGTTCTATTTGAAGGGCTATGCGCACCCGGCTCGCTATCAGAAACTGGCCGCCTCCGGTAAAGTTCCCGCCGACCTCGCCGCCAAATTGCCTTCCGCGGATCAGTATGCTAGCGTAAAATTTGTCACCGACATTAACCAACTGACTGCGGCCTCAAACGCCGTCACGGCAAACTGGCAATCACAGGTGCTTGGTCAGTAGTACCCTGTTCAACTGAACACTGATGAGAGGTGCAAGATTGCATCAGTATGGGCGCGAAAAAATCGCGCCTGTACATTGTATCCGGCAGGAGGTAGTCTGATGGAACTACGGGCAGCGACTGGTATTGCTAATTCCGCCACGACTCCAAGCCAGTCCGCAGTTAAAACCAGGAGGCCATCCAGTATAAACTGGAGCTATTCTATTACAAGCTGGCTAGGCTTCGTGCCATTTTTGTTATTCTGCTTACTCTTTGAAATTTTGCCTGCTGTTATGATCATACAAAGCAGTTTTATTGATACTAATACAGGCGCACTAACATTAAGCAATTACAGAAATATGCTCTCGCAGCCCAGCTACATCCACGCTTTTCAAACCAGTATCTCCCTCTCTGTGATCACTGCGCTGTTTGGAGCTTTCTTTGGTTTCTTCGCGGCATATGGTCTTTACAATTTGAGTACCGGGTGGCTGCGTAACCTGGTTATCAGTTTCTCGAGTATTGCGGCCAATTTCGCGGGCGTGCCACTGGCCTTCGCCTTCGTCGCAACGCTTGGGGTAACGGGTTTTATCACCGTACTTCTGCTCCGCTGGTTCCATATCGACTTGTATAATGGCCTCAACTTCAGTCTCTACTCATTCTGGGGATTGGTGCTGGTCTATACCTACTTCCAACTGCCCCTGATGATTCTCATTACATTGCCTGCACTGAGCGCTCTTCGCCCGGAATGGAAAGAGGCAGCAACCAACCTGGGTGCCTCGAATTCCGTTTACTGGCGACGCGTCGCGCTGCCCATTCTGCTGCCTTCGCTTATCGCCGCTACTATGTTGCTATTTGCCAACTCATTTGGAGCTTATGCGACAGCTTATGCGCTTGCGCAAGGAAGTATCAATATTGTGCCAATCCTCATTGGCTTCGTAGTGAATGGCAATGTAAGTCTTGACCCTGGACTGGGCAATGCGCTGGCAATGGGCATGATCGTGATACTGCTCATAACGGTCTCGCTTTACACAGCTATGTTACGCCGCGTTAGTAGATGGCAAGGGAGGTAAGCAAAATGGCTCAGGTAGTTCGTGGTACGAATCTCCCAGGTAGGGGCCAGATTTATCGCGCCCATAAACCAGCAAGACGACGTTTTGGGCTGGATAAGATACTACTCACCCTCGTTTTCCTCTATCTTACTGTGCCCCTGGGAGCCACGCTTGTATTTGGCCTCTCGGCCGGCAATGGGTTCAATTTCAATACCTTTATGTCGGCCTTCACCGATCCCGACTTTTCGCAGACGCTGTTAATATCTCTTGGACTGGCCTTTGCTACTACGCTTTTGACAGTTCTGCTCGTTACCCCAACAGCATATTGGGTACAGCTACGGCTCCCCAGGGCACGTCCTTTGATGGATTTCCTGGCGCTTGTGCCGTTTGCTGTCCCCGCCATCGTCATGGCATTTGGGCTGGTCGAAGTGTATGGGACCGGCAATACGCTCGTCAATGTGCTCTCTTTCGGGTTAGTGCCTTTGCTCAGTAACGAACCCTTCAACGTGGTCAACACACCACAATTGCTTGTCTGCGCGTATGTAATCGTCTCGCTGCCCTTCGTCTACCGTCCTATTGACAATAATTTGCGCGCGATAAATACAAAGGTGCTTTCGGAGGCGGCATATAGCCTGGGCAGCGGTTGGTGGAGGACCTTTCTGACGATTATTTTTCCCAACATTTTGCCTGGAGTGATCAGCGCCGCCCTGTTAACCTTCTCTACTGTGATGGGAGAGTTTACCTTAGCCAGTCTCTTTGGCATTTACACCTTCCCAATCTACTTGAATGCGACCGGGCAGAGCGATGCTCATAAAGCAGCTTCGTTAACGATACTGAGCTTCATATTGACGATGATTTTCGTGCTGGGTATCATTCTCCTTGTGCGGATTCGACCAGGGAGCCCCGGCACTGAGGACAGGCTCGATATCGTGGCAACAAAATAATAAGATCTTTGAATCCATCGCTGCAACCCTTCGCTACGCTCAGGGCAAGCTCAGTTCGCTTACGCGCCTACTAAAGTCAGCAGCGATGAAAGGAAGTGCATATCGTGGCTTTTCTTGAACTAGAGCATATCACCAAGTACTTTGGGCGTATAGCCGCCGTAATGGATATCAGTTTGTCTGTTGAGCAAGGTGAGTTTTTGACGCTGCTTGGTCCGAGTGGTTGTGGCAAAACAACTATCCTGCGCATGGTGGCAGGGTTTGAGACACCGAGCGCAGGAAATATACTGCTCGACGGAGACGATATTACCAATCGCTCAGCCAGTAAACGCCCCATGGGCATGGTCTTTCAATCCTATGCACTCTTCCCCCATATGACGGCAGAGCAAAATATAGCTTTTGGTCTATCTATCAAGCGAACGCCCAGGGATGTTATCACCAGGCGTTGCGCTGAATTACTTGATCTGGTGGGATTGAGCGATAAAGGCCGTAGCTTTCCACACCAGCTCTCAGGGGGACAACAGCAGCGTGTCGCCCTGGCGCGCGCATTGGCGGTGGAACCAAAGGTTCTCTTGCTCGATGAACCGCTTTCCGCACTTGATGCGAAGGTTCGTGTCTCGCTGCGTAACGAAATTCGCCGTATCCAGCAGCAATTGAAGATGACGGCAATCTATGTAACGCATGACCAGGAAGAGGCGCTGGCAATCTCGGACCGTATCGCCGTTATGGCGAAAGGCCATATCGAACAACTTGATCTTCCGGAAGAGATATACAACAATCCACGTACGGTCTTTGCCGCAACTTTTGTTGGAACCAGCAACCATTTTAATGGCTTGCTTAAGTCAGCCAGCGAGGGCCTCTGCCAGGTAGATGAGCAAACGATACACGTTCCACCTGTACCAAACTTACCTGATGGTGACCAGGTATTGGTCATGGTTCGTCCTGAAGAAGTCTCCATACATAATGCGGAAGAGGGAGCCGACTATAGCGCCAACGGCGCAGGCAACCAGATTGCTGGGGTGATCGAGTTACGAACGTTCCTGGGTCCGTTTACACGCTTCCATGTGCGTATCAACGAGAGTACGACACTGACGGCAGATGTCCCCAGCCAGCAGGCCCGTGATTACTACGTGGCGCAACATGTTGTGCTTTCGTTCCCACCAGGCGCCTGCCAGGTCTTACCAGTGGATAAGGAGGCGGTGGAACTAGAGAGGTTGGCGGAGGCGGAAGAAGAGAAAGTTTAGTGATCAACCAATATACCCAAGTTGGCGAGCTTTTTCATAAGCTTGCCGCGCCTCTTCCAATCTACCAAGTTGTCTGAGCGCCCGGCTCCGGTAGTAATGAGAGACAGCTTTGTTCGGCTGAAGGCGAATAGCCTGGTCGTGAGCGGCCAGCGCTTCTTCGTATCGCCCGAGCACAGAGAGGGTTGCGCCCTTATTATTGTACGCTTTGGGGTGTTGCGGATTCAGTTGGATGGCCCGCTCATATGCCTGCACCGCCTCTCGATAACGCCTGAGGTCGAAAAGGACGTTGCCTCTTCCGTTATGGGCAGAAGCATAATTGGGATTGATTTCCAGGGCGCGGTCAAATGCCAATAAGGCTTCGTCAAAGCGACCCATTTTCCAGAGTGCCCCTCCCTTGCCGTCGTAGGCGAAGGCAAAATCAGTGTCAAGTTGGATGGCCTGCTCATGGGCGACAAGCGCTTCTTCATAGCGCTTGAGTTTGAAGAGAGCGTTTCCTTTGCCGCTGTATGCTGAAGATGAAGCAGGGTCCAGCCGGATAGCCTGCTCTGCGGCAACGAGGGCCTCGTCGTAACGTTTCAATTGACAGAGTGTACAGCTTTTTCCATCAAATGCGCTGACATACGTGGGATCAAGCTGGATAGTCCGCTCGAAGGCCAGGAGCGCCTCCTGGTAACGATTGAGGTAATAGAGCGCGTCTCCTTTGCCGTTATAGGCAGACACAGAGCTGGAGTCCAGTTGAAGAGCGCGCTCGAAAGCCACCAGAGCCTCCTGGTAGCGTTGGCGATTATAGAGAATGTGCCCCTTCCCCTCATAAGCATGAGCGTAGGTTGGATTGAGCTGAATGGCTCGATTAAAGGCGTTGAATGCCTCCTGGTAGCGGTTAAGACTGCTGCAGGCATCACCCCTGGCATCGTAGGCATCAGCGTAATGCGGATCGAGTTGCAACGCGCGCTCATATGCGACCAGGGCTTCTTCGTAATGACCACTATTGTGGAGGGTATTGCCTTCATCCAACCATTGCTCCTTGGTTTTCTGACTGGAGAACATGTGCAATGCAGTTAAAAAGGCCTGCACATCTGGGTAACGATGTGCACGATCCTTGGAGAGAGCCTTAAGTATTGCTCGTTCAACGGGCACTGGGAGATAGGGATTGAATTGGGTTGGAGCAGTAGGCTCCTCTGTTTGATGCTTCAGGGCCATAATAGCAGCATTGGGGCCAACAAATGGATTGCGCCCTGTTAACATTTCATAGGCGATCACCGCCAGCGCATACTGGTCGCTGCGCTTGCTAAGCATTCCATCAAACTGTTCAGGCGCCATATAGAGAGGCGAACCAATGATATCGACAACCGTTGTTCTCGGCGTGGAGAGGATGACTGCAATGCCGAAGTCGGCCAATAAGGCATCGCCCCTGGCGTTAAAGAGGATATTTTCTGGTTTGAGGTCACGGTGGATGATGTTTTGTTGATGAGCATAGGAAAGAGCTTGCCCGATTTGCGTCAGGATATTCAGAGTCACATCCAGTTGCAAAGGGTGTGGGTGTGCCGCTTGTAAATGATCGCGTAGAGAGCCGTCCGGAGCATATTCAATGACAAAGTAGGGGATACCATCCTCTATGCCAACGTCGAGGATAGGCAAAATGTTGGGGTGTTTCAGCATTTCCAGAAGTTGCGCTTCCTGGAGGAAATTCTCACGTTCCTTCTGTGAGCCGAGATACGCACGATGCAGTAGTTTGATCGCGACAATACGATTCTTAAGATAGATATGCAGACCCTTATATACTCGTCCAAAGGAGCCAGCAGTGATTTCTTCGATGATGCGATAGTTGCCTATCTGTCTGCCTATATAGTTATTTTCATTCGCCATGCTTTTGGCCTCAAAAATGAGAGCAAGATGTACCTATAGATACATATTGCGACCCTGGTGGTGCGGTAGAAACACTGTATGTGGCTTCATAAGATTAGACGTTGAAAGTGAATAAAAATAAATTATGCTACAAGGCGAGCACAAGGGATTGCCCCTACCATGCCAATTCGTCCATAGTAGGGGCGATCCCTTGTGGTCGCCCGGTTCGTTTGTGGTCGCCCGTACTTGTGGTCGCCTTCATTCCTTATGCTTTCAAGATTCTTCTCAATACGGTGGGCAGAATGCCACCATTTTGATAGTAAGTCACATCAATCGGACTATCTAAACGGGCGAGTGTTTGGAATGAGAACGTAGAGCCATCCTCGCGAGTGACTTTGACCGTCACTTCCTGGCGCGGCTTCAAACCAGCCTCTATGCCCTCGATGTCGTACACTTCTTTTCCTGTCAGGCCCAGCGATTCTTTATTCTCGCCCTGTTTGAACTGCAGCGGCAGAATACCCATCCCCACGAGATTGCTGCGGTGAATACGTTCGAAGCTCTCGGCGATGGCCGCACGAACACCCAATAGCAAGGGCCCTTTGGCTGCCCAGTCACGCGAGCTACCAGAACCATACTCCTTGCCAGCAATAACAAGCAGGGGAATACCTTCCTGCTGGTAATGCATAGAAGCTTCGTAGATAGTGGTCTGTTCGCCATCAGGCAAGTGGACGGTATAATATCCCTCCTTACCGGGCACCAGGCGGTTATGCAGGCGAATGTTCCCGAAGGTACCACGCAACATTACTTCGTGGTTGCCGCGTCGTGCTCCATAGGTGTTAAAATCGCGCTTTTCCACACCCTTCTCGATGAGGTAGTGACCGGCAGGACTGGTTGGAGAGAAACTACCGGCGGGTGATATGTGATCGGTAGTGATTGAGTCATCGAGCATGGCTAAGACCCGCGCGCCGCGAATGTCTTTTACCGGTGCTGGTTCAGCGGACATACCATGGAAAAAGGGAGGCTCCTGGATGTACGTTGAATTGGGGTCCCAGTCGAAAAGTTCGCCCGTTGCATTTGTCAATGAACGCCAATGTTCGTCACCTTCAAAGACAGAAGCATAGTTCTTGGCGAATACCTCGGGAGTAACGGCTTTAGCAACGACCTCGCTCACTTCATGCTGGGTTGGCCATAGATCACGCAAATAGACCGCCTCGCCATTGACATCCGTGCCAATGGGGTCTTTTGTTAGATCAATGTCCACAGTTCCCGCAAGCGCATAGGCCACTACGAGAGGAGGAGAGGCCAGGAAGCTGGCACGCACCTGGGGATGGATGCGCCCCTCAAAGTTACGGTTACCGCTCAGTACCGCAGCGACCACAAGATCGTTTTCCTGTACAGCCTCGGCAACTGGTTCTGCCAGCGGGCCGCTATTGCCGATACAATTGTGGACCGCTACTGTACCTGCCACGAAGGCATGTTGATCGTTCACCGCCAGGTCGAACACCGCCCGCCTGCCTGCTGGCCGTCGTTCCACCACCTGGAGCGCGAGTATCGGCAGCGTGCGCGCTTCCTTCTCGATGCAGTAGCGCTTCGAAGTCTCTGCATCCGCATGCGAGCGCAATGGCGCAAACCACTCGCGCGCGCCAATCTTGCTGAACAGTTCGACAGGTGACGGGAAGTCGCATGAATCTCTATGCAGTGGCTGGAACTTGCGTGCCGTCGGTTGTGGCAGCCGCGAAAAGCGGTCGTGGCCCTCCAATAGTGCGTAGTGAGGGGAGACTACTGCCTCGCGCTCCATCAGCTCCACCGCCGCTATCCTGCGCGCACGGGAGAACGATAGCTCGTAGTCTGCCTGGTGCAACTCCTCCAGACGGGCCGACATCCACAGGCGTTGCTGATGAATCTGGTCCACCAAACGCCAGTACACCGCCGCCGCGCTGGCTCGCAGGGCCTTGTCCATACAATAGCGGAATCCCACGCGCTCCACGAACGAGAGGCCGTCTGGAAGCTCCAAGCGTACCTCCACGCGAGGGATACCGTCCTGTGCTGCCGGGTACGAGGAAGTTGCGCGGCGCGTGGGATACTCGTAGACGTTGGCTCCATTGGTCTTCACCCCACAGCGCGCTAGCAGACGGGTCACGTAGTCCATCACTTGCTTGAGAGCCTCCACATGCTCTGGTATGGTGCTTTGGGAATAGGAAGGCGGCTCAAGCGTTGCCTCCTCCTCGCACTCACCCCAACGGTGCAAGCCAGGTGCGTGCCCGTCCGCCCCGAAGAGCCCACCCAGGAACTCGCGCACCACTGTGACAGGGCAGCGTTCATCTAATACGAATGCCGGGAGCGTCGGCGCCTGCTGAATGCGCCGCCCTGTGCGCACACCGGGCAACGTGCTGATGGCGTCCGTGAGCGGCTTCGGCAGCACGATGGTCCACTTCCTCTGGTCGTAGCGCGTTGCCGCAGGACGATAGCCGGTAAGCAGCTCAACGTCGTCGAGAACCGCCTCGCGATCCATGGCCTGCCCAACGTGCATCCGGCCCTGCCCCAGGAGGCTGATCGAGCCGTCGCTAAGCAGATGTCCGAGCAGGCGCGCGAACGCCAGTGTGCGCAGGCGTTCATACGACGTGTCTATCGTGAATGTCAGGTTGCCCACATGCAGTGCGTAACCGGCTTCGTCGTCACCAGGCTCGTCCAACGGAGCCTCAAGGCCAACCACCACGCGATCCTGGCCCAATATGAGCTGGTCGGCGCGCACCCAGCGCCCGTCCGTACAGAGGATCTCATGGTCCGAGGTGCAGACCAACGTGCGCCCGTCTTGCAGGACGAGTGAGACGCACTCGCGCTCGCCCTGAACCATCATCTCGGCCTGCGTCGCTGTGCCCAGCCTGCCGTCTGCAGTGGGAGCGAGCAGTGCGACTCCTCCAGTGCTCGCCATCTGCTCGATGCGTCGTGCGGTGCCGTTGGCAAGCAATACTGGCGTTCCCTCGGCAATACAGGTGGTGCAGCCGAAGCCGACCAGGTGGAAGCGCAACGCCTCCAGGTATGGCACCAGGTCAGCATTCGTAAGATAGTCCATGACGGCGCGCGAACCAGGAGCAAGGCTGGTCTTGACGGTTGGTTTGACGGATAAGCCACGCTCTACAGCGTGCTTGGCAACCAGGCCGGCGGCGATCATCACGGAGGGGTTAGAGGTATTTGTACAACTGGTAATGGCGGCTATGGCAACAGAACCGTCGGTCATATGTGTCTCCATACCAGTCATAGATACGAGAACATCATGCCCATGGCCGTTCTGTCCGTTCGCGCTTTTTGACCCCATTTTATCCTGGTCTTCTTTCTGGACAATCGGGTCTGGATCGCTGCTACCGCCCTCATAGCCAAGGCGAATAAGGGCGCTCTCAGTCGCGTTATTCTCTTGCTTCTTAAAACGGTCAGCAAAGGCGGCGCGAAATGCCTGTCCAAGGTTGCGCATAGAGACACGGTCCTGGGGACGACGTGGGCCAGCCAGACTGGGTTCGATGGTTCCGAGGTCCAGTTCGAGCAGGTCATCGAAGTACGGTTCAGGCGCATCGTCCGTGCGGAAGAGTCCCTGTTCCCTGGTATAACGCTCGACAAGATCCACCAGTTCCGTTTCACGTCCAGTATTGCGTAGATAGCGGAGCGTCTCGGCATCAACAGGGAAGAACGTAGAGGTAGCGCCAAATTCCGGGGACATATTGGCGATAGTGGCACGGTCGGCGAGCGGCAACTGGCTGAGGCCGGGGCCCGTAAACTCAACAAACTTGCCAACAACGCCGCGCTTGCGCAGAATCTGCGTCACAGTGAGCACCAGGTCGGTAGCAGTTGAACCCTCCGGCAGCGCACCAACCAGGCGCATGCCGATCACTTCAGGCGTGAGCAAATAGAGAGGCTGGCCCAGGAGCACGGCTTCTGCCTCGATGCCACCGACACCCCAGCCAAGAACACCCAGGCCGTTGATCATGGTCGTATGGGAGTCTGTACCGACGAGTGTATCCGGGTAAGCGATTGTCTCTCCATCCTCGTCTTTCGTCATGACAACAGAGGCAAGATACTCAAGATTCACCTGGTGGACGATACCCGTCCCTGGAGGCACAACACGAAAATTGCTGAAGGCCTGTTGTCCCCAGCGCAGCAAGGCGTAACGCTCGCTGTTGCGCTCGTACTCGCGCTCTACATTTCGTGCAAAGGCCAGGGTTGAACCGAACATGTCCACCTGGACTGAGTGATCGATCACCAGGTCGGCGGGAACAAGGGGGTTGACCTTCTGCGGGTCACCATGCATGCGAGCAACAGCGGAACGCATGGCTGCGAGGTCCGCGACGGCGGGTACTCCAGTAAAATCTTGCAATAGGACACGAGCAGGAAGATACGGGTACTCTGCTTCTGACTTTGAGGCCTGACCAGGCTCCCAGCGTGCCAGGGAGAGGACATCATCCTCGGTAACCAGCTCTCCTCCTGCGTAGCGCAGGGCATTCTCTAAGATGATTTTGACCGTGAAAGGCAGCCGGTCAATACCTTTCACGCCTCGCTGCGTCAGCGCATCCAGGTGAAAATACGTGATTTTTCGGGAAACGCCTTGTAATGTTGTACGCGCGCCAAATAAGTCTTTGTTTGCAGTCATAGAATTATCCTTAAGTGTCGTAGTGTTGTTCTTTAGGAGGGGACCAGGCATGACTGACTTGTGGATGCCAGGTTCACAAACCTAAGCAAAGAATCTCTTTACTTTTATTATATGTGACACAACAGAGAAGCGGCAAGGATGGAACAGAGAAACAGAGAAGTCTTGCCTTGCTTTTCTCAGCATGATATTGCCTACAAGACAAAAAAGGTGCTACACGATACATGTTATAGAACATCTTAGATCAAATGTACGTTTGTATTGTATTGACAAAGCATCGCTGTTTTCGCTACAGTAGAGGAGGGTAGGGCGAGGAAAGCTGCAGGTTGGATAGGCCTACTAGAAGACCATTATGTAGATACAGGAAAAAGGGAGAAAGGACGCCCATGGGGATGTTGTGTTTAGATGCCGAGGATTGCAACTTTGAAAATCGAGAGATTGCGCGCTTTTGCGCACAGTGCGGGATCCCGTTACAGGGGGCACTGGTACAGGGTCGCTATGAAATACTGAGATTAATCGGCAGGGAACGCACCACGGTGGCTTTAGAGGCCATAGACCGTCGCAGAGGCCATGGCGTTATATTACGTGTATTACGTCCACGGCAGTCCACTGTAGCAGAGCGAGAAACGTTTTTACAGGACGCGGAACTGGCAATCTCACTATCCAGTCAGATGCGGGAACCCGGCAGTATCTACGTGACGGACTATGGGCAAGATGGGCCTGTAGCTTTCCTGGTAAAGTCAGAGTTGGGCCCCTACAACTGGCTAGCAATTGGAAACCACCTTTATGAGCTAGCACACTATAATGAGGCCCTGAGCGCGTATGAGATGGCTACGACAGAGGATGAGTTGTCGGTGGAGGCATGGAGTGGAAAGGGAGCAACATTGCTGCACCTGGGGCGTGCAGAGGAGGCTCTGCTGGCTTATGACCACGCACTCTCACTCTACCCAAATGATCCCGATTTATGGAATTCCCGGGCGAACGTATTACACGAATTGCAGCGCAATGATGAAGAGATGTATTGCTATGAGCAGGCATTAGCATACGATCCAAACTATGCCTTTGCCTGGAGTGGAAAGGGGATGACGCTGGCTGAGCAAGGTCGGACAGAAGAGGCTCTGCTGGCATTTGACCGGGCACTGGTACTCGATCCCCAACAGGGTGTGATCTGGCAGGCGATGAGCGATACATTGTATAGCATCCAACATTACGCTGATGCCCTGATTGCTATTGACCGCGCCCTGGAATTAGAGTCCAGCAACGCGGCGCTGTGGGATACGAAGGGGAATATTCTCCGCCATTTGAAGAGACCGGACGAAGCATTCTCTATGCACGAGCGGGCGACACAGCTTGATCCACAAAACGCAACGGCCTGGTTTGATCAAGCAAACGATTTGCGGGATATGCGGCGATTTGCTGAGGCTTTAGTAGTTTACGACAAAGCGCTTGCACTTGACCCAACACTAGCGGGAGCATGGTATAATCGAGGTAACGTCCTGGCGGCATTGCGGATATTTGAAGAGGCGCTCGAATCGTATGATCATGCACTTGATTACGATGAGGGATTGCTTTCCGCGTGGTATAACAAGGGCAGCCTGCTGCACGAGTTAGGGCGGCATGAAGAGGCACTGGCTGCATTTGATCGGGCGCTGGCCGTAGACGTACATTATATAGCAGCCTGGAACAACAAGGGATTGGCCCTTTTTGCTCTCAATCGCCTGGATGAGGCGCTGGCGGCGTTAGATCAGGCCACTTCATTTGCGCCTGAGGAGCCTGATGCCTGGTATAACAAGGCGGTTGTGCTGGATAAGCTGGGCAGGGGGCAGGAGGCGCGCTCCTGTCACGAGTGGGCCCAAACGTTAGAAGCGCAAACCAGTCGTGTAGGGACATGATTGTGCGCGATACATCGGGGACGCGATACTGACTTTTATCAAAATAATCCGGTCATTCGTCGGGGCCGATGTATCGCGCCCAGCGCCGATGTATCGGCCCTCGGTGGATGTTCCGCTCTCCAGATGAATAAGTCAAACAGCATCATCGAGTCCCTACAGCTCGTAGAGGACAATACAAAGAGGAGTTAGCATA
>WNGG01000825.1_pt1 | contig 34145 bp, 32 predicted proteins | sample 5400661 | NCBI WGS metagenome assembly WNGG01 (sample SAMN13153372, study PRJNA577476) | soil metagenome | isolation source: 100 cm soil or saprolite under Garry oak tree replicate 1 | place: USA:California | collected 2016-06-15
GAGAGCTGCAGAGAAGGAGTAGCAAGTTGCTCAAACTAAAGAAGCTCCAAATTCTCGGATTCAAGTCGTTTTGCGACCGCACCGAGCTTAAGTTTCTCGGCGATGGCGTGGCGGCCATCATCGGGCCGAACGGGTGCGGAAAGTCGAATATTGCCGACGCCATCTCGTGGGTGCTCGGCGAGCAGTCGGCTAAGACCTTGCGCGGCTCACGCATGGAAGACGTCATCTTTGCCGGGACGCGAGATCGCAAACCGACCGGTATGGCTGAAGTTTCGCTCATGCTGATTGATCCCGAGCAGTATGACGGCGCGGACAAGAATGATCCGACTGAGTTGGACTTGCAGGAGGAAATGCCGGTTGAGGATTGGGATGAGGCGGGGATCCGAGCGCGCGCGGCGGAGGAAGTGGAGCGCATCACGGAAGAGAACCAGCCAGGACAGATTGATGAAGTCGAGATTCCGCGATCCAAGATAAAAATGGTGGCGATGGCCTTCCCCGACGACGAACCAATGTTCGCACATAACGTCGTGCCATTCGCGCCGTCGGCCGCCTCCGCCAGTGCCAGCGTACCGCAGGTGGTTCTTAAGATCCGCCGACGCAAATTCAACCAGCAACAGTTTCGCACTGGAGAAATCGTCGTTACTCGGCGCCTGTTCCGCTCCGGGGACAGTGAATATTTGCTGAATGGAAAGCTCTGTCGCCTGCGCGACATTCAAGAGCTGTTCATGGGCACCGGTCTGGGGCCGGAGTCTTACGCGCTCATCGAGCAGGGACGCATTGGACAAATTCTGAGCAGCCGCCCGACGGACAGGCGCGCAATCATCGAGGAGGCGGCAGGGATCACGAAATTCAAAACGAAAAAGCGGCTAGCCGAAGCGCGGCTTGAAGATGCCAAACAGAATCTAGCCCGCATCAACGACATCTTCGAAGAAGTCACGCGGCAGATGAATTCGCTGAAGCGGCAAGCGTCGAAGGCTGAACGATACGCCCGTCTGCGCGACGAGATGCGGGCAAAACTTCGTCTGGTTGTGGCCAGCAAGTTTGCGCAATTTGATCAGCAAAGCGCGGAGCTGGATTCGCAGATTAATGCCGTGTCAGAAGAAATGCGCCATCAGACTGCCGCTTTGCAGGAAATGGAAATCGAACTAGGCGAACGCACCCAGCGCGGATACGCCATCGAAACAGAAATTCGCGAGAATAGCGGCCGGATGAGTGACATCAAGATTGAAGTCGACCGCAATCTGTCGCAGCGCCGTCACAATGAAGAACGGTGCAACGAACTCACGCTTCGCGCAGCTTCATCGGAAGCTGAATTAGGGCAGGCCCGCGTGCGTTTGACTGCACTCGAAGAAGAATTGAACGCGAACCACCTGTCTTTGGAATCCGCTGCAGCTGATCTGGCTGCGGCCCAACAGGAACTCGAAGCCAGCCAGCAACAGGCGTCCTCAGCGGCAGGCGCGCTGGCAGACCTTGAACAGCAGCAGGAGCAATCTCGCATTTCGATTCTGGAATCGGTCGCTTCCCTTTCCAATCTGCGCAATCAGCTCACTCAAGCTGAAGAGCGCATGGCTTCGGCGGACCGTGAAGCGCAGCGGCTACAGTCGGAGATGGCTGCGGCCCGCGCTCAGGCCGAAACTTTCGGCGGCGAACGAGGACAACTCGCGATCGAGTTTGAATCGCTGTCGCAGCGAGTGTCGGCTTTGACCGAAGAAATCAAGCAAACTCGCGAACTGCTTGAACTCCGCAGATGTCAGGAGACGGAATCAAAAAACCATCTGGACGGTTTGCGTTCCGAGTACGCTACGGCGCTAGGCAAGCGAGGATCGCTCGAAGCTGTGATCGCCGAGCATGGCTATTCCACCGAATCGGTGCGACGGCTTTTTCAGTCTGGAGGTTTGCAGGGTGGACTCGCTCCAGTCGGAGTCCTTGCCGATTTCCTGGAAGTTGATCCGCGATTCGAGGGCGTCGTAGAAGATTTCTTGCGCGATGAGCTGAACTACATCGTGGTCAAGTCGTGGGATGCAGCCGACGAAGGGCTCCGCCTGTTGCGCACGAATGTTGATGGCCGCGCGACCTTCCTCGTGCATCCCGAGGACTCCCAGGCTCGTTTCTCATTTGTGGTTCCAGAGGAAAGCCCCGCGCCTCCGAACGATTCTATTCTTCCGCTGAAGCACACCATTCGCGTGCTCGATGGCTTCGGAAAATCTCTGGAAGTGATTTTGCCGAAGTTGCGCGACGGTTACATTGTTGCCGATCCGCAATTTGCTCGCGATCTAGCGCTGGAAAATCCCGACGCGTTCTTCCTGTCGAGGAGCGGAGAATGCTTCCACAACGTGACTGTCACTGGGGGCAAACAGCGGGCCGAGGGGCCGCTTTCCATGAAGCGCGAGTTGCGCGACGTGCTACGGCTGATGGGAGAGCTTGAGCAGGCGCTCCGTCATGAAGAGACACGCGCCCTCAACCTTGGCCACGAAATCAAAGATCTGACTTCTCTGCTCGAGCGGATGGAGGCGGAAAAACGTGAGTCCGATAAGCAGGCGATGACTTCCGGGCACGCGTTGCGACAGATGGATTCCGAGATGGCACGGGTGCGCGAGCGCTGCGTTATTTGCGAGCGGGAACTGGCCCGTCTGGCAGGGGAACGCGCGGCGCAGGAAAATATCGTGAACATGCGCCAAGCGGAGATCGCTTCGACTGAAACCATGCGCGCCGAACTTGAGCAAGCTGCGGCGTCGGCGCATGACAAGCTGGTATTGCTTCGTGAAAATCGAGACCTGGCTGCGCAATCGGTCACCGAACGCAAGGCGCGGGTGGCAACGCTCGAAGAACGGCATCGTTCCGCAGCGTCAGTGCTTGCAAGACTGACCCAACTTGTCTCCGAGATGCAGGCGCGGGTGAATTCCCTCATGTCGCAGATCGAATCCGCAGGAGCTGAGAAGGCGCAGCGAGCACTGGAGAACACGGCCATCGCAGAAAAACTGGCGGATTTCGAAGCGGAGCGAAATGCTTGTGAAGTCCGCGAAGGGCTGCTGCAGTTCGAATCTGAGCAGGCTCGTGCACGACTGACGGAACTCGATACACTTTTGCGCGAAGCCCGGCGGGTGCTGGATGCATCGCGCGACCGCAAAGCAGAGCTCTCAACCACTGCGGTAAAGCTCCAATCGGACGCGGAATATCTGGCGCAAACCTGCATCAACGAATTGAGTGTGCAACGCGCCGAGTTGATGGCCGATTCCACTCTGCCCCGCGTCTTCGGCGAGGAACTCGGAATTGAAGAACAAGCTTGCCAGGAAATGCGTGCCCGCCTCGAGGCCATGGGGCCGGTCAACATGATGGCGCTTGAGGAGTACAAGGAAACGGCCGAGCGTCACGTGTTTCTCGAAACACAGCGTAAAGATCTGCTGGACTCCATCGAGAACACGCAGTCGACCATCAAAGAGATTGACATATTTTCCCGGCAGAAGTTCGAGGAGGCGTTCCACAAGATCAACGAGAATTTCCGGGTCACCTTCGGCAAGCTTTTTGGCGGCGGGAATGCTTTCATGCGCCTGACCGACGTGGAGAACAGCGCGGAGAGCGGCATTGACGTGGTCGCCTCGCCTCCCGGCAAGCGTTTGCAGAATGTGCTGCTGTTGTCAGGTGGCGAGAAGGCTATGACTGCTCTGGCCCTTCTGGTGGGTATCTTCCAGTATCAGCCCAGCCCGTTCTGCATTCTGGACGAGGTGGACGCGCCGCTCGACGAAGCCAACATCGGCCGGTTCACCGACTTGGTGAACGAAATGAGCGTGCAGACGCAGTTTGTGCTCATCACCCATAGCAAGAAGACGATGAGCATCGCGCCGGTTCTGTACGGCGTCACCATGCAGGAGCCGGGCGTGTCGAAGTTGGTGTCAGTGCGGTTCGGGGCGACGGCTTAAGACTGCTGATCGTGCGGGGCATCCTCAATGCGCGCGTTGCTCAAAATATTCCTCTTTTGCATAGGCCTGGTCGCGTTTCTTTTAGTCACGGCTTTTGCCTGGATTTTCCTGTACTCACGAGGTCTGCCTGACACCAGCGCACTCGCTCGGTTTGCACCTGCGGCCACCACGTCGTTTTCCGATCCCTGTTTGAAGGCGGCATCGGTCGCGATTCCGTACGAATCCGTTGGTGGAAATCTTCGTAGTGCCTTTAGCGCAGTGGAGGTGGCCGAGAGCGATCCGGGCCTGTTCACCACAATGTATGAACGATTCACGGGTAAGGGACGGCTAAGCGGGCGACGTTGTCCGCACAAATCAGTAGGACAATGTTCTGCGAACCTTCCAAATCGCTCAACCGCCATCTGGACGAGATCCGGACTGCGGTACAACTGGAGCGGCATTTTTCGCGGGCAGAGTTGTTCACGATTTACGCCAACCGCGCGTATTTCGCAGACAATTTGATCGGTGTGCAAGCGACTTCACAGTATTTCTTCCATAAGAATCCAGATGAACTCAGCTTAGCCGAAGCGGCGCTATTGGCGGGACTGCCGAAGGCTCCCGCATTCTATTCGCCCATAAAGCATCCGGATCGTGCCTTGCAGCGGCGAAATGACGTGATTGATGCCATGCCACAAGTCCAGAGCGTAAACACGCTTCAGGCTGCATCTGCCAAAATGACCGGGCTTGGCATCGCACGATAACTGCCGAATTCTCTTCCCGTATAATCAATAAATTCGGCATGACCGTTTTGGCAGACATGGTCGCCGCCACACGGCGGAGAGTGGTTGAGTGTCGCTCAAAAGCAGACCTGCGCGAACTGGAGAGGTTGGCTGCGGCGCACGTCCCGCGGGGATTCCGAAAGGCGGTGGAGTCGGCTAGCGGGACGGGAATTGCGATCATTGCGGAACTGAAGAAGGCGTCGCCATCGCGAGGCCTGATCCGGAAGGATTTTGATCCCGCAAAGCTGGCGCGGGAGTTGGAGCAAGCCGGTGCTGCCGCGCTCTCAGTGCTGACAGATGAAGAGTTTTTCCAAGGATCGCTGGCGAACCTCAGGACCGCTTCCGCAAACACGCGGCTTCCCTGCTTGCGCAAGGATTTCATGGTTGACGAATTTCAGCTTCTCGAGGCGCGGGCGAATTGCGCCGATGCGGTGCTGCTGATCGCGGCGGCGCTTCAACAAGAGGAACTCACGGCATTGGCGCGGCGGGCGGGCGAGCATGGACTCGATGTCCTGTGCGAAGTACATGATGAAGAGGAGTTGCGGCGGGCTCTCGATGCAGGATGCGATTTGATTGGCGTTAACAGCCGCGACTTGCGGACGTTCAAAGTAAATCTGGATACCCTTTTCAGATTGGCGCAACAGCTTCCAGGACGTACCTTGGCAGTCGCGGAAAGTGGAATCGAGAGCAGAGCGGACATCGCGCGGCTGAGGACAACAGGCTATAGAGCATTCCTGATCGGAGAGACTTTGATGAAGGCACCATCGCCCGGCGAGGCATTAAAGAATCTGTTAGCAGAACTGCCGTCCCCGGTATCGAGCGCTAGATGACTTCTAGCCAACGGCCAAAAGCCAACACAGAACGACGGTTCTTATGACTTGGGTCAAGATTTGCGGCATCACTAACCTGGAAGACGCGCTCACTGCGGTTGAAGCCGGCGCGGATGCTGTGGGGTTTGTGTTTCATGAGAGCAGCCCGCGTAACGTCGAGGCTGCCACTGCGCGCGAGATTGTGGCCCAGTTGCCGGCTAAGGTGGAGAAAGTTGGCGTTTTTGTTGATCTTTCTCAGGAACATCTGGTCGCGATTGTTAACGAGGTCAGACTCACGGGAATGCAGTGCCGACTGCGGAAAAATTCTGGGACTTCATCGGCGCCGGCAGGAGAGGCAGACCGCTTTCTAGAGCCGGTCAAGATGCTGCTTCCATTGTCGGTAACATTGTTGCTGCAAGACGACAACCGGCTGAAAGCTTTGATGGCCGATTTCTCCCGAATGGCCGAGGACCAATCGCGACTGGGAAGGCGCCGACGGGCAAATCCGGTTGACACCTTTCTATTGGATTCGTCCACACGATTGCAGCCTGGAGGCACGGGAAAGACATTCGACTGGAAGAAAGTTGCTCCGCTGGTCGAAGTCATGAGTAAGAGCGTGAAAGTTGTCGTAGCTGGCGGGCTTACTCCCGACAATGTCGCTGATGCAATCCATATCCTGAAGCCGTGGGGAGTGGATGTCTCGTCAGGAGTTGAGGCAAGTCCTGGGAAAAAAGATCCTGAGAAAGTAAGAGCATTCGTTCAAGCCGTGCGGAGAGCGTAAAGAATTGACCATGGCGACTGCTTCCATCTCGAAAAGGCGCGTCACACATGCGGCTTCGAAACCCGCGCCCGCCACTCAGCCTGGCCGCTTTGGTCCTTGGGGAGGCCGCTACGTCCCTGAAACGCTGATGGCGGCGCTCGAAGAACTGGAGCGCGAATATGAGAGAGCGAGGCGTGACCCTCGTTTCAAAGCGCGCTTAAACGAGCTGCTGAAAACCTATGCCGGAAGGCCAACCCCGCTATTTTTTGCACAGCGGCTCACACAAAGACTCGGCGGCGCGAAGATCTACTTGAAACGCGAAGACCTGCTGCACACGGGCGCGCACAAAATCAATAACTGTATTGGACAGGCGCTACTGGTCGAGCGCATGGGGAAGCACCGAGTCGTCGCTGAAACCGGGGCAGGACAGCACGGAGTGGCAACAGCGACCGTCTGTGCGCTATTTGGCTTTGATTGCGTCGTGTATATGGGAACCGAGGACATGCGGCGGCAGGAGCTGAATGTGTTCCGCATGCGATTGCTGGGAGCGGAAGTTCGCGGCGTGGAAGCCGGCTCGCGCACTTTGAAAGATGCGATCAACGAAGCCATGCGCGATTGGGTGACGAACGTGCGCACGACGCACTATCTGCTCGGCAGCGTGTTGGGTGCGCATCCCTATCCGGCAATGGTGCGGGATTTTCATACGGTGATAGGACGCGAGACGCGCGCGCAGATCATGAAAGCCGAAGGAAAGTTGCCGGCGGCGATCATTGCTTGTGTTGGCGGCGGATCGAATTCGATTGGAATTTTCCATGACTTCATCGGTGACAAGAAAGTGAAGCTGATCGGAGTGGAAGCAGGTGGACGCGGAGAGAAATTGGGCGATCATGCGGCGCGCTTTCGCGGCGGAATGCCGGGCGTGCTGCAGGGTACCTTTTCGTATGTGTTGCAGGACGAAGCCGGACAAATCGCGACCACACATTCGGTTTCTGCCGGACTTGACTATCCTTCAATCGGCCCGGAGCATGCCTGGCTGAACGACACCGGGAGAGCGGAATACGTGGCAGCATCTGATGCTGAGGCTCTGGATGCGTGCAAACTGTTGGCGCAAACTGAGGGAATCATTCCTGCGCTTGAGTCCGCACATGCGGTAGCGGAAGTGGTGAAGCGAGTGCCGGGGATGAAGAAGTCTGAGATTGTGGTCGTGAATGTTTCGGGGCGCGGGGATAAGGACATTGGAATTCTACGGGAAAACCTGAAACTGGATTGATTTACAACTACTCGCTCGATGCAAGTATGAAGTTCGTATGGGAAGACAGACGCGATTTCACATGCTCGGGGAGGATTGCGGGGAATTTCTTGAATTCGTTCATCACCGAGATCCTGTGATCGTTGTGGAACGGTCATCCAAGTCTGAAACGATCCAGGAGGCGCAGAGACCCTGGGAACGAGGGGGAACCTACTGCCTGTGGAACCAAGCCGTTCTTCCAACCCTTCAAAGAAAATTCGTTCGAGTAGAGCCAGACACGGCGGCGTCATACTATGGCATTGACTATTCCTTACCCGTGATCGAGTTTTGGTATCCTTCGCCAGTTCAGGAGGAGTGGAACGGAAGGCCGGCGCTCACCCAAGGTCGGGTGTGGGCGCAATTTGAAAACTCAGGGAAAGAGCTCGAAAGTTGGTACAACGCGCTCGTTCGATGGATTCGCAAGAATTTCGTCAGGGACACCGTGCTGGGCGACTGGGTTGGTCCGGCTGCATATCAGTGGTTCAAGGATGGCGGGCTGCTTCTGCCACATTTCCAGCCTCCCGTAACCAAATCCTGGCTTTCTTGGGTGGAGGCTCAGGACCAGCACAGAGCAGTTTTTCCCAAATAATTTCGCATGACTTTACGCTTCGACCGAAAACCCGCTCTGGTCGCATACGTCACCTGTGGCGACCCTGATCTTCGCACCACGCGCGAGGTCGCATTGGCGGCGATTGCTGCTGGCGCGGAGGTGATCGAACTCGGGGTACCGTTCAGCGATCCGGTGGCCGACGGACCGGTGATTCAGCGGGCGAGCGAGAGAGCGTTGCGAAATGGGGTATCGCTGGAGCAAGTTCTCAAGCTGGCGGCAGAAATAAGATGGGAGAGCCAGACGGGACTGATTGTGTTCTCTTATCTGAATCCGGTGCTGCGGATGGGGCTGGAGAAGTTTGCCGCGCGTGCTGCCGATGCGGGAGTTGACGGCGCGCTGATCACCGACTTACCGGTAGAGGAAGCAGGCGAGTATTTACGCCACATGCGTAAGCTGGATCTTGCGACTGTGTTCTTAGCCGCGCCCACCAGCACTGATGAGCGGCTGAAGAGAATTGCCGATGCCTCCACTGGATTCGTGTATGCGGTTTCCCGAACCGGTGTGACAGGGGCGCGCAAGGAATTGCCAGAAGACGCGCAGAAACTGGTGCAGCGGCTGCGGAAATTGACGAAGTTGCCGATTGCAGTTGGGTTCGGGATCTCGGCGCCAGAGCAGTTTGCGTCAGTAGGCAAATATGCTGATGCCGCGGTTGTGGGCAGCGCAATTGTACAGTTGATCGAGCGTAGTCCGGGCAGCGAAGCGGCTTCTGTGGCACAATTCATAAAACAGCTCACAGTCGGCAGCTATCAGCAGTCAGCAAAAAACTCCCATACTCTTCGCGTAGGCGGAGCGGACTGAAAATACAGCACCGATTTGGCTGAGAGCCGATGGCTGAAACTGAGAACTTTCTTTCATGGACATCGCAGACTGGCGAAAGAAAATTGATGAGATTGATGGCAAGCTGGTGGATTTGCTCAGCCAGCGTGCCCACGCTGCTCACGAGATCGGCAAATTAAAACGTGACGCGGGAATGCCGATTTACGAGCCCGACCGTGAGCGCGCCGTGTTCGCAAACGCGCGTAGCGCAAACCGTGGTCCGCTGCCAGACCGCGACCTGCAACGCATCTACGAGCGAATCATGGACGTGATGCGGCAAATTCAGCGGGAAGAGATTGCGCCAGAACAGGCTGTGGCAGGAGATGGTTTGGGCGAGACAGAATTAGATCCGGAGGTAAATGACTAAATCCGCTCTCAACTATCAGCCATCAGCTTTCAGTTCACGCTGCAAGCTGACGACTGATAGCTGAAAGCTAATAGCTAAACGCTAATAGCTAATAGCTCTCTTATGATCGTCGCAATGCAAGAAACCGCAACTGAAGACCAAATCCAGGTGGTGGTTGAGCACCTGATTGAGATGGGGTTCTCTGTCCACCGGACCACCGGCGAGCGTCAGACCATTCTCGCGGCTGTGGGTTCGCGCGCTGATTTTGACACGCGCAACCTGGAAGTTCTCAGCGGGGTGATGGAAGTCCATCGCATCAGCGCGCCCTACAAGCTCGCTGGGCGCAGCTTCCGCCCCCAGGGCACGGTAATTGAGTTTGCTAACGGAGTGAAGGTCGGCGGCAACGACGTGGTCGTGATGGCAGGGCCGTGCTCGGTCGAATCACGCAGCCAGTTGTTCACCGTCGCCGAACAGATCGCAAAAGCCGGAGCGCGCGGCTTGCGTGGCGGCGCATTCAAACCTCGCAGTTCGCCGTATTCGTTCCAGGGATTGGGCCTGGAGGCGCTCAAACTGCTGCGCGAAGCGGGGGACAAGCACAACCTGCTGGTCATCAGCGAAGTAATGGAGATTTCACAGATCGAGATCATGCTCCCGTACGTGGACATCCTGCAAGTAGGGGCGCGCAACATGCAGAATTTCAATCTGCTGCGCGAACTGGGGAAACTGAAGTCGCCGATTTTGTTGAAGCGCGGCATCGCAGCTACGCTGGAGGAACTACTGCTCTCCGCCGAATACATCATGGCGGGCGGCAATTACAACATTATTGTGTGCGAGCGCGGCATTCGCACGTTTGAAACTTACACGCGAAACACCATGGACATTTCCGCCATTCCGGTGGTGCACAAGCTGTCGCACCTGCCGATTGCATCAGACCCTTCGCACGGAACCGGGCGCCGAGACAAGGTCGCTCCGATGGCCAGGGCTTCGATTGCCGCCGGCGCCGATGCGCTGCTGATCGAAGTTCATCACGACCCCGACAAGGCGCTCTCCGACGGAGCGCAATCGCTCTATCCGCAGCAGTTCGCCGAGCTGATGGATCAGATGCGGATGATTGCGCCTGCGGTGGGAAGGACAATCGCGTAGGCAACTTCCATGACTCGATCGCGGAAGCCGCCAGGTGGACAGCGAATTCGCCAGATCACTATTGTCGGAACCGGCCTCATCGGCGGCTCCCTTGGGTTGGCGCTCAGAAAGAACGGCTTCCCGGGAAAGACTATCGGATGCGATCGTGCCACGGTTCTTGCGCGTGCAAAGCAAATCGGCGCTATTCATCAAGGTATCTCCGATCCGATTCAAGCTTGTCGCGGCAGCGAGTTGGTTGTGCTCGCAACGCCGGTTGGCGGGATCATAGAATTGATTGAGCGGCTGGCGCCGCATCTCTCCTCGAACACTCTGCTGACCGACGTTGGAAGCGCGAAAGTGGGGATTGTTGCGAGTGCACAAAAGGCCTTTGGCAAGAATGCCCCGCAACGCTTTCTCGCTGGCCATCCTATGGCGGGAAAAGAAAATCAGGGAATCAAGTTTGCCGACCCTGATCTTTTTCGCGGGGCAGTCTGGTTCTTGACTCCTTCGCCGGGACAGACACTAAAAGCTGGGATAATTGCGGAATATCTTGCGTGGCTGAAGAAGCTGGGCGTTACAATTGCCGTCCTCGATGCGAACGAGCACGATCAGCTCTGCACCTGGATCAGCCACGTTCCGCAAATGCTCGCGACGGCCCTCGCAGCAACGCTGGTCGAAGAATACGGAGAAGATGCCCCCTTGCTCGAATCCGGCGGGCGGGCGCTGCGTGAAATGACGCGAATTGCGGCAAGCCCCTATTCCATGTGGCGCGACATCGCGATCACCAACAAGAAGAGTATCGCCGACGCACTGCTCAAGTTGGAGCAGCGGCTGGCACACCTTCGTGAGAACCTCGATACCCCCGAGCTAGAGGTGGAGTTCGAGCGCGCGCACAAGCTCAAGAACCGTTCACCACGGAGACACTGATGCACAGAGAAGGGCCGTTAATATACTTACTTCACATCTGTTTTTCTTCATATCTCCCCGTGGTGAATTTGCATTAGAATTTCCACGCTATGAATAAAGTTCTTGCCAGCGCCGATGAAGCGGTCCGCGACATACCCGATGGCGCGACCATCATGATTGGCGGCTTTGGCCTCTGTGGTATTCCGGAAAACTTGATTCGCGCGCTGGTCCGTAAGGGCACAAAGAACCTCACCACCATCAGCAACAATGTCGGCGTGGACGGATACGGAATGGGACTTCTGCTCGCTGCCGGCCAGATTCGCAGGCACATCGGCACCTATGTCGGGGAAAATAAACTGCTCGAGGAGATGGTGCTGGAAAATAAAATTGATTTGCAACTTGTGCCACAGGGGACATTTTCTGAGCGCATTCGGGCGGGAGGCGCGGGTATTCCTGCCTTTTTTACGCCCACCGGTGTCGGCACAATAGTCGCAGACAACAAAGAAACGCGGGAATTCGATGGCCGCATCTACGTGATGGAACACGCGCTGAGAGCGGACTTTGCCTTAGTGAAAGCCTGGAAGGGTGATACCTGGGGAAATTTGGTCTATCGCAAGACGGCACGAAATTTCAATCCCATGATGGCAACTGCTGCGAAAGTCACGGTTGCTGAAGTGGAGCACCTGGTCGAAGTCGGAGAACTCGATCCCGACATGGTGCATACTCCCAGCGTTCACGTAAAACGGATATTCCAGGGCGAAGTGTATGAGAGGCGGATCGAGAGAAGAACGCTGAGGAAAAGTTAAGGACGTCGTTGGTCGTTCGTCGTTGGTCGTCGGCCAAGATCATCAACCAACAGCGCGAAGGGCGAACGGCGCCAACAACGAATGACGATATGTTCAAGCCTTCCAAAGACCTCGATAAACGCGACCGCATCGTGAAGCGCATTGCTCGCGAGTTGCGTGATGGATTCTATGTGAATCTGGGCATCGGAATGCCTACGCTGGTGGCTAACCATGTGCCTCCTGGGATTCAAGTTGTTCTTCAAAGCGAGAACGGAATGCTGGGCATTGGGCCTTATCCGATCGAGGGCCAGGAAGATCCCGACCTTATCAATGCAGGAAAAGAAACCGTGAGCGAGATGCCAGGCACAGCTTATTTTTCCAGCGCCGACTCGTTCGCGATGATCCGCGGAGGCCACATTGACCTCAGCGTGCTGGGTGCGATGGAGGTGGATGAAGAAGGCAATCTGGCCAACTGGATGATTCCCGGAAAAATGGTGAAAGGTATGGGCGGGGCGATGGATCTGGTGGCCAGCGCGCGGCGAGTGATCGTCGCCATGGAGCACACTACGCGCGAAGGCCAGCCCAAGATTCTGAAGAAATGCACTCTGCCGCTGACTGGGGCCAAAGTTGTGGATACGATTGTGACGGAACTGGCATACATCCGCGTGACGCTGGAAGGGCTGGTGCTGGAAGAGATTGCGCCAGGGCTTACGGCGGATGACGTGCAGCGCGCAACCGAGCCAACGCTGATTTTGAGCCCAGGCCTTAAGAGTATGGAGAGCTAGTCATTCAGTGCTGTGATTGAAAGTGCACGGCTTTCAGCCGCACCCTTTTCTACGTTTACTCTGTCATCCTGAGCGAAGCCGAGGGACCTGCTTTTCTGCGCAGGCATCTCAGGCGCAGCAGGCAAACAGCAGGTCCCTCGACTCCGCAAATGATTCGCGTTGCGAATCATTCAGCTCCGCTCGGGATGACAGATTTAGGGGGGAACTTATATTGCAGCGCTGGAAGCGCTGCTCCACCAAAAGCGGCTCCCCGTTTTTTCCAGGCTACACCAGGCGAAAGGGCGCGCTTAGCAGACGGACCGGCAGCATCACTACAGCCCAGACCAGTGCCAGCACTCCGTGAACCGCAATGCCCAGAATGCGGAACGGCAATAGCAGCAACCAGACGATTGGGTAGAGCACCAACGCGAGCAGCGCCAGCGGCCAGCACAGCACGAACAGAATGCACCAGAGAAAGAAAGCGGCCATGACAGTTTCTCCTGATTTCAGATACGTGTCAGGATGCGACGAAGTTCCAGCAGGGTCGGTCCAGAACTCGTTCGAAGCGTGCACAGGGCCGCTGGTGAAATCGCGACGTTTACGCCAGGAAACGATGCTCTTCTCAAGCAGCGAATCGGCACCAATAGTATTCTGCTGGATACTGGCTCCGCTGTGCGCCCCTCATGGGGCAGGACATCTACGACATCGCTCGAGGTCTTACCCTCTGGATAGTGGATAAAATCGACAGCGTTGCCTGCACCGTAGGCTTGACGGGAAGCCGTCTGCAAAGACAACGGTAAAGATTGTGCGTCCCATACCAGATTCACCACTCTTGTATAACTTGTTCGCGAACCGCGCGGGCAGACGCCTGGGACTCTCGGCGAGAGCGTCCACATCCGCAACTGAGATGTAACTCTTTCCACGATCTTGCTGGGGATAAACGCCCCAATGCCTGATGTAAGGCAACTCGGGTACGACGTAGACGCAGACGAGAACGGTCCCATCCTTCAAGCGTGCCGCACAAGGCCAATAGGTCAGGTCTCCATCCACACTGGGAGTGATCCTACTAAGGTCTTCTTGAAGTTTACCCGGCAGCTTTGGGAAATCAGGTTTCTCGAATGAATGCATAGACCGAGTGTGTGTTTTCAGTGTAGCTGCCGCAATCAATGAGTTTACGCCAGTGAATATCCCGCACCCAAAGTCACTCAGTGCGCGCCCTGGCTCTGTACCCGGGCCTTCTCAAACTCATCACCACTCTGCCAGCCGATCAGTTTCGCTTGTGACGCCGCTGCCCATCCCAGCGCAAAACCAAAGCGCGTGATCGCCGCATCACCTGTGAAGTCCATGCTGGGACTGTATTCGTCACTGGGCTGGTGATAGTGCTTGTTGGTGAACTCTTCTGCCTGCTGCATGCCCCAATCGGTGTTGTGGCCTTTGTATTTCATTCCTTCGTTGACGGAGAACGCGGGAACGCCCACGCGGGCCAGGCTGAAGTGGTCGGAGCGGTAGAAGTGTCCGGCTTCGGGATGCGAATCGGGCCGGATCGCCAGACGGAATTCTTGTGCCATGGCCTCCACGGTTGGATAAAACGCGGTACGCTCCGAGCCTGAAACCTCTACTTCTTGTGGCTCGCCGAGCGGCGGCACATCATCGAAATTAAGGTCGAGGGAAATTTTGCTCGCCGGAACGGGCGGATGTTTGCCAAGATATTCTGACCCGAGCAGTCCTTGCTCTTCGGCGGTCACTGAGGCGAACAGGACCGAGCGTCGCGGCCTAGCCGGTGCCTGTGCAAACACTCGCGCCAATTCGAGCAGGATCCCGCAACCCGTGGCATTGTCGCGCGCGCCGTTATAGATGTTGTCGCCGGGCATATCGGGGCGAACTCCCAAATGGTCGTAGTGCGCCGTGTAGATGACGGCTTCATTCTTAAGCTTTGGGTCGGAGCCGGGTAGCATAGCGACGACATTGTTTGACGATATTTGCCGGATTTTGCTCACCATGTGTGCTTTCAGCTTGACGGGAAGCGCCATTGGGCGGAAGTTGCGCGACTGTGCGTCGGCCATCAATTTGTCGAGGTCCATGCCGGACTTTTGCGCCAGTTGCCGGGCGACGTCCAACTGGATCCAGGAAGCGGCCTTCAACTGCGGCGCGTCACTCTTCAGAAAAGATTTCTCGCCGGAATTCGAATTGCGCACTACCTCCCACGGATAACTGGCCATCTCCGATTTGTGAATCAGAATGGCTCCAACTGCGCCCCTGCGCGCGGCCTCCTCATACTTATATGTCCAGCGGCCGTAGTACGTCAGCGCCCGGCCTTTGAAAAAATTGGGATCGTCAGAGGAGGGCTCATTCACCAGCATCAACAGGGCTTTGCCGCGCACGTCCACGCCCTTGTAGTCGTCCCATTGGTATTCTGGGGCTTCAATGCCGTATCCCACGTAGACGATCTCGGTGTCTATGTCATCGGAAGGCCGCTGGGTCTCGTCATAGGCGACGTATTGATCGAGCGGCTTAAGTTGCATGGCATCTCCCTTGGCGGGGGCGAGTTCGAAGGTCGTCTCGGGCGCGGGCGTGATTCCAACCATGGGCACTCTCTGGAAAAAAGTTCCGTTGTCCCCGGCCGCCTTCAGTCCGTAGAGCCAGAACTGAGTCGCAATATATTCGGCAGCAATGTCTCCGCCACGCTGGCCGGTACCGCGGCCCTCAAGAAGATCGTGCGAGAGGAATCGCACGTGCGCCCGGATGTGCTCAGGCTCAATCTTCTCCAGAGCGGCAATCGCGACGCTTGGAAGATGCGCTGATGCGTTGGAAGTACGTGCGGCTTTGCGAGCGGCTTGTGCGATGGAGAAAGTGAGGACCAGAGCGAGGGGGATGACTACGAAAACAGTCTTTCGCATTCAGTGGGACTCCTGAAACCGGGATGAGCAGAACTGGATATTCTACGGGAAGCTGGGAGAGCTATTAGCTATCAGCTATCAGCCCTAGCGGTGGGTCGCAATGCTGAAAGCTGAGAGCTGCTGGCTGACAGCTTATTGCCCGCAACCTGCGGGCTAGTTCCTGGACCCTCAACCAGGGCGGAAGTCCGCCACCTGCTCGGCGGGCTGAAAGACGGTCTTGGGCGCGCCCCCGTTCGCCAATGCGGCTTTCCGCCAGATCTCTTCAAATTCCTTTCGCACCCATCCCACGCTGGAGATTTCGATTATTCCATCTTCGGAAATCCAGAAGGCGGTCGGAACATTCGTCAGCCCGTAGGCATTCGACACCGGAAATTTTTTGGTGTCGTCCAGCAGGACGGGAAAGGTGACGCCAAATCGCTTCATGAAATCAGCCGTGTCTCGCTTCTCGTTTTGCGAAATACCAACCACGCTGAGTTTCTCGCTGCCGTACGCCTTATGAATGCGCTGGAAATAAGGGAATGCGTACTGGCAAACCGGACAAGAAACTTTGAAAAATACCGCCAGTACCGGCCCGCGAGAGAGAGCCTGGGCCAGAGAGAATTTTGACCCCTCCATTGCCGATAATTCAAATTGCGGGGCCACCGTTCCCGCCGCAAGGGCTTGCATCTGTCTTCCTCCGAATAGATTACTCAGCCATTTCATGGCCGGCCTCACTTGGACTGCGATTTATTGGATGATTCCAGCGGTCCGAAGGATTTTGCGCGCCAAACCCGTCAGCGGCAGCCGAGTCAACCGGGAGATTCCAACCCACGCGCCCTTAGCCGCCAAAATGTTCTTTCTCCTGACGACTTGCACTTTGAAGTCGGTGACAGTGATTGAGTGTCTCATAGAAAATAACAGTTCGTCGGTAGCAGTGGGTGATGCGAGTTCAGGCAACTCCCACATGCCGGGCATCAAGCTGTGGCTCTTGGATCTTCGAACCAAGAGAATCGAATCCTGGCAACGGGCAAGAGCATACGTGATTTTGCGTTTTTGCTGGAGGGATCTACGGGTTACTGAGTCACCGCGTCCGCGTGTTCGGCAGAATTTTCTGATTGGGCATTCGGAGCATTGTGGTTGGCCGGGCAGGCAGACGGTTGCTCCCAACTCCATCATGGCCTGGTTGAAGTCGCCTGGCCGCCTGCGATCCAGTAACTGCTGGGCTGCGCTCCATAATTCCTGACTGGCAGGCGTGCCTCCGAGCAGACGCCGCAGTACACGCTCAACATTGCCATCGAGAACCGCGACTGGCTCGTCGAAAGCAATGCTGGCGATGGCGGCGGCCGTGTACCGTCCGATTCCCGGTAAGGCACGCCAAGCTTCAGCATCCTGCGGGAAATTGCCGCCATGATCCCCGACAATGACTCTTGCGGCGGCATGCAAGTTGCGCGCTCGGCGGTAATAACCCAAACCGCTCCATTCAGCCAGCACAGAGGACTCGCGTGCGGAAGCGAGTTTCTGTACCGAGGGGAACCGCTTGAGAAATTCCGCGTAGCGCAGAATGACCGCGGCGACTCGGGTCTGCTGGAGCATAACCTCCGAAATCCAAATGCGGTACGGATCGCGTGTCCTGCGCCAGGGCAGGTCGCGTTGATTCTTGCCATACCATGCGATGAGCGCTCGGCGAAGTTGCGGTGGATGGCTGGAATCGGAATGAGCAGCGGACTTCATGATCGAGGCTGAATCGATTGTACTTTGCTCGCCATGCTTCGCTCACTCTTTAGCAAATGGCGCGAAAAGTTTACCCGGGCTCTCTGGTTCGATAGTACAAATGGCTTCCTTCCGCAGGGACGGACGGGTACGGGACGAATTCGCGGAGTTCCTCATTGACCCCTGAGTATGCGGCACGGAATAATGGTTTGGTCTACCCATGGTCGTTAATTTGTGGAACGAGGACTCGGAGCACTATGAGCGATTTCAACCGCAAGGTCGAAGATACGTCCGCACGCGTGAACAAGACGGTGGGAGAGACCACCGAACGGCTGGAGAAGGAAGCTGCCGAGTTCATCAAATACCTCAACGACGAAGTGGTACCGGCGGTCCGGCAGCACTCGACCAAGGCCATCCGCACGGCTGCGGAAAAGCTGCACGAATTGGCGAACTACATGGAACAGCATTCGCAGACCCGCAAGTGAAGGTACCCTTACTGCTCGTGACATTGGTTCTTTTGCTGTCCGGCTGCGGGCACAAGCAAGTCACTGTGGCCGTCCCTCCCGCGCCTCCCATCGGGCAGCAGCCTTCAACGGAATCAGGCGAAACGAAGCCTCTCGAGACGCAGGAAGCTATTGAGATTGCCACGGACACCAAGCCTTTGCTGGTCGAAACCGGCATCGCCAGCTGGTATGGCGCTCCTTATCACAACCGCCGCGGGTCGAATGGCGAGATCTACGACATGCATGCCATGACCGCGGCGCACCGCACCCTTCCGCTCGGCTCTATCGTGCGGGTCACCGACACTGCGACTGGAAGTTCCGCGATCGTGCGAATCACCGACCGCGGACCATTTATTGAGGGCCGCATCGTCGACCTTTCGCAGGCCGCGGCGAAGAAGATTGGCCTGGTGCAAAAGGGTACGGCGCAGGTCCGGCTAGAGGTGCTGAAGACTCCCGAACCCATCGTGACCGGGGGCCGCTGGGCGGTGCAGATTGGCGCGTTTGAAAAAGAGGAGGCTGCGCGAGACTTGGCCGGCCATCTGACGCGGCGGTATCGGACCGCCAAAGTTCTGACCTTCAATAGCCCGGTAGGCGACTGGTGGGTGCGGGTCCGAGTGAAAGACGATCTGCGCGCCCGAGCAGAAGAAGTGATGCGCGACGCTAAGACAAATGAAGGAGCAATCTTTCTGGTAAGACTGGATTAAACAGTTGTCGGCCGTTGGTCGTTGGCCTGGCTGTAAGAGTCTTCTCAACTTTGCGGTGCCGAAATGAATGATTGTTTATTTTGCAAGATCATCAGCGGTGACATTCCTTCGAAAAAAGTTTATGAAGACGAGCACACCTATGCTTTTGAGGACATCGATCCCAAGGCGCCTACCCACGTGCTGATCATCCCCAAAAAGCATTTGCCTGGATTAAAAGAAGCGACCCCGAGCGATGCAGAAATCATCGGGCGATGTCATCTTGTCGCGGCAAAAATCGCGCGCGAAAGAAAAATTGAGGACAGTTACCGGACAGTACTGAACGTCGGCCCGGGATCAGGACAGTCGGTCTTCCATCTGCACGTACATCTGCTTGGTGGACGGAACCTGCGCTGGCCCCCAGGATAGGTTGAGCGACGACGGAGTCCCCATATGTTCAATATCCCAAAGCATGGTAGCCGGAGAAGCACTCTCTCACTCCTCGCTTCGTTTCTACTCCACTGCCTCATCCTATTTTTGTGGCTGCATCGCACTCCAGTATTTGTGAAGTCTTCCTCTGTGGCTTGGGGTCAGCGTGGCCAGTCGGATACGCTGGTTTACTTTCCACGAACAGCAGATCTGAAGCCGGTTTCGAAACAACTCCTGTTTCGAGCTAAGCAAACTCCCAAATCTCCGAAGGAAGTGCCTGAGAAAGTGAGCGCTTCGGCGCGGTCCGGCGTGCCTTACGGCTCCCTCTACCATGGGCCTGGGTCGGGCATCGAGGCCAGACCGGCTTTACCCATAGTGTTTCCTGATCCGCCAATCTATCCGTGGCAGTTGCCGCGGGGACTTCAGGGGGACGTAATTGTCGAGGTCACGATTGATGAACAAGGCAACGTGACGGAGACTCGACTACTGCATTCACTGCAAGAGGATATTGACGAGAAGGTAATTACGACTTTAAGGAACTGGCATTTCAAACCAGCCACTCTGGATGGCACGGCAATCAGTTCACGCCAGGACGTCCATTTTCATTTCCCAAGCTAGGCGACGGGAAATTCTAGTTCACTATCTCCTCGTCAGGCGCCCCATGCCTCCGCAGGAGTTGCGGCAGGTTCTGAGAGAAAGCTGACCGTGGCACCACCATGTCGCATCCAGCTTCGTGGGCCTTCAGCTTCAAATCGCCTTGCACATGAGATAGGAACCCGATAATTGACGTCCCCTTCTTCAACTTAGTTTTTAGCTTTGGAATCAGGGTGAGCGGCTTCACACTGGAGCTGTTCAGGTCGAAGATGATCAGCGATGGCTTCTCGTCGCCATTCTGCTTGAGCCGGTCAGACAGCTCTTGTTCGGTCTTGAGGAATTCGACCTTCACATTCAGTTTGCGCGCGGTTTCTTGGATTTTAGCCTGAAAGAAGAGTTCATCCACAAAGGCAAAAATGCGAGGTGTAGCGTCCTCGCGAACCGGCAGCGGCTCAGGTTCGGGCTGCGGATAATTGGGGGCAAAGCCGGGCCTCGATCGTCCGGGGCGCGCGCCGTTACCTCCGCCGGCCAAAGCGGCGCGGTAACTATGGTCCATCGGCGCGCTGTAAACTCCACCGTGCTGTTGATCGCGGCCAGCGGGATTCCCACTCCCGCCTCTAGGGGGACGGCGACCACGCCGCCGCCTGTTTCTCCCTCCTCCACCGGAGGGGCGTCCAGGTCCTGCATTCATATTGTTCTCGTAAGTCCTATTCAGTCTCCGCTCGAAGGGGGACTTATTTTACGGCTCTAAACTCACCTCTATTGGGTAGTACCTTGCGTTGCGCAAAAACGCGTAGCGTGAGGAAAAACCCATTTCGGCTGGAACTTGATCTGTGTCCGTTAAGCGCCTGGAGCCAGTGGGCGCGGGAGGCCAGCCAGGGGGCATGGCCGCTGGGAACCTAATCATGCTACCGCTCTCAGCGCCGCAAAGCAAGCGGGAAGTCAATTGAGATTTACACAGAGGTAACCGTAGGGCATGTTCAACTTTATTGAACTTTTGTATTGGTTTGGACGTTCTATGATCTTGTCCTCGCAAACGGCCATGGAGAAGATTGCATTTCGGAAGGCACGGTGTTCGTCACCAGCACGTTGGTTGATGTGGATTGCCGTCACGTTGATTGCGACCTGGTGTGCGGCGCAGACTGCTCCAGCAGCAAAGCGCGGCACTCCGGACACTGCCGGCCAGGCGAAGCAAAAGGCAGCACCACCGAAGCTCACTCCTCAACAAGAACAAGGACTGCGTCTGCTGAAAGCGGTGGCGGCCGAAGCCGGAGGCCTTGAGGCTGACATGCGGGCATTCGTGCTTTGGCGAGCGTCGTACGCGTATGTGCCCATTGACCCCAAGAAGTCAGAGAGCGTGGCGAAAGATTCGTTCGTTGCTTCCGAAGCAATTGAGGACCCTCCGGATCGCGACCAATGTGGTCCCATCGGGAGTGCTGGCGACATTAAAAGCTGGATACAAGAACGAGTGCTTTCGGAGATGATCAAGAAAGAGAAGATCGCGGAGGCTGAAGAATTGCTGCCACGCGCCACAGAGCCGGTGCGGACGCGAATTGCCACAGAGTTGGTCAAGCATTACGTTGAGAAAAAAAACGTGCCGCGAGCGGAGGCGATGCTCTCGCAGCTCACGGATGCTGAGCAGTATCCTTTCGCAGCAGCAGCCGATCTGCTCTTGAACGTTGGACCGGAGCAGTCGGCAGACCGGATGACGATCTTCAACCAGGCGTTGAGCAATTTTCAGCAACACGCGAACGGCGGGAGCTTCAGTACGGACGATGTAGGCAGCTTCATCGAGCGTACTTGGATGCACGTGCCGCCCGCGCTTGTCCTCGAAGCGATCGATAAAGTGCTGGAGCAGACGAAATCTCAGGAATCCCACTCGCACTATTCCATGGCGTCTGCAGAGGGCAGTGTTGCTCTGAGGTCGCCTTATGAGCTCCGTCTGTTTCAGCTTCTGCCAGTCCTGGAAGAGCTGGACAAAGACAAAGCTGAGTCGCTGTTGCGCGACGACGCTGAGCTTCAGGCGCAGCTCAAGAAGTATCCAAAAGGGATGGAATCGCTGACCTCGCAGGGAAACATCTACTCGTATGGAATCACAGATGACGATTCTCCCAAAGCGGCGGAGGGAATGGCGACGCAACAAGTTGCGGAGCAAATCAGGCAGCGCATGATGGAGATCGCAAAGGAGTCAGAGAAGGACCCGGCTCAGGCGATGGCGGACGCGCTAGGCCTGCCGGTGCAGGGGCCGTCGCAGGACTCTCCCCGCGCCCAGCTGCTGTCAGAAATTGCCAAGGGCGCAGTCAAGAAAAAACCTTCCGTTGCCAAGTCGGCGCTGGATGAGATTTTGAAAATTGAAGATCAGTTGACGCCGCAGCAGATAGCGGGGATTGCGAATCTGCCCAAAATATATTTGGATCTAGGCGATGAAGATGGGGCTCGGAAGGCGCTAAAACCTCTGCTGAAGGCGGCCGCGAAAATCTACGCTCACGATACCGATGCGGATGATCCTAACAAGGCCTTCAAGGGCACTTGGCCGTCGGCGGATTTGTGGCGAAGGTGCATACAAGTTGCGGCCAAGATTTCGCCTTCGCTGGCGGAGGAAATTATCGGCGAGATTCCTGATCCTGAAATCGCCGCTTCTGAAAGGGTGGACTTTGCCAGTTCCCTGCTCCGCGCATCGGGGGATCCCGTGGTCGTCAGCGAGTGCCGGAAGAACGGGTCGAGCTACAACTTTTCGGACTGATGGGTTACGGCAGCACCCGGTACATAGACATCATTCCAGCCTCCATGTGGTCGCTGACGTGGCAGTGGTACATCCAGGTGCCGACGTCGTCGGGCACCATGTCGGCGGTGACCATCTGCGCCGGAGAGAGAAATAGTACATCGGTGCGCGATCCGTTGACGGTCACCACGTTCCCATGCCAATGCGGAGTGTGGAAGTTGAAACCGTTTCCCAGGCTGATGAGATACCAGCGCACATGCTCGCCCTTATGCATGGTCATCATCGGCATATTGCCGAAAAGATAGCCGTTCATGGTCGCACGAATATTCGCAGAAACGAACCCACTTCCGACGATGGAAAAATTGCCTTCGGCGTCTGTCGGACTGTTTTCGAGCTTGTTCACCGTCTTGGGCTCGGTGGTATGAGCCTGAATGTTGTGGTTGAGATACCAACTGTTGTTTTCGTCGATGATGAAAAACGAAGTGACAAACTCGCGGTCAACATCGTTGGCAGTTCCATCGGGACGGGCCATACCTTTGCGGGTGATGATGATCGTGCCGATTAGTCCAGCATTGGTATCGTGGCCTTCGAAGTTGTGGGAATGATAAAGCCAGACTATCGAACTTGGGTCGTTGGGACCTGGTCCGGAGCGCTCCGGCACTTTCCAAATGTAGGCGTGGGTCGCGCCTGGAGCGACGATTCCGTTATGCGTGGGATCGTTGGCGCCATCGTTGTAATACGAGCCCTCTGACGACTTTTCGTAGAACACGCCGTGCGGATGCATGCTGTAGCTTTGAGTCCCGTTGTTCTTGAAGAAGATCTGGATGGTATCTCCGACCTCGGCGTGCAAGGCTGGGCCCAGCAGTCCAAGATGCTCCCACTCGGGAGTGCGCTTCTTGACCGTGGTGAAGGTAGAGTCGGTGTATTCGCGATAGACCGCCTTATGGTACACCCTGCCGATCTGGTGCTTGTCGGATTCGACGTACATCTTCGCCATCTTGTCGAAGGGCATGCCCATCATCTGGTCCACGCCCATGGGGGTGTAGTCCCACTCGATCTCATCCACGGCGATGTAGTAGGTACGGGTTTTGCCTTCCGCAGTCGCGGCGGCCGGGAAAACATAAAGCGCGGCGAAGACACACGTCACCGCCAAGGGGAGAAACTGAAACCTTTTCATGGAAACGCTCCAACGCAAGGAAATAACGCGGGCCAAAGTTTACACCAAAACAGCGCGGTTTCCGGACTTAATTTATGGGAGAGAGACCTCACCCCATCAGGATTGGTTCGGGGTTTGGAGCAAGTCAAACTGCGCTGATCTGACGTACCCATTGCATAGCCTGCCAGTAAGTTTCCGCGACTTCGCTGTCGCTCAATCCAAGCTGGCGAGCAAACTCGGCTGTCGCCTCCCAATCGCCCGATTCCCGGGCCAGCATAAGCTGATAGAGGGGCCGAAGCGCGCTGGGGCCGCCCAAGAGCACTGCCTTAGTCTCGTGGTCGACGGGGACTGTCTCCAGTATGCGCGTCATGGGAATTTCCAGAATGGCTTCAATCATGGAAAGCAATTCCATTAGGAACAGATCGGATTCGCCAGGTGGCACCCGCAGCGAAAGTAACTCGCAAAAGCGCGCCCGCGTCATCGCGGAGACAAGTAGTTCGCTTGAGCGTTTCTCACCAGCGGTCAGGGTAACGACCAAGCGTATCCATCGCCGGACTTCGCGCTCTCCGAGAAGAGTCAAGGCGTGACGAATGGAATGCACTTCGTTCTGAATGCCGAATGCTGCCGAATTCAGATAACGCAGCAGCCGATAACAGACGGACGCTTTCAGTCTTGATGAGGTTTTCCAGCTCGCGCAGTTGAAGCTCAGGCTGGGAGACTGCCTGCAACAGGCGCACATAATTGAGTTGATTGGCGGGGATTTCTTTGTTTTGCAGCACTTCGGGCCGGCGGAAAAAATATCCCTGAAAATAAACAAATCCGGCAGCTTTGGCAGCAACGAACTCTTCGCGGCTTTCGACCTTCTCAGCCAGCATGCGACAACGCCACGGTCCATAACGTTTCGCGATGGCCGCGCCCTGTTCCAGCGTGTTCTGGCGGAGGTCCACCTTCAGGGTGTTGGCGAAATCGGTGAGCGGCGTGCGCGGATCATCGATGGTGAAATCATCGAGCGCGATCATGTAGCCAGCCTGCTTCAGCCGATGCAGGGCCGCCATCACGAGATCATCCGGCGGCACCGACTCGAGCACTCCACCACTGCCAGCGACGAAGGCAGCAGCGTCATATAGTCCTTGAGGAGAATTTCACGAGTACAATTCACGAAACCACGGCGGCCATTACAAAGCACCTCCAACCCGACCTGCAGGGTGGTGTCCAGAGTCTGGCGGGAGGCGGCGTCGGCGTCCGTAGCGCGGAAATAGTCTTCCACACCGTCCCGAAAAAGAAGCTCGTAGCCAAACACCTTTTCATCGGCCATCAAGATCGGCTGTCGGGCGACATAGCTACAACGTGCGCCGGGAGCGGGGATGCTCAAGGCAGGTATCGTCTTGGAGGCAGTCACTGTCTAACTATCGGCGAGAGAGAGTGCGGTTACTTTACCTTGCAGGTGCGGAAAATTCAAAAAATGTTGTATGGGAAGAGCGCGACTGAAGTAGGTTGCCGAAAAGTTTCGCTTTGAAAGGGCGCGGCTTCCAGCCGCGCCGATATCGAAATCAAACGACTTGCGGCACGGCCCGAGGCCGTGCCCTTTCAAAGCGAGTTGGATGTCCGCATTTTTCGGCAGCTGTGAAGGCCCTGCCCTTCCTGGTTCGCCGGCACTTGCCAGCTTGATCACCGTCACGCGGATTTGTTACTGCACTGTGACACTGACAGCGGTGGTATGCGAGATCGTACCGCTCGCTCCCGTCACATTTATCATGTACGTCACAGCAGGCGCGCCCTGGCTCGGCTGGGTGCTACTGCTTCCGCCTCCACATCCCAGGGCTAAACTCAAACAGACAAATACCAGCAGTCCAAGGATCGCCGACGAATTCCGGCGGCGTAGGGGGACGCCGCCCAGAATGACAGCGGCAAATAGTGTGGCTCCGCTTGCTTCAAACCATGGCCGGTGCGGATGCAACCGGAGATCTGCGAGGGTAGCAATGTTCATAGTGACTGTGGCTGTCTTAGTTGAGCTGGTCAGGTCAACGCTGGGTGCACTAAGAGAACAGCTGATGCGCGTTGTGGCGACGCTCGGCGCACATGACAGGTTCACAGTGCCGGTAAAGCCGTTCAGCGCGCTAACCGTGATGGTCGACGTACCCTGCTGGCCCGGTGCAGACACTGAGCTGACCAGGCCAGCGATCGAAAAGTCGGCGCTTGGCGTGGCGGCAAGCCAGGCTGTGATCAGATTGCTGACGTTGAGCGAGCCCAAACCGGTCACCTGATCATAGCCGGGCCCGGCAATAAAGCCTATTTTCCCGCCGCTTGGGCAATTCCTTGTCCCTGCCGTGCAGGGGACTTTGTTGTCGCCCGAGGTGACGGGGTTGAATGCGTTCGAAGAACTGGGGTTAGCGGCCAAGCTGTAGAGCATGGGATTTACGTTTCCCAAGCCGTTCGACGCCGTGGCCTGATTGATGAGAGCCAGAATTCCGGCAAATGTCGGTGCGCCGGCCGAAGTTCCGCCGATACGAGCCAGTGTCTGATCGCTGGCCCGGAAGCCGCTGGTGCAGCTCGTAGCGGTTGAGCCACCGCTGGTGAAGAAATCCTGCGAACAGATCAAATATCCATCATGTCCGGGCGAAGCACTGAGCGCGACATCAGGCACGTCGCGCTTGCCGTCGTTGGGGACCCCGGATCCGACCTGCCAGGAGGGCTTACCAAAGATAATGCTCGCGCCTCCACCACTGGAGGAAAATCCCTGCGAGGTGACAGCGTCATTCCAAGTTGTCTCCGGAATATAGCCCAGGGCGGATGCGCCGGTGGGATTTCCGACTCCTGGCGTCGGGTCACAGGAGCCGCCCCAGAAGGTTGTCGCCGGGGCACAACTGCTCCCTGATGGGACAACCGCCGCGGGATCTCCGGTGAACTCGGTCCCGCCCACGCCGGTCACCTCGGGGATGCTGGCGGGCGCGTCTACCGCCAGGCCGTGTGTGGCGGAGGCGACTTTGCTGTCGCAATCGGCCGCGCCGTCATCTCCGCTGGGGCCGCTTATGGTTTGGCCCTGAACATTGGCCTGTTGTGCCCACTGCTGCATAGTAAGCACGAAGGCGCGGCCGAGCTTGGCCTCGCAATTCCCGTAGCTAATGCTGATGACAGGCGCGACGATGTGTTGGACCGCGTAGTTTAGCGAATCAAAGACGCTGAAATTCTGGTTGTTGCCTACCGTGACGTACTTGATGGTTGCACTCGGAGCCACGCCGCCAGACCACTCCAGATCCAGGTCAGCCTCTGATTCATCGCCGCTGAAGTGCGTCAGCGATCCAGTCCCCGGAACAGGCACAACGGTAGGGTCGTTCTTAGCGAGGCCCGCAGCGCTGCGAAAGGCATCAATGTCGGTATTGCTGATGTCAGTTTGTCCCACCACGGCGATAGTCTGGCCCGCGCCGTCCTGGGAAGGCAACGTGTAAATCTTGGCAAAATCGGCGGGAATCAGGTTGTGAATTCCCGTGACGCTTGATGTGAATCGCGAGAAGGCCCGGCGAATTCGCGGCTTAGGCCGGAAATCATTCAGGTTTCGAACTCCCAGCACTTCACCGGAAAAGGCAGCGGGCAACGCCACGTCAGTCGCGTTGGCGAAGTGGCGTTCGCCGTTGATGGAATAATTGTGGATCTCCGTCCGAAGGGCGTACTCGATTTGACCAACCGAGCCACTGAAAGAAACTTCCGTGCGGTTACGGGAAATGCCGTCCACCGTGAGTCCCTGGGACTGCAACCAGGCCGTGACTTTTGCCAGATCATTCTGAGTCATCCCGAAGCGCGCGGCGTACTGTTCTGGAGTCAGCCACTTACGGTAATTGAGGGATGAAGGGTCCTGCTGCTGCCGCAAGAGACTGTCTAGATCTGCTTGCTGCACAGGCGAGAGCCGGAAGGTCAAAGACACTCCGTGAAGGGCCTGGCTTGGGTCGGTGCGTCCTTGGTCGAATTGTGCCCCCGCCAGAGGGTGAGCTGTTCCCCTCACCACAGCAGTTTGGGTCGCATCCACCGGGCGAAAAATTCGATCTCGCGAGCTAACTTGGGTACTTCCGGGGGCCGCAAAAATAAGCAGTAGGGCGGTATAGGCAAGACGAACGCCGGTTTTATGCATACAGGTCTTTTCCTACCGACTGTGATTCCCGCTGTGAACCGAGCTGGGTGCAGGGATAGATTCAGAGTACTCCGGCAAAGGATGCATTCCCAATACCTGTAGTGTAAAAAATTGTTGACAAACGAAGCGGAACCAGCGGCAAGGTAAAGGCGCCCGGGCAAGAAATATTCCTACTGCAACTCTTGAGCAGCCGCAGTTTTCCCCGCCGCATCATAGGGTGCGCGATCTACATAGTTCGCCATGTGGACGCCACAATTCGAGGTAGTAACGTGCACTCCCGGCTGGGGTTTGTCGTCTTCTGTTTGTTCGCCTGCGCTATGTTCGTCTGCTTGAGCTTGGCCGCTTCAGCCCAGGTTCCCTCCGTGGCAAGTGTTTCCGGATCTGAGTTCCTCGCCCCGGCGGCGACTCTCTCCAAGACCGTAAATGAGGTGAACCTGGCCTTTACGGTGACGGACAAAAGAGGCCATTTCATAAGCAATCTGCACCCGACTGATTTTCAGTTACTGGACAATCATCAGGCACCTAACCGGCTCACGTATTTCCAGCAACGTAGCGATCTCCCGCTGCACTTGGCGATGCTCATCGATGCCAGTGCTTCGGTCGAATACCGCTTCCGATTCGAACAAAACGCCGCCATCGCCTTTCTGAAGAAAATGCTGCGCCCGGGAATAGACAAAGCCTTCGTTGTTGCTTTTAACGACAAAGTAAAGGTCATCCAGGACCTGACCGACAAGACAGAAAAACTCTCGAGCGCCCTCAAGAAAGTGAAGCCCGAGGGGAATACATCCCTTTATGATGCGGTCTTCGAGGCATCCACCAAACTCCGCGGGACCCGGGAGGACCAGACCACCCGCAGGGCGATCGTACTGATCAGCGACGGCGTGGATACCGTAAATAGGACCACGGTCAAGCAGGCGGAACAGGCCGCGGTGCACGGAGAAGTCATGATATTCGCTCTGAGCACAAACTATTCAGACCAAGATCCGAACGGGGGCGGCGATGCTGTTCTGAAAGAGCTTGCCGAAGCCACTGGCGGGACATTATTGCCCGCGCATGATGAAAGCACACTCTTTGCCGCATTCCGCAACGTTGAAAAAGCCCTTCGTAATCAGTACGTGCTGGCTTACAACCCGGCTGCATTCAGCGCGGATGGCAGCTATCGAACAGTGGAAGTGGTCCCTCTCAAACACGGCCTGCGGACGAACTGCCGCAAGGGATATTACGCACGGGTCCGAATGGAACACTAATCCCTTGCGGGCCACAATAGGCAACCTGCGCGGTTGTGACCTTTTGTAAAAGGGGATTCCGTTTGCCCTCGTTTGGTCTACAACCCTTGTTCAGGAGGTGCTCGGTATGAAGAGCCAACCCGCTTCCTAGTATTCTTAACCGCGCTGATAGTCGCGCTTCCGGCATTCGGTGACGACCAGCAGAAGGCACAGAAAGAACTCAACCAGATCACCGCTATGGCACGAGATTTCACCGGCCGCACGGTGGTCAACCTCACCATGTCGCAAACGTTGAGCGTGCCGCGCAACCCTGGTACAACAGCGCACTGATATGGGACTCAATTATGGCTCACTGTTTTTGGCTGGGGAGCTGGTCAAGAATGGCGCGACTATGCCGGATATTGCGGCGCAGCTGAAGAGCGGGAAGAAGATCACCGAGATCGCGAACGGGCGAAACGTAAACTGGAAACAAATTGCGGACGATGCGAAAAAGTTGAACGCAGCGGTGGACCAGAATCTCTATAAGTATTTTCTTCGCGAAAAAGATATGGCCGTTCTAGACGCGAAGGACAAGTACGATGTGCATTACGACGGCGTGAAAGCGGACGCCGATGATGCCAACGAGAAGGAAATTGAGATGGCGCAGGGGCGCTATCTTAGATGGAAAGAACAGGCCGCGAAAGCCCAGGGTGAGGGACGGGATCAAGGCCTCGGCCTCGGCGACGAAAGAATTGGCTATGTTGACCATACCGGCGGCCCCGGAGCCAATGGTGCGGGCGGGCGCGGGCAAGGTGGCACCGCCAATACGAACACGGGCACTGGTTCTCCAGCAGGATTCGGCGGTCCGCAGTAATTCACAATTAGGTTTTGTTGCGGGCCTCTGGGAAACTAGAGGCCCTTGTGTTGCAGCCTGAGTTGCCTCAATCCCTTCGCTCTGGTTTGTTCTACAATCCTTGTTCAGGAGGTTCTCAGTATGAAGAGCTCGACCCACTTCCTAGTATTCCTAATCACACTGATCGGCGCTCTTCCGGCATTTGGTGACGACCAGCAGAAGGCACAGAAAGAACTGAACAAGGTCACCGCAATGGCTGCTGACTTCACAGGGCGTAGGGCCGTGAATCTCACAATTGCCGCGGTGATGAGTGTGCCTCGCGCAAAGCTGGTGGAGGAGCGCCGTAATACCGGGCTGAACTATGGCTCATTGTTTCTGGCGGAAGAACTGGCCAAGAAGGGCACTAACATGGAGGACGTCGCCGCCAAGTTGAAAACCGGTAAGAGCATCACTGAAATCGCAAATGAGCAGAACTCGGACTGGAAACAAATTGCGGAAGACGCGAAAAAATTGAACGGGGCGGTGGATCGGAATCTCTATAAGTATTTTCTTCGTCAAAAGGACAGCGCCGCCCAGGATGTAAAAGACGCTTATGACGTGAATTACGATGGCGTGAAGGCCGATGGTGATGTGAGCAAGAACGACATATCAGCCGCACAGGACCGGTTCTTGCTTTGGAAAGACCAAGCGGCGAAAGCACAAGGCGAAGGACGAGATAAGACACTCAGTGCAGGCGCTGAACGGGTCGCGTATACCGATCATGTTTCTAATGGCGGTCCAGCGTTGAGCGGGACTCCCGGACCTGGAAGCAGCGGCACCAGTGCTGGTCCAGGAGCTACAGCTCCGGTCGGCATGGGTGGGCCTCACTGATTTGCGAGGCACACTGCAATGAGACCTCTGGGAGACCAGAGGTTTTTTTGTTGTTGGCTTGCCGCTAAAAAACCATTAGCGGTCCAAGACTGACTCGCTGCTGGTGTCATACACTGTTGCTCAGCACAGACCCCATGAGGCTTTCTGCCGTCATGCCGGTTTACAACGAGCGTGCCACCCTGCGCACGGTTGTCGAGCGTGTGCTCGCCGTCCCGCTCGATATTGAACTGCTCTGTGTGGATGACGGTTCGCAAGATGGTTCGCGTGAGATCCTGGCGGAGCTGCAGGCGGCACATCCTCAGATCAAAGTTTTCCTGCAGCCCCAAAATATGGGGAAGGGCGCAGCCCTGAGGCGCGGAATCCGCGAGGCCAGCGGCGACTTCATCGTCATTCAGGACGCTGACCTCGAGTACGATCCCGCAGAATACCCTTCGCTGCTGGGCCCATTACTGGAGGGCAAGGCTGACGTGGTTTACGGTTCACGGTTTCTCGGAGCCGGCCCGCACCGGGTGCTTTATTTCTGGCATTCGGTGGGAAATTCGATCCTCACACTGCTGTCCAATTGCCTGACCAACATCAACCTGAGCGATATGGAGACCTGCTACAAAATGTTCCGCCGGGAGATACTCCAGTCGATTCCTATCGAAGAGGACCGTTTCGGATTTGAGCCAGAAATCACGGTGAAGATTGCCAAGCGGCGGCTGCGCATATATGAGGTCGGTATCAGCTATTGGGGACGAACTTATGAAGAAGGCAAGAAAATTGGATGGAAGGATGGCTTCCGGGCACTCTGGTGTCTGCTGAAATATGCAGCTAAAGAACCAGCAATGTCCATCACTTCCCGGGAAGAATCATCCCATCCAGTCGCCGCAGCAGGGGAAAACGCGCCGGAGTAAGACCCTTGATCGGTTGACAATCGGGATACGTCCGCTGGAGAAAAACAGAATCATGAGGGCACCCAGATTTCAATTGCGGCGTAGCAGGTCGAGAATGTGCTGGCTTGCGGTGTCGATTCTTTTCAGCTTGGCGGCATTCGCCCAGACAACGACCTGCAATTGGATAAAAAAAGGTTCGGGTTCTAATGGCAACCAATTGGGGTGCGCCTTCACCGTGAGTAGCGGCCAGGAACGCATTTACATGATCCATCTGCCTCAGAATTTTGATCCCGATAAGGGATTGGTCTTCATGTATCACGGTGCGTACCAGAACCAGCACTTCTATGGCAATACAGGCTGGTTCCAAGTTTCCGATGAGAATGGGTTTGCCTTCGTTGGTGCTCAGAACGACACCTGCGAAACGGGCTGGGGCTCCAAGTGCGGTGCGGATGAGGCCTACTCTCTGGAGTTGATCGAAGCTGCAATCAGTAATCTGAAACTGAATCGACAGCGAATTTTCCTAACTGGATTCTCCGCTGGCGCTGTGTTTACGCACCTCATGGCCAGCCGCCATTCGGACTTATTTGCCGCGGCAGCGGCCTATGAAGGCGACTACATTGGTAAACCGGACAATCCTTATTACCAGGCCCCGGCTGGCCCGGTTTCCATTTTGACCATCAACAGTACAGAATCACGCGGAATGTCGTACTGCGGAACGAAGAGGGGATGGTGGTCAGCAGACGAAGTCTTCAACTACTGGGCAAAATCTGCGGCCCTGAATTGCCGAGAGATTACAAAAGGATCTCTCTGTGACGGCCCCCCTGTCCGGGACCAACTCGGAACGCCTACCCAGGTCACGATGAAGAAAGCCAGCAGCTGTTTCGCAGGAACCGAAGTCGTGTTTTACACTCTGATCGGAGGGTTTCACCGTTATTACAACGATAGGGTTGAGCTGACTGCCCCTCCCGGTAACAAGTTGGCGCCTTACAACCCAAATTTCAATTCCCGCACGGGGACTTATCTGGCGCAGATCATCTGGAATTTCTTCAACTCTCACCCGAAACGCATAACGCCTCCCGCAAACCGCTAGCGGGATTTTACAGTCGATGAGCCGATTTTCGGGTTGTGTGTCTTTCCGGAGGGTGGCGCCAAATTCCGGCCGGCCGGCCGGGATCGAGCGTTATTGGGCCGATTTTTCACCGTCTGCAGGTTCATCGATTTCATCGTGGCTGAACTCTTGCTGGTGCCAGTGGAAGCTGGTCCACGCCCCATCTGGCCTTCCAGTTGGTTCAGTTGCTGTTCGAGTGATGGTCCAGTCTGACGTTTGGGCGTTGCCGCCGTGCCGGTTCCCGCGTGATGCAGGTACTTGACTTGCCCCTGAGATTTTCGCTCAGTCGGGTCTACTTTGTGATAGCTCCCGCGGGCCGAAGCGTGTGAATAGGTAGATTGTGCCGGCGCCATCGCGGACACGAACGTGGCCAGTAAAGCGGGCAACAAAATTCGTTTAAAAGCAGGGTTGCGATAACCCTTCCATTGGGTTTCAGCGCTCATTCATCTCCTAACCGTTAGTATACTCTCAAACAATCCAGCGTCTTGACAACGTTATGTGGCCAAAATCTTTGGACTGTCTGCTGGTCCGCGGGGTATTAGTACTGGAGCCTCCCGGCGCGGATGAGTATCAGAGAGCAATATCTATGCCAAAGTGCGCCGCATCATTGAGTCCTGTAACTGATGAACAACGCTAGATGAGATCACAATTAGGGCTGAAAAAGGAGTGCCCATGCGCAAGTTTATTACCCTCGGCCCTTCCCGATTAATTGCAGGTGATCAAATGCAAGCACGGAACACTCGCTGCCTGCGGATCTCTGCTATGGCTTGAAATTGTCATCGTCGCCTTGCTATCTTCTCAACGTGAACGCAATGAGTATTGGCGGTAGTGCGCCGCCGGAATTGGCCTACCCAACTTCCCCGCAAGGTCTGCACGGTAATTCCGCTGCGACCTCGATCAGACATGCACGGTTCACCTTCTGGGCCTTGTATTTCTGGTCGCCGCGGCGGAGGTTTGGGTATTTCGCTACGACCGACTCAATCTCGTATCTTGACATAGGCGATGGTGTGCTCCCCAGTCCGAATTGGCACCGCCTGATCAATGGGGTGTGGAATCCTCTGTATCCGCTTCTGCTTGGGATGGTGCGACGTGTTCTCCCTATTCCTATGCCAAACAAAATTGTCGCCGCGCACTGGATGAATCTCGGATTCTTCCTCTTCGCGTAAATCAAAGATGAACCACACTCGCACGCATGAGGTCCTGAGAAAGTCTGCCGAGGCCGGGATCGAGCCGTCCCAAGGAGTTTTCGACACTCCGTCCTATTTTGGAATAAGAATTGGATTTTGGCTGCTGGGAATTTGCCTTGCTGTGTTTGAGGCTTGGACCAACCGCTATTTTGTGACTGCCGATGCAGTTTCGTACATGGACATGAGCGATGGCGTGCTGCACGGCCAAGACTGGCACCGGCTGATCAACGGTACGTGGAGCCCTTTATACCCGACCGTGCTGGGAGTGTTCCGGCGAATCTTTGCTCCCAGCGCGCTTCAGGAAATCGCGTTCGACCACATTCTGAATATCGCGATTTTCCTGTTTGCCTTCGCTTCGTTTGAGTTCCTCCTC
>WNGG01000996.1_pt1 | contig 34141 bp, 30 predicted proteins | sample 5400661 | NCBI WGS metagenome assembly WNGG01 (sample SAMN13153372, study PRJNA577476) | soil metagenome | isolation source: 100 cm soil or saprolite under Garry oak tree replicate 1 | place: USA:California | collected 2016-06-15
AGCGAGGCAAGCGAGGCTTGCCACTGACACGCATCTATCGACAACTCTTCAACCCACACCTGTATCTGACAGCTTACGGACGCATCTACCGGAACAAAGGCGCAATGACGCCCGGCGTGACGGAGGAAACCGCAGACGGCATGGCGCTGGAGAAAATTGAGGCCATCATTCAAGCAGTGCGGCAAGAACGGTATCAATGGCAACCAGCACGACGAACCTACATTCCCAAGAAAAACGGGAAGAAGCGCCCACTGGGGATGCCGATCTGTCTTTCATACTGCCTCTCTTTCCAGGCGATGTTCGGGATGCCGATGGTCGCCAACGGGGTGGACCAGAATCTCCAGCCCACCCTCATACTGCTACTCTACCACGTTCTGCCTCTGTTGACCAGTACGGCGACGTTTCCAGTGTCGTTGAATCGGCTTGCGCAGCTGCGCGATGATGTCTGGGGTGAGGGTAATCCAACGCGGGCCATGAGGGTGCGCGCGCACGCTCTCCAAAATCCCTGCGTTACACCAATCGGCAATCGTCGAAACGTTGACATTGAGCAGTTCCGCAGCTGCCAGTGCGGAGTAGCGCCCATCGCCTCGTTGTCCGGTCGGACAGAAGCCCGGTCCCTCAGGGCAAGCAAGGGGAATGTGGGAAGTCGCACGAATCCAGTCGACTTTGCTGGCCGTAAAGCTGCCGCCCAGCCCCGGACGCAACCCCTCCTCATTGAGCAGGTTCGCGATCTGGGTAGCCGTGTGGGTCGGAGCCAGCTCTTGGATGCGGCTGACGACCTGCGAACTGGTTTGACGGACTTCCCACGACTTTTTGAGGCGCGGAATGGACAGGCTCGTGCGTGCCTCCGTTTGCCAGCGAATGTCGATGCCAATGACGTTGCCGCGCTTGGAGAGCGTCACATCTTTGATCAGCCAGCGCAGGAGCTGTTTGCGCTGGGCATACGACGTCGTTGGAGCGTCCCAGAGAGCGGGCAGGTTCTGCGCGAGTTGGCGGATGTGCTCACGTTGCTCAGCCGACAGCATCAGCGCGGCTGGTTTCGGCCTGGCCTGGTATTCTCGTTCCAGGCGATCCACCTCCAGCAGTTTCTCATTCCACGCGCGTTCCAGGCTCCGTGCAACCAGCCGATTGTCCGGGTCCACGGCACGATAGCGACGGCGAGCCAGGTCCGTCTCATATTGTGCTCGTTCGATCTGTCGCCGCGCCTGCTGATCAATCTGTTTCGCGCGCGCCTCCAGGTGAGCAAGGGCCGAGAGTGCCACGTCCAGATGGGCAGGCTCGATGGCTTCCAGAAAGCACTGGACGACCGCCTGGTCGATGCGATCGCCTCGCATGGTCTGACACGTTTTGGCGGCCAACTGCGTATGAGTCTGACTGCATTCGTAGATCACCAGGGAGCCTTCCCGTTGATAGCGAACCGTCATCCGGCGCCCACAGGAGCCACAGAGCACGATGCCGAGCACTCGCGCGGGACCCTCACGCACCGCTCCCCGATGGGCTACCGCCGACGTATTTTGGTTGTCGGCCAACTGCTGCTGATTACGACAAAATTGCTCCCAGGTGATGTAGCCGGGGTGCCTCTCCAGCAGGACAATGGGCCAATCTTCTTGCTTCACCCGGCGCGTTCGTCCTTTGATGCGTGGTTCTTCACCTGGCAGTGCATGCCGGCGCGTCTGGGTTCGTCCGTAGACGTAGGCTCCGGCATACAGGGGACTGTGCAAGACATCCAGCACCCGCCCATGACACAAGCGAACCCACTCCAGTTCTCCCGCGCACGCTCCACCCCAATGCCGCGTCGGAAAGCGCAACTGGTGTTTGGCAAAGTGACTCACGACCGCCAGCGCCGATTGGTACTGCTCGAAGAGGGTAAAAACCAGGCGGATCGCTTCTTGGACGGCTTCATCGGGATCGAACACCATCCGGCCTCCTGGATCATAGACCAGCCCACTGGGCGGGCGAAAGCGCAGTTGTCCTTGCTCAGCTTTGGTCAGCTTGCCGCCTTGCAGTCGCTGATGCAGCCAATGAAGTTCCGCTTCGCTCATCGTTCCCTTGAAGCCCAACAGGAGACGGTCATTGTACGATCCCGGATCGTAGACGCCCTCCTCGTCAATGACCAGCGTCTCAGTGAGCGCACAGATCTCCAACAGGCGATACCAGTCACTGCACGAACGCGCCAGGCGCGAGACTTCCAGGCTCAGGACCGCTCCCACGTGGCCCAGTCCCACTTCAGCCACCAGCAATTGAAAACCATCGCGCCCAATGGAAGATGCGCCCGATTGTCCTTGATCCTGGTCAATCACCTGGATACCTGCCTGTTCCCACCCCAGTTCGTGCGCGCGCTTGACCAGGTCATACTGGCGCGTGGTGCTGCCGATGTTCTCGCGAACCTGCAGCAGGGTCGATTGGCGCACATAGATCACTGCGTTTCTGGTCAGGTGATCAGGACGGATTTTGAGGGTTTGCTGTCGAAGCGGCATGGGAAGCCGCCTCTCTTTCGGACCAGTTCTCTTGACGCACTACCACCGCATTCAAGGCTAACTGAGCTAAGAGGCCAATTACGCGGGTTTGCAGATCAGAAGAGAGGTGAGCCCAGATGTGGATCAGCGTACTTTGCTCCTGATCGGAAGCGGAGAGTGGGAACATGCAGCAACCTCCTTGATGTGCCCAAACCACATGACAGGCAGATAGCTCTATCATATCTCATGGGCTCCTTTCTGTGCTTGGCTCTCTTGCTGCTGCGTGACCCATTGAGCGATCTGCCACAGCCCCTCAATCGAGAGCAGAGGTGGTGCGACAACACAGAGATCAGGATCAACTGGCCCCGCGTAGTCGGTCAAGCTCGCTGCAATCGCTCCGTGGTAGCCGTCGGGCAGGCGAATGATGAGGTCGGGGTCTGGCCCACGTCGAACACGAATGAGCTGGACACGCTGACCATGCAGCGGATGGTGTGGATGAGTTACTGTCACCCATTCCACAGATCCTTTGGTAAAGGGGGTAGTGTGCTGTGAAGATGCCTACCATGCTTGAAAGAAGTAAACAGGCATTGGTAAAAGCAGGACTAGAGCCGGAATGGGAAGCGGTGTTCGATGCCAACAGTTATGGCTTTCGACCAGGACGCTCCTGTCATGATGCCATAGCAGCCATCCTCAACCACATCAGGTACAAACCCAAATTTGTGTTCGATGCGGATATTAAAGGCTGCTTCGACAACATCAACCAGGAAGCTCTATTACTGAGGCTCCACACGTACTCGGCCATGAGATGGCTGATCAAAGCGTGGCTCAGAGCCGGAGTCCTTGAAGGGGCCGACTTCTTCCCAACCGAGGCTGGAACGCCTCAGGGTGGAGTGGTTTCGCCTTTGCTGGCCAACATTGCCTTGCACGGAATAGAAGAGGTGGCAGCCAGGGTCTGTCGTAAGAAAAGAGAACAGCCAGTTCTCATACGCTATGCCGACGACTTCCTCATTTTTCATCCCAGCAAGGAAATATTGGATAAGGCAATAGACGCAGTAATTGCCTGGCTCAAAGACAGAGGATTAATCCTGAGTCCACAGAAAACCAGAGTCACCCATACATTGACTCCATACGAAGGAAATGTGGGGTTCGATTTTCTAGGGTTCACGGTACGTCAATTCCACGTTGGAAAGACCAACACGGGAAAAGACACACAAAGAAAACCTCTTGGCTTCAAAACCATCATCAGGCCAAGCGAAAAAGCGATTAAACGGCATACGATGGAAATCAAAAAGCGGATCAGGAAATTGAGGGGCGCTCCGCAAGAAAAGCTGATCAAGGACCTGAACCCGGTCATCAGAGGATGGGCCAACTATTACAGAACAGTGGTATCGTCAAAAGTGTATCACGAATGCGATAACATTGTGTACTATCAGCTCGTTCAATGGACCAAATGGAGGCATCCAGACAAAAGCGGGGCATGGAGGAGCAAGAAATACTGGCGCAAGATTGGGAATCAAAACTGGGTGTTCGCAGCATCTGAGACGATGACCATCAGAAAGCATGGTATGACCCATATTCTCTCGCCATACGCGAAAGTCCGAGGAAAGGCCAGTCCATATGATGGAAATCTGCTGTACTGGAGTCAGCGACTGAAAAATCATCCATTGCTGCGGGGAAAGCTTGCCAAGCTCCTCCAAAAGCAACAAGGTAAATGTCGCTGGTGCGAACTGACTTTTCGAGAAGGCGATTTGATTGAAATCGATCATATTGATGGAAATCATGCCAATAATGAACCATCCAATCTCTTCGCCTTACATCGACATTGCCACGACGAAAGGCATGCCAAACCACAGGAAGAATGGAAGTATGCTGCTGGTATCAATCACAAATGACCATACACTGAAGAGCCGTATGATGGGAAACTATCATGTACGGTTCGGGAGTGGTGGCGGAGAAGGTGACTTCTTCGCCAACCATAATCATCATGAGTTGAGCCGACGAGCCGCTAAGGCTCAGGGACAACGCGGAGAAGTGCTGGTGACTCCGGCCATGGCCAGCGGCTTGACCGATCATGTCTGGAGCATTTGGGAACTCTTGAGCTATCATGTGGCTCCTGCGCCTTGGGTGGCACCGAAACGACGTGGACGACCCGCCAAGCAGACAGCGCTACACGAAAGCCTGCAACAGCCGCCGGGCGAACAACCACGCCGTCGACCCTTGCTTCGTCTTCGGAAAGGGGGTTTATGCTCAACCACCAGTTAGTGGAGTCCTACCTGCCGATGTGTCTCCGTAAAAATAAAAACAAACCACATTTACACTGTATGTCTGCTTGTTCCGTTAGTGCATAGATGATATACTGCTGAAAATGTAGCGGCATTTCTTATGGATAGTGCGAATAAACGTAAGGGAAGGTACAAGTAGGACACAAGAACATGGGTCAGTACCAGCAATGGCTGCTCCTTCGAGAAGCTGATCAGCGTCTACAGGCACAACTAAGGCAGCTTGAAGCGGAGTTAGCCCAATTGCAAGAGCGTGCGCATCTCTTAGAGCAATCTTTTTGCCCTGCTGACAATCTGATTATACGTGTATTGACAGCTAACCTGAACGGCCACGCTTTAGCGGCCTCTAGAGAAAGCGCGGAAAAACGGGCAAGTGGAAACGCCTCATCTACAAATATGGCATCCGATGAATCAGGTCAATCTGAAGAATCTGCAGAAAGTGTTGCATCCGCACTCTTTGCCTGGGGAGGACTGCCCAACTTTGCTCCACATGACATTCAACAATCTCTGCCGCAGGTAGATGAGTTACTACCTCCGCTTGCTCATCCCGAGACGGTATTACTGCCTGAGGATATGAAGCCGTTTTTCGACGAATATGGCCAGACTGACCCTCAGCTCGAAATTCCCTGGTGGCTACGCAGCATTCTCTCCTCTGCTGATGCTGACCATCCCACCGGGCCGATTGATCCAGAGAGGATCCGCACAAATCGGCTGGTACAACGTTGGTTAGAACGCTGGAAAAAGCTGCCTACAACTCCCCAGAAATCCGAGGAAGGCTAACCATCATGAGTGAGATGCTCGATCAGCTACTTCCTGAAGAACTGCGATCTGTTTACGCGAAACTGAGCCAGCAGGATGTAGAGCAGTTTTATGCTGGTTATCAACTCTGGCAGGTGCAGCAGCAAATTGCAGCCCTGCAAGAGCAAATCTCTGCCTTGCAGCAACAGATTGCCGAAAATGCAGAGCAGATGCAAAAGATTCATCCCTCCGCTCTTGCTCTCGCGGTTCTTGCCCGGCTTTCGGCCAGTGGTGTCACTGATGTTGATCTTCTGGATCGAATGTTGGAGAGAGGTGAAGAGTGGCTTGATGGTACTTTGCAACACCTCGACTACTGTGAGCAAATCGATGTCATCGGTGGCAACTATGCAGAATGGTGTGAGCATGCGCTCGAAGGAGCCTATGACTGGATTGACTCTATGCAGGATGCCAGCACTGGTAGCACCAGTACTGTATCTTCCCCTCCAGTCGCCTCCAATAGTGGTGAAGCCCTTGTTGAGGCTACCGAGGAGCTTTTACTTCAGAAACTCACAACTGAGGAGGAAGAGTACCTTTCATTAGAACCTACACTGAAACGCCCCGCTATCGTGCTCCCTCCACGCGAGGAGCCTGTCCTTCCTACTGAGGAAGCTGTAACTCTTGAAGAAATTGACGCTCCACCAGAAACCCTTGCTTCTAATCAGGAAGTTACTGTCGCAGACACTGCATCGCAATCTCTCATCGAGCAGGAAGTGGTCGAGGAAGAGCAACTACTGGCGGTGCCTCTGCCTGCAACTGAAGAACAGGTTCCGATGGAAGTGAGCGATGCTGCCGACATAGTACAGCCCATCATCGAACAAGTAGAGCAGGAGGAGCAAGAGGAAGTTGTATCTGTTCCCGAGGAGGTTATTGTAGCTGAGCAGGTGGCCTGGGAGGAGCAAGAGGAAATGGTGCCTCCCCCCGAATGGGTCACTCTTGTTGAGCAAACAATAGGTGAAGAACAAGAGCAAGCAGTGGGGGAGGAGCAAGAAGAAGTGACCCCTGCCCCTGAAGAGATCATTCTTGATGAGCAGGTGGCCTGGGAGGAGCAGGGAGAGCTTATTCCCCCGGTGGGTGAAGTCGTTCTGTGGGAAGTAGAAGCGGCTGAGGACTTTAGTAATCTGGCGGTGAAACAAGACCTTCAGCAAGCGCAAGAGGGACTTACCCCTGAGACTGGAGAGCCTGTTCACATCGATGTGATTACAGGGATAGTCTCTGGCAACAATGCAATTCATTTTCCCTTTGAGCAGGTGTCTCAACAGGATCAAACAGCAATTCCTTCCAGCGAAGAAGCTACTCTTCCTATCATGGATGAGTTACCGGCACAGCAGGAAACATTGCTTGAGCTGACTTCTCTACCTGCTCGTCGTAGGAGATGGTGGGCCTGGTGGCGGAGATGAGTTGCCAGGCCACCGACCAGCTCTCACTGAATTTTTAGATGCTGCTGCATGCCTCTCGGATGCTTCTCGGTTCTATTCTTATTGCTGTGGAGGTAGTTGTGGAGGCTGTGTCGGTAGAGCAGGAGGAGGCATTCCCGGCATAGGTACAATTGGAGGAGTTCCCTGCAATGGACCAGATGGTGTTTTCACTGACGCTTGTTGCAGTTCTTCCACCTGCTTCTGTAACCTTTTGAGTTCACGGCCTTCTCGCCGGGCTGATGCCAACGATACGATATACAGCAACCCTGCTCCCAATAAAAATGACAGGAATAGCAGGAGACCTGATGGTAAATGTGGTAACTGCCAGAGGAGCAGTGAAAGCTGCACCTCGTTCGAGAAATTCTGGAGCATCAGTATTGCCATTGTACCCGTTACCAGAACGAAAAGCACGAGAATGATATAAAACACGGAAGACCCCTTGATGTGTGTGTTATGGGCATAATCTGAATCAGGACCCTGGATCTATTCGGCCCATACAATCAGCCTTATATGGCTATAGTATAGATAAGAAGCGCTCTGTTTGCAAATTTCAAGCGATTTGGGGATTTGGAAGGTGATTTGGATACCCATCGGCATAAACTGTACCTTCAGGCGGAATCCTTGACAACCCATCCTGTTCATTATACTATGCAATAGAATATTCGTTCGTTTTTTCTCCTCTCTCGATATGCTGCGAAGGAAGTTAGAATAGCGTGTTATTTAACGACTACCAAAAAGAGAACCCTGTCCACAGCCCCGTGCGGACCCAATACTTGCAGGTCAAGCGGCAGCACCCTGACGCCATCCTCTTCTTTCGCATGGGCGACTTCTATGAAATGTTCGATGACGACGCCGAAATCGTTGCCCGCGAACTGGAAATAGCCCTCACCCGGCGAGATTGGGGGCGTGGTGAGAAATCCCCCATGGCAGGCGTGCCGCATCATTCCATCGATGGCTATGTTGCTCGCCTGGTAAGCAAGGGTTATCGCGTTGCCGTCTGTGAGCAGGTCAGTGATCCAGCACTCTCCAAAGGTCTGGTTGAGCGTGAAGTAGTGCGTATCGTCACCCCTGGCACAGTCATTGATCCCACCATGCTCGCAGCGAAACGGAACTACTTTCTTGCAGGTGTTGTTGTGGGACGTGATGCTGTGGGTATAGCTTATGTCGATATCACCACAGGCGAATTTGCGGTCACTCAGTTCAGTACCCACGAGCCAGAACTTGCGCTGCAACAGGAGATTGCTCGTGTGGGGCCTGCCGAGGTTCTGATTGAGGCACACTATAGCCGCATGGGGAGTCGCAAACGGCGCTGGCTGGCAAGCGTGATGAGCGAGAAGCAAGTCAAAAAAGTTGGCAGCAACGGCAATCCCAATGCCGATGTAGAGGCGGCTCTTGCATTTGCCCAGAGCACCTACGACGTAGAAGCAGTCCTTGCCGCCACCCGTAGCGCCAATGTCGAAGCTGAGCAATCACAGGAGGCATCCATTCCCCAGGACGACGATGATGACGAGATTGCTCCCCTTGAGAAACTCTTGACAGGCGTTGCCGGACATGTCACTCCCTACGATGCACGCTATTTTGCCGAGGAGGATGCTCGCCATCGCCTGCTCTCACACTTTGAAGTTGCCTCCCTGGAAGGTTTTGGCTGTGCCCACCTTCCCCTGGCTATTCGTGCTGCCGGAGCCGTACTGGCGTATTTGCAGGAGACGCAAAAAGGACTGCTGCACCAGCTAACCTCGCTGGAAACATACTACACCACCAAATTTATGACGCTTGATCCATACACACGCCGCAACCTCGAACTCTTTGAGAGTGGACGCAGCGGCTCTGTGAAAGGGTCGCTTCTGTGGGTGCTCGATAAAACACGCAGCCCGATGGGTGGTCGCCTGCTCCGGCGTTGGATTGGTCAACCGTTACTTGACATAAATATACTCCAGCAACGCCAGCAGACCATCAGCGAACTGCTGGGAAATACCCCTCTACAGGCTCGCCTGGCGGAGGCTCTGAAGAAAGCAGGTGATGTTGAACGTCTCATAAACCGGGTACGTCAGCGCATTGCCACACCGCGGGACCTGGTAGCCCTGGCAGGTGGCTTGCGAGCTGCCGCCGATGTAGGGGCAACTCTTGCGATCGCCTCCGAAGAGACGGGCCAACCAACACCGGCGCTGGCACGCCTCATGCAGCAACTTGCCGACAACTCTGATATCATCACGCTCATCGAACGTGCGATTGTCGATGAGCCTCCGGTGAGCACATCTGAAGGTGGCGTAATTCGGCCTGGCTTCAGTTCTGAACTCGATCAGGTCAAACGTGCTTCGCATGATGGGCAAAAGTGGATGGCTGAACTGGAGCAGCGCGAGCGTCGGCGTACAGGCATCAACAATCTCAAGGTTGGCTACAACAAAGTCTCCGGCTACTACATCGAGGTTACAAGCTCCAACCTGAACCGTGTTCCAGCAGACTATATCCGCAAACAAACGCTCACTAATGGTGAACGCTTTATCACGCCCGACCTGAAAGAATACGAGACGCTCATCCTCAATGCACAGGATCGTAGCAGCAAAATGGAGGGCGAACTCTTTGCCCAGATTCGCTCAGATATCGCCATTCACGCTTCCGAACAGATCCTCAATACCGCTCGCACCCTGGCCGAAATCGATGTCTACTTGAGCCTGGCCGAAGTTGCTGCCCAGAACAACTATTGCCCCCCGCAACTCAATGAGGGCCACACCATCCACATCGTCGCTGGCCGCCATCCCGTCGTCGAGCGTTCACAGTCGGAAACCCCATTTATTCCAAACGATACCCAACTCTCCACTTCCGACGCTCAGATCATGATTATCACTGGCCCCAACATGGCGGGTAAATCCACCTATCTGCGCCAGGTTGCGCTCATCGTCCTGATGGCCCAAATCGGAAGCTATGTCCCCGCTGAGGTTGCCACCATTGGCCTTGTCGATCGCATCTTCACCCGTATCGGTGCCCAGGACGACCTCGCCACTGGCCAGAGCACCTTTATGGTCGAGATGGTCGAGACCGCCAACATCCTCCACCATGCCACACCACGCAGCCTCGTCATCCTTGACGAAATTGGTCGTGGTACCAGCACCTATGACGGCCTCGCCATTGCCCGTGCAGTCGTTGAGTATCTCCACAACAACAAACGCTGTGGTGCACTCACCCTCTTCGCCACCCACTACCATGAACTGGTTGAAGTCGCCCAGATGCTCCCTCGCATCAAGTGCATGAATGTAGCCGTCACAGAAGAGAAAGGCAAAGTCGTCTTCCTGCGCAAAATCGTCCCTGGTGGGGCTGATAAGAGCTACGGTGTGCATGTAGCGCAACTGGCAGGTATTCCCCGCCCGGTCATTCATCGAGCCGAGGAAATTCTCGCAGAGCTAGAGCAGAAGGGTGATGCCAAAGCCCGTCGCAAAGCCATGAAAGACATAACTATGCCAACTGCGTGGCAGATGACGCTCGTTGCTGCCGAGTCGCATCCGCTTGTGGAGGAACTGAAGGAGTTGTCGATTGATGAACTGACGCCGATTGAGGCGATTGGGAAGTTGTATGAGTTGCAGCAGAAAGCGAAAAGAGGAGGGTAACCAGGGAACGGGGACGCTATTGCAGGGCGCGGCTAGCCGCGCCCTGCAATAGCGTCCCCGTTCCCGTGTCGAATCATCGTACACGCTCGACCTCTTCTGACCGGTCTGCCTTTGTACTCAGGAGGAAACGAGCCGCAGCCTCATCAGGGGCATCAACAACCTGCTCGAGTAAGGATTCAAGCTGAGCAGGCTTCGTGATACCTGCCACTTTCTGTTCTGCCAGTTCCGTCAGCGTGGGGAAGCGTCTTTTGACGATCGTGACTACCGCCTCTTGTAAGCCTTCAGCTTTACCTTCAGCTCGCCCTTCGACCTTACTCTGCTTCCGTAGCTTCCGTATCTTTGGATCCCTTTCAAGTAAATCATCGTACATACTTAATTTCTCCTCGACCTCCTGCTTCTCTTCCGCAGGAAGAATCTTTGCTCGACGTAAAACGACACCCATCCATTTGAGGTCCTCTGCCAACTGCTCCTCATTGCGCCTCTGGTAATATTCTACCATTTCATCGATAGCTTTGATAAGCAGTGATGCATTGGCTCCTTCCATCGCTGGCAGGAGGGGATACATCCCGACGACATGTTCACGCACATACTCCTCAGCCTTCAGCGTCCAGACCGCTAGGACAAAAAACTCGAAGATCACGACTTCCTTGTCTCCGACCTTGCTGCTCAAAGGTAAACTTCCGCGAAACCTCCCCAGCCAAGCAGCTTCACCAGGAGATAGTTCCCAAATTGTCTCCCCTGGTATTGTCCCTCATATTGGTCTGCCATACGTACTTCCTCCCGTTGGGAGTGTATTTCCACCATGTAGCTGTTTTGTTAATCGATGAGATTGTATGAGATGTGCAATGGGGATGTCAAGCGGGGTTTTCGGGTGGTTTGTGGTATACTCTCTATCGGAGCCTAACTATTCTCATAGACTTCTATAAGGAACCCCAACTCATGACCGACATACTACAAGACTTCTCAACACCAGCCATAATCAGCGCCATCGAATCCAACTTCTACGCCCAACAGAGAATCTTCGCCTCCCTGCCAGATATTGAGCAGCATGACGAGCCAGATGTAACATGGTCCTCGAGTAGCAGACCATTGTCTATGTTTAATAAGGTCTTGAACATCCGATTTACAGCAGACGAGGCGGATGCAAAAATAGATACATTGCTCGCCCACTTTCAGTCGCACAGCCGCCGTGCACTCTGGTGGATCGGGCCTGGTACACAGCCAACCGATTTGGGAAGACGCCTGGTACGTCGTGGCTTGACTGAGGTAGTGAAGGCTCCGGGTATGGCCCTTAATTTGCAAAAATTGAACGAGGATGTGCCGGTGAGACCTGACCTGGTTATTGAGCCCGTCAAAGACCTGAAAACCCTGCGCAAGTGGACAAGCGTCTACATGGTCAGCTTTGACTTTTCCGTCAGCGAGATCAAGGCATTTTTCGAGACGTACGCTCACTGCTTCGCTGAGCAATTCCCAATGCGACACTACATCGGCTGGTTGAATAGGAAGCCTGTGGCAACAGCAACACTCTTCCTCAGTAATGGCGTCGCAGGTCTTTACAATGTCGGTACTCACCCAGCAACGCGAGTAAGAGGGATCGGACGTACAATCTCGCTGGCAACACTGCGTGAGGCTCGCTCAATGGGATATCGAATGAGTATCCTGCAATCCACATCCATGGGATTTCATCTCTATCGTCAGCTTGGCTTTCAGGAACACTGCACAATCAGCGGATATATGATGTACTAGACCAACAGCTCACCAGAACACACGAAGGTCCTGGGGAGCTCATCCGTCGTTGGGTAGGGCAAGGTGGTGGAGCGGTGGGGTCGCAAGAAATGTAGCGGCACCCCTTGTGGGTGCCGTGGCCGGGCGTGATGATCCTTGCGGGTTCCCTGCAAGGCCGGGTGTGATGACCCTTGTGGGTGCCGTGGCCGAGCGTGATGAACTTGCGGGTGCCCTGCAAGGCCGGGCTTGCGGCATAAATTTGGTACTTCCCACTGTTTGATGTTATGATGAAGGTAGATCTGTAAGTAAGTAGTGGCATTAGTGGGACTCTACAATGATGTAAAGTGTCCCGGAAGGAGACAAGATATGACCAATCCTCTACTTGAACTGAAAGCACTGGGACAGAGTGTCTGGTACGATAACATTGATCGGGCACAGCTCGTTGATGGGCGGTTCAAGCGCCTGATAGATGAAGATGGCGTCGTCGGTGTGACCGCCAATCCGACCATTTTTGAGAAGTCGATCAGCGGCGGGCATGCCTATGATGAGCAGATGAATGAGCTTATCAAAGAGGGCAAGAGCACCAGTGAAACCTATGAAGCCCTGGTCATCAGGGATATTCAAACTGTGGCCGACATTCTGCGACCCATCTATGACAGCACAAGTGCACATGACGGCTACGTGAGCCTGGAAGTTTCGCCCGACCTGGCACACAATACAGAAGGGACGATCTCAGAGGTCCGCCGTTTCTGGAAGATGGTAAATCGTCCTAACCTGCTGGTCAAGATTCCGGCGACGGTTGAAGGTATCCCTGCTATTCGTCAGACGTTGAGCGAAGGCATCAACATCAACATTACTCTCATCTTCTCTATAGAGAGATACCGGGAGGTGGTTGATGCTTACCTGAGTGCTCTGGAGGAACGCAATGGTGAGGGCAAGGACATCAGTGGCATCGCCTCGGTTGCCAGCTTCTTCGTCAGCCGTGTTGATACACTGGTAGACCAGCGGTTGGATGACATGATCAAGGCTACCAGTGATAGTGCTGAGCAGCAGAAGTTGAAATCCCTCCAGGGTAGGGCAGCCATTGCCAATGCTCGCCTGGTCTACCAGGATTTCAAGCGCCTCTTTAGCTCACCTCGCTTCGAGTCACTCAAACATGCTGGTGCCCATATGCAGCGACCACTCTGGGCCAGCACCAGCACCAAGAATCCGGCGTACCGCGATGTACTGTATGCCGAGGAACTGATTGGCCCCAACACCGTCGATACGATGCCATTGGAAACCATCGAGAACTTCCGCGATCATGGACGAGTGCGCCTGAGCATCGAAGACAACATTCCACAGGCCAGAGCTGAACTCGCAGCCCTGGAGGAAGTCAGTATCCACTACGACCAGGTGACCCAACAGCTTCTGGATGAAGGAGTGCAAAAGTTCGCGGATTCTTTCCACAAGCTGTTCCAGGGTATTGAGGCCAAGCAAAAGGCTCTCAAGGAGAGCCAGGTCTCACGGTAATGTCTGTGTAAGGAGGTAGGGGCGCAATTATGATTTTTCCCAATCAAAACCGGTCCTGTCATGCTGAGCGCAGCGAAGCATCTGTCTGCCCATCGCGATAGACCCGAAGCTCGCGCTCAGGGTGACAAAACATTGCCGATCTTGGTCGGGAAAATTCATTATTGCGCTCCTCACCAATCTGCTGGGGGACACTAAGTGCGCAGTAAATCGGGATAACATCACGTTCCTGATTAGAATAGGAGACACCAGATGTTGATGCAATCCTGAACTCAGAGGGAACTGCATAGAGAGCAGCAACCCTGCCGTGCACCTATTGACACAGAAGCATAAAATACGACTAAGGAGAACAAGTCCATTTATAAGGAATATTCATGATTCATGAGGAGACCACAATGGCTCAGCGCACTGCAACCGAGGTGTCCACCGGACCTCTGCGTGGGGATCAACGCATCAAGCATAGTCCTGAACCTTGCGTAATGGTCATCTTTGGGGCAACAGGGGATTTAACGCATAGAAAACTGCTCCCGGCACTCTATAACCTGGCGCTGGAACATCCACTTCCAGCCGGATTTTCCGTTGTAGGGTTCGCACGGCGTCCCTACGACGATCAGCAGTTTCGGGAGCAGGCACTTGAATCTGTCAATGAGTTCTCCCGGCAAAAACCGGTCAATCCACAGGTTTGGGAGAGCTTCGCCTCCGGTATTTACTATCTTCAATCCGATTTCCACCAGCAGGCTGGTTACGAAAAACTCAACCAACTCCTTAATACAATAGACCAGCAGCGTGGAACAGGGGGCAACCGCATCTTCTACCTGTCAACTCCGCCCAGTCAGTATCCTGAGATCATCCAGCATCTTGGTGCAGCAGGTTTGAATAAAAGCCGCAAGGGATGGACGCGCATCATCATCGAAAAACCCTTTGGGCATGATCTGCCATCAGCACGCGAACTCAACCGCCAGGTGACTAAAGTCTTCAGAGAGGACCAGATCTACCGTATTGACCACTACCTTGGCAAAGAAACAGTCCAGAATATCCTGGTGTTTCGGCTGGCAAATGGCATTTTTGAGCCAGTGTGGAACCGGCGCTATGTTGACCATATCCAGATAACCGTGGCAGAAAATATCGGGATCGAGGGCCGTGGGGGCTACTATGAAGAGGCGGGTGCCATCCGTGATATGGTGCAGAATCACACGATGCAACTGCTTACCCTGGTCGCCATGGAACCACCAATAGCCTTCGAAGCTAATGCAGTGCGAGATGAAAAGGTCAAAGTGCTCCATGCCTTGCAGCCACTAATTGGTCGCGATGTCCTTACCAATACTATTCGCGCACAGTATACTGCTGGTTGGGTTGGAGGACGCCAGATTCCAGGCTATCTGGAAGAGCCCGGTGTCTCCCCCACATCGACCACAGAAACCTTTGTTGCCCTGAAGACGTTCGTCGATAACTGGCGCTGGGCAGGTGTCCCATTCTACCTCCGCACAGGCAAAGCTTTGCCCAAACGTGTCACGGAAATCGCCATTCAGTTCAAACAGGCACCGCTCATGATCTTCAAACGCAGTGATGCCCATGGACAGGTTGAGCCAAACGTCCTCGTTCTGCGTATTCAACCGGATGAAGGGATTTCGCTCAAGTTCGGGGCAAAAGTGCCGGGTTCCGAGATGCAGATTCGGGCGGTCAACATGGATTTCTTCTACGGGTCTTCCTTCACACGAGAACCACCAGAGGCATATGAGCGGCTGATACTCGATTGCATGATTGGCGACTCGACGCTCTTTACTCGTGGTGACGAGGTAGAGGCCGCATGGACTTTCATCCAGAGCATCCTCGACGATTGGGCAATTGAGCCGCGTGAGACGATCTTGACCTATGAGGCTGGCACATGGGGGCCGCAAGCGGCTGACGAGTTTATCTGGCGTGATGGCCGCAGGTGGCGGCGTCCATAGCTCGTGTAGCTCACATAGCTTATATTGCTCATATGGCATAATAACACTACTATATCAGTAGAACAACGTTGTTCATTGAAGATAGGGGATAGTTCGAATGACTGAGGGCACCGCCAGTAGTCCAGGGGTGCGCTTACCCTGGGCAGGAAAAAATGTGCGCATAGAGCAGGCTGAGGAAGAACTTGCGTTCTTGTGGAGGATGTCCGCGGACAACGTCCGGGGAACACACGTCAATGTGCGCACAAGCGTGCTGAATTTTGTGATCTGTGCACCCGATACTGAGACTGCAAAGCAAGCCAGCGCGTTACTACGGGATCTCTCAAGTACACACCTGGCGCGTGTCATCGTTTTGATTCTGGATCCAAACAGCTCTCCTAACGCTGTGACTACGTGGGTGACGTTGCGCTGCTTTTCCATCCTCTCTGACTTGATGCGTCATTGCTTCGAGCAAGTGACAATTCTTCCCACTGGCTCTGCTGTTCGCGCTGCGGCCAACATCATCCACTCTATCTTGAAGCCTGACCTGCCCGTCTATATGTGGTGGTTGGGTGATCCCCCACAGGATGTGACGATCTTCAGACGCCTGATGGAGATTAGTAATCGCGTCATTGTTGACTCCATTGGCTTTCTCAATCCTGAGCAGGACATACAAACGCTGGCCTTGCTCTTGCAGGCGACTTCCGATTGTGCACTGAGCGACCTGAACTGGGGACGCCTCACACCTTGGCGACAATTGGTGCTCCAATTCTTCAATGCAGAATACCGGACTTACCTGGAAGCTGTCACTTCTCTTGAAATCGAACATGCCGTTGCCCCCCTTGCTACATCCACACGGAATGAGCGGGGAGATGTCTCGCCTAACCCGACAGCGGCACTTCTCCTCGCAGGCTGGTTAAAGTCGCAACTTGGTTGGACACTTTCTCAGTCTGCACATGTTCAGCGTGACACGACGAGTGGCACATACTACTGGTCTCTGGAAGCCCCAGGAAGGGCTGTGCCAGTCAGCATCTCCATTCGTCCACAGGTACAACCTGCCATGCGCCCAGGCTCAATTTGTCTTGTGCGCCTGAGCAGTACTTCTGGTGGTCAGCAAGCGATCTTTACCATTGACCGCGAAGGCGATCCTGACCATGTGCTCACTTCTGTTGAACTCTCACGAGAGACACGTCCACAACGAACGGTGAAACTGGCATCGGTCGAAAGTGAAAGCGAGCTACTCCACGATGAACTGGAGATCATGGGGCATGACGTTCCTTTTGAGGCGACACTGCAAGAGGTAGCAACGTTGCTAGCATAGAGAAAATCACAGAGGAAATCTATGTATATCGCAATTTATCCTGATATCGATACGCTGAGTCGTGAGGCCGCTCAATATATCGTGCGCCTTGCCAGCGAGTCCATTGTCATGCATGGACGCTTTACAATAGCGCTATCAGGCGGTTCAACACCCAGAAAACTGTACAGCCTGCTTGGAAGCGAACCGTACCGCAGTCAGATTGATTGGGCACTGGTGGAGATTTTCTGGTCGGACGAGCGCTGTGTCCCACCCGATAGCGAAGACAGCAACTACCGTATGGCCAGGGAAACGCTCTTGAGCAACATCCCTATCGCTGCGAAGCAGGTACATCGTATGCCTGCCGATCAACCCGATCGTGATGTTGCCTCCCAGGCATATACCCTTGAGATGCAGGGCACCTTTGGTACCGATGGTATCCCCCGTTTCGACCTGATTCAGCTTGGTATGGGGCCAGAAGGTCATACAGCTTCCCTCTTCCCTCATCAACCTTCCTTGCATGAGCAACAGCGCCTCGTCATGCCTGTGATTACACCCAAGCCACCTCCTCCGCGCCTGACCTTCACTCCCCCTCTCCTAAATGCTGCCCGCCATATCCTGTTCCTGGTCACTGGTGCTGACAAGTCCGATGCAGTGCATGCCGTCCTTGAAGGCGAGTATAACCCGGATGAGTATCCTGCGCAAATCGTGCGCCCCAAAGATGGGGAGGTAACATGGATGCTGGATACTGCGGCGGCGGAGAAATTAAGAGATCGTAGTTAAAGGAAGGTCTAACTCTATGATTGGACTTGTCCCCTCTATTCTCTCTGCCGACTTCACTCGCCTGGGCGAACAGGTACGCGAAGCCGAGGCAGCAGGTGCCCAACGCATCCAGATCGATGTCATGGACGGCCACTTCGTCCCCAACATCACTATGGGTCCCATGATTGTTGAGGCTGTGCGTCGTTGCACCTCCCTCCCACTCGAAGCACACCTGATGATCACCAACCCGCAAGACTACATCGAGGATTTCGCCAAAGCTGGGGCCGATGTCATCATCGTCCACCAGGAGGTCTGTCCACACCTCCACCGTGTCATCCAACAGATCAAAGCGGCCGGGAAACAGGCTGGGGTCGCCCTCAACCCCTCAACGCCCGGCTTCATGCTCCAGGATGTACTCTCTCTCATCGACCTTGTACTCATCATGACCGTCAACCCTGGCTTCGGTGGACAGGATTTCATTCCTGAGATGCTGCCTAAAATCGCCCATATGCGCCAGGTCATCACACAACGCAACCTGCACTGCGATGTAGAGGTAGATGGCGGTATCCACGAACAAACTGTTCCGCTGGTTGTAAAGGCCGGTGCTAATCTACTTGTGGCGGGTTCTGCTGTCTATAACCAGCATGAGAGTGTGCCCCAGGCGATGGAGAGATTGAGAAGGGCGATTTGACATGCATGACACCATCACCGATATCCCCAACATTCGCGTAGGACACGACACCAATCTCGAGGCTGGCACAGGCTGCACCGTCATACTCTGCGACACTATTGCTATCGGTGGTGTCGATGTTCGGGGAGGCGCACCCGCTACCCGCGAAACCGACCTACTTCGTCCCATGAACCTCGTTGAGGAAGTACACGCTATCTTGCTCACGGGTGGCAGTGCCTTTGGTCTGGATGCTGCTACTGGAGTGATGCGCTACCTGGAAGAGCATAGAATTGGGTATGATGTTGGAGTGGCGCGTGTACCGATTGTTCCGGCGGCAGCTATTTTTGACCTGGCTTTTGGTTCTGCTAACGTGCGTCCAGATGCAGACGCAGGTTATTGTGCATGCCAGTCTGCGACGACTGAACCTGTTTTACAGGGCAATGTGGGAGCAGGAACGGGTGCGACTGTAGGAAAAATGATGGGACCGCTTTTCGCGATGAAGGGCGGACTCGGCTCAGCGAGTACGCAACTGGATGATGGCACGCTGGTTGGTGCGCTAGTCGTTGTCAATGCCTCTGGGAATGTGATTGATCCGCAGACACAGCAGGTGATTGTAGGCGCACAAATTCCTACCGCAGGCGATTTTCTTCCCTCCAATCCCATTGGCAATACGACGATTGCTGTGGTTGCTACCAATGCCTCTTTGAGCAAAGAAGGAATCAACAAAGTGGCGCAAATGGCACACAACGGCCTGGCACAGGTACTTCAGCCTGCACATACAATGTTTGACGGCGATACCGTTTTTGCGCTGGCATTGGGTTCAAGACCACAAAAGAACCCCGACCCGACAATGGCAGCATCTCAGGTAAGTAAAATTGGCGCTGCAGCAGCCACTATAGTCGCACGAGCAATAGTCAAAGCTGTGCGTAGCGCGACCGAATTGCACGGCGTGCTGGCAGCGCACAGCTAATATGTAGGGGTATCCCTTGTGGGTACCCTGGCAGCGCAACCGATCTGCAGGGCGTGCCAGCAGCAAGTCCCTGATCTCTAATCGAGAAAATGCTATATTCAAGGAAGGCTGACCTCGAATAGCGGACCAGGCTAGGGTTGTATTAGCATGAATAGCACCACACCTCCGCTAATCAGCATAACTACAATACATGCCAGAATAACTAGAGCGAAGGTATAGCTACGGGGCACAGAAGTTGTATCCGGTAGCTGCTCACTTGGACGACGATCAAGTCGGGGAGGAAGTTCTCGCTTTGCTGTTAAGGTCTTCAGACCACCGGTTGCCAGGTCCCAGGAGGAAGCTGCAAAATCAAGGGCACTTTCATGTGCAATCTTATCAGAAAGTCCTGTCTCCTGTAGAGAGGGCGTAGACGAAGGTGGTGTTTCGGGCAGAGGAGAATGTGGTGGAGGCGAAGTAAAAGGCGGAGTCGAGTGGGTATGATGTACCAGGGTTGGGCGGCGAGGCAGGATTCTTGAAGATTGGGCATTAGATGGTGGCTGCGTCACAGCTTTTCTCCGCTAAGGACATTCAAAGGCCAATAGAACAGCCTCTCACAGAACTGTCTACAGTGAACGCGCTACAAATTTTTTCTTCTTAATTGTATTGTAGCGAATACACAGAAAGAATCAAGGGGACTATGACTAATGGGCAGGGCGATTGAAAAGTTGTTTTTCCCCCACCCACGTGCTGGATAAATCCGCACTCTACGATCCAAAAAGAGAGAAACTGGGGACACCCCAATACGGTTCAAATAAGAAAAAAGTCCAGGGGAAAAGCCAAGAGGCGGTCCAGATGGCACAATAACCATCAAAAGCCACGAGAAAGGAACCGCCTCGATGTGCACTACCATACGTGAAACGGTCTTGGATGGCAAGGTGTGTCAGCACTTTGACCTGGGCTTGCTGCAAGAAGTGATCCGCCCCGAGCGGGTGCAGCAGGTCTTGAGCTATTGCGATGCCTGGGAAGACCGCGAACGACGCTTGAACATGCAAACCATGATCTACTGGCTGATCGCCCTGAATATGTATCCGACCCTGTCGCAGCGAGCCGTCTACTCCAAGGTGCTCTCCAGCTTGCGGCTGCTCCAGCCCGACCTGGCCGCCCAGGTGCCGGTGAAGTCGGCCTTCAGCTACCGACGGGCTCAACTGGGCCTGGCTCCACTGCAGTGGCTCTTTGCTCTCTGTGCGGGACCCCAAGCCAACCCGCAGACCAAAGGCGCCTTCTGGAAAGGCCTGCGCCTGATGGCCATTGATGGCACCGTGGATTCGGTGCCGGATACGCCAAGCAATCGCGCCTACTTTCGCTACAGCAGCGATGACGAGGTCTCGCGCAGTCCCTTTCCGCAGGTGCGTCTGGTGCTGCTGATCGAGTGTGGCACCCACCTGATCTGTGATGTGGAACTGAGTGGCTGGAGGCTTCGGGAGACAACCAGCGCACGCGACCTGCTGGCCCGCTCCCTTGGCCCGGACATGTTGCTGTTGTGGGACAGTGCCTTCCACAGCAGCGAACTGATCTTCCTGGCCTGCAAGGCACAGTCGCACGTGCTGGGGCGGCTCAAAAGCAACGTGCTGACTAAGCCAGTCCAGCGCTTGGCTGATGGCAGCTACCTGACGTACATCTATGAAGATCAAGACCATCAGTGCGGGGAGCGCAAGCTGGTGCGCGTCATCAGTTACACCTTCACCGACCCCCGCGTTCCAGGAGCTGGGCAGACCACCCATCGCTTGATGACCACCTTGCTGGACCCCCAGCAGTACCCGGCCATCGAGCTGGCTGCGCTCTACCATGAGCGGTGGCACGTCGAGTTGGTCATCGACGAAATCAAGACCACTGTGCGCTTGTCGGCCCGCACCTTGCGCTCGCTGACCCCGCAGGGAGTCCTGCAAGAACTCTACGGCCTCTTGTTGGCGCATGTGGCGGTGCGCAGCCTCATGCTGCAGGCCGCTACCGAGGCCGACCTCGCCCCCACCCAGCTGAGTTTCACCGGCACCGTGCGCATCCTCGACGAGAGCCTGGCTTCCTTGAGCCTGGCCTCCCCAGCTCACCGGCTCACCTTGAAAAAGTCCTTGCTGCTGGAGATCGCGACCGAGCGCCTGCCTGCCCAACGCCTGCGTTTTCAGGCCCGCGTGGTCAAGCGCGTCCGTTCCAAGTATGAGCGCAAATTGCCGCTTCATCTCAAAGCTCCTCCTCTAGAGGCTGGCATCGACTTCAAGGACCTCATTGCTCTGGTCACTTGATTCCACTTATTTGAACCGTATTGGGGGACACCCCAGGCCCCGGCAGAAGGGGCTTCGCCCCCTCTGCACTCCCCCGTTTCCCTCACGTTGCTAATATCTCAAGGAGCATATTGAGTATCCGGGCTGTTGCCCCCCAGATGCGATAAGGACCATGATCGAAAAAATAGATCGTACGTGTCAAACCACCACGCGTCCATTCCTCAGTGTGAGCAATTGCAGGGTCGGCAAGACCACGCAAAGGGATGAGAATGAGCTCGGCAACTTCGTTGGCCTCTAATTGCAATGTTCCCAGACCTTGGGGCAGGAATGCAACTACTGGCGTGATCAGGAAATTGCTCACTACGGTGAATACGGGTGGCAGTATCCCCAGGACTTCGACTCTGGTGGGGTCCAGTCCAATCTCTTCTTGCGCCTCCCGTAATGCTGCCATCACTGGTGAACTGTCGGCGGGATCGATGCTCCCACCCGGGAAGGCAATTTCGCCGCTGTGTGAACGAAGTGTGCTGGCCCGGCGAATAAAGATGAGGTGAGTTTCATCGTCCTGGTCAAAAAGCCCTAGTAACACTGCTGCCTTGCGAGCATTGGGACGCTGGCCTTCGAGTGCATCGGATAAAATGTCGGCAAGCTCTACTGGCTCTAGTCTTTCCCGTAAGATTGGAATAAGTTCTGTGCTATTCTGGATATTCATGTTTATCATTTTAGCATAAGAAAAACATAACTCGACCAGAAATGCTTGAGAGCCCTTGAGAAGCCGGATTTCTCCCAGAAATTTGACTTGTACCTTTACAAACCAATTTGCGTTGTTGTGATATACTGTGACAAACAAAAAAACATCGGAGAGATTTGCTAAAAGGTGGGAGTTTTTGTCTTGCATTCGCGGACGGCATTTGGTATAATTAGAGCATCGAGTGGGGGTCTGCTTAACATTCGGGCTATTCTTATGTTCGTAGCAAGGCTCACCTGTCTACAAGCATTATTTCGTAGACCGTTCTGTACTGTAGGGCAAGAAAAGTCGCATAAGTCGCACACAAAATTTGACTCTCATCTGAGAAATAGGTATCTCAGATGGAATGAAAAGACAGAAACGATCCCATACTGCCTGAGCAACCTCCTCCGATATGCCAATGTCCCATGATTGACGTATTCCCCTGGGTCCAGCGCAATATCCATTTTGTTCGTATCTCGATTTGAAAGAACCCAAACGAAAAGGGAGCGGAGAGACTGGAAAGCCAGAAGAGTCAGGAGTACGTATTACAGGATAAATAGGCAAAAACCGTGGATCGAAGGGGGTATTTTACCCATGCAAGCAAAACGGCACGGCGACCTTTCGACAGTCCCAGCGGCAGATCTTAAGAGCGGACGGGTACAGACGATGTTCGATGAAAATGACCCACAAGGGAAAAACAGCAACACCTCGGATGAGATGGGCGACCTCAATGAGATGGAAGCATTGCTGGCGGCATCAGCCAATCCCATCAACATTAAGCGCGGCGATGTGGTCGAGGGCGTGATCGTGCGAATTGACCAGGATGAGATCCTGGTCGATATCGGCCTCAAATCTGAAGGCGTACTCTCGACAAAAGAACTTCCAGCCAACGGCTATGGCTCATTTAATGAGCTACACCTCAATGACAAAGTGCTCGTATATGTCATGCAGCCAGAAACGCCCGATGGGCATGCCTTGCTTTCATTGAAACGAGCAAATGCCGAGCGCCAATGGCGCATTGCTGAGCAGCAATATCGCGAAGGTGAACTGCTCAAGGCACGAGTGATCGACTACAACAAGGGGGGGTTAATTGTCGATGTCGCCGGTATTCGTGGCTTTGTCCCCATCTCGCAGATTCTCAACCTCAAACGCGAAGAGGTAGCGGCAGGAGGGGAGAATCAGGAGACCGCCGCAAAACTGCAGAGCATGAAGGACAAAGAACTCACCCTCAAGATCATCGAGATCAATCGGGCTCGCAATCGCCTGATCCTCTCCGAGCGCCTGGCCGTCCAGGAGTGGCGTCAGCGCCGTCGCGAAGAGTTGCTCGATGAGTTGAAGCCTGGTGAAGTACGCAAAGGCATCGTCAGCAACCTCGCCAATTTCGGTGCTTTTGTTGATCTGGGAGGCGCAGATGGATTGGTGCATATCAGCCAGTTGGCGTGGAGTCGCGTGAATCACCCAAGCGAAGTCCTGCACGTCGGTCAAGAGGTGGAGGTGCAGGTCCTGAGTGTCGATAAAGAGAAGAAGAAGATTGCTCTCTCGATCAAGCGGGCAGAAGTAGACCCCTGGACAACGGTGGAGCAGCGCTATACACCAGGCCAGGTGGTCATCGGGACGGTGACAAAAATCGCACCCTTTGGCGCTTTTGCTCGGATCGAGGATGGCATTGAGGGACTGATTCATCTTTCTGAACTCACTCCTGGGATGGACCCGAGGGCGAATTTGCACGAAGGCCAGCAGCTTCCACTGCGCATTTTACGGATTGATGCCGAGCGACGCCGTCTGGGGTTGAGCCTTCGGCAGGCTGATGAACTTGATACCAGGGAAGCGGAGGCATCAACGGCGCAGCCACAAACCTCGACAGCCGAGGCTGGCGCAAAGGGTGCTCCCAGTGATGCAGCGGGACTCTCATTGGAAGAGACTCCCAGGCGCCAGGAACCTACCGCTCCTCAGCAGGAGAACAATGCTCCTCGTCGTGAGGGTAAAGGAGAGCGGCGTGAGCGTCCCAATCAAGATCCGCTCCTGAGCGGCATCCCTTTAGGTGATGAGGGAGAGACGACGGCTATGGCTGAAGCTTTCCGCGCAGCCGCACGTCAGCGTAAAGAGGAGTCGGAGGAGCAGGAGAAGAAGTAGAGTAGCTTCATTGCTTTTAATGCTGAATGGGGACGTGGCGAAGCTACGCCCCCATTCAGCATTAAAAGCAATGGTTCTTCTGGTTTATATGCCTTGTTTCTGACAGTCTAAGATGTTATACTCTTCTTGAAGGTATGTCGCTAGTATATAAAAGAAAACATGGAGGCATCTGAAAAGTAGACGTTCACCGATTGCTAAGTATATCGTACCTGAACAAATGATGCCAGGCCTCCTTTCTGCTTTTACCTCGTGTAAGGCAGGGAGGAGGCCGATTGTTTCAGATAAGTTAGTCGAGTAGTGAAGTACAGAGTGAGATGTATAGTAACCAGACAGGAGGCAAGGTTTGATTTCCTTGACGGTGTACGATGGGTGTTGTATCATGAAGAGCGCAGTTTACCTGAGCGACACAGAGGGCTCGGTTCCACCCTCTGCCACTGTGAAAGGGGGGTGAAAAACAGGTGAACGATAGAGATAGGTTTGATAAGTTTACGGAGCGGGCCAGGAAGGTCTTGAGTCTCGCTCAGGAAGAAGCCCAGCGCTTCCAACACAACTACATTGGGACAGAACACCTCCTGCTGGGCCTTGTCCGAGAGGGTGAGGGCGTTGCTGCAAAAGTATTGAGTAATCTCGGTGTCGAACTGAATAAAGTTCGGAGTGCCGTTGAATTTATTATTGGCCGGGGCGACCGCATTGTTCTGGGCGAAATCGGGCTGACGCCGCGTGCCAAAAAGGTGATTGAGCTTGCTGTCGATGAAGCTCGTCGTCTGAATCATCATTATATCGGAACAGAACATCTACTGTTGGGGCTGGTACGCGAGGGTGAAGGCATTGCCGCTGGTGTGCTGGAAAGCCTGGGTGTCAACCTGGAGAAGGTGCGAACGCAAACGATCCAGGTGCTCAGTCAATCTGGTTCGCATAGCGAACGCGATGCAAAGCACTCGAAGACTCCTACCATCGACCAGATGGGTGTTGATCTCACTGCCGATGCTCGTGCGGGCAAACTGGACCCGATCATTGGGCGTTATCAAGAGATTGAGCGTGTCATCCAGATTCTCTCGCGACGTAACAAGAACAACCCGGCGCTCATCGGTGAGCCTGGTGTTGGTAAAACTGCTATCGTCGAAGGATTGGCACAACGGATTGTTGCTGGAGAAGTTCCTGAGACAATTTCAGGGAAGCGTTTGCTTACCCTGGACGTTGGGTCGCTGGTCGCAGGTACCAAGTACCGTGGTGAGTTTGAGGAGCGTCTGAAAAAGATCATCGAAGAGATCCGTAATAGCCGCGATTGTATCATCTTCATTGATGAGGTGCATACCCTTGTTGGTGCTGGTGCAGCCGAAGGGGCTGTTGATGCTGCAAATATCCTCAAACCTGCGCTCTCCCGCGGTGAGCTGCAATGTATTGGCGCAACCACACTCGATGAGTATCGCAAGTACATCGAGCGAGATGCAGCCTTGCAACGCCGCTTTCAGGAGGTCATTGTTCGTGAGCCTAGTATTGAGGAGACGATAGAAATCCTCAAAGGTATTCGCGAACGTTATGAGCAGCACCACCGTTTGACGATCACAGATGAAGCGCTCAAGGCAGCCACCGAAATGGCAAGCCGCTATATCACCGATCGCTTCATGCCTGATAAAGCGATTGACCTGATTGATGAAGCGGCCAGCCGCGTGCGTATGCAGAATTCACTGGCTCCTCTCAATCTGAAAGAGGCGATGAAGGGCCTGGAGTCCGTGCTGCGCGAGAAGGAACAGGCTATCCAGCAGCAAGAGTATGAGCTGGCTGCTGAACTGCGCGACCGCGAAGTAAAACTGCGCGATCGTATTTCCAAGCTGGAGGCGGGCTGGCACCGTGAGCGTGGTAGCGATAAGCCGAAGGTTGGTGAGGAGGAAATTGCCCAGATCGTCTCAATGTGGACTGGTATCCCTGTCATGCGTATAGCCCAGGAGGAGTCGCAGCGCCTGCTCCAGATGGAAGAAGCATTGCATGGTCGCGTCATTGCCCAGAATGAGGCGATTGAGAAAGTCTCTCGTGCCGTGCGTCGTGCTCGTGCCGGTCTGAAAGACCCCAAACGTCCTATCGGCTCCTTCATCTTTATGGGACCGACTGGTGTCGGTAAGACGGAGTTGGCACGCGCCCTCGCCGAATTTATGTTCGGCAGTGAGGATGCCCTGATCAAAATCGACATGTCAGAGTTCATGGAGCGCCATGCGGCAGCACGCCTGGTAGGTGCGCCTCCGGGATATGTTGGCTATGAAGAGGGCGGTCAGCTCACAGAGGCTGTACGTCGCAAGTCCTATAGCGTGATCCTGCTCGACGAGATCGAAAAGGCCCACCCGGATGTCTTCAACATGCTGCTCCAGATTCTGGAAGATGGTAAGTTGACCGACGCCAAGGGTCGCACGGTGGACTTCCGTAACACCATTGTCATTATGACCTCCAATGTTGGTGCAGCCCTGTTGAACAAGGAAGCATCCATTGGCTTCAAGCAGTCCAAGGATAAGGCCAAAGCTAACCAGAGCGAATACGAATCGATGAAGAGTAAGGTGCTTGGCGAACTGAAGAACACCTTCAAACCCGAGTTCCTGAACCGTATCGACGAAGTCGTCGTCTTCCATTCGCTGCGTATTGAGGAGATGTACTCAATCGTCGATCTGCTGCTCAACCGTGTTCGCACGCAGTTGACGGAGCAGAACCTGGAATTGATTACGCCACAGGTCACCAAGGACTTCTTGATCGAGAAAGGTTTCGACCCGCAGTATGGTGCGCGGCCACTCCGTCGTACCATCCAGCGTATGGTCGAAGACCCGCTGGCGGAGGGTCTGCTGGAAGGCAAGTTCCATTCAGGCGACCTTGTGGAAGCAGTCGTTATAGACGGCGAGCTTATTCTGCAAGTGCGTAACCGCATCGAGCAGTTACCGCCGCCTGCCCCTCCTGAAGCAGCCCTCTCAGCTGGCGGTGAGGGTGGCGCAAGCATCGACGGGTTAACAAGCTAGTGTAGGGGCGCGATTATGATTTTTACCAATCAAAACCGGTACTGTCATGCTGAGCGCGAGCTTCGCATCTGTCTGCCCATCGCGATAGACCCTTCGCTGCGCTCAGGGTGACAAAACATTGCCGATCTTGGTCGGTAAACTTCATAATCGCGCCCTCTATCTCCGTTCCAACATAGAATGTAGGGGCGCGATGCATTGCGCCCCTACATGTCCCATCGTTGTGTCCTCATGAATTGGATTCTCTAATGGCAAAACTCCGCACAAAATACGTCTGCCAGCAGTGTGGCGGCGAACAGAGCAAATGGATGGGCAAATGCCCCGATTGTGGGGCATGGAACACCATGGAAGAAGTGGCAGAGGCACCACAAAGCCCTGCTCAGCAGCGCCGCCAGACCTTGTTGGGAACCTCTTCTATAGCCCAGGGAACTCAAATTCCTGTTGCCCTTCCCGCAATTAAACCGCTTGCCCAGGAACGCATCTCCGTTGGTTATCCAGAAATGGATCGTGTGCTTGGTGGTGGTCTCGTTCCAGGCTCCCTTACTCTGATTGGTGGCGAACCAGGCATTGGGAAATCTACGCTGCTCCTGCAAGTCTCTGGCACTATTGCCAAAAATGTCGGTTCTGTTCTCTATGTCTCTGGCGAGGAATCGATAGAGCAGGTCAAAATGCGGGCCGAACGCCTGGATATTACTGGCGATAGACTCTATCTTCTGGCCGCCATCGAACTTGACATCATCTCAGAAGCAATCCACCGTCTAAAACCTGCTCTTGTCGTTGTTGACTCGATACAGACAGTTCTCTCCAGTCACCTGACGGCTGCTCCAGGAAGCATCAGCCAGGTGCGTGAATGTACCCTCCAACTGATGCAGTTGGCCAAGAGTACACATACCCCTATCTTTATCATTGGCCACGTTACCAAAGAAGGCACCGTTGCAGGACCAAAGGCCCTGGAGCATATCGCTGATGCTGTGCTCTACCTGGAAGGGGAGCGCTATCATTCTTACCGCCTGCTGCGAGGTGTAAAAAACCGCTTTGGAGCGACCCACGAGGTAGGTGTCTTCGAAATGCAAGGAGATGGATTATTGGAAGTCCCCAATCCATCGGCTGTGTTTCTAGCCGATCGAGCTGCCGGAGCCACAGGTTCTGCCGTCGTTGTCAGCATGGAGGGGACACGTCCTTTGCTGGTCGAGGTACAGGCACTCGTCACTCCGAGCAATTATGGCATTGCACGTTGCACCACCAATGGTATTGAGCATAACCGTCTCTTGATGTTGTTGGCGGTATTAACCAAGCGAGTCGGATTGTCGATAGGGAATCATGATGTGTATGCCAATGTTATTGGTGGGTTCACCCTGGAAGAACCATCCGTTGATCTTGGAGTCGCTGCAGCCGTCGCCTCAAGTTACCGTGAGAAACGCATTAATCCTGATAGTGTTCTGATAGGCGAAGTCGGTCTCTCAGGCGAATTACGAGCTGTGAACCGCCTGGCTTTCCGGGTGCGCGAGGCTGCTAAACTCGGCTTCAAGCATTGTATCGTACCAAGTGCCGGGCGGGGTGCTCGCGTCCGTGCCGAACTGGAGGATTCCGGTCTCCCGCCAGATTTCAAGATCGCCACTGCCAGTTCACTTGCAGTCGCTCTAGAAATTGCGCTACACTCATAGAAAATGGTATAGTTTGCTAGAAAAGGGGGCAGAAACCTCCTCTTTTGGCAAACTCTTGATTCCTGTAGTGTAACAGTGTATACTCAACATTCGACATAGCGAATTTTTGCGGCTCAACGGGCACGTTTAAAGGTAGTTAGAAGTATCCCTCGTGGGAATCTATGGGTCGGGCGACACATACTTGCTATTATCATTCTTAATCATTATCACTGACCGGCCTGTTCATCCTGCCTCACGTTGCCCTTGAGAAAAGCTCTCGGCACACTCCTTACGGAGACCTGCTAAGAGTGTTCAAAAAGGGCGGGCGAATTATTGGAGCGATGCTTCAACAGTTTGGTCGCTCTTACGGAGGATGCAGGGATGTCTGCCAAAACTGTTGCCCGTATCGTCGGGACATTATGTGTCATGGGCGTTTTCGTCGCTTTTTTCTTTCTTGATCGCCCATCGCTTCCTTTCATTAATTTCGGCATTCAGTGGGTCATGGGTGTCGCTGCCGCCGGTGCTATTGTAGCCTTCATCATTACCCCTTTTATCACTGTCGTTCCCTATCGTTGGATGCGCGACCAGATTAGTCGGGCAGCTGCCAGTGACCTGGTAGCTGCAGTGATTGGTCTGTTCGTCGGGCTTCTCATCTCAGTGTTGCTCGCCATTCCGCTGGCAAACTTACCTTCGAATTGGGGACGTATCCTGCCTTTTGTTGGCGCTGTCCTTTGCGGCTACCTGGGTGTTACTGTGGCAGTGCTGCGCAAGAACGATTTCGCGCACCTCTTTCAATCTGGCTTCGTCTCCCGCAGAGCGCGTGAACGCGAGCGCGATGAAGAGCGGGAAAAGGAGAAGCATGAGGGTCGAGAGAAAGAGCACGGCGCCAGCATGCTGGGACAGCCAATTACACAGATATTGCTAGATACCAGTGCGATCATCGACGGTCGCATCGCTGATATTGGTCAGACGGGTTTCATCTCTGGAACACTGGTAGTACCTCGCTTTGTCCTTAACGAATTACAGCGTATCGCCGATTCTGCTGACACGATGCGTCGCAATCGTGGCCGACGTGGGCTGGATATGCTCAACCGCCTGCAAAAAGACGCCACAGTTCCTGTCGAGATTGTTGATACCGAAGTAGATGGGGTCGCAGAGGTCGATGGGAAACTTGTCAAGCTGGCTCAGATGTTGCATTGTCCGATTATCACTAACGATTATAACCTCAACCGTGTTGCGGAATTGCAAGGTGTCAAGGTCCTCAATATTAACGAACTGGCGAATGCTGTCAAACCAATGCTTCTGCCAGGGGAAGATGTGGAGATCAAGATCATCCAGGAAGGGAAAGAACTGGGCCAGGGTGTGGCTTACCTGGATGACGGGACGATGATTGTGGTTGAAGGCGGGCGCCCATATATGGGCTCGACGATTGAGGTAACAGTGACTCGTGTGCTGCAGACCGTTGCTGGCCGCATGATCTTTGCTCATCCGAAACAGGGAACTGGCAGCAGCAGTCCTTCGTCTCAATCATCGACAAAACAAAGATAAAGTTGATAGATATGCAAAATAGTTCTACTGCTGCCATCATCGTCGCTGCTGGCTCCAGCCGTCGCATGGACGGACCTGATAAACTCTGGACTCCCCTGGCAGGGCGCATCACCCTGGCACGCACTATCGACGTGTTTGAAGCTTCTCCCCTGATCCACACGATTGTACTGGTGCTCAAAGCTGAACGTGTCGCTGATGCCTCCGCCCTTTGCCAGCAGGAGACCTGGCAGAAAGTCACCTCCATTGTTGCTGGTGGAACCCGCAGGCAAGACTCTGTCTGCGCAGGACTTGACACGCTTGCCCAGATCGCACCGACAACTGAATGGGTCATGATCCACGATGGTGCCCGCCCTCTGGTTACCGCTTCTATGCTGGAAGCAGGCTTAAAAGCTGCGCAGGCACACCAGGCCGCTATTGCGGCGGTACCCGTGAAAGACACCATCAAGCAAGTGCAGCAGGGCCAGATAGTTACTACACCTGACCGCTCGCAGCTCTGGGCCGTACAAACACCACAGATCTTCGCTTTCCCTCTCATCCACCAGGCGCACCATTCCCCCGCAGCCGAAGAGGAAGTCACGGATGATGCCGCTCTGCTGGAACGACTCGGACAGCGCGTGGTTGTCTTTCCTGGCTCGTACAGCAATATCAAGATCACCACTCAAGAAGATTTTCTGGTTGCGGAAGCCCTGATACGAGGATACACTCTATGACAATAAGAGTTGGCTTTGGCTATGATGTGCATGCGTTTGCTCCCGATCGTCCACTGGTGCTGGGGGGTATCACTATTCCTTTTAGATACGGCCTCTCTGGACACTCCGATGCAGATGCCGTCATCCATGCCATTGTCGATGCACTGCTTGGTGCTGCTGCCCTCGGTGAGACCCGCGCTGGCAAGACCAACCCAGTGCTGTCTTCCTCGACTACTCCTACGATTTACTTCAGCAACATGGCTGGCGCATCAGCAATGTCGATGCAACCATTGTTGCCGAGCGCCCGAAGTTATCTCCTTATGTAGAGGCTATGTGTCAGCACCTGGCAGAGCATTTGCATCTTGATGTAGACCAGGTCAGTGTCAAGGCGACCACGACTGATGGCCTTGGCTTCGCCGGGCGCTCCGAGGGGATTGCTTGTTATGCCGTGGCGTTGATTGAGAAGTAGCCTTTTGAGATGAGTTCAGTGTAGCAAATGAGCAGTATACCCTAAATCCGGCCATGAGGCTGAGCCAGGTTTTGCGTCAGAACCATTCATCGCCTGTCCACGCTCAAAGGCAGCGAACTGAACAAACCCGGCAGGTTTTGGCAGCCTTGTCTGAAGGATGCCCATCCACTCAGGCGCAAGCACCGCCTGGATACCTCTGTCATCGCGGCTCAGTAACGCCAGGTGATCGAGGGCGTGGGCGAGTACATCGTCTCTCTTCATGTGTTGAGGGGGAAAGAGGTTGTCTCCCTGGACCTTCTCGATCGCCCCGATGCGCTCCATGCGAATGCGACCTGTCACCGCCCAGTGGCACATCCAGGCACGCTGGGGAAGCACCACCAGGTAGGTGAGGATCAGCTGCCCCATCTGCCGATCATAACGCCAGGAGGTGGAGTGAACAATCGATGCCTCCGGCTCAAAAAGCTCACCAAAGAAGGCGGTCACGTGCTGGAGCACCGTGTCGTTGGGATGCATGCCTGGTTCATGCGGGACGAGCCAGGATGCTGCCTGACTATCTAGAGGACGGCGCAGAAAGATTACCTGGTTCGACTCCAGGGTCACAGGTAGAATTTCACAGACTGTCCCTGTCGTCTCGTTTGTGAGAAGATAAGTGCGTGAGTTGTCCCTGTCTTGCGCTTGGGTCAATTGTTTATCGGCGTATGATATGGCCTGCATTGATTTCTCCTCTCTCCTGGCGTCTTGGGTCTCGTACATGCTTTACCTTTCGCTCTGAGGATAACATGAAAAGGCTCAGGTGCCATCGGGGAAAGCACGTACCTTTCCAGGAAGGAGCACGGAGATTTTTGAAGGAGATAGGAAGGACGGTACGGATATCCTCCAAAGAACGCTCAGTCTTCACTCATCTCTGACCTGGCTCCTGCAGCGGATAAACGACGACGATTTCGCCATCATGCCATTCGGGTTCACCTTCGAGCAGTGGAAGTCTCTGACGATGGCGGGTGTCCTGTCCAGGACTCTGCGAATTCGCCCAATACGCCTCTCGGCTCTCGAACACCACTGCGATATAGTAGTCGTTAGGATCTGCATCCATGCGATAGGCATAGAGTGCTACAAGCCCCGGTATCTGCCCGCCTTCAAACGAACGCTCTTGCTCCTCGAATAATTGTCTGAACTGGGCTTCCATGCCTGGTTTGATGCGATAACGTCCGATAGTTCCGTACATGTTCGTTTCCTTTCTTTCATGTGACTCTTTCATTTTTTGGAATTGACCCGAAAAGATGGAGACTCCAAAGTTGGAAATTAGCTCATCTTTGCTCATGCATTTGTTCAAAAGCAATAGGACTGACATACTGCAACGTCGAATGTAATCGGACGGGGTTATAAAAACACTCCAAGTACTCGAAAATGGCTGATCTGGCGAGCTTCCGGCTCTCGAAGCGCACGCGATCGGTACACTCCTTGGTCAGGGTGGCAAAGAAGGACTCCATGGCGGCGTTGTCATAGCAATTAGCCGTCCGGCTCATGCTCACCTCGATGCCCAGATCGTCGAGCAAAGCCAGATAACGATCACTGGTAAACTCAGAGCCTCGATCAGAATGATGCAAGAGCCCTGTGGGCGGATGCCGCTGCGCAACGGCCATGCGTAAGGCCAGTTCGACGAGCTGCTCATCTTCCGTTGCCGCCATCGCCCAGCCCACCACCATGCGCGAGAACAGATCCAGGATCACCGCCAGATAGAGCCAGCCCTCTGCTGTTTCGACGGCCTTGGTATCCGTCACCCATTTGCTATTGGGTTCTGCTGCCGCAAACTCGCGATTGAGACGATTGGGCGCGAATCGAGCACGAGGATCACTGATGCCGCGTCGGCTTGCGCGATCTCTTGTGGCCAGCCGACAAGCCCAACTGCTGCATCAGCCGCACCACGCGCTTGCGGGAGCACTGCACACCGCGGGCTCCCGTAGACCTGGCGGTGCGAAAGGTCGATCTGCTGGATTTGGGCTTCGAGCCTGGCATCTTCTCGCTGGTGCTCGCTCACTTCCCGCTGGCACCAGGCATAATAGCCGCTCTGGGAGACCTCAAGCGCCTGGCAGAGCAGGGTGATCGAGTACTGCTGGCGGTGCTCAGCAATGAACTGAACCTTCACAGCTGGCCGCGCGAAAAGATGCCGATAGCTTCGGACAACATCTCTGAAAACCTCTTGATTTTTAGCAAGAACATATGTACTATTGAGAGTGGAGAAGCACAGTGGGGTCGCTCCCTGCTGGAAACGATCCCGC
>WNGG01004714.1_pt1 | contig 34133 bp, 28 predicted proteins | sample 5400661 | NCBI WGS metagenome assembly WNGG01 (sample SAMN13153372, study PRJNA577476) | soil metagenome | isolation source: 100 cm soil or saprolite under Garry oak tree replicate 1 | place: USA:California | collected 2016-06-15
ACCCCAGTTGCCTGCGCAATGGCCTCTACCTGCTGACGGGCACCTTCCCACCCATAGACGAAACTGCCGCTGGTACATGCCCAGACCACAGCGTCTACGGCCTGATCGCGAAGGACCTTCGCCCCTTCTAACAGGCGAGAGAGCGATCCCAGGTCCAAGAGTGCGTCGACGCGGTGGGCGTCCTCATCCTGAGAGGTATGGACAACATGGACGATGATCTCCTGCCCAGCGTTCATCGCTAAGAGCGGGTAGTCATCCTCGGCCGCGTACCCAGGATAGAGAAATCCGAGCCGAATCTGCTTCGTTTCTCGCTGCATCATGGATCTTCTCCTTCGAGCCACCTCATCAGACGGTAAAGAGGCGCTGGCCTGGTACCTCGCCTTTGGCGCCAACCGCCTTCAAGGCAGCCCAGACCGTCACCTGATTGGCCGAGAGCACTGGCTTGCCGAGTTCGTGTTCGAGTGTGGAAAGGACTTCTCGGGTCCACAGGTTTGTACAACTGATAAAGATGGCCTCAGCATCTTCGCAGTCTGCAGCCCTGACGAGGCGATAAACGGTGCCGGGACTGACGCGAAAGATATCGCCTTTCAGGCCAAGGAAAGCACAGGACGGAGTCCCGAAACCGGCTTCGCCCAGAAACTCGATCAGGCGCGTGGTGGTTGAGGCGTCGTAGGGAGTAGCCACAGCAAGACGCTTGATCGCTAAGGTGGTGAGCGCCTCCACCAGAGCACCGCTCGTCGTCAGGGCGCGTCTCGCTCCTCCGGCAAGGATGGCTTGCCGACAACGTTCCTCCCCAGCGAGACCGTGAACAAAGCTCCCCGACGTGCAGGCGAAGGCGGTCACCGCTGGATCGGCGATGATCAATGCTCGTGCTGCCGCCGTCAAGACTTCGTCCTCGCTTAACTGCTCAGCCATATCAACGCCGACCTGCTGGTCGAGAAACGGGGTGCGCGTGACGTGCAAAGGTACGTTGCCCGGTAACCACTCCCAATACTCTCGGTCCAGCACGAAGTCGAAGGGAGCAATAACCCCGATGCCGGTCAGTTCCTTGCTAGTATCGAACTCGACCTGGCCCGACAGGTCTCTTAACAATGGTGGTGGGAAGTAGTTCATCTCGAACTCGGCTCCTGGTCTTCATATCGCGAGAACGTCAAGCGCTCATCAACTGATCCAGAGCGCCAGATATCGTTGCCCGCCCTCGCTATATCCTCGAGGCCTTCGACCACGGTGGCGAAGACGTTGCCGACGACCCAGCCGACGTCGGCGTTGAGCAAGAGGTTGTTGCGTCCGTAAAACAGGGCGAGGTCGATCACGCCCGGTAGTTGCTGTATCCCCTTCTCTTCCTTGAATTGACGGTCGAGCATGCCCGACGGGAAGGAGAAGTAGCAGAGGTCCCCCGGAATCGGCGTCACCGTGGGGTTTTCGATGCCGGGTTCGGTCTGTGCGAAACGTGGAACTATGCTATAGATCTCGTTGCGTGCATACTTCGCGTGGTAAACGGGACCCCCCTGGGGTAGTGCCTCCCATATCGCAGCACACGTCCTGGGAGCATCTTCTTCCAGTAACCGTGCGATGCACGAGATGCCACGTTTTTCCAAGGTGATCTTCATGTACTTGGCCATTGACTCTCCTTCTGCTTTCCTGGTGGACTGGGGTGGAGGCGGCTGGGCTTCGCCGCATGCCCCCCCGATGTGCAGCCCAGCCACCAGCTATCCCGATCAATCCCGTTCCAGCACCGCTTTCAGGAATCCCCTTGTTCTCTCGTGCGCTGGATTGGTGAAGATGAGCTCGGGAGGTCCTGCCTCGATGATCTTGCCGTGGTCAAACATGACAACACGGTCAGAGGACTCTCTGGCAAAGCGCATCTCGTGGGTGACCATGAGTATGGTCATGTCCCTGCTGTGCGTGAGATCGCGCACAACCCGGAGCACCTCACCGACCAACTCGGGGTCGAGGGCCGATGTTACCTCGTCAAACAGCATCACCTTTGGCTTCAAGGCGAGCGCACGCGCAATGCCGACCCGCTGCTGCTGTCCACCTGACAGCTGCGCAGGGTAGGCATCGAGCTTGTGGCTCAAACCGACCATCTCTAAGAGCTTCTTTGCCTGAGCCTCTGCCTCGTCTCGCGGCGTTCCCAGCACCCGCACCGGAGCCTCCATGACATTGCGTAACACCTTCATGTGCGGGAACAGGTTGAATTGTTGGAACACCATCCCGATCTTGGTGCGCATGTGCCGCAGATGCCGCTCGCTGGCCGGGACGAGCCGGTTGCCCTTGTACTCATGCCATAAGGGTTCTCCATCCACCTCGATGTTCCCTGCATTCGGCCGCTCCAGCGTCATGAGCAGCCGCAAGATCGTCGTCTTCCCAGAGCCACTGGGCCCGATGACGGCCAGCTTTTCCCCTGGCGGTACTTCCAGCTCCAATTCGTTGAGGACTTTCGTCGTACCAAAGGACTTGGAAACTCGATCAAACCGGATCATCGGAGCAGTCTTTGTGGTGGCCTCCTGACCACCCAGGTTATCTAACTTGACCATAGCGCACCTCCAGCCGTCGAACCAGCAGCGAAGCAGGATAACTTACGAGGATGAACAGCAGCCCGACCTCCGTCATGGGTTCAAGGTAGCGGAAGTTCTCCGACCCAACGATCTGGGCCTGCTCCAGCATCTCCAGGACACCAATGGAGGCGAGAATCGGCGTGTCCTTGAACATGGCGATAAAGTAGTTTCCGAGGGCCGGGATGACCTTGCGGACCGCCTGAGGCAAGATGATCTGGACCCATGTCTGTCCGTGCGAAAAGTTCAAGGCGCGCGCCGCTTCCCACTGCCCGCGCGGAACTCCTTCGATGCCGGCCCGATAGACCTCAGCGATGTAGGCACTGTAGTTGATGCCGATGCCAATGATGCCGGTCACCAGGGCCGACAGGGAGATTCCGAAGACAGGAAGCCCAAAGTACAAGAAGAAGAGCTGGACGAGCAGGGGGGTGTCGCGCACGAACTCGACGAAGGCCTCAGCGGGCAGGGAGATCCATTTTGTCCGTGACCGTCGCATGATGGCAAGCACCAGCCCTATACACATCGCGATGGCGGTGCCAGTGATCGTAATGAGCACCGTGATTGTGAGCCCCTGGGCGATGATTGGAAGCACGCTCAGGGCGAAAGAGTTGTCCCAGATCATGTTATCGTTACCTCTCTAGCGATGCGACTGATCCTCTGCCCATGCGAGAACTGCCGCTCTAACAGCCTCACGAGGCGGGTGAGCCCGAAGTTGATCACGAAGTAGACCAGCAGGACGAGGGCGAAAATCTCGATCGGATGACCGAGGGTACCCTGCAGGATCTTGCCCTCGAAGGTGAGGTCAGCCAGGGTGATAAGCGAGACAAGGGAGGTCGCTTTCAGCAAATCGACCAGCAGGTTACAGAGCGGTGGAAGCATGGCGAGGATTGCCTGGGGCAACACGACGTATCGCATGCGCTGGCTCGCAGACATGTTCACCGCAGTAGCTGCCTCCCATTGCCCGCGCGGAACTTGCACGATAGCGCCACGCACGATCTCGGCGCCATATGCTCCATAGCTGAGGCCTAGGGCCAGTACTCCAGCCTGAAGTGCCGTCAACTGTGGGCCCACGAGGGGAAGCGCGAAGTAGAGCCAAAACATGACCACAAGAGCCGACATGCTGCGGAATCCTTCCACATACACTGCCGCGATGGCCCTGATCCAGCGCTGCCTTGCAAGGCGGGCGAGCCCAGCTGCAAAGGCGACCACGCAGGCGAGGATCGCCGAGAAGAGCGTCACCTCCAGGGTGATCTTGAGCCCTGAGAAGAGAGCGTCTGCCAGGGTTATTACTAGTGACATTGGTATCCTCCTTACAACCAGGCGAGCGCGAATGCTCTACCTGATGCTCGTCATTGAGCCAGGGCGGCAGTCTCTACGCCTTACACACCTGTGCAGCGGTTACCTGGTACGCTCCGGTCACCGTCTCACCGGTGAAGCCAAACGGCTCGACGAGCTTTAACAACTCGCCGCTCTTCTGCATTGCGGCCAATTGCTGGTTGAACTGCGTGACCAGAGAAGCCTCCGACTTACGGAAGCCATACCCCCCGGCGGTGATCTTTTTCTGACCACCAATGACGGGGACGAAAGGCGACGTTACTTCGAGGTTCCTGTAGCCTCCCGTCTTGATCAGGTACTCCAGCGAGATGGCGGTCAGCGCAAAAGCGTCGATGCGGCCAGAGGCCAGCGCCTGGATGCCGGTTGGGCCATCGGGAAAGAGCTGGAGCCTGGAAGAGGGCACGCCGGATTGCTTCATCCAGGGGCCTTCCACCGCCCCGCTTTCGGCTCCCACAACAACGTGGGAGCTGGCCAAGCTTTGATAATCGGTGAGGTTATGCGGGTTGCCCGCCTTGACCGCGAGAGCTTCGGTCGCGACGTAATCTGGGTTGGAGAAGAGAATGGCATTGCAGCGCGGCGGCGTGATGAACATCCCGGCAGCTATTATGTCGAACCGGTTGGCGTTCAGCCCCGGTATCAGGGCACCAAACTCGGTCAAGACGCCCTCCACATCCGGCACGCCGAGCTTCTGCATGACCGCTTTAGCCACGGTAGGTGCCTCACCGGTCAACTTCCCTGACGAGTCCGCATATCCGTACGGAGCCTCATTAGCGAACCCGACGCGGATGACCCCGGCCTTGCGGAGCTGGTCAAGCAGATTTTCACTTGAGGTCGAGGTGCTTCCTCCGCACCCCGCCAGTACAGCCGGGGTCATGGCGATCCCGGCAACAGTCAGAGTCGTTCGCTCAATGAACGTACGTCGGTTTATCCGCTCCCGCAGTATGTCATACATGGGAGACCTCCTTGTCTGATTGCTGGTCTGAACATGGTGCCAGCACTGCTGATCATCTGCTCATTCCCTAACTTCGTCACCTGCGCTACTGGTTTATTGGCGTCGCTCGTGCGACGTGCGCCTCTCCCTCTTCCAAAGCCTGTTCGAGAATGTCGAGCCCCTGGTTCACATCTTCGTCAGTGGCCACAAAAGGAATGTGCAGACGGACTACATTATCGTAGAGGCCCGACTTCAAGATGATCAGACCACGTTGATGACAGGCCTGCAGGACTTGGGCGGTCAACTCTGGAGCAGGCTCCTTGGTCGCGCGGTCCTTGACGAGTTCGAGCGCCAGCATGGGTCCCAAGCCACGCACCTCGCCAATACTGGCGAAACGCCCTTGCATCTTCTCTAGGCGCGGACGTGCCAACTGTGCGATGGCCATCGCCCGCTCCAGCAGCTTGTCCTCCTCGAAGACGTCCAGCACCGCAAGGGCCGCAGCGCAAGCAACCGGGTTGCCGCTATAGGTGCCACCCAGGGAACCCGGCACGGGAGCGTCCATGACGTCTGCCCGTCCGATCACTCCACTGAGTGGCAGGCCCGCTGCAATCGACTTACCGACCAGGAGCAAATCGGGCGCGATCCCGTAATGCTCGACGGCAAACATCTTGCCTGTCCGACCATATCCTGTTTGGATCTCGTCTGCCACGAGCAGAATCTGGTGTTGGTCGCAGATCTTGCGCAGCTCATGGAGAAACCGTTGCGGGGCGACCACGAAGCCGCCCTCTCCCTGCACCGGTTCCACAATCAGGGCGGCGACCCGTTCCGGGGACACCTGGGTGCGGAACAAGTGACTCAACTGCGCTAGAGCTTCATCGACGCAAGCATCCTCACTGCCCGGGTAGCGGTAGGGATAGGGATAGGGGGTCAGGTAGGTTTCGGGAGCAAAGGGCCCGAATCCATCCCGGTAAGGATGGATCTTGCCGGTAAGGGACATGGTGAGGAGGGTCCTCCCGTGAAAACTGTTCTGGAAGGCCACCACAGCACCACGCCCCGTGGCGGTGCGGGCGATCTTGACCGCGTTCTCGACCGCTTCGGCACCGCTATTCAGGAACAGGGCTTTCTTGGGAGACGAGCCAGGAACGAGATCTGTGAGGCGGCGTGCCAGGTCCACGTAGGGTCGGTACATAGCGACCGAAAAGCAGGTGTGCAGGAAGTTGTCTACCTGGGACTTGACGGCCGCCGTTACTTTGGGATGACAGTGCCCGACGGCGAGGGTTCCGATACCGGTGGCAAAGTCCAGATACACGTTGCCATCCACATCTTCGAGACGGGCTCCCTGCCCTCGAGCGGCAAATATCGGTACCGCGCTACTCACTCCACGAGCGACATAGCGCACGCGGCGCTCTAGTTGCTCACGATCAGCTGGACCGGGCCAGTCAGCCGCGCTGGTACCCGCCTCTAGTAAGCGATCTTGAAGAGACACAAGCTTCTCCTCCCCTTCTACTGATGTTTTGATATGAGGACGAGCTCTCATGAGGATGAGCTTGTCCTTATACTCAATTCAGCGGCTTGACGGGGCAAAAGAGCATGCCCCAGGCCGCTTTCAGAGAATGAACGGCTCTGAACAGAACACCACTATGAAGCTATTGCGCTACACATTTGTCCTTTACACGAAAGGCGAGAGCGAAAAGATGCACCCACTAGGTACCCCCTTCACCAGACGCGTCAGCGCTAGCTGAAGAGCTTTCCTCGCCGTATGCGCTGCAGGACCTCATGAACCATTGGCGCATCGCGCAGTGAGGTTGCCTGCGTCTCTGCGTACGCTGGGGTTTCCATGATCATATAGTGATCCCTGAGCGCCTGTCGTGTCCGGTCCTCATCGCGTGCCCGAATGCCATCGAGAATGGCCTGGTGCGCTGAGGCCTCCCAGAACTCCGGGCGATCTACGTATGGTGGCACCGAACTGAGCATCACGACATGCTGCAGGGGCCTGAGCATGACCTCGAGAGCAGGGAGGTTGGTGGCTCGGAGCAGGTCGAGATGGAAGGCCAGGTGCTCATTCTGGACGTGTTGCCAATCTCCTTGGCGAAGCGCCTCATCGAGGGAGGCAAGGTCTGCCGCCAATTGCCTGATGTCATCCTCGCTGGCACGCCGTGCAGCAATCGGGCAAACTCCGGTCTCGATTGCCGCGCGTGCCGCCAGAACATCGTGGATAGTAAGGTCGGAACGCAGCAGGTGCAAGATCAGCGCATCCGCCACGGTGCTCTCACCGGGAGGATCGACCACCGTGCCTTGCCCATGCTGGACACGTACCAGTCCGCGTGCTGAAAGGGTGCGCACAGCGTCCCGGATCACGCTACGGCTCATCCCGAACGCCTGGCATAACTCGGCCTCGGTGGGCAACTTCTCCCCTTCTCGCAACTCGCCACTGAGGATGAGGCGCTCGATTTCGGCGACCACCTGGTCACTCAGTTTGGTCGTATCGTTCCTTGGTGCTATTTTCCGTAAGACATCAGGGACATCAACCATGTCCGTCATTCCTAACACAAAGCTGTTGTCATGCCCTTCCGCCCAGATATCCTCTTTTGAGGTGTCCTGCCCTAGCTTATATGACATCATACATCATATATATGATGTATGATGTCATATATTATATCACACTGACGCAAGTTCGTCAAGAGATTGACCACTGAAATCCCGGTATGATATGATATGTATGATGTCATATGTCTATGACATGTTGCACCAACAACGGTATGTTATATATTGTTGCTTGTTGTTGCTCCGGCCTGCGAACGGTCCGGGAAAGGTCTGGGAGTAATCATGAATGGACGCCTGAACGGTAAGATCGCCATTATCACCGGCGCAACCTTAGGAATCGGCAGGGCAACGGCCGAGCGGTTCGCAGCAGAAGGGGCAAAGCTGGTGCTGGTTGCACGACGCACAGAGCTCGGCGAAGAGTTAGTCTCGCTCTTGGGCAAAGACAAGGCCACCTTTGTCACTGGGGACGTGGCCGATCCCGCCACTGCGGCCGAAGCCGTCGCGGTTGCGACAACACTAGGTGGTCTTGACGTGCTCGTCAACAACGCCGGCATCGATTTTACGAGTGACCTGCTGGAGACAGCTCTGGAGGACGTAAGACGTGTCCTCGAGGTGAACTTCATTGGTGCGTTTTTGATGCTGAAGGAGGCGGCTCGGGCCATGTGCCACAGTGGCAAAGGCGGGTCTATTATCAACCTGACCTCGCGGGTCGCATCTGTAGGGGTACCGACCATGACCATCTACGGGGCCACCAAGGGGGCTTTGTTGAGCCTGACGCGCGGGGCCGCCATCGACTTGGCGAGATACTCCATCAGGGTCAATGCGGTGGCCCCTGGCCTGACCCAGACTCCGTTGTTCGAGGCATGGTTGGCGGCTCAACCCGATCCAGAGCGGTTCAGAGAAGCGACCGTGGCTACCATCCCCCAACGTCGCTTTGCCTCCCCGGAAGATGTGGCTTCGGCCATTCTCTACTTTGCTTCGGACGAATCTGCCCATGTAACGGGCGCTTCTCTTGCGGTCGATGGAGGCTATACCGCGGCATAATCGCTGCCAACTGTACCTATACGGCCCGAGGTCACGCCAGCTGTTACCAAATGTATGGCTTTCGATCCTCATGGCTCTTACGCACATTGATTTGCCGATCTTCTTAAAATTAAGAAATGCTGATATACTATAGAGGAAACACGATCCTAGTACTGAGAAAAAACTGCTCCTGGAAAGTGCAGGCAGGAAAACGACATGCATGATACCCTGCACACGCGTTCTGTCCGTCCTATCTTTTCTGAAAGAGAGAGGCATAATGTCACGACAACAGAGACTTATCCAACTGCCCCTGGTTGGCACGATCCTTCTTTGCGTGCTTGTTGGTGTGTACTTGCTTGCATGGAAGCGTTTTTCGAAACCAGACTCTTCGACCACTATCATCAAGCACTCGGTCGAGACTTCTTCCGATGACAGCATCAAGTATTGGACAGCCGACAAAATGCGCCATGCCAAAGCCGCTCCTCTGCCGAACGTCGAGGCTCTCGAGCGAGAGAAACAGCATCGGCGACGCCCTCCACACACGTCTAATCCACGCCATGCTGAATGAAAGAGAGAGGCATGATGTCACACCTGCAGAGACTCATTCTCCATCCCCTGACCAGCAAGATCTTTCTTTGCTTGCTTGCCATTGTGTACCTGGGGTACCTGGCTACATTTGGACGTTTTCTGTACACGTCGATATCAACCCCTTCGGGGACTATCGCTGAACACCAGCTAGATACAAACTCCAGCGTTATCAAGTATTGGACAGTAGCTAATATGCGCGATGCCACCGACGCCGATCAGCTGAATAGCAATGCTTCCGATCTTAGACAGGAGAGCCTCGATACCAGCACGGGCAGGGCAGTCCAGCAACCGGGACAGCCCCCGCGCAATGAGAATCCGGCTTATCCCCTCTCGACCGTGGGGAAAATCTTTTTTAGCAACGCCTCTGGTCAAGACATGGTCTGCTCTGGTACTGCCGTCGAAAGTCTCAATCAGAGTGTGGTTGACACGGCTGGCCACTGCCTCTACTGGAATAGTGACTGGGTACAGAACGTGATCTTCTGCCCTCTGTACGAGAATGGCAGTACGCCTTACGGCTGCTGGGCCGCTCGCGATTTGGAGGTTCCTTCCGACTGGATACATGCCAAGCCAAATGACTATCATCATGACCTGGGCATGGCCATCGTTTCTCCCAATAGCCAGGGTGTCTTGACCGACATGGTCGGCGGTGCTGGTTGGGCCTATAATGAGCCTGTCAATCAACCCTTCACTGCCTATGGCTACCCCGCGGCGCCTCCCTTCGATGGTCAGACCAGACAGCTCTGCGAGGCTTCCTCCGGCACCATCTGGCAGCATGGGGAGGGTAAGGTGGTCTCCATCCCCTGTAATATGACCGGTGGCTCCAGCGGTGGCCCCTGGTTCATTCAGAGCAGCGGCAACTTGTACCTCGACGGCCATAACGACTTCATCAGCAGTATGCGGCCCGGGCACATGTTCTCTCCCTACTATGATGATACATGGTACGCCCTTTACGACAAAGCCCAGCATACGTAAGGAGATGCTTGTTTACTCTTGATTCTCTAGAATAATATGTATTGCTTGCTTGAGCTTCTCGTACACAGCATCTAGATGCTCTGGCATCACCTTTACATCGGCTATGACCGGCATGAAATTGGTATCGCCGTTCCAGCGTGGCACAATATGCAGGTGCATATGTTCATCGAAACCCGCACCTGCCACTTTGCCCTCATTAATGCCCATATTGAAGCCATCGGGCGTCATTGCCAGCCGCAAAGCCTTGAGAGCCAATTGCGCCTGAGCCATCAGTTCCGCCAACGTCGCAGCATCCAGCTTCACAATCGTATCTACATGCTGGTAGGGCGCAATCATCAAATGTCCATTGTTGTAGGGGTAGAGGTTCAGCATCATAAAGCAACGCTCGCCGCGATAAAGAATATGATACTCCTCATCACGATGCGCTGCCGGTTGCGTACAAAAAATACAGCCCTTTTGCTCTGTTTTGGGCGCAATATAAGCCATGCGCCACGGTGCCCATAGTGTTTCCATGCAGGCATTATAGCACAATGTTAGGAAGCACAAGGAATCAGGAGGTACAATACAATTGTACCTCCTGATTCCTTGTGCTTCCTAATTTATTGTGTCCAATGCTCAGCCCATTGGTGGATAGCATCCACGACTGGACCAAGAGCGCGTCCCTTCTCTGTAAGTTGGTATTCAACACGTACAGGAATTTGGGGATAGACGATGCGCTCGATCACTCCTTCCATTTCCAGTTCTCGCAAGCGATCACTCAACACACGATCAGAGAGACCTTCCACCGTTGTCGTTAACTCGCAAAAACGTTGTGGCCCTTCCAAAAGTGCATAGAGAAGCAGCCCCGTCCAACGTTTTCCCAGTAACTGGATAGCATGTTCATACTTCGGACAAATGGCGTGGGTAGACGATAGTTGTGTTTCTGTTATTGGCTTCGTTGCCATAGATTTGCCTGCCTCTCCGGTCATGTGAATAGAACCAAAGCAGAGGAATACTCCTGAAGACTAACATTATGTTTACCCTAGTATACCATCTTTTTTTCTCTAAGGCAATAGATGATACTTATGAAAAGTAAGTAAACATGATTCTCCTGGGCACGGGCGTGCTGTATCTTCTGTAATAGACATGTCTCTTGCGACAAGCTGAGGCCGTCAACGAAAAGGAGCCCTTGGCGGGGTTTCCCCATGAGAGGCACTCATCTAGATGAACGCCTCTCATAGGCTGGTGTGTTGCGGTAGCAGTGAGGCAGCCAGTTGGTCGAACGAGTTTGGTATTCCACCAGGAATACCGCTATGGTAGACACTCTTGGCGAGTGTCCACACACTACTTTTTGACAACAGCGTCGGCGAGTTCCTTGCCAGGGGTAAAGCGTACACGCTCTTTTGCGGGTACTTCGATAGGTTGGCGGTCGCGAGGGTTGACTCCCTTGCGTGCCGCACTGCGGCGTACCTTGAAGGAGCCGAAGCCTACAAGGCGTACTTCGTTGCCACCCTGAAGAGCCTCACGAATGCTCTTCAGCGTCGCTTCTAAAGCGGCCTGAGCCTGTTTCTGAGAGATATCCGCTTGCTGTGCAATACGCCGTGAGAGTTCCTGCCTCCCAAGCGTTGTGCTACCAGTTCCGGTCTCGTCTGAGCCTTCAGTTTGCTTTGCCGTAGTCTTTTTTGGTGTAGCCATGGATGCAAAATCCTCCTTACAACAATCAACATAGCCGTCTTTCATTCCAACCTCGTATTGTTGGGCCTGTAGAGCAGCATCATAACCTCACTGCCGTTAGGAGTATAGCACGCGATTTCAAGAAATTCAAGGTCTAAATCCGCTCTATAAGCGATTTCACAATATAGATCAGCCTGACAAGCCAATCTATAGCAAGCGATCAGGTGAAAAATTGGCTTATTAGGCGGCATAAAGGGCGACCACGAGGGCCATCCTTTTGCACTGCTTTATCTCGCTGGCCATACTTGTACTGTCGTATCACTTCCCGCCGAGGCAATATGTTTGCCATCAGGTGACCATGTAAGATTATTGACACCAGAGTTAGAGCCGGATATGGTATGACCGGGATAATAATCGGCGTGACCGCGATAGGTATAGACATGCTGGCCTGTGAACGCATCCCAGATCAGCACCAGACCACTACCATCGGCAGAGGCAATGCGTTTACCATCGGGTGACCATGCTACTGCAAAAACTTCTGCATTATGACCGTTGTAGGTATACACATTTTTGACCGAAGCAACTTCCCATACTTCTATCTGCAAACTCGTAGCTTTGGCAATATAGCGGCCATCAGGTGACCACACTACCTGGTGAACTGTGCCGTTATGATAGCCGTAGGAGATAGCGTTGTTCATAGTATCCGCGTCCCAGATTTGTACATCCCCATTGCCACCCACGGCAATACGTTTGCCATCAGGTGACCATGCTACTGTATTCCATGGTGGGGGTGCGCCGCGTATGGCAAACTTACTGCCAAACGTCCCAATCGTTTTACCAGTAGTCGCATTCCACTCCTGCACTGTTCCATCATTGCTGGCCGAAGCGATGCGCTTGCCATCAGGCGACCATGCCACTGCGAAGATGACATCACTGTGTCCCCGATAGGTCAGCATATGTTCGCCGGTACTGGCATTCCATACCTGTACCGTGGTATCTAGACTGCCAGATGCCATATAACGGCCATCAGGCGACCACGCCACTGTCAGCACATCGCTGCTATGTCCACGATAAGTCAGCACATGCCCTCCGCTACCTGCATCCCATACCTGCACTGTATGATCGCCGCTAGCAGAGGCAATGCGCCTGCCATCGGGCGACCACGCCACACCACTCACATAGTCGGAGTGACCATGATACGTAAAGTGGGCAGGGGGCGTAAAAAAGCGTTGAATGTCGGCAATCGTAGCGGAAAAGTCTATATATGTACTAGCAATGATCAGTGGTATCAATATAACTACCAAAATAAGTATTGTGCGTGCCGATGGGCGGCGAAAAAAACGTCGCTGCTTCTTCTGCTCTTTCATTCCAAGTAGACCCTTCACTGCATCATTTGGCATTAACATGATGACCGCAAGGGTCATCACTACTATACTACGCCTTCTACCCGTATTTCGTATATAGTAGTGATGACCCTTGCGGTCATCATGCCTTTACGCCAGGAATGATTTATGGCTCTCCATCCTTCCGGGTGAAAACACAACAATAATCATTTGAGCCTCTGTACCTTGATTGACCTGCTCTTACGAATTTACGACCAAATCACCCGGAAGGATGGAGAGCCTGATTTATACACATATTGCCCTCTCCATCTCCATCTACTATAATACATTTCTAAACCTAATGTGAGGCAGAACAATGGACATCAGCGAACCAGCCGAATACGCTATGCTCGGACTGTTACATAACCAGCCCATGCATGGCTATGAGATGATTCAGCAGTTCAAAAACGGGATTCTGGGTGAAATCATACATTTGGAAATGAGCCAGATGTATGCCTTCCTCAAGAAACTTGAGCGCCTCAACTATGTTACAGCGCAGTTAGAGGCGCAAGGCTCACGTCCCCCACGCCGGGTTTTTCATCTCACGGAACTGGGACACAGCACCTTCATCTCATGGCTTACTGAGCCGGTCACGCGCCCACGCGAAGTGCGTATCCTCTTCCTCATCAAACTCTACTTCGTCCAACAGCTTCAACCGGAGCAGACGGTCCCTCTGGTTGAGCAACAAATTCTCGCCTGTCGTCACTTCCTCGAACACCTTGAGTCCAAACACACCCTCCACGCCAACACCGACGATGCCGCCTTTTTTGAGCATGTCGTGCTGCGTGGCCGTCTTTATCAGACCCGCTCTTTGCTGGATTGGTTACAGGAATTGCAGCGTGAACTTCCATGATACCTATAAGGCTTTCACGGGAAAGGTTTGTGGGAAGCCCCCGGAAAGCGGTCTCGCGTAGGGGCGGGGGTGGAGCGGATGCGGTGTGGGGGCCCTTGTGGCCGCCCGCTTGTAGGAGTAGATTTTTTCAGCCAGATGAACAGCCATCCCCCAACAGCGGGCGGCCACAAGGGCCCCCACACCGCCACGCCACCGCTCCCGCCCCTACGCGAGACCCCAGCCTGAAAGCATTTTTGCTTCATTGTGTTTGACGCCCTTACCTCCCTATGCTAGTATCTAAACAGAACATCTCTTGGTTACACTCATTTAACATCTATTGAGGTTCGTTATGCAGTTCCTATTTCTCACTCTTGCCGCAGCAAACATGGATGGCCTTACCACCATATCGCAATACCTCTTTGCTATCGGTCTCTGTACATGCATCGTCATGACCCTGACTTATCTCTGGTATACCATCGGCACCGCTCGCCTGGCAAAGCAACTGGCCCAGGCGAAGCAGCAAAGCAACACCACAGTCAGCACACAAAAAGCTACTGCCCAGGCCCAGCTTAGTGAAGGTAGTGTAGCAACCCTGACTCGCTCCGATATTGTGTTACATGAGCAGCCCGATGGTGAAAACCCCATCCCTCTCAACTCGCGTCTTCTCACCATTGGGCGCATCGGCACTACAGTTGGTTGGCTCACCGTTCTCATGCTGGGCCTGTCTCAAATATTCCGCACCATCGTGATCCAGCACGCTCCATGGAGCAATCTCTACGAGTTCAATCTGAGCTTTACCATCGCCCTGTTACTGAGCTATCTCATCTTCGAGGCGCGTTTCCACGAACGCGTGCGAGCATGGGGCCTCTATGTGTGTATCCTGGCCCTCATGACCTTGCTCATCGCCATCTATCTCGGTACCACCTATAACATTGCCAACACTTCCAGCCAGCTTATTCCGGCCCTACAAGACAAAACCATTCTTACCCTGCATGTCTCAATGGCTATTCTGGCCTACGCCCTCTTATGCGTCTCCTTCGGAGCCGGTCTGGTCATCCTGCTCCAGAATGGGCAAGGGCAACGCTTCGCCTGGCTCCCCTCTGCCGAAGCTGCCGACGAACTGGGCTATAAAGCCGTGATTGTCGGCTTCCCCTTGCTGGCCCTCACCCTCATTCTAGGTGCTTACTGGGCTAACTACGCTTGGGGCCACTACTGGAGTTGGGATCCTAAAGAGACGTCTGCGCTGATTACGTGGTTGATTTATGCGGTGTACCTGCATGCACGGGGGATACGTGGCTGGCGCGGCAAACGCGCCGGTTGGCTGTTAACAATAGGGTTTGCAGCCACACTGTTTACCTATTATGGCGTGAATTTCCTGATCATAGGGTTGCATAGCTATGCGACGCCGAGGTGATGTGGGCTTCTATCACAAATTCGTAGGGGCGCGGCCCTTGTGGCCAGTACATTTCAAAGACGAGACCCTCTCGCTTTGTCATCCTGAGCGCGAGCGAAGGATCTCTGGCCGCAGAGAGATCCTTCGCTGCGCTCAGAGCTTGCCCTGAGGAACGAAGGGATGACACGCGTGAAGCGGCTTCGTTTGACTCGCAACACGTCTTCTTTGAAATGGATTGGCCACAAGGGCCAATCCATTTCAATTAAGCTGGGGAGGGTGGAGGCCAGATCGACCCCGACAGGCGTGCGACTGGCCTGGCTCGCTGTTTCTTCATGAGGAGGTCAGTTGGGTCTGAAGAGTCCAATGGGTCTAATGAATCCAATGGGTCTAATGGGACAGATGAGTCCAATGCAATTAATAGTTTTTGTGATAAACACCGTTTTAGTAGAGTCCAATAGGTCTAATGAGTCCAATGGGTCTAATGAGTCTAATGGGACAGATGAGTCCAATGGGTCCAATGGGTCTGATGAGTCCAATGGGTCCAAGTGGTCAGTTGGGTCTAATGAGTCCGATGGGTCTGACGAGCGCAGCGATGTCCCCACTCTCTGGAGGGGGAGAGCTTGCCTTTCCCCTGATTTGTTTCTTTGAAATGTATTGGCCCTTGTGGCCGCCCGTCGTTCCCTCTACATGTTCTGCTCCAGAATCTACGTAGACAACTCATATGCTCCAATATCACATTTGGAACCCTCTGGTCGCTTCACACCACGTTGATCTGTAGAAGGTTTGCCATCAATAAGACATGCATCGAGAGGGATTACGTCGATAGCTGGATTGCCTTGCAGCAATTTATGCGTCCAGGTATGCGGTTGGATCGAGCCGCCATTATCTTGCAGATGAGGGTCAAGGCCCAGATTAGGGAAACTGCTTCCTAGAATGTCAGTGGTATGCTTGTTGTGTGGATCGTTAAACGTTATGCCAGAAGTATTCTGAATCAGATTGTATCCATCCGTGATCAGCGTCCCTGAAATGTCAGGGCCGGTACTTGCCAGATTGTCTGCAATAATACTGTTTCTCAGAGTCACTTGGCTTGATGGAACATCTTCTGCGCTAATTCCATTCCTAATGAGTATGCCACCGCCGATACCGTGAGGGGCTGAATTGCTGTAAATCGTGCAAAAGGTTATGTTAGCTTCCCCACGAAAATTCGTCATGCCGCCTCCACTGCCATTTATGGTCGAATTGTCCGAAACGGTGCTGTTAGTGAGGGTGAGCGTGCCATTATTGGCAATGCCGCCGGTGCCATCTATGGTCGAATTGTCCGAAACGGTGCTGTTAGTGAGGGTAAGTGTGGCTTGCTGCTCATTGCGGATACTGTCGGCAAGACCATACGAATCGTCCGAGATGGTGCTTGGTGAGGGTGAGTCTACCTTCATTGTCGAACAAAGGGTAGGGATTGAGCAAGCTGCCATTGAAAGTCAAACCAGAAATACTTACAGCGGCACGAGAGAACACATGAACTCCCTCAGTACAGTTAATTGTGAGGATACTCCGACCTGGACCACGAATACTCAAGCCTTTATCGTTAATAAGTAGTTGGCTAGTTAGCCGAATAGCGTGCCCCCACAAGCCCTGGTCAAAGGTGATAGTGCTTCCTGAAGGTGCATTCGCGATAGCCCAGCGCAGTGATCCAGTTCCATCATTCTGAAGATTGGTGACAAGTCTTGGGTCTGGAGGCTGATGGGTGATGTACCAACCTGTTGCTACCGTCGTGCTGAGCAACAGCAACAACACAAGCATCACTGAGGCAAGATAGCGCATGCGTCGTGCCGCACAGGCTCGTAGAAAGGTGACCTCATCGCGACTGGGGATATTGCGCCTAGCCCAGGCTTTTGCCTCTGAGAGTTGAGAGCCTTGATAGAGGCGATCTTTGGGTTGGCCGCGCTGTTGCCATGCAACAATATTCTCGTCGAGGACCTGTTGCAGGCGGATGTCTTCGCGTGCCTTATCCAGCCAGTCTATCAAACGAGGCCACTCGCGAATAAGTGCCTCGTGACTGACTTCCACAGTGGTAGTTCCAGTAATCTTATTAGTAGTCAATAAACGCGCAGCAATAAAAGCATCGACCACTTCTTGAATGATGGCAGTTTGCTTCTGTTCGGCAAGTGAGAGTTCACTCAGAGCCGCACGCCGACGGCGCGTGTCTAGTTCACTGGCTCCTGGATCGAGCAGGCGCAAGAAGAGGGTACGGGCTAGAGTGCGATGCTCTTCCGATGGCAGTGAGGCATAGGTGCCTTCGGCTTGTTTGGTTAATGCACCTTTCACTCCTCCGATCTTCTTGTAGGCTTCGAGCGTCAACTCGTGCCCCTCTCGCATCTGGAAGAGTTGATCGAGGGTGAACTCTAGAAGGGGGAGTGCTCCTGGTTGGTTGAGGGACTCGAAGAGGAGGTCTCCGACCAGATTGCCCTCGAAGGTCAGCTTTACGTCTGGTAGGGATGCCGGTCGTTCGATGATGGCATGCAGGTCTGGCATCTCCATCGGCAGTACGGCTTTGGTTTGGGTTTGCATCAAGCGGTAGAATGCAGGATAGTGCATGGGCCGATCAGAGAAATCTGCTCGTAGAGTAAGGAGAATGAGAACGGAGCCATGCGGTTCCGTGGCTGCCGTTACCAGCAGGTCAATGAAACGCTGCCTCTCCTCTTCGGTCACTGTCTGGGCAAAGACCTCCTCGAACTGGTCTACCAGCAGGACGAGCTTTAGGTCTGGCTTTGTTTTCAACTGAGTTGCTAGCAGGTGCAAACCACGTGAGGAATCGTCTTCTAAATCCTCCCGGATAGCCGTGAGGCTGCGCGTGGGCAGGTGAGGAGCCAGGGTGAGCACCAGCGACTCGATGGGATGTTGTCCTGGCACCATGACCAGATAGCTCCACGCCTCGCTTCCAGACAGCGCACCGCTTTGCAGGCGTGGCAACAAGCCTGCCATGACGACACTCGATTTGCCTGATCCACTTGGGCCGGTCAGCGTCAACAGGCGTACAGACATCGCTGCGGGTTGTTTGACGGTGAGCATCTCCTTGGTGGTTTCCACCATTTCCTCGATCAGAGTCTCTCGTCCAAAGAAATCAGCAGTATCATCCTGAGTAAAGGCACGCAGCCCCTTATATGGATTGCGCGGTTCAGCGAGTATCTCTGCTGGCTCCTCTTGCATGTGTGCTGTGATGGATGGCCCTTCTTCAATGTAGGCCACAATCTCATCAATTGCAGAGGCATAGCGATCTTCGCGTGCATCGATGAGGGCAATGGTGGCGGCTTTGCCCCAGGAGTCGGGAAGCACTTGGGCGATCTCCTCGCCTGCTACCCAGACGAACAGCAGTCGTCGCTCATACATACTGGCAAGCTTGTAAATACTCTTTGATGGTACGCGAGGTGCGTGTTAAGGGAGAGAGGAGGACGAGGACAATATCAGCGGTACGCATGGCCTGTCGCCTAACCTCTTCTTCATCCAGCGTGTTGGTTAAGGTCTGCTCGGATGTGCCATGCTCTATACAGACGCCTCGTTCCTCCAGGTCAGCCTGCAAACGGGCCAGGAAGGGGGCATCAGAGGGCACGGAGACAAGGGAGGCTTTCTGTTGAGGATGCGCCTCAGAGACGGGATATTCAGGCAGGGTATCAAACGAGCCATGTGTATCAACACTGTCGCTTTGTGAACAGGCGCGTTCGAGGGCATGGGCAAAGCTTTGCACGCTGGCAAACCGCTCCTGTGGATCTTTGGCCAGGGCTTTAAGCACAACTTCTTCGATGCTGGCAGGCAGATCAGGCGCAAACTCGTGTAAGGCAGGAGGAGGAGTAGAGATGTGCTGGTAGAGAATGTTGTACTGGTCACCTTCAAAGGGGAGCCTGCCACCCAGCCATTCATAGGCGACGATTGCCAGGGAGTACTGGTCACTGGCAAAGACGGCTTTCCCACGAATTTGCTCCGGAGCGATATAGGGGACGGTTCCGGCCATCGCTTGCGTACTGAGAAATTCGGGGGAAGGGGTCAGCAAGGCCAACCCAAAGTCACTGAGGACAAGTTCCTTCGGGAAGCGTAACAGCATATTCTCTGGTTTGACATCCCGATGAATGACGTTCTGGTTATGCGCATATTGAAGAGCGGCAGCGACCTGCTTGATGTAGACGGCCACTGTGTGCGGTGGGAGGCGGGAACCACGAGGATAGCAGTCGCGCACCGTTCCTCCTGACGCATAGTCCATGATGAGGACGGGCATGCCCTGCTCGATGGCGTACTCGAAGACCTGGACAATATGTGGATGTGTCAGGTGAGCGAGGGTCTGGGCTTCAGAGAGAAATTGGGCGACATCTTTCTCCTGGAGAGAGCGACGCAGGACTTTCAGTGCGGCGTGGCGTTTGAGATAAAGGTGTTCTCCAAGATAGACGTCGGCAAATCCTCCCTGTCCCAGGGGACGGATGATGCGGTAGTTGCCCAGTTGCTGTCCAGTGCGATCATTCATCACATGCCCTCGAATATACCTATGCGAGTAGAGAAATGGTATCTTTCAAGGGAAAACGTTCATCTACGTGGAAATTAGCATATCATTTCCTTCCCTGGCGGCAGCTACCTCTTCACCTGCCTCTGTAAGCTATGTTCCTATCTGCCAATGTGACTGCCGGGATGTGTAAACCATGCATGGCGAGGTTTGGTCCCCGATCTACCGGCGTCCGCATTAGTCGGTATTGTTCACTCCTTGCATAACCTCGAAGAGGAACCACTTTCGGCGTTCTGTCTCGTCGAGGATCTCCTGCAATGCATTGCTCGTGGCTGAATCGCGGTTCTTGTCGCACACCGTAATCGCATCTCGTATCGTTTTCGCCATATGTCCATTGTCCTCCATGAGCCGCTTCACCATCTCACCCGCGGGCACGAAGTCGTTATTGTCATCTTCGATGGTCTGGAGTTGACCGATATGGCTGATACTGCGGATAGTCGTGCCGCCTACGCGGCGTACGCGCTCAGCCATGATGTCGATGGACGCAAAAATCGCATCGGCTTGTTCGTCGAAGAGCAGGTGGTAGTCGCGGAAGTGTGAGCCGGCGAGGTGCCAGTGGAAGTTCTTCGTCTTGACATAGAGCGCGAAAGCATCGGCGATGAGCGGGTTGACGGCCTCCGTAACGGCTTGTGCTTCCTTCGGTGTCAGGTCAGTCACTGTCGCCAACTGCGCGGGTGAGGGGAACGACTTAATGTGTGTTTTCGTTGCTTGTCTGGTTGTCATGCTCTCTCCTCCTTTGTGGTAGGTGTATGTTGTTCACGAATGCTACGGTTTTGCTTCTAGATGCACAGGGCCTATCGAAAGTCGTTTTCTTCCCCTCCCCAGCCCGGAAAAAGGGGAAAAGTAGCCACTCCTGAGAACCCTACTTTGCACAATTGAGTTTCACTATTCTATACGCCATTCTTCCCACGAAAGATACAGGTGAATAAACATTTGTGCGTGTCACACTCATCGTCCTGGAAGCCTTTATCGCTCTGACAGCGACCATCACCGGTATGGCAGTACTGATAAATGGGCCAGATGTGATACAAATGCCCCTTGTTGAGTGGCTGCGCAATACGCCTTTCAGTGACTACACCATTCCCATGCCCATCCTGTTGGCGGCAACGTACCACGATGCGCGTGACCGGACGCACAGAGGCGCTGCTCACTTCAGTCACCCAGCCGAACTGCCCCTTTATTGTCCGGTTGTTATACTCGGCATGGTTCAAATGAACGTGACAGTCTTAGGCTGATACAAGCTCAAAACTGTCAGCATCGTTTGAGCACCATTTGAACCTTGCCTTAAAATAGGAAGTAGCGTTGCGCCAATGGCAGAACGGTTGCCGGTTCACAGGTCAGTAGTTCACCATCTGCTCGTACCTCATAAGTTTCGGGATCAACTTCGATATTCGGTGTCGCATCATTATGAATCATGCTCGCCTTCCCAATAGTACGGCAATTCTCAACAGCAACAGCGGTTTTGCGGAGTCCGAGTTTGTTCGATAACTCTTCCTCAAGAGCCACCTTCGACAGAAACGTGAGGCTCGTAGCAGTAGTTGCACCACCAAAGGAGCCAAACATGGGACGATACAAAACAGGCTGTGGTGTGGGAATGGAAGCGTTCGCATCACCCATCAGGCTCCAGGCGATAAAGCCGCCTTTGATAATCATCTCTGGTTTCGCGCCAAAGAACGCAGGTCGCCACAATACCAGATCGGCCAACTTTCCTGGTTCGATGGAGCCGACGTGTTGGGCTATCCCGTGCGTGATCGCCGGATTAATCGTGTACTTGGCAACATACCGTTTGACACGGTAGTTATCATTCCGCTCAGAGTCTTGCGGCAATGCGCCACGTTGTACCTTCATTTTGTGCGCCGTCTGCCAGGTGCGTGTTACCACCTCACCCACACGTCCCATTGCCTGGGAGTCACTCGAAAGCATACTGAAGATACCCAGGTCATGGAGAATATCTTCGGCGGCAATGGTCTCAGGACGAATGCGACTCTCTGCAAACGCGACATCTTCCGGTACCAGGGGGTTCAGATGATGACACACCATTAACATGTCTAAGTGTTCAGAAAGGGTATTTGAAGTAAACGGCATGGTAGGATTGGTCGAGGATGGCAAGACATTGGGATAAGAGGCAATACGGATGATGTCTGGAGCGTGCCCCCCACCAGCCCCTTCGGTATGATACGTATGAATGGTGCGTCCCGCAATAGCGGCAATAGTGTCTTCGACAAAGCCCGCCTCATTGATGGTATCAGTATGGATCGCAACTTGGACATCATACTTATCAGCAACTTTCAAGCAGCTATCGATGGCGGCTGGCGTTGTGCCCCAATCCTCATGCAATTTCAATCCGCAGGCTCCCGCATGGATTTGCTCAACGAGTGGGGCTTCTGTTGCTGTGTTCCCTTTGCCTAAGAACCCAAAGTTGACCGGCCACGCTTCAGCAGCCTGGAGCATACGGGCAAGATTCCAGGCACCAGGGGTACAAGTGGTCGCATTCGTCCCGGTTGCCGGTCCCGTTCCTCCGCCGATCATGGTTGTGGTACCGTTTGAGATCGCTTCGTAGACCTGTTGCGGGGAAATAAAGTGAATGTGCGAGTCAATGCCGCCAGCCGTGACAATCATATTTTCGCCAGCTATCACCTCTGTCCCAGAGCCAACAACGAGTTCTGGGTCAACCCCATCCATTGTATCGGGATTGCCAGCTTTACCCACCTTCACAATACGCCCATTCTTGATCCCAATATCACCCTTGACAATCCCCCAATGATCGATAATCAGGGCGTTGGTGATGACGAGATCGAGTGTGCCTGGTGTCTCTTCTCTGGTAGCGCGGCTGCTCTGGCCCATCCCATCACGAATAACTTTGCCGCCGCCAAAGGTAATCTCATCACCATAGGTAGTGAAATCTTTCTCCACCTCGATAATCAATTCCGTATCAGCTAAGCGCACACGATCCCCTGTGGTGGGACCATAGAGGTCGGCATACGTGCGGCGTGGAATGTGTAAGCTCATACCTATTGCTCTCCCGTCTGTTGTAATATAGTTGTAACCAGCATAAGATATGCAAAAAGCAGGAGGTTTTCCTGTTCTCGCCTCACAGTATACCATTCGAGACATATTTTGTACTGAAACGTGCAGATAATGGGTGCGGTTCATTTTTGTGCACAGTGGCAGACGGTCCCTTTCAACGACAGAGGTAGGGGCGGCATTCATGACGCCAGTCCGTCTCGGATGAAGGGTTCGGCCTGCTTGCGGACTGGCGTCATGAATGCCGCCCCTACCATATCTCGTGAGCTTTATACAAAAAATGAAACGCACCCGCGAATATGCGGATAATCGCACTGGCAACGCTGGCATCAATGGCTATACATTGCGTCCAGGCCCAAATGCATTGCATAATAAGATTGTCTGTTAAAAGGGAACCTTTGGTAATAAATAGCCGAGAAAGGTTTTAATCCATGACAGAGAGCAACTTCGTCAGAGCATTTCGGGTGGGTATTGCTGGCCCGGTGGGTAGTGGTAAGACTGCCCTGGTAGATCAGCTGAGCAAGCGGCTCTGGCCAACATACAATCTGGCAGTCGTCACCAACGACATTTACACCAAAGAGGATGCCGAGTTTTTATTACGGGCAGGCACCCTGCCGCAGGAGCGTGTGAGAGGCGTAGAGACAGGTGGTTGTCCGCACGCGGCAATCCGTGAAGATGCCTCAATGAATCTAGAGGCCATTGCCGACCTGGAAGAACACTTACCCGGTCTAGAACTCATTTTCGTCGAAAGCGGTGGCGACAACCTCGCTGCTGCCTTCAGTCCCGAACTGGTGGATGTGTTCATCTATGTGATCGACGTTTCAGGAGGGGACAAGATTCCACGGAAAGGCGGTCCGGGCATTACCCGCTCGGATCTGCTGGTGATCAACAAAATAGACCTCGCTCCTTACGTAGGAGCTTCGCTCGCAGTGATGGATCGAGATGCACGACGCATGCGCGGCGAACGCCCATTTCTCTTTACCAACCTCAAAGACGGTACTGGCTTGGACAAGGTGATTTCCTGGCTAGAGCAGCATCTCAAAGCTCCGCCCGAGCAACGCCGGGCTATCATTGATGCCCACGCATCTTATGCGGGACAGCCGCATAGCCACGACCATGATAACCCCATGACGCCCGCCAGGGGCGTCACTACTATACACGATGGCTTCGCAGGCCGCTCTATTCGTATATAGTAGTGACGCCCCTGGCGATCGTCATGGGGTTATCCTCTAGAAAAATTGGCTGATCTGAGTGTAGACCTGGATGATGTTCTGTGGGGTACCGGCATACTCCTGACCGCCAGCAGCACTGGCGATGCGCGTCAGCTTACTCACGTCGGCGTCACTACCATAGGCAATAGTGTACACCTTCACTGCCTCACCCGCATTTGCTCCGGTGGATGCAATCTGAGCGATGAGTTGATCGAAAGAGCGCTGACTACTGGTATCTAATCCATCGGTGAGAACTATAACGACCTTAATGTGCTTCGAGGGTAATACTTTAAGCACGCTCACCTGTTCGGCAATAGTAAGGAATAAGCTTCTAAATAAAAAGAGCCGATGGTCGGACTCGAACCGACGACCGGCGGTTTACAAAACCGCTGCTCTACCACTGAGCTACATCGGCTTACACGGGGATTATACTGTCTAGGGGTCTCGGTTGTCAAGCGTTTTGGGATCTGGCCAAGCCTTTCTACCATCAATAAAGTGTGATCCTAAAACTCACTCGATCCTGCGTCTACTATATGGGACAATTCGAGCTAACGAATTATGTAGTTACTAGGAATATCGTCTAGAGTCTCTTTTAGGACAGACCAGGTCTTATTGTTTACTGCACTGAGTCAGACGACAACGCAGAGAAGCTTCATTATGAGCGATTGGGCGCGGGAGTATCCCGATACAGCCAGGGATGAGAAATCACAGCGAGCTCGTTCTGAGCCATCAATATCGCCTCTTTCAGTAACTGCTCCCATCATTGGAAGGCAGCAGGAACTGACGTTGGTCACGCACTTCTATGAAGCAGCCAAAGCTGGGCACGCTCATGTGGTGCTGGTGACTGGAGACCCTGGAATAGGCAAGACGCGTCTCCTGGACGAAATTGCCAGGCGGGCCGCTCACGATGGGGCGACCATCCTACGAGGTGGCGCATCTGAAGCGGAGGGTATGCCACCATATCTGCCATTCTTAGAGGCTCTTGGTCGCTACATTCAGGTGACTCCTCTCGACCTGCTGCGGACGCAAATAGCCGCAGCACCACAGGTGCTTGCCACGCTCTTGCCAGAACTGATCACCCGTCTTGGTGAGCTTCCCGCATCTGCTCCCTTGCCCCCTGAACAGGCCCGCTTCCGGCTGTATGAAGCGATTGGGATGTTCCTCCAAGCTATTGGTGCGCCACATGCACTGGTCCTTACCCTTGACGATCTGCAGTGGGCAGACACCGCAAGCCTCGACCTGCTCTGTCACGTGGGCAAACTGAGCGGAGCTCTCCAGCCAGCAACGAAAGCCCTGCTGCATACACATAGCGAGGGCAATCCGTTCTTTGCCGAGGAACTCTTAGACGGGTGGATTGAGGAAGGTGCGCTGGTACACGAGCAAAATCAGTGGATGGCCGTTACCCCACTCGATCACGCCCTGCCTCCAAGCATTGTTGGTGCCTTATGGCAACGCTTCGCACGCCTCTCTGCGGAGAGCATTGATCACCTGCGGGTGGCGGCCATCATTGGACGCACCTTTGATCTCTCGCTGCTTGCCACGGTGCAGGAACAGGAGATAGAAACCGTTGAGGCGGGTCTGCTTGAGGCTGCACAGGCTCGGCTCGTCAGAGCCGATCAGACAGGAACCTTCACGTTCAACCATGACAAAATTCGTGAGTGCCTCTACGCGGAAGTCAGCACCTCTCGGCGTCGACGCCTGCATGGGCTCATTGGTAGCCTCCTTGAGGCCAGCTATGGGCAAGAGCTGACCATGAATGTGCACCAACTCGCCGCGCTGGCCTTCCATTTTGCATACAGTAGCGACCAACCGCGAGGCGTCCATTACTCGCTCTGTGCTGCAACACAGGCACTGCAAACGGCGGCGGCCGAAGAGGCCATCTCCCATTATCAGACAGCCCTGGACCTGTTAAGTGCTCAGGACAGACGACGTGGTGACGTGCTGCTCAGGCTGGGCGAAGCGGCCCTGTTAGCAGGCCAAGAGGAGGAAGCCGAGCACGCCTATACTACCGCACAGGGCTGGCTGGTACAGGAGGGTGACCGGGAAGCGCTTGCGAAGGCTGTGCATGGATTGGGACGAGCCTACTGGCGACAGGATAAACGAGCAGCAGCGCGGGCAGCACTTGAACAGGGACTGGCGCTGCTGGGTGATCGTCCGTGTGCGGAGGCCGTGGACGTCCTGACTGATCTCTCCCTTCTGCTCACCATCTATATGGGGAAGCAAGAGGAAGGGATGGCCTCTGCCCAGCAAGCATTAGAGATGGCCCAACGCCTGGGAGATGCGCGATTGGAGGAGCGAGCACGTCGCATCATGGCAGAGAATCTCTCCCTACAGGGAGAGGATCTCGTTGCAGCCGTGCAGTTTCTCGAGCAGGTCCTCAGGCACACAGAGGCGAATGGGGATCTGTCGGAGGCCGCAGAGTGCTGTCTGAACCTGGCAGTGGCATCCTACTGGATGGCCGACCTGAGACGTTCTCATGAAGCAAGTGCCCAGCGCATCGCGCTCATTGAGCGCTGTCGGCAGTCACACCACTTGCGCACCACCTACACCTGGCAGGCCCTGCTCCACGCTTCACAGGGCAGATGGAGAGATGCAGAGCAGATGATCGAGCGAGCACATCCCATTGTCGATCATCTGACCAGCCCCATGCTTTGTGCCTTCCTCCACCAGATCTACGGCTTTCTTGCCTATCAGCAGGAAGCGTACCCAGTCGCAGAGCGCGAGTTGCAGACCGCCCTGGACATGGCAGAGCAGGATCGGCACATGGGTCTGGGGATGCTCATGTTCTATCCTGGTCTGCTCGGCCTCGTGCAGGCGACAATGGGCAAGCGGGAGGAGGCAAGGGCCTCCATGGCAAGCGTGGAGACCCACCTGGATCGGCTGCCAGAGGGAATCCTGCCGACGGCACCGCTCCTGATCTGTCTCGCTCTGACAGCGCTTGCCCTGGGAGATCAGGAACGAGCTGTCTTCCTCTATCCCCGTCTGCTGGCATTTCGCGGCCAGCACTACTGGTTTCTCGTTGATCGCATCCTGGGACTGCTCGCCAGAGAGCGTGACGATTGGGAGACGGCAAGGATGCACCTGAGCGCTGCCCAGGAGATCGCTCAACGCGAAGGCCTGCGCCCTGAATTCGCACGCACCCTCCTCGCAAGAGCCACAGTTGAGCTCGCACAAGACGGTCAAGGAAGCATCATGCATGCTGAGGAGCTGTTGCGGGAAGCGCTTGCCCTGTTTGAGGAACTGGGGATGTCCCATTCAGCCCAATATACCCTCAGTCGGTTAAGGGCGCTTTCCTCTTGCCCAGGACATCGGGCACACGCGGCGCTTCCAGCTCATCTGACCGAGCGCGAGGTAGCCGTGCTCAAGCTGGTTGCCCAGGGCAAGAGCAATCGCCAGATCGCGCATGCCCTGGGACTCAGTGAGAAAACCGTGACCAATTACCTCACCCACATCTTCAATAAGACCACCTGTGAGAATCGAGCAGCGGCAACCGCGTTTGCGATCCGCCACGGACTGGCCTGATCGGTATCTCGTTGGTTACGGTCCTCCTGCCAGGGAGGTTTCTCCCTCAGCTGAGTTCGCTTCCATTCGCTATGAGACTGAGGCATGACTGACCAGGGAGGTTTCTCCCTATCGTGAGCGCGATCTCCTCAATATGGCACGCCTTCCAAAAAAGGAGGTTTCTCCGATGTCATTGCCCCCTCTGGAGGGTATACTTGCGCTAACACATGACAAGCTACGAGTTTGTGGCCTCAGAATCATAGGAAACGTAGCCTGAGTTCCCAGCAGAGCAAAGGAAGGGAAAGATGTATATCACCGTTTCCATGTATCGAGCGAAGGCCGGGCATGAAGATGCCATTATTGCCCTCCATGAGGACTGGCAGCGTCATCAACAACCCAAGACCAAGGGGTACCTTTCGGGCGAACTGCTCAGAAACGCCGAGAGCTCCCGCGAGTTTCTCGCCATTATGCGGTTCGAGAGCCAGGAAGCCGCTGAAGCACTCGCTAATGATCCTGAGCACAATGTATGGTATAGACGGTTAGTCAGCCTGGTTGAGAACGTGCCAGTGCTTACAGAGTATACCCGTGAGTGGTCCTAGTAAGTGGCAGCGATGCAGATGTTGAATACACAAAAAGTACAAAGTGAGAATAAAGAAACTCCACCCGAGAAAAGTAGCATTTCAGTGCCATCTCTCTCGCTGCCTAAAGGCGGAGGAGCGATCAAAGGGATCGGCGAAAAATTTTCAGCGAATCCAGTGACCGGAACTGGCTCTCTTAACATCCCCATCTTCACCACTCCAGCCCGCTCCGATTTCTACCCGAAACTATTGCTCTCCTATGACTCCGGTGCAGGCGCTGGCCCCTTCGGCATCGGGTGGAATCTCTCTGTTCCATCAATCACAAGGAAAACCGACAAAGGATTGCCCAGATATCAGGATGCAGACGACTCCGACATCTTCATCTTATCGGAAGCAGAAGATCTTGTTCCATCTTTTATATTGCAAGGGAACAACTGGGTGCGGGACACTCTGGACACGATAGAACAGGGTGTTGCATACACGGTATGGCGCTATCGTCCGAGGGTAGAGGGCCTGTTTGCCCGAATCGAACGCTGGGAAAACAAAGCAACGGGTGAGATGCACTGGCAATCTGTTTCCAAAGATAATATCACTAGTCTCTATGGCAAGGATGCTACTAGCCGAATAGCTGATCCCAATGATAGTCTTCGTGTCTTTAAGTGGCTACTGGCAGAAAGTTATGATGATAAGGGCAACGTGATTCTGTATGAATATAAGCAAGAGAATCGAGACAACGTAGACCCTTCGCTGCCTCAAGAGAAAAATAGACTTGCAAATACTACAGGGTATGCGAATCGGTATTTGAAAAACATAAAATATGGGAACACAACGCCGTATCAACGCGATGCCTGGCTGTTTCAAGTGGTGTTTGACTACGGCGAACACGACATAAACTCCCCTACACTCGATGAGATCAGCGCATGGTCATGCCGCCCTGACGCCTTTTCCAGTTTTCGCGCTGGTTTCGAAATGAGAACGTACCGGCTTTGCCAGCGTATCCTCATGTTTCATCTTTTTCCTGAATTGGGCACTACTCATTGCCTGGTGCGCTCCACCGACCTTGGATATAGCGAAAATCCCATTACCTCCTATCTGACCTCCATCACCCAAACCGGTTATATACGGAATGTCACGAATGGAGCAAGTTATGAAAGAAAATCGCTCCCACCGCTTGAACTTACCTATAGCCAGCCTCTTGTAGATGAGCAAGTTCATTTCATCGATGCCAACAGCCTGGAAAATCTTCCCGCAGGTCTGGATGGCTCGCGCTATCAATGGGTCGACCTGGATAGCGAGGGCATTGCTGGTATTCTGACAGAACAAGCCGGTGCCTGGTTTTACAAGCGCAATCTAGGAGATGCCCACTTTGCCCCTGTGCAATTGGTAGCAACCAAGCCGTCGCCATCGAACCTGCAAAGCGGCCAGCAACAACTGATGGACCTAGCAGGCGATGGGCAAAAATACCTCGTTCAGTTCAGTCCCCCGCTCCAGGGCTTCTATGAGCACCAGGAGGATGGTCAGTGGGGACCCTTTACGCCGTTCTTGTCCTCTCCAAACATTCCTTGGAATGATCCCAACCTGAAATTCATCGACCTCGACGGCGATGGGCATAGCGACATTTTGCTTTCAGAGGATGAGGTATTTACCTGGTATCGCTCGCTCGCCAGGGACGGTTTTGAGCCAGCGGAAAGGGTACGCAAGCCATTTGATGAAGAAAAAGGGCCGAGCCTAATCTTTGCCGATGGTACTCAATCTATCTACTTGGCAGATATGACTGGTGATGGGCTTACCGACATCGTACGCATTCGCAATGGCGAGATCTGCTACTGGCCCAACACAGGCTATGGACGCTTCGCAGCCAAGGTGACGATGGATGCTGCTCCTCTTCTTGACTATCCCGACTACTTTGATCAAAAACGCATCCGACTCGCAGATATCGACGGCTCTGGCACCACGGATATCATTTACTTAGGGCGAGATACCATCTCCTTCTGGTTTAACCAATCAGGAAACAGTTGGAGTGCAACCAATGAACTCGTCAACTTTTCCGCGACGGATGACCTGTCGTCCGTGACAGTGATTGACTTATTAGGGAACGGAACAGCGTGTATTGTCTGGTCCTCACCGCTCCCTGGCGATACCCAACAGCCTATGAGCTACATCGATTTGATGAGTGGGCAGAAACCCCACCTGTTGTTATCCATCAACAACAATATGGGCAAAGCAACGAATCTCCAATACGCCACCTCCACCAAGTTCTACCTGGCGGACCAGGCAGTAGGTACGCCCTGGATCACCAAACTGCCATTTCCTGTTCACGTGGTTGAGCAAGTCGAGACAAATGATGCGGTCAGCGGAACACGGCTCGTCACCACTTACAGCTATCACCACGGTTTTTATGACGGTGTGGAGCGCGAGTTCCGGGGATTCGGTCTCGTTGAACAACGGGACGCAGAGTCTTTTACGCAGTTCAAGGCCAATGCGAACTCCCCTGCATCCCAGCGTATTATCGAGGAAGACCTGTTTGTGCCACCCACTTACACAAAGACCTGGTTTCACACGGGTGCCTATATCGATAGACAGAACATTTCCCATCACTTCGCCGCAGAGTATTACGCAGGCGACCCCAAAGCAGCGCTCTTACCCGATACCATGCTCCCACCTGGCCTGACTGCGCAAGAAGAGCAAGAGGCTTGCCGGGCGCTTAAGGGGAAAATACTGCGACAGGAAATCTATGCAGAGGATGGCACGCCTCAAAGCTCAGACCCGTACAGTGTTACCGAGCATACCTATGCTATCAGGACAGTGCAACCTCTGCTAGGCAATCCGCATGCAGTATTTTATGTCAATGAGCAAGAGGCCATCGAGTTTCACTACGAGCGCCATCCAGAAGATCCCCGCATTCAGCATCACATGACCCTGGAAGTGGACGATTTTGGCAACGTCACGAAATCCGCTACCATCGGCTATCCTCGCCGCATACTGGCCTTCCCAGAGCAAGCAACAACGCTCATGACCTACTCCGAGGCCGATTTCATCAATAGAGCAGATGTTGAGGAGTTCTACCGCATCGGCGTTCCCTCTGAGACACGAACCTATGAAATCACAGGGATAGCACAGCCGCAAGGAGGGAATACATTCTTCACAGTATCAGATATCCTGGCACAAGTGCGAAGCGCAAGATCTATTTCGTATGAGATGCAACCAACGGCTGGCGTAGTGCAGAGACGGCTCATCGAGCAGACGAGAACACTTTACTACATAAATGACCTTTCAGGTCCGTTACCTCTGCACCAGGTCGAGTCACATGCCCTCACCTATCAGAGCTACAAGCTCGCCTTCACACCTGGCCTCCTGACACAGATGTATGGCAACCGAGTCAATGAAGCGTTGTTGAGAGACGAAGGCAAATACGTGAAAAGCAAAGATCTCAAAGACCTCCACCTCTTTCCAGTACAGGACCAGGATGATCTCTGGTGGGTTATTTCCTCGCGCTCCGTCCCAGACGCCAAGCAGTTCTACTTGCCCGTACAGGTAATCGATCCGTTAGGCAACACCTCCACCATCGCATATGAATATGCCTTACTCATCGTGAAGACGGAAGATCCACTCAAGAACATTGTTCAGGCTAGAAATAATTACCGGACGATGCTGCCGGAACTGGTGACCGAGCCGAACGGCAATAGTTCGGCTGTCGTCTTTGATGCCCTTGGGATGGTCGTGGAGACGGTTGTAATGGGGAAGGAGACAGTGCAGCCAGGGGACACTCTCGCTGATCCAACGACCAAATTAGAGTACAACCTGCTCAACTGGCAACAAAACCAGCTTCCCAACTATGTGCATATCTCTGCACGTGAGCAGCATGGAGTCGCGAATCCCCGCTGGCAGGAAACCTACAGCTATTCCGACGGCTCCGGCCACGAAGTGATGAAGAAGATCCAGGCAGAGCCAGGGCTAGCTCCCTACCGTGATGCGAACGGGGCCATCGTACGTACACCAGATAATCAACCTGCTCTCAAAGATACATCGCCCGCTGTTCGTTGGGTCGGCACTGGACAAACCATCTACGACAACAAAGGAAACCCTGTCAAGAAATATGAGCCATTTTTCGATAGCATTCCTGCATACGTGACCGAGAAAGATCTTGTTGAGTGGGGCGTTACTCCCATCCTGCACTACGACCCCCTGGGACGGCTGATCCGCACCGATAACCCAAACGACACCTTCTCCAAGGTAGAGTTCGATGCCTGGCAGCACATTACCTCTGACGAAAACGATACTGTTCTTGATAGCAAATGGTATGCTGATCGAGCTAGCCCGAAGCCCACTGATCCTGAACCGACCGATCCCGAAACACGGGCAGCCTGGCTAGCCGCCCACCACGCCAATACACCAGCTATAGCTCATCTCGACGTGCTCGGTCGTACCTTCCTGACTATTGCCGACAACAGCCCCGATGGCAAATACCAGACCCACGTGAAGCTGGATATTGAAGGCAATTCACTGGTCATTACCGATGCACGTGGGAATCAAGCGATGGTGAACACCTTCGACATGCTCAAACACAAGCTCTACACGCATAGCTCGGATGCAGGCGAGCGTTGGACCTTGCAGAACGTGGTCGATCTCCCAATCAGGGAATGGGATAGCCAGGCGGGAGACAGCCAGGGTCACCAGGTGCGACATAGCTACGATGCCTTGCACCGTCCCACGCACCTGTTTGTACAGCAAGGCTCAAATGCAGAAGTGTTAGCCGAGCGAGTCGTGTACGGCGAGGCACTTCTTCCCAATGCTACAACATTAAATATGCTCGGTAAACTCTACCAGCACTACGAGGGAGCAGGCGTTATCACGAACACGCAGTACGACTTTAAGGGGAACCTGCTCAGCAGCAACCGGCAGTTAGCGCGTGAGTACCGGCAACAGGTCGATTGGTTACCCCTTGCTAGCCTGACCAACCCGCAGGACATCGCCACGGCTGCCGCACCATTGCTCGAGACTGAGACCTTCACGTCGAGCACCACCTACGACGCGCTCAACCGGCCTACTAGTTTGACTATGCCCGATCAGAGCGTGGTAACCCCCACATATAACGAGGCGAACCTATTGGAGAAGCTCGACGTAAAGCTGCGAGGCGCAACAAATGCGACAAACTTCGTAAAGAACCTGGACTACAACGCCAGGGGGCAACGCGAACTTATACAATACAACAACAGCGTGAGCACAGCCTATACCTACGATCCGTTCACCTTCCGCCTGACCAACCTGAAGACGACTCGCACCACAGATAGCGCCCTTCTCCAGGGCTTGCGCTACACCTACGATCCAGTGGGCAACATCACTGAGACACGCGACGACGCCCAGCAGACCATCTTTTTCAACAATGCAGTCGTCTCGCCAGCCACGCATTACATCTATGATGCACTCTACTGGCTCACCCAGGCCACCGGACGCGAACATATTGGGCAAATCGGGACTCCTCCACCGAACTACGCGCCCGAATACGACTACAATGACGCTTTCCGCGTCAACCTGCCCCATCCCAACGACGGCCAGGCCATGCAAAACTATACAGAGCAGTACCAGTATGACTCCGTCGGCAACATCATAAGCATGGCACATCAAGCAACAGGAAACACCTGGACGCGTCACTACGCCTATGCGCCGGATAGTAACCGCCTGCAAAGCACCAGCCTGCCAGGCGATGCTTCCGCCGGACCATTCTCTGCCCTATACAGCTACGATATACACGGCAATATGACAAAGATGTATCATCTGCCCCAGATGCAATGGGACTTCAAGAACCAACTGCACCAGATAGACCTGGGCGGTGGTGGCACAGCCTACTACGTCTACGATGCCAGCGGGCAACGGGTACGCAAGGTCGTGGAGTCTGGTTCCTTAACGAAGGAGCGCATCTATCTGGGGAGCCATGAGATTTTCCGTCAGCGTAATGGGAGCGTCCTGACATTGCAACGGGAAACGCTGCACGTTATGGATGACAAACAGTGCATTGCCTTAGTGGAGACACAGACTATTGACGGTGGATTGCCAGTGACCTCACCGGC
>WNGG01001413.1_pt1 | contig 34101 bp, 23 predicted proteins | sample 5400661 | NCBI WGS metagenome assembly WNGG01 (sample SAMN13153372, study PRJNA577476) | soil metagenome | isolation source: 100 cm soil or saprolite under Garry oak tree replicate 1 | place: USA:California | collected 2016-06-15
TGGAGCGGGAGCACGGCAAGGCAGGGGAGGAGTGCCGCGCGCGCGTCGGAGAGGTGACCGATCGCCTCGAGCGCCTGCGGGTCGATCTCGACAAGGCGCTCAACTCGACCGACAACTTCCGTGAGGCGGCGCAGAAGAACGACAGGCTGAAGGCCCGGATCAAGGAGGCCGAAAAGGATCGGGCCGACCGGATCCGCGCCTGCCGCCAGGAGGCCGACGCGATCCTGGAGCGCCACGCGGTGCAGAAGACGATCTCCGATGCCCGGGGAGCCTTCGAGTTCTCGGGCGTCGCGCCCGGCCGCTACCGTGTCGCCGCCACCGAGCCGGGAGGAGATCCGCCGCGCGCCTGGCTGCTTGACTGCGCCGTCACGGGGGACCGCGCCGTCGTCCTCGACCCGCGCCACGATCGATCCGGCGTCGATCCCTACTGGGGAATGCGCTGATCCCCCCCGGAAGCCGGACGGGCTCCTGACGGTCCGCCCTGGCTCACAGTTTGAGGCGCACGATCGTCACGCCCTGACCCCCCTCGTCGGCGGGAGCGCTCCCGAACGCCTCGACGTGCGGGTGGCGCGACAGCATCTCGGCGATCGCCCGCTTCAGGCGGCCCGACCCGATGCCGTGCACCAGGCGCACCGGGCTGAGGCTCGCCAGGTAGGCGTCATCCAGGTACTTGTCCACCACCGCGAGGGCCTCCTCCACCGTGCGCCCGCGCAGGTGCACCTCGTCGGCCGCGGCGTCGGCCGGGCGGCGCTCGAGGGTCACGCCCCGGGGAAGACGCGGCCTCTCGCGCGCCGCGTCGCCCGGCCCGGCCGCGAGCTCGACGCGGCAGTCGTCGCGGGAGACGGTGACGCGCTTGCCGCGCACCAGCACCACGATCCTGTCGCCCAGCACCTCCTGCACGTGACCGCGGAGATCGATCGCCTCGACGTGCACGGCCGTGCCCGGCGTGATGCCGGGCCCGGCCTGCGGAGCGCCGGGGGCCTGGCCCGCAAGGCGCCGGATCCAGCGACGGGCCTCGGCGCGCAGCGTGGCCGCCGCCTTCGTCTCCTCGCGCCGCATGCGCACCGCCCCCTCGCGTTCCTTGAGAGTGTCCAGGTACCGCTCGCCGGCCTCGCGTAGCGCGCGGAGCGCCAGCTCGATCTCCTCGGCCGCCGCCCGACGCCGGCGCTGCTCCCGCTCGGCGAGGGCCGCCTCGAGCTCGATCCTCTCACGCTCGAGGCGTGCCCGCGCCTCGTCGGCGCTCCGCAGGCGCCCGGCCAGCGCGGCCGACAGCTCCTCGAGACGGCGAAGGTACTCGTCGATCCGCCGGCCCGCGTGGGGTCGCAGCGCCCGGGCCGCCTCCAGGATCGGCTCCGGAAGCCCGAGGCGCGCGGCGATCTCCAGGGCCCCGCTCCGCCCCGGAATCCCGGGCGCGAGGTGGTAGGTGGGGGAGGACGTCGCCTCGTCGAACTGCATGGCGGCATTGGCGCAGTCGTGGGTCGTCGCCGCGTACGCCTTGAGCTGCTCCAGGTGCGTGGTCGCGATCACCGTGGCGCCCAGCGAGCGGAGGTGATCGAGGATCGCGATCGCCAGGGCGACGCCCTCCTCCGGGTCGGTCCCCGTGCCCACTTCGTCCAGGAGCGTGAGCGCCGGCACCTGCAGGAGTCGGGCGATGGCGGCGATGGTCTTCACGCGGGCGGAGAACGTGCTCAGGCCGTCCGAGATCGACTGCCGATCGCCGATGTCGATGAAGACTCCCTGGAAGACGGGCAGCACCGCCCGCTCGGCGGGGATCAGAAGCCCGGACTGAGCCATGAGAACGAAGAGCCCGGCGGTCTTGAGGGCCACGGTCTTCCCGCCGGTGTTGGGCCCGCTGATCACGAGAACCCGCAGGCCGGGAGAGATCGACAGGTCGAGCGGCACGATCCGCCGTCCCTGCGATCGCAGGCTCGCCTCGACCAGGGGATGCCGCGCCCCTTCCAGGATCAGCTCCCCCGCGCCGCCGAGCACCGGGGCGCGAGCCCGCATCCTCCGGCCCAGGCGGGCCCGCGCCATCAGCAGATCCAGGCGCCCGATCCCGTCGCTCATCGCCCGGATCTCCGGCAGGCGGCTCCTCAGCAGCCCGGCGTACTCGCGCAGGAGGCGCCGAGCCTCCTCCGCCTCGCGATCCTTGAGCGTGACGATCTCGTTGTTGAGCTCGACCGTCTCGAGGGGCTCGACGTAGACGGTCGCGCCGCTCCCCGAGACTCCATGGACGATCCCCTGGAGCGCGCCTCTCGCCTCGGATCGGATCGGAATCACGTGCCGCTCGCTGCGGAGAGAGACGAAGTCCTCCTGGAGGGCCCGGGCGACCTCGGGGCGGCTCACGATCCCGTCGAGCAGCTCGTTCAGCCGCTCGCCGCTCCTCCTGAGATCCTGACGGAGCAGGCGCAGATCGTCACTGGCGTGATCCTCGACCTCGCCCGAGGCCGCGATCTTGCCGTCGATGAAGCGGACCAGGTTTCCCAGATCCGGCAGATCCCGCGCCTGGGCCCATAGCCCCGGGCAGGCGGCGCGGTGCGCGGTCAAGGCCGACTTCAATGCGCGGCCGACCTTCAGCAACGCCAGGAGATCGAGCACCTCCAGCGGCGCCAGGACCGAGCCATCGACGCCCAGGCGATCGAGGAGGGGTGCCGCATCGGGCACCGTGCCGAAGGGGAGGTGGCCGCGCTCCTCGAGGTAACGGCCGGCCTCCACGGTCAGCTCCAGCTCCTGCCGGGCCGCGGCAGGCTCGGGGGACGGTCGGACCGCCGCCGCCACCGCCTTGCCCGGCGGCGTGACCGTCTCGGCCTGCAGGAGGCCGAGAATCTCAGGGAACTCGAGGGCCGTCAGGCTGGTCGGATCCACGTCTGCTCTACTACCTCTTGTATTTTCCTGTTGACAGGCCCCTACCGATTGAGTAGACTGCCGGTCAAGGTACCCTCCCCGTGACAGTGAGGCGTAGCGAGCATCGAAGCATCGGCTCCCTTCAGTCTTGGGGGCATGACGCCGGGAGGGCTTGAAGGCTCGTCGATGTTCGGGGCACGACAGCAACGCGAGGGTCTTTGTGAGATTCCCGGAACTGCCCGCCGTCCTGAAGTTGACCACGCCTCGGAGACCTTTCCACCACCATCCCCACACACCGGCTGGAAGCGAGTCTTCCCAGCTCTGCGTTCGTCAACCTCGATCCACGGAACACGGGCAGTTCCGGGAAATTGATCTTCCCTCCAATGTGACCGCGTCGGCTTGGTCGCCTGTCGCCAACGAAGTATAATCCCGATCCTCCACGGACGTCGTTCGGGCGGGCACGGCACCGCCGGCCGGGCCCGTGGCCGCGCTGATGAGATCACGACCGCCGCTCACGGTACGTCCTGGAGCCCTGATCCTGGGCCTCCTCGGCCTCGTCTGCCTGGCCGCGGGCCCCGCGCGCACCGGCAGCCCGGCCTCCTCGCCGTCGCCATCCGCCTCGCCCGAGGCGCCGGCGGAAGGGTCGGTCTCGCGGCCTCTCGCCGCGGCCGCGATGGTCCCCCCTGCGCTTCCTGCGAAGCCGGGGACCGGGAAGGGCCGGCTCCTGATCGTCCTCTCGGGGAACCGTCGTTGGTGCACTTTCCCCGACGATCGCGTCCTCAAGCCGGCCGAGAACCCGAGGGAGAGCCTGAAGCGCGGCAGGCGGAAGGAGGAGGTCTACACCTTCGGCTACAAGCTCACGATCTCCGCGATCAAGAGAGGGGGTGACGGCCAGCCCCTCATGCTCTTCGAGTCGCCGGTCGTCCGGACCGCCACCTGGATGCCGGCGGGGAAGCTGGGCCGCGGGCAGGGGGAGCGCAAGCCGGTCATCGGGCCCGGGGTCGGGGCCAATCCGATCGCGCCGCGACCCTCTGCGGACATGGAAGGACCGGCAACCCTGGTCCCGCATTGGGACGGTGGGTCCCGTTGCACCCTCCTCCCGGAGGAGTTCGACTTCGACCTCGATCCCGGCGTGTACGACGTCTATGCCGCCTTCGACGTGATGGGACGGAAGGGAGGCTGGGAGCACCGGACGACCGGCTACCTGACGGACGTGACGATCGAGGCCGGCCGACGGACCCGCCTGGAGGGGATCGCCAACATGCTCGGGGTCAGCGAGCGTGAGCTGTCGCTCGAAAGCGCCACCCTCCTGCCCGAGGGGACGGGAACATCGGGAGCCACCGGCCCTTGACGGGTCGCCGTCTCGCCCTCCTTGCCTGCCCTCTGGCCGCCATCCTGCTCTACCTGCCGACCCGGAACCATGACTTCGTCTTCGACGATCGCGGCGTCATAGAGCAGAACCGCCTGCTCCGGGACGGCGGTCAGATACCGCGGCTCCTCCTCGCTCCGTACTGGAACGCGCCGGGCCACCCCTCGACGCTCTATCGCCCGCTGACCAGCCTGACCTACGCCCTCGACCGCGCGGCGGCCGGAGGGTTGCGCCCCGGCTGGTTCCATCTGGTCAACGTCCTCCTGCACGGCCTCGCGACGCTCCTGGTCACGGCGCTCGCCCTCGAGCTCCTGCCCGGCGCCGGCGCACCGGCCCTCACCGGGATCCTCTTCGCCGTGCACCCCATCCAGTCGGAGGCGGTCGCGGGGATCGTGGGGCGCGCCGAGATTCTCGCGGCGTGCGGCGCGCTGTCCGCGGTCCTGGCGCACAGGCGGGCGCTGCGGGTCGCGGCGGAGCCGGAGGCGCGGCGGTTCATGGCCGGATCGTGGGGGGCCGCCTGCCTGGGGATGCTGGCGAAGGAGTCGGCGGCGACGACCCCGCTCCTGTGCGCTCTGGCGGACGCCGCCTTCCCCACGATGCCGGGATCGCCCCCCGGGCGCCGGGCGAAGCTTTACGCCGGCCACGCCGTCGTGCTCGCGGTCGTGCTCGCGGCCCGAGTTCTGGTTCTCGGGGCCCCGGGGGTCGGCGCGCCGATCCCGTTCATCGACAACCCGGCCGCGTCAGCGGGTCCGCTCGACGGCCGGCTCACCGCGCTCGCGGTTCTGCCGCGTTACGCGCTCCTGCTCCTGTGGCCGCGACACCTTTCCGCCGACTACTCCTTCGATCAGATCCCGCTCGTACGATCGATCCTCCACCCCGCGGCGCTCGGCGGCCTGCTCCTCGCCTTCGTCGTGGTGGCGGGCGGGGCCGCGGTCGCGAGGATCGCGCCGCTCTGCGGCTTCGCCCTGCTCTGGATGGGTGTCAGCGCCTCCCTGACCACGAACCTGGTGATCTTCATCGGGACCCTCATGGCGGAGCGGCTGATGTATCTGCCGAGCGTCGGCCTCTGTCTCCTGGCCGGGTCGACGCTTGCGGCCCTGGTGCGGCGGGACAGGGCCCGGCTGGCGGCATTCTTCGGGATCGCGCTGATCGGCGCGGCGTCGGCGCGCACCTGGGCGCGGATCCCGGACTGGAAGGACGACTTCGCCCTCTACACCAGCGCCGCGCGCGTCTCCCCCCGCAGCGCGCGCATCCGCTACAACCTCGGGAATGCCTGCCTGCGCCGGCAGGACTACCGTCGCGCGGAGGAGAACTACCGTACCGCCCTCGAGATCTATCCGGACTACGGCGACGCCCGCGTGAATCTGGGGATGGCGATCCTGCAGCAAGGACGCGCCGGGGAGGCGCTCGGCATCCTGAAGGGGGCGGCGGCCCGCCAGCCGTCGAACGCCGATCTCGCGGTCGATCTCGGCGGCGCCTACCGCGCCGCCGGGGACCAGGCGCTCGCGGAATCGGAGTTCCGGCGGGCGCTCGCGATCGATCCGCGGTCGGCGCGGGCCTGGAACAATCTCGGATCGCTGGCCCTGGGGCGCGGTCACGCCGCGGAGGCCGTCGCGGACCTCGAGATCGCCGTCCGGATCGAGCCCGACTTCGCCGTCTACCGGATCAACCTGGCCGATGCCCTGACCGCCGCCGGCCGCGCGCGCGAAGCGGAGAGGCAGTTCGAGGCGGCCTCCCGCCTCGATGCCGATCTGCCCGAGGCGCACAGGGGAGCCGGTGAGGTCGCCCTGAGGCACGAGGATCGCAGAACGGCGGAGTGGGAGTTCCGGGTCGCCGCGGCGGGCAACCCTCCCTCGGCCCGGGCGGCCAACTTCCTGGGGTACCTCCTGGCCGAGCGAGGGGAGGCGCGGGCCGCGGTGGAGCAGTACGAGCTGGCGGTGCGCATCGATCCACGGCTCGCCGATGCGCACCGCAGCCTCGGGCTGATCTACGCGCGCCAGCTCGGCGATCCGGCCAGGGCGGCGCGGCACCTCCGGATCTCCCTGGGTCTGGACCCCGATCAGGCGGGGGCGGACGAGATGCGCGCCTTGTTGAGAGAGCTGGGACGCTGACGTCGGCGCGGGCGGACGGGGCTCTCGCCTAGGGCGCGCCGCGGCCCGGAGCGGAGGCGTCCGCCTTCTTGGCGGGCGCGGGCGGGCTCTTCGCGGCCGCCAGCTCCTCCAGGATCACCTTCTTGAACGACTCGAAGGACTTGTCCTGGATCCGCCTGCCGTTGACGAACACGGTCGGCGTACCGAGGACCTTCGCGGCGGCTCCATCGGTCACGTCCTTCTGCACCATCGCCTCGTGCTTCCCCGACTGGATGGCCTTCCGGAACTCGGCCATGTTGAGGCCGACGTCCTTCGCCCACGTGTTGATGTTGTCCTCGTTGATCGCGCTGAAGTTCTGGAAGAGCTTGTCGTGCATCTCCCAGAACTTGCCCTGGGCGTACGCGGCCAGCGAGGCCAGCGCCGCCTGCCGCGCGTACGGGTGGATGTTGAGCGGGTACTGCTTGTAGACGAGGCGCACCTGCTTCGGAAACGCCTTGAGCACCCGGTCCAGGGTCTCCTGGAGGCCGGCGCAGAAGGGGCACTGGAAGTCGGAGAACTCCACGATCGACACCGGCGCGTCCTTCGGGCCGCGCACCGGGCTATGGGAGACGTCGATGGCGTAGACCACGCCGGCGTCGTCCGGCATCTTCGCCTCGACGAAGGTGGCCGCCTTCTGATCGAGGATCTGGGCCACCTCGCTCTCCTTCTTCCCCTCGCGGACCGCGTCGACGACCGTGCGCGCGAAGACCAGGCTCCTGCGGCAGGACTCGTCCCTCTCAGACGACGGGTCGGCATGGGGCGCGCACCTCGTTCCTCGGGATCGCTCATGAATTTTACGCGGGGATCGTCAAAAGTCAAGGAAGGGAAAGGATTTGAGGCCCGCCCGCCTTGCGTCGCGCCGTCCCCCCATTATATTGGGATTGCCGATCGGTGCACGTGGAAGGCTCGGGAGGACCCTTGACCCTGGGGCGATGGCTTCTGGCGAGCGGAGGCGACAGCGCCAGGACGATCCGGCTTGCGCTCCGCTGGATGCTGATCCTGGCGACGGCGCTGCTGCTCGTCCCGCCCGGGTTCGACGGGGGCCCGCGGGGCTTCGAGACGATCCTCCTCCTGGCCTTCGTGATCAGCAACGTCGCTCTCTCGCGGCTGCCCGCGGCCAGGTTCCGTTCGCGCAACGTCGAGTACGTCGTGGTGATCGCCGACACGTTCCTCGTGTCCCTGGCACTCTTCCACGCCGGGGTGGATCAGGCGCACCTGCCGCTGGTCTTCTTCCTGACGCTCCTCCTGGCCGCCCTGGGCCCCGATCTCCCGCGCATGATCGCCGGGACGACCCTGGTCGCGGCGCTCTACCTCTACCTGACCTGGCGCGGCGAGGCCTCCGGGCCGGTCGCCCTGACGGCGTTGCTGATGCGGGTGCCGTTCCTCTACGTGGTCGGCCTCTACTACGGGCACCTGGTGCACCAGGCCCGTCTCGAGCAGGACCGCACGCGTCGGGCGGAGCGCGAGAGGGGTGAGCTCGAGACCTTCCTGGAGGTGACCTCCGCCGCCACCTCGACGCTCGACCTGCACGACGTCTTCTACGTCATCGTGCAGAGGATCGCGTCGCTCGTGCGCGCCATCCGTTGCTCGATCCTCACCGTCGATGACGAAGGAGGCGGCTGCCGCGTCCTGGCCAGCAGCGACAATCCGGCCGTGGCCGGGCTCCCGCTCGACCTCGCGAAGTATCCGGAGGTCCGCAAGGCGATCCAGACGCGCCAGGCCGTGGTGATCGACGACGTGGGACGGGAGCCGCTCCTCGACGGGGTCCGCGAGAAGCTCGACAGCCTCGGCTTCCATTCGATCATGGTCCTCCCCCTGGTCTTCGGGAACAGCCTGCTCGGCATGCTCTTCCTGCGCGCGGCGCGCCAGCAGCGGCGCTTCTCCTCCGAGGAGATCGCCGCCTGCCAGGTCGTCGCCAACGCATCGGCCAACGCCCTGAGGAACGCCATGCTGTTCGAGGGGATGCGGTCGGAGGCGCGCTCGCGCAAGGAGGCCCTCGAGAAGCTGCAGAACATCCTCGACCACTTTCCCGATCTGATCTACACGACCGACCTCGGCGGGCGGCTGACCGAGTTCAGCCGGGGCGGGCAGCGGATGCTCGGCTATGCGCGGCCGGAGGCGCTGGGCCTCAGCCATACCGAGATCTACGCCGAGCCGGCGGCCCGGGAGCAGCTGCAGAAGGTCCTGAGCGGAGGGGGGCCGGTGCAGAATCTCGAGACCACGGTCCGCCACCGCGACGGCGCGATCCAGGACGTCATGGTGGCCGCCGCCACTCTGCGAGACGAGGCGGGCCGGCTCTACGGCACGGTCGGCATCATCAAGGACATCACCGACCTGAAGGCGGCCCAGAGGCATCTCGTTCAGGCCGAGAAGCTGTCGGCGGTCGGCGAGGTGGTCAGCGGCGTCGCCCACGAGCTGAACAACCCCCTGGCCGGCGTCCTCGGCTACGCCCAGCTCCTCATGGCCGGGCGCATCGATCCCCGGCAGCAGCGGTCGGTGGAGCGCATCTTCGAGTCGGCGCTGCGCTGCCAGAAGATCGTGCAGAACCTCCTGGCCTTCGCCCGGCAGCATCCCGCGGAGAAGCGGTACCTCGACCTGAACGGCATCGTCGAGAAGACCATCGACCTCAAGGCGTATCAGCTGCGGGTCAACAATGTGAAGGTGGTGAAGCGGCTCGACCCCGACCTGCCGAAGACCATGCTCGACTTCACCCAGATCCAGCAGGTCCTCCTGAACGTGATCAACAACGCCCAGTATTCGATGTCGACGCACCGGGGCCAGGGCACCCTGACGATCACGACCGCTCTGCGGGACGGCGCCATCCTCCTCGAGATCACGGACGACGGGCCCGGGATCGCGCGGGGGATCCTGGGAAAGATCTTCGACCCCTTCTTCACCACGAAGCCGGTCGGAGAGGGGACCGGGCTCGGCCTCTCGGTCTCGTACGGCATTGTGAAGGCCCACGGCGGCCGGATCTGGGCCGACAGCCGCGAGGGCCGCGGCACGACGATCTTCATCGAGCTCCCGATCCGCGCCGAAGAGGGGCTGGAGGTCATGCCCGGCGGGGCGCCGCCCCCCGGGCCGGAGAGGACGGGGCGCCGGCTGCGGATCCTCGCGGTCGACGACGAGGCCGTGATCCTGGACCTCATTGTCGACGCCCTGGGCCGCGACGGGCACCGGATCGACACCGCCGGGAGCGCCCGGGAGGCGCTGCAGAAGCTGGAGCAGGACACCTACGACATCCTGGTCTGCGACCTCAAGATGCCCGAGATGGACGGGCAGGAGCTGTTCGAGGTGATCAAGACCCGCTGGCCGGCCATCAGCGAGAAGGTCATCTTCGCCTCCGGCGACACGATCCACCCCGACACCCGCAGCTTCATCGATCGATCGGGGCGTCCCTGCGTCGACAAGCCGTTCAAGCTCGAGGTCCTCGCCGAGGCGGTCGCCCGCGTCGCGGGCGGCGTCGAGGGAGGACGGCGGGCCCCGGTCGGGGCGCGCTGAGCCACCCGCTCAGTGCGGCAGGACCGGCCGCCGGCCGGGCCACAACACCTCCACATGCTATACTCTCGACCCGACCCGTAGGGCGGTGCGGAGAACCTGCATGCGGAGGTGCGGAGGACGCTCGATCCCTCGATCGATCCTCCTCTACGGCCTGCTCGCCTCCACGCTCCTCTGGACCGGCCGCGCGTCAGGGCAGAGCGAGCCTCCGACCCGGGACGAACCACCCTCCCGGGGCGAGGGGGCGCAGGAGGGTGGCGCGGGCGAGGCGCCACCGCCTCCGCAGCAGCCGCAGATCCACCCGGACGCCGTCTCCTCGTTCCTGGTCCGGAACTACGCGATCAAGCCGAAGAAGCTCTGGAAGGGGCTCCTCGAGACCCTGCGGACGGCCGGCTACCCGCCTGAAGAGGTCGCCGAGGACAGGATGAGCGTGAAGACCTCCTTCGTGGACTTCGACGCCAAGGATTTTCCGGGGCCGGTGGGCGGCAGGCCGCCGGAGTTCGGGCCCGACTATACGATCCTCCAGCTCGTCGACGCCGGCGTGGGGAAGGTCTCTCTCGAGGGGATCGTGTCGCGCGAAGGGCGCGGCTCGACGCTCAGCGTCCGCGCCCGGATCCTGGTTCACGGACTCGACCGGCGACGGCACCTCAGGGTCCTGACCGATCGCCGCTCCACCGGCGTCATCGAGACGGAGTTCCTCAAGAGGCTGGAGGCGGCGCTTGGACTGCGGCCCCTCCTCGAGACCGGGAAAGGCTCCTAAGGGACCCTCCATGCCGACCGTCGACCCCTTCCGGGCCCTCTGCTACGCGCCACCGCTGCGCGCCGCGCTCGACCGCCTGATCGCCCCTCCCTACGACGTCATCTCCGAGGAGCAGCGCGAGCGGCTCGTGGCGCGCCACCCGTCGAACATCGTGCATCTCGATCTGCCGCGGTCCGCCGCGGGCGAGGACCCGTACGCGGCGTCGGCCGCCCGCCTCGCGAGTCTGGTGCGCGAGGGCACGCTGCAACGGGAGGGCCGTCCGGCGTTCTACGTCCTGGAGCAGTCCTACCGCGCACCGTCGGGGGAGGAGCGGCGCCGTCGGGGCTTCTTCGGCAGGCTGCGCCTCGAGCCGTTCGAGACGGGCATCGTGATCCCGCACGAGAGGACGCTCGATCGTCCCCGGGCCGACCGGCAGCGCCTCCTGGAGGCGACCCGCACGCACCTGAGCGCGGTCTTCCTGCTCCATCCCGACCCGGGGGGAGAGGTGGCGCGGGAGCTCGAGGCGGCGATGGAGGGTGAGGTCTTCGGCGTGGCCCGTGACGACGAAGGGACCGTGAGCCGGGTGGTGCGCCTGGGCGACGAGCGCGCCACGACCCGGCTCGCGGCGCGCCTCTCGGGATCGTGGGCCCTCATCGCCGACGGCCATCACCGCTACGAGTCGGCCCTCGCCTACCGGGACGCGCGCCGCGCGGCCGGTCTGCGGGACGCGGAACACGTGCTCGGCTTCTTCTGCAGCCTGGAGGACAGGGGGCTCAGCATCTTCCCGATTCACCGGATTGTCCATTCGCTGCCGCGATTCGACGTCGCGTCGTTCCGCGCGCGGCTCGAGGCGTTTTTCGTCCTCACGCCGATCCACCGTGAAGAGTCCCTGCGCGCGGCCCTGAAGGCGAGGAGCCCGCGCCCCGGCGTGTTCGGCCTCGTCTTCCCGGGCGACGATCGGTTCCTGGTCATGGAGTGGCGGGAGGGGGCCGGGCTGGATCGGCCCGAGCTCGCGGCGATCCCGGAGCCGCTGCGTCGACTGGATGTCATCCTGCTGCACCGGCTCGTCCTGGAGGGCGCGCTCGGCATCACGCAGGAGGCGCAGGCTAGCCAGACGAACCTCGACTACGTCAAGGACGATCGCGACCTCTTCGCCCGGCTCCGGGGCGCCCGCGCGCAGCTCGGCATCCTCCTCAACCCGACGCGCATCGAGCAGGTGATCGATGTCACCCGCAGAGGGCTTCGCCTGCCGCAGAAGTCGACCTATTTCTATCCCAAGGTGCCGAGCGGGCTGGTCCTCGATCCTCTCGATCCCTAGCGGTCGGAGCGGGCGTCGAAGACGGGCCTCCGGCTCAGGCTCACGGGAGCGGGCTCAGCGCGCGCAACCGGGCGATCTGCTCGGCCAGGATCGTTCCGGCCGCCTCCGGATCATCCTCGCGGTTCGCCTCCCCGAACGAGAGGACGAGTGCCCCGCGCGCGAGGACCGGGTCGACGCCGATCGCCTCGAGAACGTGCGAGGCCTTGCGCGCGCCGGTCGTGCAGGGCGATCCGCTCGCCGCCTCGATCCCGGCGTCGTCGAGAGCCTGCAGCAACGCCTCCGCCTCGAGGCCCCTGACGCAGACGCTGAGATGCCCCGGAAGGCGGCTGCTCGGGTGGCCGGTCGGCACCATCCCCTCGACCCGCTCGAGGAGGATCCGGCGGAGGCGCCCGGCCAGGGACGAGGCGCGCGCGGCGCGCCGTCCCATCTCCGCGGCGGCGCGGCGGGCCGCCACGCCAAACCCGACGATCGAGGCCACGGCCTCGGTGCCCGCGCGCAGGCCCCCCTCCTGGACGCCTCCCTCGATCAGCGGAGCGATCCGGATCCCCTGGCGCACGCGCAGCGCGCCGACCCCCTGCGGTCCGTACATCAGGTGACCGGTCAGCGTGACGAGGTCGGGACGGTCCTCGCCGTCCGCCCACGGGAGGAGCCCGGCCGTCAGCGTCGCGTCGGCGTGGACCGGCAGATCCCGACCATGGGCCACGCGGCAGATCTCCGCGAGTGGCTGCAGCGTTCCGATCTCGCCGCTGGCGTGACCCGCGCTCACCAGCAGCGTGTCCCGGGCGAGGGCGGCCCGGAGGTCATCGGCGTCGATGAGCCCGTCCCGGTCCACCGGCAGGAGGGTGACGCGGAACCCCTGGCGCTCCAGGGTGCGAAGGGGATGCAGGATCGACGAGTGCTCGGTCGCCGGGGCCACGAGGTGGCGCCGCCCCGCGCTCGCCAGCGCCACCCCCTTGAGGGCCAGGTTGTTCGCCTCGGTGGCGCTCCCCGTGAACACGATCTCCCCGGCGGGGTAGCCCAACAGGCCGGCGATCGCCTCCCGGGCCTCGTCGATCGCCCGGCGAGCGGCGGCGCCCCGCCCGTGAGGGCTCGAGGGGTTCGCGAAACGATCCTCCAGGAACGGGCGCATCGCCTCCCGCACCTCCGGATCCGGAGGCGTGGTGGAGGCGTGATCGAGGTAGATGCGATGCATGATGCCGCGGGAGGGATTATACGCCGGGGCGGAGAGGCAGGATGGAGCGCTGAACGTCCCGCAGACGGCCGATCGATCGGCGCAGGAGTGACTGGCTTCGCGCCATCCGACGCGCCAGGGCGCGGAGGCGGCGGGCCGAAGCGGCCAGACGACGGCCCTCCTCGCGAATGCGGCGATGACGGTCGCCGCATTCCGCCAGGCGCGCCTCGACGAGCGCCAAGCGCTCGCCGATCGAGGCGGGGTCCCTCCGCGAAGCGGGGAACCGGAGGAGAACCATGATCTTCCGTTCCTTCCAGGGCCGCCCGAAGTTTACCGCGAACGGCGCCCGAGTCAAGCGCGTAGAGTCTCAAACCTCGATTCTTGTTGACTTTGTGCGTGTCGCGCGGTATCTAGCCAGCCGTCAGGAGTCGTAGCACCCGGTCGACAGCCTCGGTTTCGATCGCCCCGGGAGGGTTGCGCTCGATGCGAAGAGCGCCCGGTCTTACCCTCGTCACGATCACGACTCTCTGCCTTCTCTCGGGCGTCCCGTTCCACCCGGCCCGACCGCACCGTCCGGCACCCCGTCCGACGATCGAGCCGACGCTGCCCCTCGCGATCGACCTGAAGGTGGCGTCGTCCGCCGAGGTCGGAGAGGGCGGCGTGGCGCGCCTGGAGGTCGGTCTCGAGGCGGACCGCGCGCTTCGCGATGTCGCGATCGCGCTGGTCCTTCCGGACGGTATCGGCGGCGACAACGCGGAGACGCTCCCCGAGAGACCCTTCAACCTGGCGGCGGGGGAGAGGCGGGCGTACATCGCCCGGCTGACCGCCGCGCGTCACGGCGCCTTTCCCCTCCGGCTCCGGGTCTCGTTCCGTCTCGAGGACGGGCGAGTGTTCACGACGCAGCAGGGGACGACGCTGAGGATCGGCGCCCGCGCTCCGGAAGGGCGCTCCGTGGCCGGCGCGTACCAGTTCATGGCGGTGCCGCTCGAGGACCTGCGCCGGTGAGACGACTCCTCCCGGCCCTGGTTCTGGCGACCGCCTTCGCCGCCCCGGCGTTCGCCGACTACAACGTCAGCGGACGGTTCCTCTACGTTGACCGCGAGTTCGACGGCAACGGCTTCACCGGGGTCGAGCCGCAGCTCCCGATCCGGTTCGCGGATGTTCAGGTCATCGAAGGCACCAAGATCGTGGGGGCCGGGGTCACGGACGGCCAGGGGAACTTCGTCTTCCGCGTCGCCGACAGCCGCACGCGCGACATCTACGTCCGCTGCCTGGCGCGCCGCCAGACCACCGCCGGCCTGCCGATCGACGTCCGCTCCGGCAACCAGTCCGGGGACCTCTGGGCGATCCGCACGCAGACGTTCCTGGGTCACCTTCCGACCCAGGATCTGTTCATCGGCACGCAGGTGGCCGTCCCGGGGGCCGGCGGCGAGGCGTTCAATCTGCTGGACGCGGCGATCATGGGAGGCGACTACCTCGTGTCGCTGCGCGGTCCGGGCCAGATGCCTCTCCTCATCATCGTCTTCAATGCCGCCAACCCGAACCTCTCGAGCACGACGGGCAGCACGATCACCATGGCCAACAACGGGGGGTACGACGACACGGTCCTGCTGCACGAGATGGGCCATTACGTGATCCACAACTTCTCGGCGGACGACAGCCCGGGCGGCGTCCACCACCTCAGCGACTGCAACCAGAACCTGATGCTGGCCTGGGACGAGGGACACGGCACGGCCTGGGGGCTGTCGGTGCGCCGCTACTTCAACCTGCCGCACAGCAGCATGTACGTGCGCACGACCGGGCAGCCGGGACCCGGCAATCTTCAATTCTCCTTCGACGCCGAGACGCAGCTCCCGTTCGTCTGCTTCGGAGCCACGAGCGAGACGACGGTCTTCGCGGCGCTCTGGGACATCATGGACGGCCCGGCGACGCCGGACGAGACTCCCGGGACGGAGGAGCCGTGGGATCTGCTCGTGGGGCAGGACGCGGCCTACTGGAAGGATTTCACGATCTACATGCCGACCGCCCTGAACATCAGCCTCGAGGACTTCTGGGACGGCTGGTTCCACCCGACGGTCGCCAACGGGCACTATCCTGAGATGGTCTCGATCTTCCGGCAGATCGGGGTGGAGTATTTCCCGGACGGCTTCGAGCCGAATGATCAGATCTCGGAGGCTCGCCCGATCTCCCCGGGCGCCTCCCTGTACCACCAGACCTACTTCGCCGACCGCAACAACGATCTGCTCGGCGAGCCGGACACCGACGTCTTCTCCTTCGACGCCCAGGCCGGCAAGACCTACGTCATCGAGACGCTCAACCTCCTGTCGGACGCCAACACCTCGCTGGAGCTCCGCGCGGCGGACGGGGTCACCGTCCTGGCGAGCAACAACGACAGGAGCGCTTCCGACGCCTCCTCGCTCATCATCTACGCGCCGCCGGCCGCCGGGCGCCTGTACGTGCGATCTTTCCACGCCTCCGACTTCGGCATCTACGGGTCGTACGACCTCAGGGTCAGCATCCAGGGGGGCGTCGACGCCGACGGGGACGGCTACACGAGCGACGTCGACTGCAACGACGCCGACCCCGCCATCCACCCCGGCGCGATCGAGGTCTGCAACGGCGTGGACGACAACTGCAATCTCGCGATCGACGAGGGGTTCGACAAGGACGGCGACGGGTACAAGACCTGCACCGGTGACTGCAACGACGGCGACGCCCTCGTCCACCCGGGAGCGGTCGAGGTGTGCAACAACATCGACGACAACTGCGACGGGAGGATCGACGAGGGGTTCGACCAGGACGGCGACGGGTACTCGACCTGCAACGGCGACTGCAACGACGCCAACCCTCTGGTCCACCCGAACGCCCCCGAGCTCTGCAACGGCATCGACGACAACTGCAACGGGCTCATCGACGAGGAGTTCGACGCCGACAACGACGGGTTCACGGCCTGCGGGGGCGACTGCAACGACGCCAACCCGCTCGTCCACCCCGGCGCGGTCGAGCTCTGCAACGGCATCGACGACGACTGCGACGGACTCGTCGACGAGGGGTTCGTGGATACGGACGGCGACGGGATGGCGGACTGCGTCGACCCGGACGACGACAACGACGGGGTCCCGGACGCCCTCGACTGCATGCCGCTCGTCGCCCTGGTCAGCCATCCTCCTCCCGAGGTGGGCGAGATGGTCCTGGCTCCGATCGGCTCGACGATCCGAATCCAATGGGACATGCTGCCGGAGACGCAGGTCTACAACCTCTACCGCGGCGTCGTGAGGCTCAACGACGGCTGGTCCTTCCAGTCGATCTGCCAGGCGTCCGAGAGCGCCTCGCCCTCCCTCAGCGACCCGAGCGTCCCGCCGATCGGATCGCTCTACTACTACCTGCAGGCGGGCGCCAACCTCTGCGGCGAAGGGACGCTCGGCACCGGCACCGGAGGGTCGACCCGTCCGATCGTGCAGCCGTGCGCCCCGCAGGGGCGCGACACCGACCTCGACTCGATCCCGGACCTGACCGACAACTGCCCCCTGGTGGCGAACCCCGGGCAGGCCGACGCCGATCACGACGAGCGCGGCGATGCGTGCGACAACTGCGTCTCCCTTCCCAACATCGGCCAGCGGGATCTCGATGGCAACGGCATCGGCGATGCCTGCCAGGACCTCGACCAGGACGGCTACACGGCGGATGTCGACTGCCGGGACGACGACCCGGCGATCCACCCGGGCGCCGTCGAGCTGTGCGACGCGCGCGACAACAACTGCGACGGCAGGGTCGACGAAGGGTTCGTGACGGGCGGGACATGCACCGCCGGCATCGGGGGCTGCCAGAGGTCCGGGACGGTGATCTGCAGCGCGAGCGGCACGGGCACCACGTGCAGCGCCGTGCCGGGGCCGCCGCAGCCCGAGGTCTGCAACTTCGTCGACGACGACTGCAACGGCGTGGTCGACAACGGGTTCGATCAGGACGGAGACGGCTACACGACGTGCGGCGGCGACTGCGCCGACAACGCCCCCCTGGTCCATCCCGGGGCGGTGGAGATCTTCAACGGCGTCGACGACGACTGCAACGGTCTGATCGACGACGTGATCGAGAACCTCGTGGTGACGCTCGCCACCTATCAGGCGACCAACAACCGCCTGACGGTCGAGGCGACCACCAACTACCCGCTCGGATCGGTGACGGTGTCGGTGACCGGGTTCGGACCGATGACCTGGGTCCCGTCGGCCTCGGTCTACCGGCTGGTCGTGCAGACGCCGAGCAACCCCGGCACCGTGACCGTCGTCTCCACCGGCGGGGGCTCGGCCAGCCGGTCCGTCACGCCGCTCTGAGGGCAGGGGCGCCGCGGCGGCCTGCCGTCAGGCCCGGTCCATCGCGCGCACCACGTCGTCGTTGACGACCACGTTGCCGCGCTCCCGCAGGCGCCGCACCAGGGATCGGTAGAGGCGGTCCTGGCGCTGCCGGATCAGGCCGTCGCGGATCGACTCCTTCTGCGCGTCGAACTCCTCGTGGTGATCGTGGCGCTCCTTCACGCTCAGGACCACGATCCCCGACGGGGTGACGATCGGAGCGCCGATCGTGCCGGGCGCGAGCGTCGATCGCTGGCGCTCGATCTGCGGGTCGGGCTGGAGGCCGGGGAGCGGCGCACCCCGCGAGAGGTCGGGCTGGGTCTTCATCTCGACCTTCAGCGCCCGGGCCACGGTCTGGAGCCCACCGCGCGCGCGCTGCGCCGCCCGGATCGCCTCTTCGGCCGCGACGCGGCCGCTCTCGTCCCGGAGCTCCTTCTCGACGCGCGCCCGAACTTCCTGAAGCGGGCGGGGCTCGGGTGGGACCGTCCCGGTCACCTGCACCACCACCTGGCCCGAGGGGATCGGGATCGGCTCGCTGACGTCGCCCGAGGCGAGCGCCATCATGCGTGCCACGACGGGCTGGGACGCCGCCAGTCCCGCCACCGCCTCGCCGTCGTGCACCGGCCCGGTCTCGGCCACGGTCAGGCTCTGGGACTTCGCGACCGCCTCCAGCCTCCCGCCCCCGGCGGCCCGCGCCAGATCGGCCGCGCGCTTCGCGATCGCCGTCTTCGCCCGGCCGACCTTCAGCTCGTCGCGGATCGAGTCCCGGGCCTCCTCGAAGGGGATCGTGCGTCCCGGCCGGGAGTCCGTGACCTTGATGATGTGAAAGCCGTAAGGCGAGCGCACGAGGTCGCTGACGCCGCCCACCGGCAGGGAGAAGGCGGCCTCCTCGAACTCCTTCACCATCTGTCCGCGGCCGAAGAAGTTCAGATCGCCGCCGTCCTTGGCCGTGCCGTCCTCGGAGTACGTGCGGGCCAGGGCCGCGAAGTCCTCCCCGGCGCGCGCCCTCTTCAGGACGCCGCGGGCCCGTGCCTCGGCCTGGGCCACCGTGTCCGGCGGAGCGGCGTGGTCCACCTTGAAGAGGATGTGCGAGGCGCGGCGCTGCTCCCTGACGGTGAACCGCGTGGACAGGTCGCGATCATACGCCGCTCGGACCTCGTCGTCCGTGACGGCCTGTGCGCCCGCCGCGTCGGTGGCGCTCAGCACCACGTAGAGACCGGTGCGCCCCTCGCCCTTCGTGTAGCGCTCGCGGTGCCCCTCGTAGTACCGCGCGATCTCGGGCTCGGAAGGCCCGGCCCGCCCCGGGAGGCGCGCCGGGTCCACGATCAGATAGTCCACGCTCTCCCGGACGTTCCGTCGCCCGAACTCCTCGCGCACCTCGGCGTCGCTGACGGTGACCGCGTCCTCGACGAGGCTCCTGAGCTTGGCGATCACGAGCCTGCGGCGCACCTGGTCCTCGTAGTCCTCGACGCTCATGCGACCCGCGCGGAAGAGGTTGCGGTACCGCTGCACGCCGACGAACCGGCCGTTCTCCTGAAGATTCGGATCGCGCGTGATCGCCTCCGCGACCTCCTGGGACGAGGCCGTGATCCCCTGGCGGAGCGCCTCCTGATACGCCAGCTCCTCCTCCACCAGGCCGTTGATCGCCTGCAGCCCGATCCGGATGAACGCCCGTTGCTGAGCGTACTGGTCGCCCAGGAGCGACTGATACGTGCTGTCGAGGCTGCGGGCGTACGACTGGAAGGCGGTGATCGGGATTTCGGTGCCGTTGACCTTGGCCGCCCAGTCGGTGGTCGTGGGACGGTTCGACATTCCACCGACCCCGATGCTGACCCCCCAAAGGATGAACATGAAGACGATGATCATGAGGAGCCACTTCAGGTAATGGAACCATTCGCGCATCTGCCGCAGCATGCCGACCGCCTCGTGGGTGTGACGCCGTCCGCCCCGGGTGAAGCCCACAGAGTGTACCGGCGCCGCGACCTCCCCGCAAGCCGGTTCTGGGGCGTGACGTCTTGCGTCCACCGGCCGCGCTCCTATATTTAGTCAGGACTCCGGGGGAGCGGGGGCGTGTGTCCTCCTGGCGGGGGGCGGTAATTCGAAGATTCACAAGGGCTTCGGGGAGCGGGCGGAGACCCCGTGCCGCCGCGACGCCTTCGACCGGGTAGGAGGAGCGGTATGCCACGAGGACCCCAGAAGCCCCAGATTCTCCTCGACTGGGCCACCATCTCCTACCGGACCATCCTGCGGGGGATCGTCTATGTCGTCCTGATCCTGGGGCTGGGCGGACTGGTCTACTACGTCAAGGCGGCGCGGCGCGCGACGCCCGAGGCGGAGGCGCTTCAGGAGATCGGCCAGGCCGAGCGGATGCACCGCGAAGCGCAGGCCGCGGCCGGCTCGGACGAGAGGCTCCAGCGAGTGGTGGAGAGCGCCGGCAAGCTCCTGGCCTCCGCCCGGCTGTCGTACGACCGGCAGGACTTCGGCGAGGCGGGGGCCGCGGCCCAGCAGTCGCAATCGTTTTCGCAGAAGGTTCTCGAGGGCTCGGCGGGCGAGTCGTTCACCGCCAAGATCTACGCCTACGAGGGCGACGTCAAGATCAAGCGGTCCCGGCAGTTCGTCTGGGACAACGTCGGCGGCAACACGGCGCTCCGGATGGGCGATCAGGTCAAGACGGCGAGCAATGGCTCGGCGCAGATCATCTACTTCGATGGCACGATCACCACCATCAAGCCGGGATCGCTCCTGGAGATCCGCGAGCTCTTCGAGGATCCGTCCACCCGCGTTCGCAAGGTCCGGGAGAAGCTCAACTGGGGCGGCGTCTCCGCGACCACGCCCGGCGCGAATGTCGAGGGATCGTTCCACGAGGTGTCGACCGACTCGGCCACCGCCCGCGCGACGGACAAGGCGCGCTTCGACGTCGCCTTCGACGCGGACAGCCGGAAGACGCGCACCGAGGTCCAGAGCGGGACGGCCGAGGTGCAGACCGCGAACAAGACCGTGACGCTCCAGCCGCTCGAGCGGATGGAGGTGACGCGGGAGCAGGTCGTCAGCCGTCAGCGGATCCTGCCCGCCCCCGCCCTCCTGGAGCCGACCGACCAGCGCGTCTTCCTGACGGGCGACGGGGAGGCCCAGGCCACCTCCCTTCGCTGGGCGAAGGTGGAGTCGGCGGCGCGTTACCGCCTGGAGGTCGCCCGCACGGCTCTGTTCGGCGATCTTCTTCTCGACAAGTCCGACATCCGCTCGACGAGCGTCCGGATCCCCGGGCTGCAGGAGGGGAACTACTACTGGAGGGTCTCCGCGATCGACGGGGACGGTCTCGAAAGCGCGTTCTCGGAGGCCCGCAAGTTCAAGGTGGCCGGCGGACGCGAGCAGCGCACCGAGGACAGCGTCCCGCCGCCGCTCCAGGTGATGGACTTCCTGCCGAGCGGTCATCTCGTCATCATCAACGGGCGCACGGAGCCCGGGGCCGTGCTGTCGGTCGACGGTCAGAAGATCGACGTCTACGACGACGGCGCCTTCACGGCGGTCGTGCGGATGAAGAAGGAGGGGCTGAACGAGGTCGAGATCGTGGCCCAGGACCCCGCGGGCAACGAGACCCGCATGCGTCGCAGTGTCTATGTGGAGTCGTACTAGCGGATCGTGCGATGGCCCCCCGCGAGCTGACCGTCCTGGTCGTCCTGGACGAGGGCACCGCCCCTCGGAGCGTCTTCGTCAGCGGCGCGCTCCTGCCCGCCAGTCTCGCCATCGCGCGCTGGAGCCGGCTGCACGAGGCCGATCTCCGGCGGCGCGCCGTCGGCGCCGTGCTGTACGAGGTCGACGGGCGGCGGGGGGCCGGGGCGCAACGGCTCGCCCGCCTGCGGCGCCTGGCCCCGGGCGTGCCGCTCCTGCCGTTCCGCCTGGGCCGGAAAACGGGCGGGCGGCGCCGCGAAGCGACCGAGGCCTCGTGCGCGCCGTTGCGGGCACCGATCGATCCCGGGCTCCTCGCGGCGCTCCTGGAACGCGACCGGCAGATCGCCGACCTGCGGCTGCGCGCCCGCAGGATCGCCTCGCACTCCCGGGGCCAGGAGTCGAAGCTCAAGGCGCTCGCCGCCATCGTCCGGGCCACCGGCAACGAGCTCGATCCTCACCGGATCATCGACCTGGCCATGGGGCAGGTGAGCCCGTTCCTCAGGATACGGGCCTGGCTCTTCCTGCTCGCCGATCCCGAGCAGGGTTTCCTCACGGTCGAGAAGACGGGGGGGGAGGGGATGGCCCCGATGAAGGGGTCGCGCATCGGCATGGGGGAAGGGATCGCGGGACGGGCCGGCCAGCGCCGGCAGCCGGTCCTGGTCGAGGATGTCGGCCTCGACGGCAGCACCTACGGCGTGCCCGAGCTCCCGCGGCCGATGGGAGCGCGCTCGGTCCTCGCGGTCCCGTTGCTGAGCCGGGGGCGGCTGATCGGCGTGGTGGAGGCGGTCGACACGACGACCGCCGCGCGGTTCCGCAGCGAGGACGGGCGGCTGCTGACGCTCCTTCTCGAGCCGGCCGCGGTGGCGGTCGACAACGCCATGCTCCTCAGGAGGTCGGAGGAGCTGTCGATCACCGACGACCTGACCAAGCTCTACAACTCGCGCTTCCTCAACGCGACGCTGCGCCGCGAGGTCGAGAGGAGCAAACGCTACCGCACGCCCGTGTCGCTCATCTTCCTCGACCTCGACGGCTTCAAGAACGTCAACGATCAGCACGGGCATCTCTTCGGCAGCCGAGCCCTCGTCGAGGTCGGCGCGGTGATCAAGTCGACCGTCCGCGAGATCGACGTCGTGTCACGTTTCGGGGGGGACGAGTTCACCGTCATCCTCCCGCAGACGGGGCCCGAGGGGGCGCAGATCATCGCCGACAGGATCCGCCAGAGGATCGAGGAGACGATCTTCCTGGAGACGTACGGCGTCCAAGTCCGCCTGACCGCGAGCGTCGGCATCGCCTGCTTCCCGGATCACGGGCGCACGAAGGATGACCTGATCGCCCGGGCCGACCGGGCGATGTACGTCGTGAAGGGCCGGGGGAAAAACGGCGTGGCGCTCGCCGATCCGGACGGCCCCCGGCCGGTGCATGTGGAGACCGCGCGCTGATGCTGCAAATGAAAGGAAACAAAGAGGAACCACGCGCAAGCCAATAATTTGACTTTGCCGCGACGGGGCCCTAATATTAGACCCCGCTCGGTGGACCGTAAGCTGTTGTCACGCGGTGTTTTGCGAGGCGGCCGTCAGCGACACTCCTGCCGACGATCGAACCGCCGCTCGAAGAGGAGGCGCACGTGGGGGCGACGATGGCCTGGAGTCCGAGGTCGGTGCTCAGTCTGTTCTCGAACGATCTGGCCATCGATCTGGGCACAGCGACGACATTGGTCTACGCGAAGGGGAAGGGGATCGTCCTGTGCGAGCCCTCCATCATCGCGGTGAACCAGAGGACTGGAAGGGTCGAGGCGGTCGGCAAGGAGGCGAAGGAGATGCTGGGACGCACGCCCGCCAACATCATCGCCATCCGGCCGATGAAAGACGGCGTCATCGCCGACTTCGAGCACACCGAGAAGATGCTCGACTACTTCATCAAGAAGGCGCACAACCGCAGCCTGGGGGTGCGGCCCCGCATCGTCATCTGCGTTCCCTCCGACATCACCCAGGTCGAGAAGCGCGCGGTCAAGGACTCGGCGTACCGGGCCAAGGCCTCGGAGGTGTACCTGGTGGAGGAGGCGATGGCCGCGGCGATCGGCGCCGGCCTCCCCGTCACCGAGCCGACCGGCAACATGATCGTCGACATCGGGGGCGGCACGACCGACGTGGCGGTCATCTCGATGGCGGGGATCGTCTACTCGCGCTCCGTGCGAATCGCGGGGAACCGCATGGACGAGGACATCATCCAGTACATCAAGCGGAAGTACAACCTCCTGGTCGGCGAGCGCACCGCCGAGGAGATCAAGATCAACATCGGATCGGCTTTCCCGCTCGAGGAGGAGCTGACCATGGAGATCAAGGGACGCGACCTCGTGGAGGGGATCCCGAAGACGCTGGTGATCTCCGACGAGGAGATCCGGGAGGCTCTCTCGGAGACGGTCTCCAACATCATCGAGGCGGTGCGCGTCGCCCTTGAGCAGACCCCGCCCGAGCTGTCCGCCGACATCGTGGACAAGGGGATCGTCCTGACCGGCGGGGGTTCGCAGCTGAAGAACCTGGACAAGCGTCTCCGTGAGGAAACCGGCCTCCCCGTCTCGATGGCGGACGACCCGCAGGCCTCCGTCGTGCTGGGCACGGGGAAGATGCTGGATGACTTCAACCTCCTCCGCAAGATCGCGATCGACTGAAGGGGCCCGCCGACGGCCCGCCCTCGGCGACGGCACGGAGAGGAGCTGACGCGATGGCCGGCGTCCTCACCGAGCGCAAGCCGTTCCTTCTCCTCCTGGTCCTGCTCACCTGCAACCTGGCTTTGATGTCCTCGCGCGTGCGGGGGGCCGGTCGCGGATCGGTCCTCGAGGAGGCGATCCTGAGCGTCGCCGCCCCTTTCCTGAAGGCCGCCACCTGGATCGCGCAGGGGACGGCGGGTGTCTGGCGCTCCTACGTCGACCTGCGCGGGGTCGAGGACGAGAACCGCCGGCTGCGGGCGGAGAACGAGGCGCTCGCGCCCCGGGCGGGTGAGGCCGAGGAGATTCGGCTGGAGGTGGACCGTCTGCGGCAGCTCCTGGATCTGCGCGGCCAGGTGGAGTTCCCGTCGGTGGCGGCGCACGTCATCGCGCGCGGCGGCTCGGGCGGGGATTGGATCCTCACGCTGGACCGCGGCACGCGGAGCGGCCTCGGGACCAACCAGCCCGTGGTCACGCCGCGGGGCGTGGTCGGCCGGATCATCGAGGCCGCTCCCGGGGCCAGCAAGGTGCAGACGATCCTCGATCCGAACTCCGGCGTGGCGGCGATCCTCCAGAGAACGCGGACGCAAGGCATGATCGTCGGCGCCGGGCCGCGCGGCTGCAGGATGGAGTACGTCAGCGAGCTCTCGAACGTGGAGGTGGGGGACGTGGTCCTCACCTCAGGTCTCGATCGGATCCACCCCAAGGGGGTTATCATCGGCGTCGTGAGCGCCATCGCGGAGGGCGAGGGCCTCACCAAGGTCGTTGAGGTGCGCCCCGAGGTCGACGTCCAGCGCCTCGAGGAGGTCCTGGTGATCCTCAAGCCCGAGGCCGCTTCCGGCCCGGAGGGACGATGAGGTACACGCGGGCCCTGCTCGCCCTGGGGACGGTCTACCTGGTGCAGGGGCTCCTGTCGCACTACGCGCCCGCGCTCTCGCGGCGCTTCGACCTGTTCACCATCCTGGTGGTGTACTACGGGCTCACGCGGCACCAGGCGGCGGCGATGGTCATGGGGACGACGGCCGGACTCGTGGAGGACTCGCTCTTCGGATCGATCCTGGGCCTGAACGGCTTCAAGAAGACCCTGCTCGGGTACCTGGTCGGATCCGTCGGATCGCTGTTCATGCTGAACCAGGCCATCCCGAGGTTCGGCATCCTGTTCGCGGCGACCTTCCTCGATCCCGTGGCCGAGCTGATGCTCTCGCTCGCACTCGGGCAGAGCTTCGTCTTTCCCGGGCTCGTCGATCTCCTGGAGCAGGGCCTCGGCAACGGCGCGGTCGGGCTCCTCGTCTTCTGGATTGCCGCTCGAGTCCCCTGAGGGCCGGCCATGTATCATCCGACGAAGGACGCGCAGGACTATTACGAGGAGCACCGCCTCAACACGCGGATCACGATCATCCAGGTGCTGTTCGGGGCGATCCTCTTCGTCTACCTGATGGCCTTCTGGTACCTCCAGGTGGTCCGGGTCGAGGACTACCGGAGGCTCTCGGACAACAACCGCCTGAGGCACGTCACGCTGATGCCCCTGCGCGGCGTCATCACCGACGTCGAGCATCGGGTCCTGGCCAACAACCGCGTGGCCTTCAACATCCGTCTCGATCGTGAGAAGGTCCCGGACCTGCGCGCGTTCCTTCCGGAGCTGTCGCGCATCCTGGCGATGAAGGAGACGGTGCTGCGCGAGCGCCTGGCGAGATACAGGACCCGCCCGCGTTTCGAGCCGGTCATCCTGAAGGAGGACGTCGACCTGGCCGAGGCCGCCTACATCGAGTCGCGCCGCCTCGAGCTGCCGATGCTGGCCGTGGAGGTGGAGTCCCGCCGCAACTATCTGTACGGCCCGCTGGCGGCGCACGCCTTGGGATACGTCGGCGAGGTCAGCGAGCGCGAGATCAAGGATCACCCCGAGACGGGATACGACCTCGGGGAAATCGTCGGGACGGCCGGACTCGAGAAGAAGTACGACCCGGATCTGAAGGGGACGAAGGGGTGGAAGCAGGTGGTGGTCAACAGCCTCGGCCGGGAGATCGAGGAGATCGAGGGAGGGCGGCGGCCCACGCCGGGGCGGGCCCTGCGCCTCACGCTCGACCTCCGCCTGCAGCAGGCCCTGGAGCAGGCCTACGGAGAGGAGGCGGGCTCTGCGGTGTTCCTCGATCCGAACTCGGGGGCGGTGCTCGCCATGATCTCACGCCCGGCGTTCGATCCGAACGTCTTCGTGCGCCGCTTCTCCCAGGATACCTGGGACGAACTCGAGAACGATCCCCACCATCCGCTCCAGGACCGAGCCTCCCTCTCCAAGTTCGCGCCCGGCTCCGTGTTCAAGATCGTGATGTCGATCGCCGCGCTCGAGGACGGGGTCGCCTCACCGAGCCGGGGAGATCACTGCACGGGATCGTGGAAGTTCGGCGACAAGATCTACCAGTGCTGGGCGATCCGCAAGGGGGGGCACGGCTACCTGACGATGCGTGAGGCGATCATCCAGTCGTGCAATATCTACTTCTACCATCTCGGGAACGACATGGGGATCGAGAGGATCTCACGCTGGGCGCACGCCCTGGGGTTCGGGCAGCCGACCGGGATCGACCTGCCGCAGGAGAAGGGAGGGACGGTCCCCGACCCGGACTGGAAGAAGGAGACGTTCAAGAAGACCGACCCGATCTGGCACCCGGGCGAGACCATCTCGGTGTCGATCGGTCAGGGCGCGCTCGAGGTGACGCCGATCCAGATGGCGGTCTTCGCGGCGGTGATCGCCAATGGCGGGACGATCTACCGGCCACACCTGACGCGCGCGGTCGAGGTCCGTGAGGGTGTCGAGGAGGAGCGCCGGGAGGACGATGTGGTCCGGAGAGTCCCGCTCCATCCCAGGACCCTGGAGGTCATCAGGGATGCGATGTGGGGGGTGGTGAACGAGGATGGGACCGGCGTGCGGGCCAAGATCGCCGGGCGGGACGTCTGCGCCAAGACCGGGACAGCCCAGGTGTTCAAGGCGTCACGCGACGTCGACGCCGACAAGCTTCCCAAGGAGAAGCGGGATCACGCCTGGTTCGTGGGGTTCGCCCCCAAGGACAACCCGCAGATCGCCTGGGCCGTCTTCGTGCAGAACGGAGGCCACGGTGGCACGGCCGCCGCTCCGATCGCCCGCGCGGTCCTGGAGACGTTCTTCAAGGTGCAGGACCTGAGACAGGAGCTGCCGCAGCTTGCACGCGCGTCGGTACCTCGCTAACTTCGACTGGCTCCTCTTCCTCCCGGTGCTGGTCGTGTCGGTCATCGGGGTCGGGGTGATCTACTCCTCCACGACCGGGACACCGATGGCCGGGGCGTTCCACAGGCAGATCGCCTGGCTCCTCCTCGGCCTGGGCGCCCTGGCGCTGGCGCTCCTGATCGACTACCACACGCTGGCGGCCTTCGCCTCCGTCGTGTACGGTCTGGGGCTCCTCCTGCTGTCTCTGACGCTCCTCTTCGGCCGTGTCGTGAATGCCAGCAAGTCGTGGCTCGGGGTCGGCGGGGTCCAGTTCCAGCCGAGCGAACTGGCGAAGGCGGCGACGCTGCTGATGGTCGCGGCCTACCTCGGGCGCGAGCGGGCCAGACCACCCGGGTCGGGACTGGGGTTCGTCAACCTGGTGGCGCTCTCCGCGATCGTCGGGGTTCCGGTGCTCCTGGTCATGATGCAGCCGGACCTCGGAACCGCCGTCACCTTCGCGCCGATCCTCGTGGGCGCCGCCTTCCTCGGTGGGCTCCGCCTCCGGACCATCGTGGCGCTGGCGCTCATCGCGATCCTGCCGATGCCCTTGGTCTGGGGACATCTGAAGCCCTATCAGAAGGAGCGGGTCAAGACGTTCCTGGAACCGACCCGGGATCCGAAGGGCGCGGGCTACCAGCTCATCCAGTCGAAGATCGCCGTCGGCTCGGGGGGGATCCTCGGGAAGGGGTTTCTGGCCGGAACGCAGGGGCAGCTGCAGTTCCTTCCCGAGCAGCACACCGACTTCATCTTCGCCGTCCTGGCCGAGGAGAGGGGATTCGTCGGCTCCCTCCTCGTCCTGTGCCTCTACTTCATCATCATCGACCGCTGCTGCGCCACCGCCCGCGCCGCCCGGGATCGCCTCGGGAGCTACCTGGCGACGGGCGTGGTCTGCATCTTCGCCTGCCAGTCGCTGCTGAACATCGGGGTCGTGGTCGGCCTGCTGCCCACGACGGGCGTGCCGCTGCCGCTGATGAGCTACGGGGGGTCGTCGCTCGTGAGCACCCTGGCCGGCATCGGTCTGGTCCTGAACGTTTGGATGAGGCGGCTCGTGAACTGACCGGTGTCGGCTCCACCGCGCGGGCCGTCCGCGCGGGGGACGGGAGAGGCGGTGCGCCGGGAGATCTTGATCGACAGCGCGTCGGGTGAGATACGCGCGGCGGTTCTCGAGGACGATCTCCTGGCGGAGGTCTTCATCGAGCGGCACGGCCGTCTCGCGCTGACCGGGAACGTCTACAAGGGACGCGTGAGCAACGTCCTTCCCGGGATGCAATCGGCGTTCGTGGACATCGGCCTGGAGCGCGACGCCTTCCTCTACGTCGAGGACTTCGACCGGTCGGTGTCCGACCCCGACGCCGGGATCGTCCCATCCTGCGGGGAGCCCGGCGACGCGTCCCCGTCCGTCCCCCCGCCCCGCCCCGCCATCGAGGACGTCCTGAAGGAAGGGCAGGACGTCGTGGTCCAGGTCACGAAGGACCCGCTGGCGACGAAGGGCGCCCGGATCACGTCGCACCTCTCGCTCCCGGGGCGCTTCCTCGTCTACCTGCCCGGGGTGGCGCACATCGGTGTCTCGCGCAGGATCACGGACCCCGCAGAGCGCGAGCGTCTCAAGGCGCTGGTCGGCCGGGTGCCCCTCGAGCTGGGGCTCCGGGGCGGGTTCATCGTGCGTACCGCCGCCGAGGACCAGGACGCGGGCGACGTCGTCTCCGACGCGCGGTACCTGGCCGACCTGTGGGAGGAGGTGCGGCGCCGCGCCGAGTCGCTCCCCTCGCCGGCCCTGCTGCACGCGGAGGTCGGGGCCGTGGCGAAGGTGCTCCGGGACGTATTCCACGGGGACGTGCAGCGCGTGCTGATCGACACCGAGGAGGTCTTCCGAGAGGCGGCGGACTTCGTGGCGCGTATGCAGCCCGCCCTGGTCCCGCGCATCCATCTGCACGACGGCGGTGCACCCCTCTTCGAGGAACGCGCGGTCCAGCACCAGCTGGATCGCGCCCTTCGTCCACGCGTGTGGCTCGCGTCGGGCGGCTCGATCGTGATCAACCAGACCGAGGCGCTGGTGGCGATCGACGTCAACACCGGGAAGTACGTCGGCCGCAGGCGCCTGGAGGAGACGATCCTGAAGACCAACCTGGAGGCGGTCTCCGAGATCGTCCGCCAGGTGCGGCTCCGGGATCTGGGAGGGATCATCGTCGTCGACTTCATCGATATGCAGGAAGAGACGAGCCGGGAGCAAGTGATCCGCGCGCTCGAGACGGAGATCCGGAAGGACCGCGCGCGAAGCCGCATGCTGCAGATCAGCGAATTCGGCCTGGTCGAGATCACCCGACAGCGGACACGGCCGAGCCTGGAGCGCCTCCTGTGCCGGCCCTGCCCGGCGTGCGGCGGGTCGGGGCGCGTGAAATCGGCCGAGACACTCTATTTCGAGATCGTGCGGGAGGCGCGCCGTCTCTCGGCCTCGGCGGGCGCGGGGCTCGTCGTGCGCGTGCACCCCGGGATGACGGAGCCTCTGGAGCGGGCGCACGCGACGCTGGCGGGCGCGCCCGGCGCACCCTCCCTGCCGCGGATCGAGTTCCGCGGGGATCCGGACCTGTCGCTCGAGCAGTATCGCGTCGCGGGCGCTTAGGCGGCGGAAGGGAGCGCGAGGAGCACGGTCGTCCCCTTCCCGGGCGCGCTGTCCAGGCGGATGGTGCCGCCGTGCTCCTCGACGATCTTCCGCACGATCGCCATGCCGAGACCGGTCCCGTTCCTCTTGCCGTGCGAGAAGAACGGCTCGAACACGCGCCGCCGCACGTCCTCGGCCATCCCGCATCCGGTGTCGCGCACCTCAAGGAGCGCGCGGTCGGAGCCGCGCACGCAGCGCAGCGTGAGCGTGCCGCCCCGCGGCATCGCCTCCACCGCGTTCGCGATCAGGTTGTGCAGCACGCGGATCATCCGCTGCGCGTCAAGCACGGCGCGCGCCTCCTCGTCCAGGTCCAGGTCGAGGCGCACCTCCGAGCTCTGGAGCCTCGGCGCCAGGGGGGCGAGCGTGCGGCGCGCGAGATCGGCGAGCTTCACGGTACCGCGCTGCAGAGGCGGCGCTTCCCTCGAGAACTGCAGCAGATCCCCGGTCAGCCGCGTGAGGCGATCGACCTCCGCGATGATCGTGGCGAGGTGGGGGCGGGCGGCATCGTGCTCCGGGGCGCGCCCGAGCAGCAGGTCGGCGAGCCCTCGGATCGACGTGAGCGGGCTCCGCAGATCGTGGACGATCGCGCGGGCCATCTGGCCGATCGTCAGGGTGCGCTCGGCACGCACGCGCTCCTCGACCAGACGGCTGTTCTGGATCGCGATGGCCGCTAGATCGGCGAGCGCCTCGAGCCACGGCAGATCGGGCCCGTGCTGCGGGAGGGGTCGCCGGCTGTCCAGGTAGACGACCCCGATCACGTCCTGGCGGACCGCGAGAGGCAGGCAGAGGATCGCCTGCAGCCTGAGGCGCACGATGCTGGCGGTGACCGGGGCACCCTGGTCGTCCCCCAGCCGAGCGCGGTAGACCGGGCGGCCGGTGCGGGCCACCTCCTCGGCCACCGAGAGGCTCACCTCGACGCTCGGAGGCTCGGAGGGCCCGCGTGCCTAGGGGACGAGCCCACCGGAGTCCTTCAGAAAGAGGTAGCCGCGCTCCGCCCCGGAGAAACGTATCGCTCCCTCCAGGACCCTCTCGAGCACGTCGTCGACCGCCAGGGAGGAGGCGAGGCTGTGGGCGATCTCCAGCAGCGTCACGAGCCGATCGCCGCGCTCCGGCGATCCGGAAGCCGCGTCCATCAGGAACCGCAGGCCGAGCCCGCAGGCCGGCCCGAGGCCGATGCGCGCGCCATGCGTGAGCGGCAGCCCGTCCGCGGAGGCCCGGGCGCCGTCGAGGGTCACGCCCGGCCCGGAGGGGTCCGGGAGCAGGTGGTACACGCCTCCCAAGAGGACGATCTGGGCATGCCGGGGCGCGACCCCGGCCTCGGGGATCGACAGGTCGGCGGAGTGATCCGCCCCGATCGAGAACGGAGTCCTGGCGACCGGCACGGAGCGTTCCGTACGATCGGCGCGCAGGACCTCCAGATGGGCGTTCGGGTGGGACATGGCGCCCCCGTCACGACGTGGGAATATGGGGCAGGCGGCGGCAGCGCGCAAACGGCGCGTCGCGCCCCGGCGGGCGCGCCGGGGACTTGACGGACGCCGGAATCCGTCAGGCGGTGCGGGGACCTCGTCCCCGCCGGGCAAGCCGCGTACGTCGGCGCCGTAGCGCGTCACGTTGCCGCCGGCGCCCCTCGCGATCCGCGACCAGCAGGCGCGGCACGGGCGTGGGCCGGCCGAGGGTGTCGAGAGAGACCATCGTGACGTAGGCGCTGCAGCAATGGGACTGCCGCCCGGAGAGCGGATCCTCCGAGACCACTTTGACGCCGACCTCCATCGAGGTATGGAAGCCGGCGTTGACCGCGGCCAGAAGACGGAGGATGTGCCCGAGCCTCACCGGGGCGCGGAAGGTCAGCGAGTCGACCGAGGCGGTCACGACGTTGGTGCGGCAGTGACGCACCGCCGCGATCGCCGCCGCCTTGTCGATCAGGGCCATCACCCGGCCTCCCCAGGCATGGCCGTACTGGTTCGTGTCCTCCGGGAGGACGATCTCGGTCATCTCGACCCGGGAGGCTTCGGCCGGCTTGGTCCCGCGCGATCCCGTCATGGGGTGTCTCCCGCTCTCTGCTAGAATGGCATCGCGACCGACACGGCGCGGCCGGCAAGTATCGCACAGGCGCCCCGGCGGGCCCAGGGGGCGAGCCGGCCGGATGGGTTTCGCGGAGCAGGGGCAGTGACCGCGCGCAGAACCTTAACCCTTGTGTTCCTTGGCCTCTCCCTCACCCTCCTGATCGCGGGGGCGGTGGCGGCTCTGCGCCTTCGGCCCGGGCCGTTCGGGCGCTCCGGCGCGGTCCTCACCGTGACCGTCGGGGACGATCTCCCCGAGGAGGCTCCGGCCTCCTGGATTGGAAGGTTTGTCTCCGGCGACCGCAGGACGTTCGGCGACCTGGTCGGTCTGTTCGAGCGCGCGGCGCGGGACGATCGCGTTCAGGCGATCGTGGCCCGGATCGCCCCGTCCGACCTGGGGTGGGCCCGGCTGCAGGAGCTGCACGACGCGATGCGCGCCTTCGGCGACAGCGGCAAGATCCTCGCCTGCCACGCGGAGGTCCTGGACTCGCCCGCCTACTTCTTGGCCAGCGCCTGCGACACGATCGATCTCCCGCCCACGGGTGTCTTCAGCGTTCCCGGCGTCGCGCTCCAGGTGGAATTCTACAAGGGGGCCCTTGGAAAGCTCGGCATCGAGGCCGAGATGGAGCACGTCGGGGCCTATAAGAGCGCTTCGGAGCCGCTGACGCGCCAGGACCTGTCCGTCCCGGCGCGCGAGCAGCTCGAGGCGATGCTCGACGCGGTCTACGCGTCGCTCGTGGAAGCCGTGGCGGACGCGCGCGACATCGCGCCCGAGACCGTGCGCCGGCTCCTCGACGGCGGGCTGCTCGCGCCGGACCAGGCGCTCGAGGCCGGGCTGGTGGACGATCTTCGTTACTACGACGAGGTGCTGGACGACGTGAAGGATCAGGTCGGCCCGAGGGCGGAGGAGGTCGAGGACACGTCCTACCTGCGGGAGGTGCGGGCGCACCGCCGCGCGGGCCGCGACCGCATCGCCGTCATCTACGCGTCCGGGATGATCGTCAGCGGCGCGAGCGAGGAGAGCGGGCTGCTGGGCCACGTCCTCGGCTCCGAGACGCTCATCGAGTCCCTGCAGCGCGCGCGCGACAACCCGGCCGTCAAGGCGGTCGTGTTGCGCGTCGACAGCCCGGGCGGATCCGGCCCGGCCTCCGACGCCATCTGGCGGGAGACGCAGCGGGTGCGCGAGAAGAAGCCGCTCGTCGTCTCCATGGGCGACGTCGCCGCGTCGGGCGGGTACTGGATCGCCGCCGGCGCCGACGCGATCGTGGCCGAGCCGCTCTCCCTGACGGGCTCGATCGGAGTGGTCGGCGGAAAGTTCTACCTCAAGCCGTTCTACGATTGGATCGGCGTCTCCAAGGAGATCCTGAAGCGGGGGCGGAACGCCGATCTGTACACCGACTACAACCGATTCTCGGACGAGCAGCGCCGCATGGTCCGGGCCAGCATGATCGCCCTCTATCGAGAGTTCCTCGCACGGGCGTCCGAGGGGCGCAGGAAGAGCCAGGAGGAGATCGACCGGGTGGCCCAGGGTCGCGTCTGGACCGGAGGGCAGGCGCTCGAGCGCGGGCTCGTGGACGAGCTCGGCGGCCTGGCGTCCGCCCTCGACCGGGCGCGGGCCCTCGCGAAGATCCCCGCCGGCCGCTCCGTCGGCATCGATCTCTATCCCAGGCCCAAGGGGCTCCTGGAGAGCCTCGCCGGCCTCCAGGGCGCCCTGACCCGCGCGGCGCGCGGGCCCGACCCGGCCTCCGAGGCCCGTCTGGCGCAGCGCCTCCTCGGAGAGAGGGTCCTCGCGCTCATGCCCTTCCGCGTGACTCTTCGCTGAGTCCGCGGGCCTCCTCCGCCCCGCCGCGCTTCCCCCGCCCACCCCCGACGCCCGCCCCCTACGCCCGCTCTTGACAGCCGGTGACGCGCTGCGCTAGAGTCGGCCGCGCAATTGAGACTGAGTCGCAATTGCACCAGAAGCCGGACGACCCCTCGTGCGCGTCGCGCGCCGCCGTGCGGGCGAGGGCCGCGGCCGGAGAGGGAGCGCGCGAGGCGTGAGATGCCGAGAGGGGACATCGGGCGTGCTCGGCCTGGCCCTCGCGGCTCTGGCCTCGGCCGGCGGCACCGCGACGGGGGCCTCCGCTCCCGCGACCGTCGCACGCGCCCGCTACCTCATGGGGACGCGGCTGTCGATCACCCTGCCCGCGCCGGCGCCCGAGTCGGCGTTCGAGGCGGCGTTCGCCGAGGTGGCCCGTCTCGAGGCCGCCCTGAGCAACTGGCGGGAGGCGAGCGAGGTCAGCCGGCTCAACGCGGCGGCCGCGGAGGGCCCGGTGCGATGCTCTCCCGACCTGTTCGGAGCCGTCCGCGCCGCACTGCAC
>WNGG01006583.1_pt1 | contig 34045 bp, 32 predicted proteins | sample 5400661 | NCBI WGS metagenome assembly WNGG01 (sample SAMN13153372, study PRJNA577476) | soil metagenome | isolation source: 100 cm soil or saprolite under Garry oak tree replicate 1 | place: USA:California | collected 2016-06-15
GATCATGGATCAGCGCCGCATCGCCGGGGTGGGCAACATCTACGCCAACGAGGCGCTGTTCGAGGCGGGGATCGACCCGTCCAAGCCCACGAACAAGCTGTCGCTCGAGGAGTTCGCGCGCCTGCACGCGGCGGTCACGGACATCCTGCTCCGGGCCGTGCGATCGTCCGGCACGACGGTGCGCGATTACCGCACCGGCACCGGGGAGGAAGGCCGCTTCCAGTTCGAGTTGAAGGTGTACGGCCGGGGTGGCGAGCCCTGTGTGCGGTGCGGCAAGAAGCTCGTCACCACACACACGATCGACCTGCGGGCGACGACGTTCTGCCCGGGGTGCCAGAGATAGTCCGCCGGGCTCACCGCGGCTGAGCACCATCCATCACGTAGACGTCGCGGCTACCGTCCCGGGTGCTCACGAACGCGATCCGTGACCTGGACGGCTCGACGCCGCCAGCCGATGCCAGCATGCGTGGCGCCGTGACCTCGTCGCGGTGGCAGGCCTGAGGAACGGCGATGGCCAAGACCAGAGACACGGGGAGCAAGCGACGCATGGAGATACGCCTCGCGCTTTAGGATGCCGCGCACCGGTGCAAACCGGGTGCCTTCTGAAGCGGCCGCGCCATGAGGAACCGTTGTGACGTTTGGCGCGCTCTCAGCAGGCGAGGCGTTGCGACCCGGCACGTGGCTATGGTGAGGCTGCCTCACGCCCACCTGGTGGTCGTTTCAGGTCGCTGCGTCGCCCGGTCAAGCACCTGGCCGTGGGGCGTGGGGCGGGTATAGTGAAGCAAAGCGACGGAATGCCCGTACTGTCGGAATCCCGAGGGCATAATCGTCGTAGCAAGAGGCAGCCGGTGCGGCGGTCGAGGTCTACAGTTTCCTGACCCGGGCCCTACTCCCGGGATCACCCTTTTCGGTTAATTTTCGGTCCCATGAAACTCTCCGAAACGTCCATTCGACGCCCCGTGCTGGCCAGCATGATCTCCGCCGCACTCGTGCTGTTCGGCGTCATCGGGTACACCCGGCTGTCGGTGCGCGAGCTCCCCGACATCGACCCGCCGATCATCTCGGTCTCGACCACCCTGCCCGGCGCCAACGCACAGGTGGTGGAAACGGCAGTGACCGACGTGCTCGAAGAGGAGCTCTCCACGATCCAGGGATTGCGCACGCTGTCGAGCTCCTCCTCGGAGGAGAACAGCCAGATCACCCTCGAGTTCAACCTCGACCGGGCCGTCGACGTCGCCGCCCAGGACGTGCGCGACAAGGTATCGCGGGTCCGCGGGAGGCTGCCGGTGGACGTGCTCGAGCCGGTGATCGCGAAGCAGCAGGCCGACGCGCAGCCGTTCTTCTGGCTGGCACTGAGCAGCCCGAACTACGACCTGATGCAGCTCTCCGACGTCGCCGACCGGCTGGTCAAGGCGCGGCTGCAGAGCCTGGCGGGCGTCGGCAGCGCCGGAATCTTCGGCGAGCGGCGCTTCGCGATGCGCGTCTGGGTGCAGCCCGACCAGCTGTCGGCACGCGGCCTCACCGTCCAGGACGTGGAAAACGCGATCACGGCGCGCAACGTCGAGATTCCCGCCGGCCGCATCGAATCGACGCGACGGGAGTTCTCGGTCCGGTCCCTGGGCGAGCTCAAGACGCCGCAGGGATTCGGGGAGCTGGCGGTGGCGAGTCAAGGCGGGCAGGTCGTCAAGCTCAAGGACGTGGCGAACGTCGAGCTCGGGCCCGAGGACAATCGCTCGATCTTCCGCTACAACGGGAATCCCTCGGTCGCGATCGGCGTGGTCCGGCAATCCAAGGCGAACCTGATCGACGTCGCTCGGCGGATCCGCGAGGCTATCCCCGGCATCCAACAGACGCTGCCCCCCGGCGTGAAGCTCGAGATCGCGTGGGACGGGTCGGTGTTCGTCACGCACTCGATCAACGACGCGCGCCTGACGCTCTTGATCGCGGCCATCCTCGTCGTGCTGATCATTTTCGTGTTTCTGCGAAACCTGCGGGCGACGGTGATCCCCGGGCTCGCGATCCCGGCGTCGATTGTCTCGACCTTCGCCATCATGTATTTCCTCGGCTTCTCGATCAACAACTTCACGCTGCTCGCGCTCACGATCGCGATCGGCATCGTGGTGGACGACGCCATCATCGTGCTGGAGAACGCCTACCGGCACCAGGAGGAGCTGCACGAAGCGCCGGAGCAGGCCGCCGTCAACGGCACCAACGAGATCGGCTTCGCCGTGATCGCGACGACCATCGCGCTGGTGGCGGTGTTCACTCCGCTCGGGTTCCTGCGCGGCTCCACGGGACGGCTGTTGAGCGAGTTCGGCATCGCGGTCGCCGGCGCCGTGGTGATTTCGGGATTCGTGGCCCTGACGCTGACGCCGATGCTGTGCGCCAAGGTGCTGCGCGTCCCGCACGAGCACGGAGCGATCTTCAAGGTGTTGGAGCAAGGGTTCAATGCCATCGCCGAGCGCTACGCGACGCTGCTCCGGGCGGCGCTGCGGCATCGGGGCATCGTGGTGGCCGGGACGGTCGTGACGGTGGCCCTGGCGGGGTGGTTGTACAGTCACCTCCAACAGGAGCTCATCCCGGACGACGACCGCGGATTCTTCCTCGTGGTGGCGTTCGCGCCCGAAGGCTCGTCGCTCGAATACACCGACGGCTACGTGCGCCAGGTCGAGCAGATCATCGGCAAGACCCCGGAGGTCCAGGGGTACTTCACGATCATCGGCGGCTTCGCCGGGGGCGTCAACCGGGCGTTTGTCGGCGTCATCCTGAAAGATTGGAGCGAGCGGAAGCGTAGCGTCCAGCAGCTCGTGGGTGCGCTGTTCCCCCAGCTCTTCGGAATCGCCGGTATTCAGGCGTTCCCGTATAGCCCGGGCGCGCTGGGATTCAGCCAGCCGGTGCAATTCGTGGTGCAGAATCCCGACATCGCGCGGCTCGCCCAGGCGATGGACACGCTGGTGCCGCGGGCTCGCGCGATCAAGGGTCTCACGAACGTGGACACCGACTTGCGTTTCAACAAGCCGGAGCTGCGCGTGACGTTCGATCGCGACCGGGCGGAGGACCTCGGCGTTCCGGTGCGCGACGTCGCGGCCGCCCTGCAGACGTTCCTGGGCGGTCGCCGAGTGAGCACGTTCACCCGCAACGACAAGCTGTACTACGTCATGGTGCAGCTCGACTCCACTCACCGCAACACGCCGAGCGACATGTCGGGGATCTACCTGCGGGGACGCGGCGGACAGCTGGTGCAGCTCGGCGCCCTGGCGAAGGTCGATGAGGGCGTGGGCCCCAGGCAGATCAACCACTTCAACCGCGTGCCGTCGTTCACGCTGTCGGCGTCTCTGATCCCCCCGTTCGCTCAGGGTGAAGCGCTCGATTCGCTCGATCGGTTGGCCCGGCGGGTGCTGCCCCCGGGAAGCACGACGGCGCTGGCGGGTGACTCACGCGAGTTCAGAGAGAGCGGTGGCGCGCTCTACTTCGCGTTCGGCGTCGCCTTGCTGGTGGTGTTCATGGTACTCGCCGCGCAGTTTGAGTCCATGCTCCACCCGTTCACCGTGCTGCTCGCGGTGCCGCTCGCCGTGACCGGCGCGCTGGCGACGTTGACGCTGGCCGCGGTGCTCCACCGATCGGGCGCTACGATCAACCTGTACAGCGAGATCGGCATGATCCTGCTGATCGGGCTCGTGAGCAAGAACTCGATCCTCCTTGTGGAGTACACCAACCAGCTGAAGGCCAAGGGCCTCGATACCATCGCGGCGGTGATCGAGGCGGGCCGGATCCGGCTGCGGCCGATTCTCATGACGTCGGTCGCGACCATCATGGGCGCGGTACCCGTCGCCTGGGGAGTGGGTGCCGGCTCCGCGGCGCGTAAGCCACTCGGTTACGCGATCGTGGGAGGCATCTTCTTCTCCACGGTCCTCACGCTCTTCGTTGTGCCCGTGGCCTACACGCTGCTCGACCGGCTCACGGCCCGCGAGCCGAGTGGCGTGCCTTTGGGCAAGCCCGTGGAGGCAGACTGATGCTCGCGCTCGTGACAGCGTTTCAGCTGCAAGCGGCGGCCGTCGCGCCCATGCCCGACGACTCGCTCCCGACGGTGACCCTGGCGGAGGCGTTGCGGCGCGCCACGGGGCTCGACCCGAATTACGTCGCGGCGGTGGGCCAGGTGGACAACGCAAGGTGGGCACGGCGCAGCGCGTTCTCGGTGTTCTTGCTCCCGGCAGTAGGGGTCGAGACGGACGCCACCAAGAACATCCCAAAGTTCTTCAACTTCGGCACGCTCAAGCCCGAGTCGTACGCCGTCTCCGCTCAGGTGGCGTTGCGCTACGACCTCTTCACGGGAGGACAGAAGGTTGCCGAACTGACGCGCTCGGCCGCGGCGCTGGACGGCGCGCACGCGGGGGAGCTTCTAGTGCGGTTCGGCTCCGCTCTCCTCACCGAGGCGACCTACTACTCCGTGCTCGCGGGCAGCGAGCTCCTGCGGGTCGCGCGGGAGCGGGTCCAGCGTGCCCAGCAGCAGCTCGGCGTCGCGCGGGCGCGGGTGACCACCGGTGCCGCCGTGCAGACCGATTCGCTGCAGCTACGGCTAGAGTTCAGCCGGGCGCGAGTCGGTCTGGTGCAGCAGGAAGCCGCCGTCAGGGTCGCACGACTTACGCTCGGGAGCCGGGTGGGCGCCGCGGGCCCGGTGGATGCCGCTCCGCTCGACAGCGTCCTGCCCAGCGCTCTGCCCATGACGCTCGACGCCGCTGTGGACGAGGCGGCGAGCCAAGGGCCGGCGTATCGGCTGGCTCGGGCCAACGAACGGCAGGCGGCGGCGATCTTCCGAAGCCGGCTGGGCACACTCCTGCCACGCCTCAGTCTGAGCGGCGTCGGGATCGCGTACGACAACCGCTTCTACCCGACGAGCGCAAAGTTCACGCAGCTCACGTTGACGGCGACGCTCCCGATATGGGACAACTTTCAGCGGCAGACCCTGATCAGTCAGGCGCGCGTAAGCCGCGACGTCTTCCGGGCAGCGCGCGATTCCGCGGAGCGCTCGGTTCGGCGCGACGTCGTCGCTGCCTATGAGGGCTTCACGACGGCCCGGGCCACGGTGGACCTCGCGGCCGAGCAGGCGCAGGTGGCGCGCGAGAACTATCGGGTGCAGCAAGCCCGATACCGGACGGGCGCGACCACCATCCTCGACCTCTTGAAGGCGCAGTCCGACCTGGACGATGCCGACGCGACCCTCGTGCAGGCGCGCTACGCCGCGCGACTGGCCCTCGCGGGGCTCGAGAACATCCTCGGCCGGCGCCTGTTTCCCGAACCGCAACAGAAATGAGTGTGATCAACATGACGCGTAGTGCGTGGTGCGTGGTTGTCGCCGGAGCGGTTGTCGCTCTCGGCGGTTGCAAGAAGGGTAAGGCCGGCGGAGCGGCCGGCTTCGGCGGCGGCGCTCCGATGGGCATGCCCGTCGAGGTCGCGGTTGCGCGCGTCGACACCGTGCGCGACGAGATCGCCGCGACGGGCCAGATCGAAGCCGTGCAGTCGATCGACCTCCGCCCCGAGGTGGACGGCCGCATCGTCGACATCCAGGTGCGCGAGGGACAGGAGGTCGACCAGGGGACGCCGCTCTTCAAGGTGGACGACGCCCAGCTCAAGGCCCAGGTCGCCCAGCTCGAGGCCCAGCGGGATCTCGCCCAGCAGGCCCTGGCGCGCGCCAAAGAGCTGGCGCAGCAGAACGCCTCCTCGGCGGCGGACCTGGAAAAGGCCGAGGCGGAAGCCCGCAGCGCCCAGGCGCAGTACGACCTGCAGCGCATCCGGCTCGACCGCACGACCGTGCGGGCGCCCTTCGCCGGCGCCGTGGGGCAGCGCTACGTCAGCCTCGGCGACTATGTCACCAACACCACCAAGCTGCTGTCGCTCCATACCGTCAACCCGCAGCGCGCGTCCTTCGAGGTACCGGAGCGGTTCGCGCGCCAGCTGCGACTCGGACAGGACGTGTCGTTCCGCGTCGCCGCCATCGCCGGTCGCGACTTCACCGGACAGGTGGACTTTGTGGACCCGGTGGTGCAGCTCCCCGGCCGGACCATCCTCGTCAAGGCGCGGGTGCCCAATCCCGCCCGGTTGCTGCAGCCCGGGATGTTCATCGAGGCGCACCTGGTGACCGCCGTGCGTCCCAAGGCCATCGTCGTGCCCGAGGAAGCAGTGGTGCCGGCCGAAGGAGCCAACGCGGTGTGGGTCGTAGTGGACGCGAAGGCAACCCGGCGACCGGTGGACCTGGGCGTCCGCACGCCTGGGTTCGTCGAGGTGACGAAAGGCGTGAATGCGGGGGAGCAGGTCGTGGTGGGCGGCCTGGAGCTGCTCGCGCCCGGCGCGCCGGTCATGCCACGAGTGGTGGAGCGGGGGGCGAAGGCGGCGCCGGCGCAGGCCGCTGCCGGCTCGAGCCCACGCTAGGCGGCCGCCCCGCTACCGCGCGATGAGCCCGAGCGCCTGGTCGCGAATCGCGCGGAACCCCGTCTCCGACCGCCCGGCGTCCGCGTCGTTGGTCGTATTGAAGGCCGCGATCACGGCGGCGCGCGTGGGCGGATTCAGGTAGAAAAACGACCGGAACCCGGCCTGATGACCCGTGTGGCCGATGAAGCGGACGCCGTCGCGCCAGAGCACGAAGAACGACAGGCCCATCGAGTCTCCCGGCGCCGTCGAGTCCTCGGTCGCAACCACGGGCCGCCACATCTCCTCGAGCGAAGAGCGCGCGAGCAGCGTGTCGCCTCCCGGCCCGTCCCCCGCCCCGGCCAGGAACGCCACCCAGCGGCCCACGTCATCGAGCGGCGCGTTCCAGCCGCCGTTCGGGATCGTGATCCCGGGATCGAAGTCGCGTCCGTTCGCCACCACCGCGACGCGCCCCGCGCTGTCCTTTACGACGTCGTAGTTGTTGGACCGCTGCGGTGCTAGGGCGTACGGCGTCGCGCCGAAGTAGCTGTGCGTGATGCCGAGCGGCAACCAGAGGTTCTTGTAGACGTACGCCTCGTAGGGATCGCCCGTCAGCTGCTCGAGGATGCGCGCCAGATAGATGAACGCGGGGTTCGAGTAGCCGTAGCGCGTGCCCGGTCGGAACAGCATCTCCTGATACGGCATCATCGCCACGAGCTGCTCCCATCGCGTGGGCTCGAACGGCTCCCACGGCTTGCCGGCCTTGTACGGCCACGTAGGGTCCTGAAAGCCGGCGGAATGCGACAGCAGCATGCGAAGCGTGATGTCGTCGAGCGAGCCGAAGGTGTCGTGCACCTGGCGGAGCTCGGGGATCCAGCGCGTCACGCGGTCGTCAAAGGAGAGCCGCCGGCGGTCGCGGAGCTGCATGATCGCGATCGCCGTGAGCGTCTTGGTGATCGACCCCCAGTGGAAGATCGTGTGCTCGTCCACCCGCTGCCCGAGCGCGCGATCGGCGAACCCGTAGTCGTGACGCGCGATCACACGCCCGTCGCGCATCACGAGGGCGCTCCCGCCCACGACGCTGTCGCCAGCGGCGTACGCGTCGAAGGCGCGCACGAACGACGCCCAGCCGGCGGGCGAACGCTGGGCGCGTACGTCGTCGGGCGCGGCGGCAAGCAGCGCCCCTCCACACAGGATAACGAGCGGTCGCACGATCGGGAGAAAATACCCGCCGCCTCGCCGGCGTCGAGCCTACTTCACGGGACTACCCGAGTGGGGGTGAGCCGGTCGGTGGTGGTGCCGTCGCCCACTTGCCCGAAGATGTTGCCGCCCCAGCAGTAGACGGCGTGGTCGGTAGTGACGCCGCAGGTATGCTGATCTCCCGCGCTCACGTGCAGGAAGTGCACCTCTCCGACCACGAGCGTCGGGGCGTTCCGCTGGGCCGTGGTGCCGTCGCCGAGCCCTCCATCGGCGTTCGAGCCCCAGCAGTATGCTGCGTCTTCGGGGGTCACCGCGCAGGCGTGGGAAGACCCAGCGCTCACCTCGACGAAATGCAACCCTCCCGCCGCTTCCGTGGGGCTGAGGCGCCCGACGTTGGTTCCGTCGCCGAGCCAGCCACCACCGCCCGAGCCCCAGCAATAGGCCCTCTCGTCCGCGGTGACCCCGCAGGTGTAGGTCCACGAGGCGCTCACCTGAACGAAGCTCAAATCTCCGGCTACGAGGGTGGGTAGGGACCGTGCAGTATTGGTGCCGTCGCCGAGCTGGCCATAGAAGTTGTCGCCCCAACAATAGGCTCGGTGGTCCGCCGTGACGCCGCAGCTATGGTCGTCGCCGGCGCTCACCTGAACGAAGGGCAGTCCGCCGGCCACGAGCGCCGGCTGCATCCAGCCGGTCCCGGTCCCGTCACCGAGCTCGCCGAAGCTGTTCTTGCCCCAGCAATAGGCGGCGCGGACCGCACTGACGCCGCAGGTGTGCCGAGTGCCGGCACCGATCTGGGTGAAGCTCACACTCCCTCCCACCCGCGTGGGGATGACCCGGACATCGGTCGTGCCGTCGCCGAGCTGGCCTTGGCCGTTCGCGCCCCAGCAGTACGCGGCCTGAGTCGTCGTGACTCCGCACGTGTGGCTCGTCCCCGCGCTCAACTGCGCGAAGGCCAAGCGCCCTGGTACAGGAGTGGATGTGTGCCGGTTCGTAAACGTGCCGTCGCCGACCTGCCCTTCGCTGACGGTGGTGCTACCGGAGAGGGTCGCCCCCGTGGGATTCGCTGCGAGCGCCATCGTGACCGCCGGAGCGGCGCTCGTCACCGTATTCCCGAACGCGTCCTGGAGCGCCACACGGATGGCGGGCTCAATAGGCGCCTGGCTTTCCGCGGTCCCGGGCTGGGCCAGGAACGCCAACTGGGTCACCCGAGGCGTGAGAAGAGGGGGAGGAAGCGGCGGCCCAACGCCGGAGTCGCCGCCGCAGGCCTGGAGCAGCAGCGTTGCGACGGCCGCTACCGGAATGGTCGTCCAGATCGTTTGTCAGCGCCGTTCCGTCCGAGCTCACTGCACCACTCGCACCGGAGCGAACCTGTGCTGGGTGGTTCCGTCGCCTAGCCCACCGTAACTGTTGTAGCCCCAGCAATACGCGACCTTGCCGGTGGTGATCCCGCAGGTGTGCACATTGCCGGCCGTCACCACCGCAAAGGTGAGTCCGCCGCTCACCGACGTCGGCGTCGCCCGAGCGTCGGTTGTGCCGTCGCCGAGTTGGCCGTAGATGTTGTCGCCCCAGCAGTAGGCCAGGTTCCCGGTGGTGACCCCGCAGCTATGTCGGCTTCCGGCGTCAAGCTGCGCGAAGCTCAGCGCGCCCGAGATCGGCGCGGGAGTCGCGGTCCAGCCCTCGCCCCAGCAGTATGCTTCCCTCCCGGCGGTGAGCCCGCAGGTGTGGAAGTCGCCCGTACTGATCAGCGCGAAGGTCAGGTTGCCGGCGACCGGCGTCGGCGAGTCCCGGTGGTAGGTCGGCGTGCCATCGCCCAGCTGACCCTCGACATCTCGTCCCCAGCAGTAGACGAGATTGCCGGTCGTGACACCGCACGTGTGGATCGTCGCGCTTAGCTGCCGGAAGGTCAAACCTCCGGCCACAGCAGTGGGCGTCGTGCGTTGACTGGTCGTGCTGTCGCCCAGCTGTCCCAGGTCGTTGCGGCCCCAGCAATAGGCCGTGTTGCCCGTGGTGACCCCACAGCTGTGGTCGTGGCCAGCGCTCACCTGCGCAAAGCTCAGACCCCCCGCCACCGGCGTAGGCTCCTGTCGCTGGGCGACCGAGCCGTCGCCCAGTTGACCGAATTCGTCGAGGCCCCAGCAATAGGCGACGCCCTCGATCGTGACCCCACAGGTGTGCTCCCACCCGGCGCTCACCTGCGTGAACCTCAGCGCGCCGGTGACAGGCCCGGGCGTCTCGCGCTGGGTGGTCGTGCCATCGCCCAGCTGGCCGAGCACATTGTTTCCCCAGCAGTAGGCAAACCCGGCGATCGTGACGGCGCACGTGTGGAGGCCACCCGCGCTCTCCAGCACGAACGTCAGGCGTACCCTGAACGGGGCGCTCGGCGCGGGAGTCAGCCCGGCGCTCGAGGCTCGCAGCACGAACCCGTCCCCCGGTAGGGCCACGCTCAAGGCGTCGAACTTGGCGACGCCGTTCGCGGCCGCGACCGTGCTGATCCCGCTGAGCGCCGCGCCGACGGGATTCGCGAATAACGCAACCGTCACTTGGGCGGCGGCGTCGGTGACGACGTTGCCGAACGCGTCCTCGATCGCCACTTGCACCGCCGGCCGGAACGCCACCTGACCCTCGGCCGTCTCGGGCTGCGAGAGAAACCCGAGTCGTGCGGCTGCACCCGGGGAGACGGCGAACGGAACGCTCGTCGCGGGGGCCAGGGACGTCGCCGTGGCTGAGAGGGTGTAGCCCGCGCCCGACTTGTCGAGCCGCAGGTCGCTGAAGGTGGCGACGCCGCTCACCGCAGTGCGCGTCGTCGTGCCCGCCAGCACCGCGCCGTCGGGATTCGCGCTCAGGCTCAGGGTCACAGCCGGCTCAGCACCGGGCACGCGGTACCCGATGGGGTCCCGGATCTCGACTCGGATCGCCGGCGCGATGGCAGCGCCCGCCACGGCGTCGGTCGGCTCGCTGATAAACGCGAGCTGGTTGCCGGCCGGCGCCGTCGACTCGCGGCAGGCGGCCCAGACCAGCATGAGGAGGGAGAGGCCGGCTCTCGCTCTCACTGCACGACTCGAGTGGGGAGCAGGCGCTGCCCCGTCGTTCCGTCGCCGAGCTGCCCGCGGTCGTTCCAACCCCAGCAATAGAGCGATCGGGCGGTCGTGACGCCGCACGTGTGCGCGAACCCGCTACTCACCGCAACGAACGTGAGGTTCCCGCTCACCGCCGCCGGTTGCAGGTGCGCGTCCGTGGTGCCGTCGCCGAGCCGACCGTAGCCGTTGTAGCCCCAACAGTACGCGGCTCCGCCCGTGGTGACGCCGCACGCGTGCGCATACCAAGCGCTGACTTGAGCGAATCTCAAGCCTCCCGCCACGGGAGTGGGCTCGAGCCGCTGTTGCGTGGTGCCGTCGCCCAGCTGGCCGGCGCCATTGAAGCCCCAACAATACGCCTCGTTGCCCGCCGTGAGGCCGCAACTGTAGCCGTCTCCTGCGTTCACTTGGACGAGCGTCAGGGTGCCTTGGACGCGCGTGGGCGTGAGCCGATCAGCGAGGGTGCCATCCCCGAGCTCGCCGTTGGCGTTCGACCCCCAGCAGTACGTCGCGCCGTCCGTCGTAACGCCGCACGTGTGGTACGTGCCCGCACTCACTTGCGCGAAGCCTAAGGCGCCCGCAACGCGGGTCGGCGTGAATCGCGCGGTGGTCGTGCCGTCGCCGAGCTGCCCCTGCGGATTGGTGCCCCAGCAGTACGCGACATGGTCCGCGGTGACACCGCAGCTGTGCAAACCGCCTACGCTCACGTGGACGAACTTGTATCCGCCCACCACGGCGGTTGGGGCGAATCGCTGCTCGAGCGTCCCCAGACCAAGCTCGCCCTCGACGTTCGCGCCCCAACAATAGGCGGTGCTGTCCGTGGTCACACCGCAGGTGTCCTGAGAAGCGGGGCTCACGCCCACGAAAAGCAGGCCCCCCCAAACCGGCGCAGGCGTGACGCGCTGAGCGGTCGTGCCGTCACCCAGGTTGCCGGCCACGTTGCCACCCCAGCAGTAGGCGAATGCCACGACGGTCACACCGCAGGTGTATTCGGCTCCCGCGCTCACCTGCACGAAGGTGAGTCGCACGCTGAACTCAGCGCTCCGCGCGGGCGTCGCCGCACCGCTCGATGCCTCCAGCACGAACCCATCACCGGGTTGCGCCAGGCTCAGGCCGCCGAACGTGGCCACTCCGTTTACAGCCGTCACCCTCGTCGTCCCGCCCAGGGTTTCTCCGGAGGGACTCACGGCCAGTGCGAGCGTCACTGGGGCATCAGTCACCGCGTTTCCGAACCGGTCTTCCCGCGCCCTGACTTGGATCACCGGATCGAACGCCACCTGCCCCTCGACCGTGCCGGGCTGCGTGAGAAACGCGAGCTGTACGGGCCCGGGGGCCACGGCGAACGCGGCGCTGTTGGCCGCCGTGAGCGGCGCCGCGGCAGCGCTGAGGGTGTAACCACTGGCCACCTTGTCGAGCCACACGTCGCTGAAGGTGGCGACACCATGGACACTCGTCACGGCAACGCTACCCCTCAGTGTGGCACCTCCCGGGTTGGCCCCGAGCGTCAGCGTCACCGGCACCGCCGCGTCAGTAACCCGGTGGCCACCGGGGTCCTGCAGCTCAACGGCGACCGCCGGGGTGATGGCCTCGCCCGCGAGGGCGTCGCTGGGCTGGCCCACGAACAGGAGTCGGGCGAGCTCCTGCCGCACGACGACCTGCGCCTTGCCTCGCACGCTCGCGGCAGCGGCGGTGATCTCGACGTCGCCGTTGCCTACCGCGGTGACCAGTCCCGTCTCGTCGACCCTCGCGACCGATTGCTTGGAGGAGGTCCAAGTGATGGTGAATCCGCTCAGCGGGTTGCCCGCAGCGTCCTTCGGCACGGCCGAGAGCTGGCGGGTCTGACCCAGGGCGATGAGCGTGGTGGTGGCGGGACTGACCTCGACCACGGCCACCCGAGGCGGTCCAACGCCGGTTTCTCCCCGACAGGCTTGGAGGAGGAGCGTGCCGATAGCCAAGGGGGTGACGCTCTTCACCGTGGCCGCGCTTGGGAGGTCGTTGGGGGAGCCGCAACAAACGAGCCGAACCAAAGCGTACTCAGCCCGGCCGTTTGACTGTTGCGCGAACGCAACAACATGTCACAGCTGTAGGCCAACGATCCGCCCCCGCGGCGGGATCCCCGCCTCGAGCTCCATAACGCCCACGCTGGGCGGGATGCCGAACCGCGGCCGTCCCGCCCCGCCGGGGTTCATCACCGTGACCGTCCGATCCACCAGCTCGAGCAGCGGCTTGTGCGTGTGACCAAACGCCGCGTGCAGCGCGTCCGGCGTGGGATGCCCCAGCTGGTCACCGTGCGTCACTACGATCGCGAACCCGTCGAGCTCGACCTCGGCCACCCGGGGCAGCCGCGCCCGCAGCTCGGGACCGTCCGTGTTCCCGTACACCGCGGTCAGCGGCGCCAGCGCCTCGAGCTCGATCAGGATCTGGGGACTCCCAACGTCACCGGCGTGCAAGATGTGATCGACGTGCTCGAACAGGTCGAACACCTCGGGCCGCAGCATCCCGTGTGTGTCCGAGATGACCCCGACTCTCACTGCACCCTGTTACGATGTGGCGTCGTAGCGTCGTGCAACTATGTGTTGCCTTCCCAGCGCTTGACGAGCGCGATGTCGAGACCCAGGTGGTCGACCACCCGTTGCACCACGAAGTCCACCAGATCACGCACCTGCTGCGGCTTGTGGTAGAACCCTGGCGCGGCGGGCATCACGACCGCCCCAGCCTCGGTCGCGAGCGTCAAGTTGCGGAGGTGCACCAATGAGAGCGGCGTCTCGCGCGGCACGAGCACGAGCGTCCGCCGCTCCTTGAGTGACACGTCGGCCGCGCGCTCGATGAGCGAGCGACTAGTGCCATGAGCAATCGCCGCGACGGTCCCCATGGAGCAGGGACAGATCACCATCCCGGCGGTCTTGGCCGAGCCCGACGCGGGCTCCGCACCCCGGTCCTTGTCGTCGAACACCCGTATGCTGGTCCAATCGCCGCCCGTCGCTTTCTTCAAGCCGCGGTCATCCGTGATGCCGCACTCCTCGGCGAGCAGCCGCCAGCCATGGGCGGACACGAGGAGCCACGTGGGAACTTGGTGTACCGCCAGCAGCTCGAGCAGCCGCACGCCGTAGGGCGCGCCGGAGGCGCCGGTGATGGCGAGGATCACCGGCAGCTTGGTCGTCACCGCCCGCGACGGTTCGGGGTGGGGGAGCGCTTGGGGTGCGCCGGCGGCCGGGGGGGCGGCGGAGAACGCGGAACGCGAAACGCGGAAGGCGGAACAGGCGCGACCGGCGCTGGCCCGCCTGTTCCGCGTTCCGACTTCCGCGTTCCGCGTTTCACAACACCCGATCCACGAGGGCCCCCAGAAACACGACAATGCTGACCAGCCCGTTGGCGCTGAAAAACGCCGCATTGAGCCGCGACAGGTCACCCGGCTTGACGAGCTGGTGCTCCCAGGCGATCAGGGCGGCGCCGAGCGCGACGCCGCCGAAGTAGGCGACGCCGAGGTGGGCGCCGAGCCCGAACAGGACCAGCGCCGCGAGCGCGAGGCCGTGCAGCAGCTTGGCGAGCAGGATGGCGCGCGCCTGGCCGAACCGCACCACCAGCGAGGCGAGCCGCTCGGCGCGGTCGAACGTCTCGTCCTGGAGCGCGTAGAACACGTCGAACCCGCCCACCCAGAACGTCACCGCCAGCGCGCCCGCGGGCAGCAGCCACCACGGCTCGCTCCACCGCCCCGTGACCGCGAGATACCCCGCGGGCGTGGCGATCCCGTCCGCCAGGCCGAGCCAGAGGTGGGACCAGTGGGTGAACCGCTTGGCGTAGCTGTAGGCCGCGATGAACACGAGCGCGGGGGACGCGAGCGCGAAGCACAGCGGGTTCAGCGCCCACGCGGTCCAGAGAAACAGCGCCGCCGCGAGGGCGACCGCGCTCCAGGCCTGCCGCAGCGTGAGACGGCCCGAGGGCAGCTCGCGCCCACGGGTGCGCGGGTTCTTCGCATCGAGCTCCCGGTCCGCGATGCGGTTGAACCCGAGCGCCACGAACCGCGCGGACGTGAACGCCAGGACGACCAGCCCGAGGATGCGCCATGTCACCTGAGATGCATACGACGCGGCCACCACTCCCAGGAGAGCGAACGGCAGGGCAAACACCGTGTGCGGCAGCTTGACGAAGTTGACGTAGCGTACGAGCAAACTCTCGCCGGCAAACGTCTGCCCCTCGCGCGCCGTCATGCCGTCCTTTGCCGCCTTCTACCGCCCGTTGCCGCCCAGGTCAATTCCCAGCTCCTTCCACATGGCATCGACTCTCTCTCGCGTCACCGCGTCCATCACGATCCGGTTGGGCCAGTCGCGCGTGAAGCCCTCTTCCTTCCACTTGCGCGTGGCGTCGATCCCCATCTTGGAGCCGAAGGTGAAGCCCCGGCTCGAGTGATCCAGCACATCGATCGGCCCCATGGTGAAGCGCACGTCGCGCTCGGGGTCGATGTGGTTCAACGCCACCCACCACGCCTCCTGCGCATCCTGCACGTTCACGTCCTTGTCGAGCACGACGATCACCTTGGCCAGGGACATCAGACCCTGGCCCCACAGGCCGTTCATCACCTTGTACGCCTGCCCTGGGTACTGCTTGTCGATGCTCACGAACACGAGATTGTGGAAGATCCCGGCGGCGGGCATGTGCAGGTCGACGATCTCGGGGATCGTGAGCTTGAGGAGCGGCAGGAAGATCCGCTCGGTCGCGTGCCCCAGCCAGTAGTCCTCCATCGGCGGCCGGCCTACGATCGTGTGCGGCCAGATCGGCTCCGCCCGCAGCGTGACGGCGGTGACGTGCACCTTGGGGTAATGGTCGGCGAGTGAGTAGAAGCCGGTGTGGTCCCCAAACGGGCCCTCGAGGACGAGCTCCTCGCGCGGATCGATGTACCCCTCGAGCACGATCTCCGCCTCCGCCGGCACTTCGAGGTCGCAGGTCCGCGACGGGCATTCGCTCGCCGCGCTCGGCCATGGCGCGCCAATGGGCCGCGCCCACCTTGTGGCGCTGCCAGTGCATCGCCAGCTCGTTCTTCCCGAGGACCTGCACTCGATACATCCCCACGTTCCGGACCCCGGACCCCGGATCCCGGGTGATCACACCCCCCAGCGTGATGTAGGGACCGCCGTCCTCCGGCCAGCACACCGGCACGGGGAATTGCGCCAGATCCACGTCGCGCTCGCGGATCACCACTTCCTGGCACGGCGGGCGGCCGCCGCCCGTCTTGGGCGGGAACTTGGCCACCTCGGCGAGCTGTGGCAGCATGGCGAGCTTGCCGAGGAGGGTGTCGGGGACCTTGAGGTTCAAGAGCGCCGCGATGCGCTCGCCGATCTCGTCGAGACAATCGACGCCCAATGCGAGCGCCATGCGCCGGGCCGACCCGAACAGGTTGACCGCCACCGGATGGCGCGACGCGGCGCCGCCGGCGAGCGTCGGCCGCGTGAACAACAGTGCCGGCCCCCCTCCCGGGGACTTCATGCAGCGGTCGGCGATTTCCGTGATCTCTTTATTTACCGAGACCGGGTGAGCGACGCGCGCGAGCTCCCCCCGCGCCTCGATCGCCTCGACCAGGGCGCGCAGGTTATCGAGTGCCATGATGGACGGCGCAGACCCCGCCGGTCAGGAGCTCGTAGCCGACGGCGCCGAATCCGGCGGTGGAGAGCCGGCGCGCGAGCGCGTCGGCGTCCGGGAACGCGAGCACGGACTCTGGCAGGTAGGTATAGGCGTCCCTATGTTTCGACACCGCCCGGCCGATCGCGGGGAGCACGCGCCGGAAGTAGAACAGATACAACGCGCGCAGCGGCGCGAACCGCGGCGTGGTGAACTCGAGCACCACGAAACGCGCGCCCGGCCGGAGCACACGGTACGCCTCCCGCAGACCGGCGTCCAAATCCGCCAGGTTCCGGACGCCGAACGCGCACATCGCGCCGTCGAACCGGCCGTCGGCGAAGGGCAGCGTCAGGGCGTCGGCGGCGACCGGACGGGCGCGGGCGGTTTTCCCCTTGCCCCGGGCGAGCATGGGGACCACGAAGTCCGCGCCGACCACCCGCCCCGCGAACGCCGGCTCGCGGGCGAGCGTCGCCGCCAGATCGAGCGTGCCGGCGCAGAGGTCGAGGTAGGTGCCGTCGGGGGTCCGCTCCCAGGCGAGCCGCCGCACCGCGGCGCGGCGCCAGGAGCGATCCACGTTGAGACTCAGGAGATGATTGAGGAAGTCGTAGCGCGGGGCGATCGCGGTGAACATGTCGCGCACGTACGATCGTTTCGCGTCGGGCATACGACTCACGGCCACCTCGAATGCAGGGGGCGCCATAGGCGCGAAAGATAGGCCGGGCCACCTGACGGGCGCCAGCGACCAGGACGTCGTCGAGTGGGCCAAGCGCGGCCACGAAGCGGCGTTCCGCGAGCTGGTGCGTCGCTACGAGCGGCCGGTGTTCTCACTGCTCTACCGCATGGTGCGCGACCGCGGACTCGCCGAGGACCTGGCCCAGGAGACGTTCATCAAGGTCCTGAACGGGCTCGGCTCGTACAACCCGCAGTTCCGCTTTTCGTCCTGGATCTTCAAGATCGCGAACAACGCGGCGATCGATCAGCTCCGGAAACGCGAGCTGGACACGCTCTCGCTCGACGGCTCGCCCCACGCTACCACTCCCGAGGCGATGCGCGCGACCACGCCGCAGCTCGGGGACAAGGGCGAGACCCCGCTGCAGGAGCTCGAGGCGCGCGAGCTGGGGGGCGCGATCGAGCGGGCGATCGCGCGGCTGCGGCCGGAGTACCGCTCGTGCATCCTGTTGCGCCACGTGGAGGGCCACTCCTACGAGGAAATCGCCCGGATCCTCGAGCTACCCCTGGGCACGGTGAAAACGTATATCCATAGGGCCCGCAACGAATTGCGGGGCTACCTGGCCGATCGGAAGGAGTGAAACCGGTGCGCTCACAACCCCGTAAGGCTGGCCCAAGATGACCCCGACTCCTGATTCCCAGCACCTGACCCCGGACGAAATCGAGCTCTGGGCTCAAGGGCTACTGCCCGCCGCGCGCGACGCGCACCTGGCGCGATGCGACCAGTGTCGGGCGGTCGCCGGGCGCGAGCGCAAGCTGTTCCGTGAGCTGGCCCAGCTCACCCGCTTCGCCCCCGAGTTCGGGTTCGTGGAGCGCGTGATGGCCAAGGTGCGGATTCCGACGCCGTCAGGCCCGCACTTCCGCTCCCACACCGACTCCTAGCAGCCGCGCGGCGCTGCCGTCACGCACCGCGATCTCCACCGTTCCACCACTGCCGACGAGCGCGACGAGCACGCCGCGCTTCACCTCGCCGAACGTGCGAGCCAGCGTGCCGATCTCCGTACCGGCGACCCGGATCCGCACCCCGGGCTCCACCGCGTCGCCCGGGATGTTCGAGATCAGCGTACCGAAGCGATCCACGTAGAGCACCTCGCCCACGCAGGCTGCGCCATCATGATGAGGGGCCGGGAGCGGGGCGCGGTACGGATCTGAGATCGGGTGGCCGAGGTGTGACAGCGAGGCGCCCAGCGCGAGCTGTCCGGCCGCGGGCGCAAACAGGTCGCGGGCGTGGAAGGTGGGCGCCGCAGCCGCGGGCACCGGCAGCGAAACGAAATGCGCCTCCGCGGAGAGAAACGAGAGTAGGCCGTTGTCGGGCGCGACGAAGAAGTGCCCCGCCGTCTGGGCCGCGAGCGCGCGCCGGTCGGTCCCCACTCCCGGGTCCACGACGGCCAGGTGCACGGTCCCCTGGGGAAACCGCTGCCATACTCGGGAAAGGATGTACTGGGCAGCACGCACGTCGCCGGGGGGGACCTGGTGGGTGATGTCGGCGAGCACCACGCCGTGCACCTGCGACAACAGCACACCCTTCACCTCGCCGACGTAGCTGTCGGCGGTCCCGAAGTCCGTGAGCAGGGTGATGAGGGTGGCCATACTAGACTGAACGCGGAACGCGAAACGCGGAACGCGGAACACGCGTACCGAGCTCCGCCCTACTGTTCCGCGTTCCGCGTTCCGACTTCCGCGTTGTCACACGACCATCCTGCGCCATGCGCCGCCGATCCAGAACAGCGTCATCGCGATGCCGCGCGCCACGGCCGTGACCGAGAGCGCGAGCCAGATGCCCAGCAAGCCGATCGTCCCCGACCACCACGCGGCGAGCGGCACGCGCAGCAGCGTGAGCGCGGTGCTCGTGATCTGCGGCCACAGCGTGTAGCCCGCGCCCGCGAGCGAGGCTCCCGTCGGCGATTACCGCGGGATCGGACGTGAACAGCGCCACCAGCGAGCGCGGGATGGCGAGGAACGCGGCTGCCGTCGCCACGGTGACCGTGAGACAATACCCTACGGTCATACGCACCGCCTGGCGCGCGCGCGCTTCCTGGTTCGCGCCCAGATTCTGCCCGACCAGCGCGGCCGCGGAGAGTGCGAATCCCGAAATGGCCAGGAACCCGATCCCTTCGACCTTATGGCCCACCCCGAGTGCCGCGAGCGCCGCCGTGCCGAAGCGGGCGGTGTACCGCGTGAGCCACATGTACACCACGGAGAGGAGCACGCCCGCGAGCGAGAGCGGCGCGCCAACCCGCAGTAGCGTCGGCACGGCGCGCCAGTCGGGGGCGTCGAGCCGGATGAGCCCGCGCTTGAGCGCGATGCCGACACCGATCAGGAACCCCCCGCCCCGCACCATCACGGACGCGACGGCCGCCCCCTCCACGCCGAGCCGGGGAAAGGGTCCCACGCCGGCGATGAGCAGCGGGTCGAGCCCGATCGAGAGCAGCACCGACGCCGCGAGCAGTACGAAGGGCGTACGCGTGTCGCCGGCCGCCCGGAACGTCGCCTCGATCGCGAAGAACCCGAACACCAGCGGACCGCCGAGTAGCCACGTGTCGAGGTAGTGGGACCCGAGCGCCGCCACCTCGCGCGGGACCGTCATCAGGCGGAACAAGTCGCCGGTCAGCGCGAACCCGAGCAGCGACGCCACCGTGCCCGCGCCGAGGGCGTACAGCACCGCCGCCCCGGCGGCGCGCGCGGCGAGGTCCGGGCGGCCCTCCCCGTGCCGCCGCGCGGCGACCGCGATCAGCCCCACCTCCACCATCTCGCCGAGCGACAGCAGCACCCAGACGTAGAATCCCGCGGTCGAGACGGCCGCGAGCGCGGCCGGGCCGATCAGTCGGCCTACCCAGATCGAGTCGATCAGGTTGAAGCAGAAATGGCATGCCATCATCGCCACGGCGGGAGCGGCGAGCTGCAGAATGACAGGGCGCAGCGGCCCGACCGTGAGCGATCCGGGCGCGCGGGTGACGCTGGTCATGGCGCCGCAAGCTACCGGAGCGTGGCGCCGAGGGTCAACGACGAGGGGGTGGCGCCGCCCTGGTCAGGCGGCGTGCGGGTGCGCCGGCGTGGGACGGGTCCGCTCGTCCAGCGGCTTGGCGCTTGCGCTCCAGTCGATGTGAAACCCCTGATCGCACCGCGTGCACGCCATGGTGCCGGTGACCTGTCTGACGGGCTCACGCGCGGCGCACCCCGGGCACACGGCGTACCACGCGCCCCAGCTCTCGGGCATCAGCCCGGCATCCGGAGGGCGCGCCACGATGCTCCAGCGCGTGGGGCGGGCGAAGGTGAGGTCGAGGTAGGCATGGTGCACGCTGACGGACATGCCGCGCACATCGAGGACGACGGAATGTGACCCCGCGCTCAGCACGGGATACCACGCACCGCGCCGCAGGCGGGAACGCACCCCGTCTCGGACCCGGCCCCACCGCGGGCCCTTTACCATGTCGGTCCACTCCGACAACCCTCGATCCATATGCGCCTCCCCGCACGGGCAGTTTGTGCAGCTCCATATATCCGCCGTGAGGGGGGTCGTCAAGAGCGCGCCAGTGTCGACCGGGCGACACAGGGCGACGCGCTAAGAAGAGAAGAAGGAAAGGTTTAGGAAGCGTGCGCCCGCTGTCGCCGGCGCGACTTCGTGTCGTACAACGAGCGGTCCGCGGCATTGAGCAGGCCTTCGAGCGACGCCCCATCGCGCGGATGGACGGCCACGCCGACGCTCACCGAGATCACCGGTTGCTCCCCGTCGCGCGACACTCGATCGGCGATGCGGCGTGCCACGTGCCAGGCCGCGGCGTCGCCCGTCTCCGGCAGCACCAAGGCGAACTCGTCGCCGCCGAACCGGGCCGCGGTGTCGATGCCGCGGCAGGAGCCGAGCAACGTCTCCGCCACGCGCCGCAGGGCCAGGCTCCCCACCAGGTGACCGAAACGGTCGTTGATCGTCTTGAGGCCGTCGAGATCCATGAGCACGACGGCGAACGGCCGATCGGTGCGCGACGAACGCTTGATCTCCGTCTCGAGCGCCTGGACCAGCTGCCGGTAGTTCGACAGGCCCGTGAGGGGATCGCTCACCGCCAGTCGGCGCAGCCGTTCTTGCGCCTCCCGCCGCTCGGCGACGGCAGCGGCGAGCACCAGGGTCATGATGGCCGTCACGCCGGTGAACGCCTGCACCAGCAGCAGCGACTCGTCGTACGTCGGCCGCGCGAACGGCCCGAATCCGGAGAGCGTGCCCGCGATGGCGACGCCGGCGAGGACGAGCACCGCCGTCGCCGCCTCGCGCGGCTCGAACCGGAACGCGGCCCAGAGCAACAGCGGCACGCTGAGGAATTCGAGCGGATAGTGCCGGTCCCGCCACGGGAACAGACCGTCGAACACCGCGGTCCCGACGACGACGACGCCCAGCAGCAGCGCCGCGGCCTCGAGCGTCTGGCGTCGCGTCCAGTGCACGCGGGGGTGCAGCGCCCAGAACAGCACGGCGGGCGCGACCACTAGATCGGCCACGGCGTCGCCGAGCCACCAGGTGAGCCAGATCGAGCCGAAATCGCTCCAGCCCGCCAGTCCGCCGAGCGAGATCGCGAGCACGCCCGCCGTGGCGCTGACGGCCGTGCTCACCATTCCCGCGAGCACCGCAAGGGTGAAGGCGTCGCGCGCGCGCTCCCCCACCCGTCGACCGCGGGCGAAGCGATTGACGAGGTACGCGCCGAGCAGCCCCTCGAGCGTGTTCCCGGCCGCGATTGCGACGGCGCTCGGCACCGCGCCGGTGGTAGTCAGGTTCACCAGGAACGCGCCGACCATGATCGCCGGCCAGACGTCGTACCCGGCGAGCAGCAGGGCGGCGAGCGCGATCCCCGTCGGCGGCCAGACGGCGGTGGCACTGGGGTTGACGACCGCCAACCGCAGCCCGAGCCGGCCCGCCACGAAGTACGCGGCGCCAATGGCGACGAGGAGCCCCAGACGTCTGAGCGATTGGGACTGGATAGTCCGAGTCATCCCGTGTCTCCGGACTGCGGGGCACGCCCGTACAACGTTAGCATGGTGGACGACGGAGTAGTGCGAAGCGGCGTTAAGGCGTCCGACTCAGCCCGCGCCGACGAACCACTCTTCCCATGCAACGCGGAACGTCCGCTCGCAGCGCGGACAGCGCATGCTGTGCGGCGCTCCCTTGAGCTGGGCGCGGTTGCGGCAGCCGGGGCACACGGCGTACTTGTCGCCCCACAGCGCCGGCAAGCTGCGCGCGGCGCGCGGGCGCGGGACGACGGTCCAGTAGTGGGGAGGGCTCGTGACGATCTTGACCGACGCGCGCGGGATCGGCACCTGCTCCCGATTCACGTCGAGCGTCGCTTCCGCAGACGTCAAGCCCGCGACGCGATACCACGCGCCACGACGCAGACGACAGTTCATGTCGGTCTCGAGACGGGCCCACCGCACGTCGGCCATTCTAGGATCCCCTAACCAGTAGCGAACCTCACGTGCATCGTAAGGACGCCGGGCTTCGGAGGGTAGAGTGGCGGCACCGCAACACCGCTTGGGTCACATGTCAGGTCACGGGGCAGCCGGGGGGATCTCCCGGAGGAAGCGCTGAAAGACCGGATTGCCCGGGTAGCGCTCGGCGAGCTGGGTCACTTCGTCGCGGGCGGCGCGCCGCAGAGTCGCCCTGGTGGACGCGGCGCGCGCCGCCTCGCGCACCAGGGCGGCGGCCAGCACCCACCCGGCCTCCACCCGGGCCAGGTCGCCGTCCACCGCGGCGCGGCGCATATAGCGGATCCCCTGCTCCGCATTGCCGCTGCCCAAGCCCACCAACTTCGCCACGAGACGGGCGAGAGCGCCGGCTCGGCCCAGACCGTACTGATAGACGCCGAGGCCGAGGTAGCAGTCGGCGCAGCTCGAGTCGGCGGCGAGGACGCGCGCATAGGCGTCGCGCATGGCTTTGGCGTCCTTGGCGGCTCCCCAGGAGTGCCCGTGCAGGTCGCGCTGGCGGGCGCGGTACCCGAGCGCGGTGGCGAGCCAGAAGTCGCGTGCCGATCCCCGCGGCGCGGCGGCGGCCCGGGCGATCGCGCGATCGAGCAGCGAATCGATGCGCGCCGCCTCGTAGTCGTCGTTTTCGAGCGCCGCCGCCCACCAGATGTATGCGCTCGCCTCGAAGATCAGCGGCGCCGGGTCCGCGCTGTCCTGGCGCGCGAGCTCGGCGAAGTAGCCGGCGGCGGTGGGAAAGCCGCCGCCGTACAGCGTGTCCAGGCCGGCGCGCAGCTCGGGACGATCGACGCGGTGGGGACTCTGCAGCAGCGACAGCGCGGCGAGCAAGAGCCGCACGTCAGCGCGGCACGGCGGCGAGCGCGTCGGCGATGCGGCGCGCGATCGCGTCGAGCGCCCGCGCCGCCGGCGAATCGGGCTGGGCGGCGACGATCGGCCGTCCGGTGTCGGCCAAATCCGCCAGCTGCGCCTGTAGTGGCACCGCGCCCAGCAGCGGCACGCCCAGCTCGTCCGCGAGCCGGGTGCCGCCGCCCGCGAGGAAGATGGCGGTCCGCTCGCCGCAGTGCGGGCACACGTAGAAGCTCATGTTCTCGACCACGCCCAACACGGGAACCCCGACGCGCTCGAACATCTTCGCGCCACGCAGGCTGTCGCCCACGGCCACCTCCTGCGGCGTGGTGACGATGACCGCGCCGCGGATGTGCACCGTCTGCGCGAGCGACAGCTGCGCGTCGCCGGTGCCCGGCGGCAGGTCCACCAGGAAGTAGTCGAGCTCTCCCCAGTCCACGTCGCGCAGGAATTGCTGGATCACCTTCATGATGATCGGCCCGCGCCAGATGGCGGGCGCATCGCGCTCGACGATCAGCCCCAGCGACATCAGCTTCACGCCGTGGGCCTCGAGCGGCTGAATCCTGCCGCCCCGCACCTCCGGCTTGCGATCGACGCCCATCATGCGCGGGATGTTGGGCCCGTAGATGTCGGCGTCCATGAGGCCCACCCGGTGCCCCGCGCGCGCCAACGCGACCGCGACGTTGGCGGACACGGTCGACTTGCCAACGCCGCCCTTACCGGACGAGATCGCCAGAACTTTGCCGAGGTGCGGCAGCTCGACGGGAGTCGAGGGGGGAGGGACGCTGGCAGGGCCGGTGCGCGGTGCGCCGGCCGCGGTGGTGCCCGCCGCGGCGCTCGCATCGGTCACGTTCACCCGCACCGCCGTCACTCCCGGCACACCCTGCACCACCTTGCGGACCTCGCGGGCGAGCGAGCCGGGATCGTCGCGGCCGAGCAGGAAGGTGAAGCTGACCGTGCCGCGGTCGTCCACGGCGAGGTCCTTGACCATGCCGGCCGCCAGCACGTCGCCGCCGCGGCGCGGGTTTTTCAGCTGTGATAAGGCGCGCTCGACGCGCGCCTGGAGAGTATCGGACGCTGGCACTAGAGAAAGGTAGACGGATATGCGGCGGGCGTGCAACGACCTGTAACGGGCACAGGGATTGCAGGATTTTGCACCGGCCAAACCGCGCACTCCATGTCGGACGATCGGCATCCCGTTCGCCGCGTCTCGGTGGCGCAGTGGACGACCTATCTGTTGCTCGCCTGCCTCGTGCTCGAAGCCGGCTCGATGGCGTCTCGCCTGTCGGAGCGCGCGCTCATCGCTCCCGCGGTCGCCGACGCGCAACCGTTGCCCGCCGACGTCGCCGCCAGCGACGCGCGCTGGCGGACCGACGCCGAGCAGCGGGCCGACGCGCGATCCCGCACGATCGACGCGCTCAACCTGGTGGCCTTCGCGTGCGCGGCGGTGCTGTGGCTCGTGTGGCTGTACCGCGCCTACACGAATCTCGTGTTCGTCGGGTCGAAGCGGGTGCGCTTCAGCCCCACCTGGGCCGTGGGATACTGGTTCATTCCGTTCGTCAACGTGGTGCGCGCCTACCAGGTCATGAAGGACCTCTGGCTGCGCAGCGACTCGCGCAACGACCGCGACGGGTACGACGACCTGCCCGCCCCCGTGTTGCTGCGCGGCTGGTGGGGAATGTCGGTGGCCTGGGCCGTGCTGGAGCCCGTGTTCACGCGTCTGGCCCGCGACGCCCGCACCGTCGAGCAGCTGAGCGACGCCACCCACGTCGGGATCGCCGTCGGCGCCGTAGGCATCGTGGCGACCGTGCTCGCCATCAGGGTCGTGCGCGAGATCGACCGCCGGCAGCGCTTGTTCGACTGAGACGTCAGGCCCCACCGGGGCGCCGCTGGCGCATCTCCTCGACATTGCGATCGAACGTCTTCTGCTGGTCCGGCGTCAGGACCGTGCGGAGGTCGTCCCGCTCGCGCTGGAACAGGGCGCGGATCTTCTCGCGTGTCGCGGAGTCCGGCGGCGCGCCCGGCGTGAAGGACGGCCGCTCGCTTCTGTAGCGCGCCTGGATCGAGTCGACTTTCGCCTGCTGCGCCGGCGTGAGTGTGATGTCCTTGAAGAGCAGCTCCATGCGGCGGGCCCCGCCGCGCATCGGAGTCTGGGCCTGAGCAGCGGCGGTGGCGGCGAGCGCCAATAGGGCGCTCAGTAGCAATGCATGCAGTCTCATAGCTCCTCCCGATGGAGTCCAGGTCGTCGGTGTCATTGAGAGACTACGGCTGAGGGGCCCCGTGCGCTGGGGTTGACGCTCCGGGGACGCCGTGGCAGGGTTCCAGCGTGATGCTGCGCCGCGTCGTCGCTCCCGCCCTGTGGGCCCTGCGTACTTACCGGGGATCGGCCCTCCTCATTTCCGCAACGGCGGCCGTCGGCCTCGCAGCCCTGCTCCCCGTCACATCGCTGGTACCCCCGCCCGGGGTCGACGTCTCCACTAGCCTCCGCGTCGCACCCTGGCGCGGGGGCACTCTAGGGATGAGCTGGAGCAGCCTCGCGTGGGGCCCCGGGGCCACGGACCGAGCGGCACTCGAGATCCTCTTCCGCTTGCTGCTCGGCGTCGCCACCGGTGTTCTGGCCGTGGCCGCCCTGACGATCGTCTCCCTCTCGGCCGCCCGCGCTGCGGGGCGAAGCCAGGATGTGAAACTGCATCGGGCAGTTGGCGCGTCACGGCGCGCAGTACTGGGCGCCGCACTCGTCGAGGGGGCGATGATCGCGTGTATCGCCCTGGTCGTCGGCGCAGTCCTAGGAGCGTTCGCTCTACGCGCCGTAATTGCCGCTTGGCCCGAGACGATCGGCCCGACGTCGCAGGCAACGAACCTGCTGACCATCGTCGCGACCTTCTCCGGCGTCGTGCTCGGCGCTCTCGCACCGCTCGCCCTCCCCTCCCGCACGTCGCCGCTCCCCGGCGCTACCGGGAAACCGCTCCACCTGGGCGTCCCGGCCATCCAGCTCGGATTGAGCCTGACCGTGCTGACCGCCGCGGCACTGCTCGACCGAGAGGCCGGTCGACTGGTCACGTCGGGCGGACCCACGTCCGATGTTGGGGAGTTGTATCAGATCACCGCGGCACCGTCCCCGCCGGCGAGGCGGGCGGCGCAATACACGGCGCTGCTCCAGCGCCTGACGGACCGCCGTACCTTCGATTCGGTGAGCCTCATGAGCCCCGGAGCCCTCCTGGGATCCGGAATCGTGGACCTTGTGACGACGGATTGCGGGAATTGCACGCAGGGAGGAATCTCGCTGCCGCTGCAGCCGGTGATGGCGACGCACTATCTCGTTAGCGCCGACACGTTCCGCACGATGGGCCTGGTTGTGTCTGCAGGCCGTGGAATCACCACTGGCGACGGATGGAGGGCACCGCGAGTCGCCGTAGTGAGTCGCTCGCTCGCCATGCATCACTTCCAGCACGGAGAGGCAGTCGGGCGGCAAATCCTGGTGGGTGGCGAGCGACGCGACTGGTACCGGGTGGTCGGTGTCGTCGACGATCAACGGCCGGTCGGATTCGGCGCGGGGCTGCAACCGTGGGACGCGGTGTACCTGAGCGTGTTGCAGCATCCAGCGCCCACCGTGGACCTTCTGGTGCGGGCGCCCCGTGACGCCGGGCGAGCCATCGCCGTGTCGCACGACTTGCGGGACGCGCTCGGCACAACCGATGTGAGCGTAGTGCGAATCGATTTTCGCACGTTCCTGGTCAAGCAAGCCGCACCCCTGGTCTGGTTCGGGCGCATGCTCGGTATCGAGGGATGGGTGATCCTCGTGCTGGCGACGGTCGGGACCTTCGTTGTGATGCAGCTGTGGGTCACGTCGCTCCTGCTGGAGCTCGGCGTGCACCGCGCCGTGGGTGCGCGGCGAACGCACATTCTCCGGTTCGTGCTGGCGCGCGCGGGGGGCGTCGCGCTGGTCGGGGTGGCAATCGGCTTGTGGGCGGGTCTCCTCGTCTGGGGCACCCTGGCGTCAGTCGCCGCGGGGCTCCCCCCATGGGGCCCGGCTGCGGCCGTGCGCTTTGTCCCCCTCCTGGTGGGCGCGACGCTCGGCGGCGCCCTCTTGCCTGCGTGGCGGGCAGCGCACTCCACGCTTACGAGCCTGCTGGCGAGCGGTGCGGGCTGACCTCGAGCCTATAGCAGGGCGTTCTTCACCAGCTGGATGTAGATCCGCACAGCATTCGCGTACGCCAGCACCCCAACTCGCTCATCCGTCCCGTGCACCCGGCGTAGATCGTCTTTCCCAATGGCGGCTCCCGCGAACCGGAGTACGTTGTGGGTGAGCCGGGCGTAGTGGCGCGAATCGGTCGCCCCCACCACGAGCCACGGCGTCACCACCGTCTCAGGAACGACTTCTCGGACCGTGCGTGCCAGCTCCTGAAACGGCGCGGCATCCGCGCTCGCGACCTCCGATGGGTTGCTCACGGTCTCCGCGAGCGCTCGCACGCCGACGCGCGGATTGTCGACGACCCTCTGCACATGCTCGAGGACGCCCCCCACGCTGTCCCCCGGGAGGATGCGGAAATTCACGAGGGCGCGCGCCGACGACGGCAGCACGTTCTCCTTCACCCCCGCCTGGAGCACTGTGGGCGCCGTGGTCGTACGCAGCATTGCGTTCCCGTACGCCGTGGCGCCGAACTGCGCGGCGAGGATGCCGCCAAGCAGCCAGCGGTTGGCCATGACGAGCCGGGGGCCGAACGGCATCTCCGGGCCGATATAGTCGAACATCGCGGCCGTCGGGCCGCGGATGGCGCGTGGCATTTGGTGGTGCTCGAGCCGCGTGAGCGCAGCGGCGAGCATGCCGACCGCCGTCTCCGTCGGCGGCATCGAGGAGTGGCCGCCTTCCGCCTGCGCCGTGAGCTCGACCGTCACGTACCCCTTCTCGGAGATGCCGACGAGCGCCACTGGGGCTGCGATACCGGGGATGAACCCCGTAGCGAGCCCGCCTCCTTCGTCCAGCACGAATTCCGGGTGCACGTTGCGCGTGGCCAGGAGCTCCGCGATACGGGCGGCGCCGCGGCGACCGCCCACCTCCTCGTCGTACCCGAAGGCGAGGTACAGCGTGCGGCGGGGCTTAGCGCCCGCGGCGACGAGATGCTCGACCGCTTCGAGCAACCCCACGAGGCTGCCCTTGTCGTCGAGCGCGCCGCGCCCCCACACGTACCCCCCCGCAATCCGTCCCTCGAACGGCGGCTCGGTCCAGCGGCCTTCCGTCCCGGGCTCGATTGGAACGACATCCTGGTGGGCGAGCAGGACCACCGGCGCGAGTCCCGGGTCGGAGCCGGTCCACTCGTACAGCAGGCCGTAGCCGTTCACTTTCGTGAGCTTGAGGGCGGCGTGCACTTTCGGGAAGGAATCCCGCAGGTAGCGGTGCAAGCCCTCGAACTCGCGCGCGTCGAACTGACTCGAGTCCTGGAACGAGATCGTCTTGAAGCGCAACGCGCCGGCGAGCCGGCGCGCCAGGGCGGCGGTGTCGAGCGGCTCGACGGCCACCGGGGCCACCTGGGGCTGGCGCGAGCGGAACGTGACGGTGCGCTCGAGCGTGACCGCCGCGAGCACGACGAGGACCAGGGCCAACACCAGGAGAACGCGCTTCATGGAGCACCGGACGAGGAAAGAGGTGGACAAGGCGGCGGCGCGCTACACGACGGGTCGCCACAAAAAGAAGCCCACTGCCAGCAGCGCCTGACCTGCCGCGAACGCGCCGGCCAACCACGCCACGCGCCGTCGTGGCACGACCAACGCAAGCCAAAAGAATAGAGGGAACAGGACCGATGTAAACCGTCCGAGCGAGATGAAGAGGTGGGCCGCCACCGGCGGGAAGATGTTGATGGCGATCCACAATCCGTACGCGACGCCGAGGCGTCGGACGACCGGCACGATCGACGCGGCTGCCCAGAAAAACGCCGCTATGTCGCCAGCGTAGACCATCACTTCGCTCACCTTCAGCCTGAGGTCCTCGGCTGTGCGAACCGGATCGGGCGCAGGACCGCGGCCCAACAACGGCATTCCCCACGCGGCCTGGCCGTGCATCCACGCCAGGGCGTCGCCGAAGCGCACAGAGAGATACGCCGAGAAGATCGCGACGCCCGCGAGCGGAGCCAGCGCGGCGATCACCGCCGCGACACGGCGCCTCTCGTTTGAGGCGTCTGACGACGTGGTCGTGGCCAGCCACAGCAATGGGAGCGCCAGCCAGAACCCGTTGGGACGCGTGAGCCCCGCCGCGCAGCCGGCCAGCGCCGCGAGCAGCAGGTAACGCCGTCGCATGGCGTAGAACGCGGCGACCGTGAGAAACAGGAACAAGGACTCGGTATAGACGACGGAATAGAACAGCGCGAATGGGTACGTCGACACGAGCAGGATCGCCGGCCACGCCTTCTCCTCACCCAGCTCGAGGACCGCCATCCGATACAGCAGGGCGATCGCGCCGGCGAAGGCCGCGAGCGAAATGACGGTTCCGGCAAGCAGCGGATGGCCCCCCAGCAGCGCTCCGCCCCAGCGCATCAACAGCGGATACAACGGGAAGAAGACCACATTCTGATGCAGAAACACCGACGGATCCCAGCGGTAGCCGACGGTCGCAATCTGGTGATAGAAGTCGGTGTCCCAGCGGGCCTGGAGATTCACGAGCTCGTTCGACGACACCCGCCACAGCGCCTCGGCGGTCGGTGCGGGAATCGTTCCGACGATCGTTACGGCGATGGCACCGAGCAGGAGAATCGGCAACCGCGTGCCGATCAGGCTGACGAGAACGGAGGACCGGAGCGTCAGGCGCCGGAACGGCACGAACTGAAGCTATCGTCCGAGGTAGTCGCGCGCGGCGGCGAGGACGCGCCCCTGCACCTCCGCGAGCGTCCCATCGAGCGAGGCCCCCGCGGCCTTGCGGTGCCCGCCGCCCCCGAAGCGGCCCGCCAGCTCCGCCACGTCCACGTCGCCGAGCGAGCGGAAGCTCACCTTGACCTTCCCGTTCGCCAGATTGCGAAACAGCAGCGCGAGCCGCACGCCGGCGATGGAGCGCGGGTATTCCACGATGCCGTCGAGGTCGTCGGCGGTCGCGCCGTGGCGCCGCAGCGCGTCCGGTGGGACCGTCACCCACGCGAGCCCGTGCTCGGGCTCCACCACCAGGGTCTCGAGCACTTCCGTCATGAGGCGCACACGCCCTTCGGGGGCGCTCGCGTACACCGAAGCATAGATCGACTCGGGATCCACGCCGTGCTCGAGCAGCGCCCCCGCCACCCGCAGCGCACGGGGCGTGGTATTGGCGAACCGGAAGGCCCCGGTGTCAGTGAGCAGACCCACGTACAGCGCCCGCGCGGCCTCGGGCGAGAGCGGCCACTCGAGCGCATTCGCGAAGTCGAACACCAGCTCGGCCGTGGCGGCGGCCTCGGGCGCGACAAGGCGCGGCCCGCCGGGGAGCGAGCCGCCGCTCACGTGGTGGTCGATACACGCCACCGCCTGGGACTGCGTGATGGCGCGCGCGAGATCGCCCAGACGGCTCAGGTCCGAGATGTCGAGCACGACCACCACGTCGGCGGCCTCGATCTCGCGCGTCGCTCGCTCGGAGCGGTCGGCGCCGTTCGGCAGTAGGAAGTGAAACCGGTCGGGGATGGGTGTCGGGTTCGCGATCGCGACAGTGAGCCCCCGCGCCGTGAGCAGGTGCCACAGCGCGACCTCGCTGCCCACGCCGTCACCGTCGGCGTTCACATGCGTGGTGAGCGCGACGCGTCGTCCGGGCGCGAGCACGGCGGCCACGTCCTGCGCGGCTCTGCTGCGCTCCGGAGGAATGGAAACGCCATTCGTCGACATGCCACAAGATAAACGGGAAGGCGTCCCGAGGATGCTACGGTCGCTACCTCGCCCCGATCGCCCCGACGAACGACACGGTGTGCGGGCTCGTCCCGGTCACAACCAGGCGCCCGCTTACGGAGAGGGTGTTCTGCTGCAGCATGAACCTGCCCGGCAGTTCCACCGAAACGAGAAAGCCGGAGACCCTCACGAAGCCGGTCACGTGGATCGAGTCTGGGAGGGGATGCGTGTACGTGCCCAGGATGGTTTCCGGCGCCTGACCCTGAGGCACGAGGACCGCGACGAACGAATCCACACCCATTGCATGGGTCAAGGTGACGTGGCCCGACTCGGCCGGCGGGGTGAAAGCGGGGAGCGTGTCCAGACAATACGACACCAGGTGGTACAACCCGTACAGCGAGTCGCCTTGCGACAGCCCGCCGCTGTACGAGGGACAGGGGGTCGGCTGGTGCGGGGCGGTGCTGCCCTTGCAGGCCACCGCGATGGCCACCCCCACGGCCCCGAGGAGCCAGGTCATTCGCACCGCCAAGCGCCGCGTCATGGGCGCAAGCTACCGGGCGTCGCCCGGGGCGTCTAGGGCCGCAGCGCGCTGTGCTTTCGGCTGTACCCGAAGTAGATCCCGAATCCGATCACCAACCACACCGCCAAGCGGATCCACGTGTCGAGCGGCAGTGTCAGCATGAGACCCAGACAGGAGAGGATGCCGAGGATCGGGACCAGCGGCACCAGCGGTGTCCGGAACGGCCGCTCGAGGTCGGGGCGCGTGTACCGCAAGATCCACACGCCGGCGCACACCAGCACGAACGCGAGCAGCGTGCCGATGTTGACCCAGGTGCCCAGCAGCTGCAGCGGCAGCAGTCCTGTAGCAAAGCAGACCGCGATGCCGGTGTAGATCGTGGACAGGTAGGGTGTGCGGAAACGGGGATGGACCTTGCCGGCCCAGGTCCCGAGCAGGCCGTCGCGCGACATCGAGTAGAAGACGCGGGACTGCCCCAGCAGCATCACGAGGATCACGGACGCGATGCCCAGGACGGCGCCGACGTCGATCGACACGCGAATCCACCACGGCGCGCCGATCCGCTCCATCGCATACGCCATCGGCGCCGGGAGGTTGAGCTCACCGTAGGGCACCATCCCCACCAGCACGGCCGACACCACGATGTACAGCAGGGTGCAAATCGCGAGCGAGCCGAGGATGCCGATGGGCATGTCGCGCTGGGGGTTCTTCGTCTCCTGCGCCGCGGTCGAGACCGTGTCGAACCCGATGTAGGAGAAGAACACCAGGCCCGCGCCCCGCAGCACGCCCGACCAGCCGTAGGTGCCCCACTCACCGCTGTTCGGGGGGATGAACGGCGTCCAGTTGACACGTGTGACGTGCGGCAGGCCGACGAGCACGACCAACAGGACGATCGCGACCTTGAGGATCACGATGGCGCTGTTCACCCGCGCCGACTCCCTGATCCCGATGACCAGCACGGCGGACATCACCGCGACGATGAAGACCGCCGGGAGATTGATGATCGCGCCGGTCAGGTTCAGCCCTGGATGCGCGCATCCCGTGGCGTGGGCGGTCACCTGCGCGGCCGTGCACAACTGTGTGGGCGGGGCCGTGAGGCTCGGGGGAATGTGGAGCCCGAACAGCCCGAGCAGGGACACGAAGTGACCCGACCAGCCGACGCCCACGGTCGCGGCGCCGGCCGCGTATTCGAGCACCAAGTCCCACCCGATGATCCAGGCCGCGAGCTCGCCCATGGTGGCGTACGAGTACGTGTAGGCGCTCCCCGCCACGGGCACGGCGCTCGCCATCTCGGCGTAACACAGGCCGGCAAACGCGCACGCGACGCCCACCAGAACCATCGACAGGGGCACCGCGGGACCGGCGTACAGCGCGGCCACCTGTCCTGTGATCACGAAGATGCCCGCACCGATGACGGCGCCGATGCCGAGCGTGACGAGATTGATGGGCCCGAGGGCCCGCGTCAGGGCGTGCTCACCGCTCGCTTCCGCCTCGGCGCGGAGGACGGCGATCGGCTTGGTGGCGAACAGGGTCATCCCTGCCCCTCTACTTGGTGCTTGACCTGAAGGGTCCATTTGAGCGTCTGATGATCCGATCCGCCGACCGTTCTTGGAGCCACCGACCGTTCTATTGACCCCGGGGCATCGCCCCGGGGTCAGCCGAGGTGAGTATGCCTCATCGAGCATTCGGCATATACGTTCATATCACGTGGCATACGCGGTTCCGCCAGCGGCTCATCCGCGGCGCTGACGTCGACGCCGTGCGAGCCGCGATCGACGAAGCGGCATTTCACGGGCAGGTGCACGTCCACGAAGTCGCCATCCTCTCCGACCACGTGCATGTTATCGCGAGCTTCCGGCCGGAGGGAGGCGTGGTGTCGTTCATCCGCCACGCGAAGTCTGAGTCGTCCCGGCAGATCAATTTGATGAAAGGCAACGTCTTTCAGTGGGCTCGTGGGTATTTCGTCGAGTCCCTCTCGCGGACTCATGTACGGGCCGCGTGTGCTTACGTCGCTCGGCAGCACCTGAGGCATCCGGACCGCGTGCCGCAATGAGCGCGGCTGACCCCGGGCCGGCGGCCCGGGGTCTCCGTGGTAAAATGTCCGGGACTCTTTACGAGACGGGCGTACCGAGCAGATTAGTGCGGTAGCGACGCGACAGCGGGAGCCGGGCGCCGCCGTCGAGGATCACGACCGCGTCACCGTGAAACCATGGCTGCACTTCGCGCACCCGGTCAACATTGACCAGGGCCGATCGACTGACGCGGCGAAACCGTTCCGGATCGAGCCGCTGCTCGAGCGCGCCGAGCGTGGCGCGGAGCAGGTGGGTGCGGTGACCGACGTGGAGACGGACATAGTTCCTGGCCGCCTCCATCCAGT
>WNGG01006889.1_pt1 | contig 34039 bp, 28 predicted proteins | sample 5400661 | NCBI WGS metagenome assembly WNGG01 (sample SAMN13153372, study PRJNA577476) | soil metagenome | isolation source: 100 cm soil or saprolite under Garry oak tree replicate 1 | place: USA:California | collected 2016-06-15
ATGAGTGTCCACACGCAATGAAAAAGAACTCCCGGGTGATTCTTCGCGTCTTTAGCGGTGAATGCGGCGTGCCGTGCTTTTAGCACAAAGACGCGAAGGCGCAAAGGAGCGCGAAGAATGAAGTCAAAGCGCCTCGTCGTCTCGGGCGGGTTCGACCTGGAAGGCCAGGAGGCTCACGAGCCCAACGATGATGCCCGCGACATAGAAAGGCACACGATGCCCGAAGCGTTGGAACAAGGTGGTGCTCAGGATTGGCGCGAGCATACGCGCGATCCCGCCGAAGGTCTGCGCGATCCCCATGGTTGCTCCGAGCTCCTGTTTTTGCGCAACGCCTGACAGAAGCGCCGTCGTGGACGGGAACAGCAGAGCGGTTCCCACGGGCACCAGAGGCATGATCGCGGCGAGCGCCCAAAAGTTGCCGGGGAGAGGATACAGGAGCAGACCCGCGGCCAGCGAGAATGCGCCGAGACGCATCGCCCAGGCCTCCCCGACGCGGTCGACGATCGCCCCGAGGCAGAGGGACCGCATGACAACGGCAAGCGCGCCGACATAGAGGAATACATATCCGACCGTCTTATCCGTGAAGCCAAAATCCATCCCCAGGTAAAGAGACAGGATGGACGTGAACACCGTAAACGCCAGCATGCCGACTGCGTAGATCCACATGAGCCGGGAAGCAGGGCGACCCGGGAAGTCGCGGCCGAAAGCCAGCCGAGGGCGCGGGCGCGGTGCTCCGGCGGAATGGTATCCGCGACATAGGCCTGCGCGACGCCTGTGGTTCCTCCTCCGGCCCCCTGAATGAGGCGCGAAAGGAACAGCAGCCAGACCGCATCGGCCAGGGCAAAGATGAGGTAGGCAAGCGCGGAGGCGCTCAGGCCGATGAGGAGCGCTGGCCTGCGCCCGTAACGATCCGAGACCCGGCCCCAAATCGGCGACGAAAGTAATTGGGCGACGGAGAAAGAGGAAATGATCAATCCGATGATTACGGGCGAAGCTTTGAGCTCCAGCGCATAGAAAGGGAGCAGCGGCAGCACCATGGCGAAGCCGATCATGTCCACACTGCAAGTCGCGATCAATATTGTCAGCCGGCTTCGCGCCACCCGAGTTTCTTCGTCGCTCATGAGACCAAGAAGATTCCGCATTCCGAACGCCCGAGTCAAGATTCCCCTTTTCACCGCCAAGCGCAAAGACTCACGAAAAGATATGGCGTAGAATTTGAAACGATGCCAGAGCTGCCGGATGTGGTGGTCTATATTGAAAGCCTTCAGTCGCGGGTGGTGGGGAAGCTTTTGCAGAGGATCCGCCTTGCGAGCCCTTTTCTCCTGCGCTCCGTACAGCCCACCATTCGTGATGTTGAGAACACGAGGGTGCTGGGCCTGAGGAGACTGGGGAAGCGCATCGTATTTTGCCTCGAACGAGAGCTGTTCCTGATTCTCCATCTCATGATCGCCGGCCGGCTCCATTGGAAGCCGGCGGGCTCCAGGATTCCCGGGAAGCTCGGCCTGGCAGCCTTTGATTTCCCGGACGGCACACTCACCCTCACGGAGGCAGGAACAAAGAAACGCGCGGCGCTTCACATCGCGCGCGGCGAAAATACCCTTTTGCGGCACGATCCCGGAGGTCTGGAAGTTCTCGAAGCCGATGCCGGAGAATTCCGCGCAGCGCTGACGCGGGAGAACCACACTCTGAAGCGCGCGCTGACGGATCCCCGCATTTTCAGCGGCATCGGGAATGCCTACTCTGACGAGATACTTCACCGAGCGCAGCTCTCACCACTCAAACGGACCGACCAGCTTCGGGAGGATGAAATCGCGCGTCTCCATCGAGCTGCGCGGCAAACTCTGGTGGAATGGACGCAACGGCTGCGCGAGGAAGCGGGAGAGCGTTTTCCGGAAAAGGTGACGGCATTCCGGGAAGGGATGGCGGTTCACGGACGCTACAGGCTGCCCTGCCCCGTGTGCGGCGCCCCAGTCCAGCGAATCGTTTATGCGGAAAACGAAACGAACTATTGCCCTACGTGCCAGACTGGAGGCAGGCTCCTGGCCGACCGTTCGCTCTCCCGCCTGCTTCGGGATGACTGGCCACGCACCCTGGAAGAGCTCGAGGAGGTCCGTTCCCGCACCCCATTGAAGCACCGTTAAGCGGTTGTCCCCCCACCTCGAACGAGACCGGGGTTAACTGACGGATTGGGCTTGGCTTGACAAATCGCCTGACGACGGGGTATAAGAGAGGTCCTTAAATCTAGCGATATTAAGGAATGTTAACCTTTGTCTCTGGAGCTGAACCCAAACTTATATTGCCGCATTAGCTTTTTCTTTCCCACGTTCTTTTCCACATCAGAGGCATTCATAGCGATCAGAGAAAGAATAGACACACTGGGACAGGCCGTTCCACGCCCTGTCCCGGTTGAATCAGGAGGCAGGAATGGCATTTGACACAAACGACACGCGATCTGGAGCGGGAGGAATCTCCTCCGAGAAGCGACCAAGTGCTTCCCGTGAGACCCCGGCTGGGCAACAGCAGGACGAGGACTTCAAGTCCCTGCTCGACTCCTATGAGGGAAGAACCCAGAGCTTCTCCGAGGGCGAGGTCATCAAGGGAAGGGTCATCGCCATCTCGGCGGGAGGGGTCATTGTAGACGTCGGCTTCAAATCCGAAGGGATTATCCCAACCGAGCAGTTTCTCGACGAGCAAGGACGCTGCACCGTGAAGGAGGGCGACCAGATCGACGTCTTTCTCGAACAGACCGAAGACGCGAACGGCCACGTCGTCCTTTCCCGAGAGAAAGCCGAGAGAATGAAGATCTGGGATGTGATCGAGAGGGCTTACCGGGAAGGGACCGTGGTCAAGGGCCGTGTGATCGAGCGCATCAAAGGGGGCCTTGCGGTCGACATCGGCGTACGCGCGTTTCTTCCAGGGTCTCAGATTGATCTGCGCCCGGTTAGAAACCTCGACAGCCTGCGCGGCGAAGAGTTCGAGATGCGGGTGATCAAGGTCAACAAGAAGCGAGGAAACATCGTTCTCTCACGCAAGGCTGTCCTCGAAGAAGCGATGCAAGAAGAAAAGGCCAAGACCATGGAGGTCCTGGAGGACGGAAAGGTCATGGAGGGCGTGGTCAAAAACATAACCGACTACGGCGCCTTTATTGACCTGGGCGGCGTGGACGGGCTGCTTCACATCACCGACATGTCCTGGGGCCGCGTCAATCATCCTTCCGAGCTGTTCAACGTCGGGGACAAAATCAAAGTAAAGGTCATCAAGTTTAACCGCGAAGACGGACGTGTCTCCCTGGGCTACAAGCAACTCAGCGAGGACCCCTGGCTTCACGCAGACATGCGGTATCCCAAGAACTTGCGGGTTCAGGGGAAGGTAGTCAGCCTCACCGACTACGGCGCATTTGTAGAGCTCGAACCGGGGATCGAAGGGTTGATTCACATCTCTGAAATGACCTGGAACAAGAGAGTGAAGCACCCTTCGAAGATAGTGAGCGTCAACGAAATGGTCGACGTCGTGATTCTGGATATCGACACGGAAGCGCGGCGCATCTCGCTCGGCCTGAAGCAGACGGAGCCCAACCCCTGGGACGTCATGGAGTCGAGATACACGCCCGGAACGGTGATTACCGGAAAAGTGCGGAATGTGACCGACTTCGGCGTTTTCGTGGAAGTAGAGGACGGCATCGACGGCCTCGTCCATGTTTCCGACATGTCCTGGACCAAGCGGGTCAAGCATCCCTCCGAGCTCTTCAAGAAGGGCGATGAAGTTCAGGCGGTCATCCTCAGCATCGATGCGGCCAACCAGAAGCTGTCCCTGGGAATCAAACAGCTCGAGCCGGACCGCTGGGAGGACTGGTTCAGCCGTCACAACGTCGGGGACGTGGTCCGGGGCAACGTGGTCCGCATTACCAACTTCGGCGCTTTCGTCGAGCTAGCCGATGGCATCGAGGGGCTGTGCCACGTTTCCGAGTTGGACGAAAAGCATGTGGACAAACCCGCCGAGTTTCTTGCCGCCGGTCAGGAAGTCGAGATGAAGATCATCAAACTCAACCTCCAGGAAAAGAAGATCGGCTTGAGTCTCAAGGCCATGAAAGAGGAAGAACCCAGGGTCGAATTCACTTCCTATATTGCCTCTGCTGATTCAGGGAGCGCCTCGATGGGGGATCGTCTCGGCGACCAGTTGCGGGAGATATCAAGGTTCAAGAAAAACGAGAGCGAGTAGCAACGCTGAGGCCTCCGGCTCCGCGGTGTCATGACGGAAAAGAAATCCAACTTTCTTCTGTGGTTGATTCTCGGCGGGGGCGCGCTTCTGTTCTTCACTCTTTCTCTCCTTGCCCTCGCCATGTATCTGTCAGAAGAGGGGTCCGCGCCGTCGATCTCTCTATCTTCCAGCCACGTGGCAGTGCTGGATCTTGAAGGGGTCATCTTCGACTCCAAGGAATTCACCGACCAACTGAAGGAGTACGGCAACAGATCCGCAGTCAAAGCCGTCGTGCTTCGAGTGAACAGCCCCGGTGGGGGCGTGGCGGCCTCGCAGGAGATCTACGAGGCGGTCAAAAAGGTCCGCACCGAAGGCAAGAAGAAGGTCGTCGTCAGCATGTCTTCTGTGGGCGCTTCGGGGGCCTACTACGTCGCATGCGCGGCGGACAAAATCTTTGCCAACCCCGGCACCATCACCGGAAGCATCGGCGTAATTGCAGAGTGGTACAATTACGGCGAACTTCTGGAATGGGCCAAATTGAAAAGCGTTGTGTTCAAGAGCGGGGACCTCAAGGATGCCGGGTCCCCCACGCGCCCTCTTACCGAAAAAGAGAAGGCCTATTTTCAGAGCCTCATCAACAATATGTTCAACCAATTTGTCACTGCAGTCGCCACGAGCCGTCATATGGACGAGGCCATAGTCCGCAAGTTGGCGGACGGTCGCGTCTTCACTGGCCAGGAGGCCAGGACCAACGGCCTTGTGGATGAATTGGGGACGCTCCAGGATGCGATCGCCGCCGCGGCCAAAATGAGCGGCATTTCGGGCGAACCCAGGCTCGTCACCCCCCCAAAGAAGAAGCTCTCCGTGCTGGACTTCCTGCTGGGAGACTACCGCAGCGCCGTGTCCCTCCACCCGGACCGCTCGGAGTCTCAGATCCGCTTTGCGTACCTTTGGAGATAGACGGACATGACAAAGGCAGAACTAGTGGAAGAGGTTGCAAGCCAGTCCGACCTGACCAAGAAGGATGCGGAAGTCATCGTCCAGACTGTTCTGGACAGCATCACAAACTCCCTGCAACGCGGTGAAAAAATAGAGCTTCGAGGGTTCGGCTCCTTCCGCATACGCAATCGATCCTCGCGACAGGGCAGGAATCCCAAGACTGGCACCGGGGTCAGCGTCCCAGCAAAAAAAGTTCCTTACTTCAAACCCGGAAAGGAACTTAAGGACCTCATCAACCTGTAATGCGCGCAATTCAGACAGTAGCGGTTTCTTCTCGCAGGCTTTTTGGGAGGGCTCGCTTAGCCGGGGGCCGAAGGACCGGCACTGACTGGCCCCGCCCGTTGGGGAGCCCGTAACCCGAGGTGCGAAGAACCGGCACCCGGCCGTACCGCGCCTTCGGCGTTCAGAGTTTTGACACCCAATTTCCTCCCAGCCGTGAGGAGCGGTGGCCACGTGCTGCCGCGCACTTATAGCGGGTCCGTGATTTTGGACGCCGGAACGATAGCGATGCCCTTTAGTCCTAAGACGCGTGCTCAGATGCCGTCCCAGAGGACCAAACGACAAGCGTCGCGCAGGATCAAAGCCATCGCTTCTCAACTCTTTAACCGCCGTCTCGCTCTTAAGAACGACGTTGACAGATCCCTTCAGATGTCTTCGGGACTTAGGGCTCGCGCAGAAATAAATTCCCATTTTGCTGGCCCCCAGGCCCGCTGGCGAGGCGCGAGCGGCGAGCTATACCCGGGGCGGTATGTGAGGAGCGAGCAACAACGCCAGCGGGCCTGCGGGCCGCAGCCAGCAGGGGCGCGGCGCCGACGGGCGCGTATCGGCTTTGTTGCCGCTCCTCGACGATGTCCGACATCGACTTCGTCGCGGCGCCTCGCATCTGCCCGCCCGGCGCCCGCGCCAAAATGGGAATTTACTCCTGCGCGAGCCCTTGGGTTATCCCGTTCCGTGCGGCTGCCAGGGTCACTGTCTGGATGGGAGCTGTAATGGATCGCCTCTGGACACCATGGCGTTTCGATTATATCAACAAGATCAGCAGCTCCGAGGGGGCCGACTGCGTCTTCTGCGCGATCCTGTCCGAGCGGCGCGACAACGATAACTTCGTCCTTTGCCGTGCCAGGAACTCCTTCGTCCTGTTGAACCTGTTCCCTTACACCGCCGGCCACATCCTCGTCGTGGCGAACCGCCACATTGCATTTTTGCGGGATGCAGGAAGCGAAGAGATCCATGAGTTCTTGGATCTCGCCCAGCGATGCGAGAGGGCCCTCGAATCCGAGTACCATCCGGACGGGTACAACTTGGGTTTTAATCTGGGCCGCGCGGCCGGCGCCGGCGTCGCGCATCACCTTCATATGCACATCCTGCCCCGCTGGACAGGCGATTCAAACTTCGTGTCGGTCATTGCGGAAACAAGGGTTCTGCCTGAAGAATTGCCCAAGACCTACCAGCGCCTGCTGCCGTATTTTCAGTAGTCTTTTTGCAATATCCTATCCAGCAAGATCGAGGCTTCCTTCAACCTTCGTCTGCGCAAGGTTTTTTTCTCCCAAGTTACTTTTCGTCGGCATTTGTCCTCGCGTTGGCGAGCGTTGCCGCTCGAAACCCGCACGGGGCGCTGGTTTCAAGCTCATCGCACGCAGAAAAAATTTTTTATTCTTTTTTTCTTGCGCGTGAAAAATGCGTGTGCTACTTTCTCGCGCGGTCGGGTTGATTAGCAGAAACCGCAGAAAAAAAGAACGGCTCACAACAAGAAAATCAACCGAATCGAAAGACGCTTCGGGCAGCAGAAAATGGGGAAAACTGCTGGTAAGTAGTGTTGTGTTTTCCACAGCTGTGGAAAATTCTGTGGAAAACTCTTGGATCCGCGCCGAAGTTTTTTTCATCCCCTTCACTATTCCCGTGAGCGGGTTGCAGTATGGATGTCTGGGCTCAGGTCCTCACAACCGTTCAAAAGCGTGTCAACCAGGAGAGCTACGACACGTGGTTTCGCCCGATCGTATTCGAGGGTTGCGACGGAACGCTGCTCCGCCTCTCGGTTCCCAACGAAACCTTCAGGAAGTGGCTCCTCGCGAATTATTCCGAGATCCTTCAAAATGCCGTCGATGAAGCGGTTCACTCACGCCTGCAGATTCTGGTCCGGGCGGGAAGCGTCGCCGGGCAAGAACGCACGTCGGCCCCGGCGGATCCTCCAGAGAGGGACGAACGGTGTCAGGGCACGTTGTGTTCCGCCAACACGTTGAAACATTCGTGGTAGGGTCCAGCAATCAGTTCGCTCAGGCAGCTGCGCGGGCAGTCGCGGAAAGACCCTCCAAGGCCTACAACCCGCTCTATATCTACGGGGGCACGGGGCTGGGAAAAACGCACCTCATGCACGCCATCGGCCACTACATCCGCCAAAGAAACGGCAGGCTGCGGTTCCTGTACATGTCTTCAGACACCTTCCTCAACGATTTGATAACTTCGATCCGCCACGAAACGACCTTCCAGTTCCGGCAGAAGTACCGCGAAATCGACGTGCTCATGATGGACGACATTCAGTTTCTCGCGGGCAAAGAGCGTACCCAGCAGGAGTTCTTCCACACGTTCAACGCTCTCTACGACGCGCAGAAACAGATCGTCATTACCAGCGACTGCCCGCCCAAGGACATCCCTACGATCGAGGAACGGCTCAACTCGCGCTTCGCATGGGGTTTGATCGCCGACATCCAGCCCCCGGACCTGGAAACAAGACTCGCGATCCTGAAAAGGCGCGCCGCGTCCGAGAATGCAGCGATACCCGATGCAGTCGCCATGCATCTGGTAAGCTCGATCCGATCGAACATCCGAGATCTTAACGGAGCTCTTACGCGCCTCCTGGCTCGTGCGTCCCTGGACGGAATCGATACGGAGGATATCGACCTGAGCTATGCCAAAGAAGTTCTGAAGGACCTTGTCAAAGGGGAGAGAGAGACCGCTTCTTCAGAAATGGTTATCCGCGCAGTTTCCGTTTATTTCGGCCTCAAGCCGGATCAGTTGAAATCGAAGAACAACTCACGCGCGGTCGCCCTACCGCGCCAGATCGGCATGTTTGTCTGTAAGAAACTCACCGGGTTGTCACTGCCTCAAATTGGAAAAGATTTTGGTGGAAAGCACCACACCACTGTTCTGCACTCGATTCGCAAGATCGAAGAACTGCAAAAAACAGACCAGGAAATTCACACGGCAGTAAACAAGATAATCAGTTCTTTCCGCTGAGCTTCTCCTGTTTTTCACACCGCCGCATCAATGGTTCCCTGTGAAAATTTACGGTTCCAAAGGTTTCCACATCTGGAACCCGTATGCGCACGGCGGTCTCCCGAAGTTATCCGGAACCTATCGGAGTCTCGCCCAATAAGTTAGGGTAATTTTCAACAAATTCACAGCCGCTGCTACTACTACTGAATAAAAACATATAAATAATAAATAGAAAAACACCACAAAGACGCGAAGGACACACAAAGAGAGCCGTCAGTTTTTTCTCTGTGTGGATTTTTGAGATCTTTGTGTTTTTGTGGTGAAAAAGATGTTTCTGTTATAATCCGTCGTTCCGCCAAGCCAAAACTCCAAGGAGCATGGACTTCCATGGAATTTACCGTAAAGCGAAACGCAATACTAAGTGAGTTGAACCTTGTTCAGGGCGTGATCGAGAGGAAAACGACGATCCCTATCTTGTCCAACATACTTCTCAGCGCTTCTGGCGATCGCGTGGATATCACGGCCACGGACCTGGACGTGAGCATCTGCTGCGGCTGCCCGGGTGAAGTCCGCGTGGCGGGCACAACGACGCTTTCCGCGCGGAGGATCTTCGATATTGTCCGGCTGTTGCCCGAAGACGCAGACATCGATTTTTCACTTCTCGAGAATGACTGGGTGCAGATCCGCTCAGGAAATTCTGAATATAAGGTGGTGGGCTTACCGAAGGAGAACTTTCCTTCCATTCCGGAGCTGGGAGCTTCCAGTGTTTCAGTTCCTGGCGGCCTTTTGAAGGGAATGATCCAACGGACCATGTTTGCGATCACCCAGGAGGAGTCCAGATATTCGCTGAATGGGGCGCTGATGGTTTTGACGCCTCACGAGATGCGGATGGTGGCGACCGATGGGCACCGCCTTGCGTCCGTTTCCAAGGCCGTGGATTTCGCTGGAGTTGATGGAGAGATACGCGCTCTCATTCCTCGGAAGACACTGGTAGAGCTTCAGAAGTTGGTCGGCGCGGAGGACATGCTTGTGGAATTTGGCCGCGATGAAAACCATCTCTTTTTCTCCCTGGGGGGGAAGAGGCTGGTTTCGCGGGTCCTGGCCGGCCAGTTTCCTAACTATGAGATGGTCATACCGAAGGACAACGACAAGAAAATCATTGCATCTACGCGCGCGATGGCCGATGGGATACGTCGAGCCGCGGTGATGTCGGATGAAAGGGTGCGAGCGATCCGGTTTTCGTTCAGCCGTGGAGCTGTAGAGATGACGGCAAGCAGCGCCGACGCAGGTGAGGCCAGGGAGGTCTTGCCTGTGGATTACGACGGCACGTCTCTGGCCATCGGGTTCAACCCGCAATACCTCATTGATTTCCTCGGCGCCTGCGGGACTGAAACCGTCTCTATCGCGGTAAAGGACAGTGAGACTCAAGGAATGCTTTGCCCTGCAGGCGCGGCAGATATGGAGTATCGCTATGTCGTGATGCCAATGAAATTCTAGAAGCCTGGCCCAGCTCCGTGCGGTTATTGACTCTCCGCCTGTTCAACTTTCGTAACTTTACGCGAGCGGAGGTTTCTTTCTCTCCCGGGTCCAACATGCTCTTCGGGCGCAATGCCCAGGGCAAAACTAACGTTCTCGAAGCCATTTACATTCTTGCATACGGGAAAAGCTTTCGTACCGTCGTTGCCAGGGACTGCATACAGCATGGGGAGAAACTCTGTGGCGTCGAAGGAGTCGTTGAAAAGCAGTCTGTGGAAAGGGATCTCGGGGTCGCGATCTCGTCTCGCGAGAAGAAACTTATGCTCCATCGCAAGAGCGTCGGGTGGGCGGAGTTCGTCGGCAATCTGCACGTCGCGGCCTTCACTAGCGAGCACCTAGGTGTAATTCGGGGAGGGCCCGGAGAGCGACGGGCCTTTCTGGACCGGGCCATGGTCACTGTTTGTCCGGGACACATCGCAAGACTCGCGGCTTATACGAGAGCGCTGCGCCAGAGAAACAAACTTCTCTCGTTCTACCAAAGACAAGACCGGCGAGTGGACGACTCGTTGATCGAGGCTTGGGAAGAGAAACTGATCGTGGAAGGGACGCAAATCTTGAGAGACCGTGCACGCTATGTCGAGGCCTTGAAGGGCCGCCTTCCCGATAAGCTGTTCGGAGACGATACCTTGACGCTCCAATACATTTCCAATGCGGCACTGGAGCCCGGTGACGGCGAGGAGATCGAGTGGGAGTTTCGGGAGAGATTGAGCGAAAAGAGGACAGCGGATCTTCGGTCGGGATTTACCTCCGTCGGCCCGCATCGTGACGACCTCAAGCTTTTCCTGAATGGAAAGCCTCTCGCGGAATTCGGCTCTGCGGGAGAGCAACGCAGTAGCCTTTTGTCTCTCTATTTCGCGCAGATGGAAGCCCACAAGGAAGTCCACGGGTTCTACCCGGTTTTTATGGTCGATGATGTGGAAGCCGAATTGGATTCAGAGAGAATGAAGAGGTTTCTGGGTCATCTCGCTCAACGGACGCAAGTGTTCCTCACAACCGCCAGGGAGACCAGCGTCGCGGAAATCGCAGCCGGGGTGCGCCGGTACGAAGTACGCTCGGGAACAATAGCGCCTGCGCCCGCTGAGGGTGATGCGGATCTCGACTAGAGTTCTTTGCGAACCCCCCTTTGGGCTCTTCGGGTTTTCGGGGTTAATTCCGCATTAGTATTACCCGCGAAGATCGCTAACTGCGTAAAGGAATCGCGAAGATTTTGTTGGTTGTGGAGCGAGTCCTCCGTGGCCGTCTGTCTCTCGTGAAAATCTGCACCCTTGACTTACAATTGCTTGCACAGTGCGGCCCTGAAGGCTGAGATCCTGAACTAGCTTTGTAACTCATTGAAGGATAAACAGATACATTCGCAATAAAACTAGAAAATTGCTCCCGTTTGGCGCCGGAATATGGTATATTTTCGTCGTGCGTTTTTGGCAAATAAATCCTTGGAAACAAAAAGGTTAGTAGGGGACTTATTTGAGCGAAACGCCGCTGCCTTTGCAATTCGTAGCGCCCCTGCATTGGAGCCGTGGGCGGCCACACAGGGGGCGTTCCTACGGTTCGATCTGGGGGAGAGCATAAAACCGGGAGTTTTGGATGGTGGAAAAGGAGCCATTGCCCCAAGATTCGTCTGCGCAGTCGCCGATACCAGGCAACGAAGCGGACGTTGAAGACTATGGGGCGGATAAAATCAAGGTCCTGGAGGGCCTGGAAGCGGTACGCCTACGACCGGCGATGTACATCGGATCCAGGGCGGCGGATGGGCTGCATCACTTGCTGTACGAAGTTGTGGACAACTCCGTCGACGAGGCGCTGAACGGATTTTGCACTTGTATCGAAGTTACCATCCATATCGACAACAGCATCACGGTCATAGACAACGGAAGGGGAATCCCGACCGATTTTTACGAGCAAACCCAAAAATCCGCCGCCGAGGTCGTGATGACCACCCTGCACGCCGGGGGTAAATTCGACAACGATTCCTATAAGGTCTCCGGCGGGCTGCACGGGGTAGGTATCTCCGTCGTGAATGCTCTGAGCCGGCGGCTTGATCTGGAGATTTGGCGCGCGGGTAAAGTCTACGAGCAGAGCTACGAAAGGGGAAAGCCGGTTACGGAATTCCGACAACTGGGCACGACGCAGCGACGAGGGACCAAAGTCACTTTCAAGCCCGACGAAGAGATCTTCGAGACTCTCGAGTTCAGCTACGAAACCATCGCCCAGCGCCTGCGGGAACTTTCGTTTCTCAACAGGGGGCTGGAAATCGTCCTGGAAGACCTTCGGACGGACCGCAAAACGTCCTTTGTTTACGAAGGGGGAATTAGCTCCTTTGTGGACCATCTGAACAAGAACAAGAATGTGCTTCATCCGAAACCGATCTACTTTGAAACGCGAAAAGAGGACGTCGTCGTAGAAGTGGCCATGCAGTACAACGACGCCTACAGCGAGACCGTCTTCACCTTTGCAAACAACATCAACACTCACGAAGGGGGCACCCATCTGATCGGCTTCAAGTCGGCGCTCACCCGAAGCATTAATGCCTACGCTCAGGCCAAAGATCTGCTGAAAGATCTGAAGGAGAATCCGACCGGCGAGGACGTTCGGGAGGGCCTGGTGGCCGTGATCAGCGTGAAGCTCAGGAACCCTCAGTTTGAAGGGCAGACGAAAACCAAGCTGGGAAACAGTGAGATCAAAGGCATTGTGGAAGCCGCGGTGAATGAAAACCTGGGGGCATTCTTCGAAGAGAACCCTCCGATTGCGCGCAAAATCCTGGCGAAAGCGATAGAGGCGGCGCGAGCGCGCGAAGCGGCGCGCAAGGCCCGGGACTTGACCCGGCGGAAGGGGGCTCTGGACGGTGGGCTGTTACCCGGCAAGCTGGCGGACTGCCAGGAACGGGATCCCAAGTTTTGCGAAATCTTCATAGTGGAGGGTGACAGCGCAGGCGGATCGGCGAAGCAAGGGCGCGACCGGAAGTTTCAGGCCATTCTTCCGATAAAGGGAAAGATCCTGAACGTCGAGAAAGCCCGCTTCGATAAGATGCTCAGCAACCAGGAGATCACGACCATGATCTGCGCCATAGGGACGGGTATCGGAAAGGACGATTTCTCGCTAGAGAAGCTCCGGTATGACCGGATCATCATCATGACGGATGCCGACGTGGATGGCTCTCACATCCGCACGCTGCTTCTGACCTTCTTCTACCGCCAGATGCCGGAATTACTGGAAAGGGGTCATATCTACATCGCGCAGCCCCCCCTTTACGCGGTCAAGGAAGGGAAGACGCTCAGGTATTTGAAGAACGAGCGCGAGATGGACGACTATCTGATGAAGCGAGCCACACAGGACGTCCTGGTCAGCGAGTCAAAAACCGGAGCCGAGTTCGGCGGCAACGAACTCATCAAATTGCTCAAGGCGGTCCACGAGCATACACTCTTGTGCGCCAAACTGAATCGTAGGCTCGAGAACCGCGAGCTTCTGAATCGCCTGCTGGAAGCTGTGGCCGGAGAAGGGGGTTTTTTTAAGAGCGGCATCACGCTGAAACAGGTCTTCGAGGACAGGGAGATTCTTGAGGCCTTGGGCTCCGTTTCGGAGGGGACCGGGTATCGTCATACGATCACGACGGACGAGGAGCACGGCCTGCTGGCCATTGTCCTGGAGAGAGAGAACGACGTCGCGAAGATAATCATCAACCGGAACTTCCTCTCCTCGGCTGAGTGGCAGCGCCTTTTCCAGCTCTTCTCGGAGCTTGGCCCTCTGGAAAAACCACCGTTTACGGTACGAACCAATGGCCTTAACGTCGAGATAGGGTCCCGGGAGGAGCTGCTGAACCACATACTGGACCTTGGGAAGAAGGACCTGACCTATCAGCGTTATAAAGGGTTAGGGGAAATGAACCCCGAGCAGCTGTGGCAGACGACAATGAATCCGGAGTCGCGGACCCTGCTTAAAGTGTCTGTCGACGATGCCGTCGAGACCGACGAGATATTCACAATTCTCATGGGGGATGCGGTCGAGCCCAGGCGCCGGTTCATCGAGGACAACGCTCTGAACGTCCGCAATCTCGATATCTAACTGCTCGGGGCCTCATGCTTATCCGCTTAATTCAGGTTAGCCCTATATGTTGTGGCGGTTAGATTCCCGAAGCCGTACCCTATCGTAAGTATGGTGGTCACCTGAAACAAGCGGATAAGCATGAGGGGCCCTTAAAGTTAGCGAGCGAAGCGAGCTGAATTCCCGCCATGCCTACGGCACTGGAACCGACTCCTGTAAACCTCATCGATGAGATGCGCACGTCCTATCTGGACTACGCGATGAGCGTGATTATCGGACGCGCGCTCCCGGATGCCCGCGACGGGCTTAAGCCCGTGCATCGGCGCGTTCTGCACGCCATGAACGAGCTGGGCAACACCTACAACAAGCCCTACAAGAAATCGGCTCGCATCGTGGGCGACGTCATCGGTAAGTACCATCCGCACGGCCCCGACGCGGTGTACGACACCATCGTGCGCATGGTCCAGGACTTCTCACTCCGCTATCCGCTGATCGACGGGCAAGGAAACTTTGGCTCTGTGGACGGGGACAACCCCGCGGCCATGAGGTATACCGAGGTTCGCATGGCCCGGCTGACGGATGAGTTGCTGGCCGACATAGAGAAGGAAACCGTCGATTTCGTGCCGAATTATGACGGCTCCTTGCAGGAGCCGCTGGTGCTGCCGGCAAAGTTTCCCAACCTGCTCGTCAACGGTTCCTCCGGGATCGCAGTGGGGATGGCAACAAACGTGCCGCCCCACAACATGACGGAGATCATAAGCGCGACGATCCGGCTGATAGAGAACCCCGACACCACGTTGGACGAATTGTTATCGCTCGTTCCGGGTCCCGATTTCCCGACGGCTGGTTTTATCTATGGGCGCACCGGCATCCGATCGGCCTATGCGACAGGGCGGGGGATCATCACGCTGCGCGCCAGAATGGCCATCGAGAAAATCTCCAAGGACCGCGAAGCCATCGTGGTGACGGAGATCCCTTTCCAGGTCAACAAGGCGAAACTCATCGAACGCATTGCGGAGCTTGTGCGGGACAAGAGGCTCGATGGCATCTCCGATATCAGAGACGAGTCGGACCGCGAAGGCATGCGTATCTTCATCGAACTCAAGAAAGAGGAACCGGCACAGGTGGTAATGAACAACCTGTACAAGTTGACGCCGATGCAAACGAGCTTCGGCATCATCCTTCTGACAATTGTCAATAACCAGCCTCGAGTCCTTTCGCTGAAGGAGGCCATCGAGTGCTTTATTGACCACAGGAAGGAGGTTGTTCGCAAGAGAACCCTGTTCGACCTGAAGAAGGCGGAAGCGCGGGCCCACATCCTGGAAGGGCTGAAGCGAGCTCTGGACATGCTGGACGCCATCATCGCTCTGATCCGGGCTTCCAAGGAACCTGCCGTGGCGAGGGAGGGACTCATCACGCAGTTTCAGTTCAGCGAAGCCCAGGCCCAGGCCATCCTGGAAATGCGCTTGCAGCGCCTGACTGGCCTGGAGCGCGAGAAAATTGTCAGCGAATACGAAGAAACCTTGAAGTTGATCGCCCGCCTCAAGGAGATCCTTGCCAGCGAAAAAGCCCTCAAAGGGGTCATCGTCGATGAGTTGCAGGAAATTCAAAAGAATTATGGGGATGCGCGCCGGACCGAAATCGTTGATGAGGAAGTCGAGATCACACTGGAGGACCTGATCGCCGAAGAGGATGTGGTCATTACAGTAACGCACTCGGGATATATCAAGCGCACCAACGCCTCCTTGTACCGGTCGCAGGGACGCGGAGGAAAGGGCCGGATTGGGATGACCACGCGCGAAGAGGATTTCATCGACCACGTCTTCGTGGCATCGACGCATAGTTACCTTCTCATCTTCACGAATCGCGGCCAGGTTTACTGGGTAAAGGTGTACGAAATACCGGATGTCGGAACGGCCGGGAAGGGAAAGGCAATCGTCAACCTGGTGAACATGTTGCCGGGGGAGAAGATCGCGGACATCATCTCCGTAAAGGGTTTCGATGCCGACAAATATGTCGTAATGGCCACTCGCAAGGGGATTGTCAAGAAGACGGCCTTGACTGAGTTTTCGAACCCGCGCAGCTCGGGGATCATCGCGATTTCCGTCCCCGAAGATGACGAGTTGATCGGATGCGGGCTCACCGATGGTTCCTACGACGTGCTGCTGGCGACGCGCAAGGGAAAGGCGATCCGCTTCGCCGAGTCGGACGTGCGTGACATGGGGCGCACCGCCCGGGGGGTCATCGGTATACGACTCGGGGAGGGGGATACCGTCGTCGGCATGTCCGCTTTCGCCGGAGAAGGGCAGTTTCTTACCGTGACCGAGGGAGGTTTCGGGAAGCGGACCGGAATCGAGGAGTATCCAAGACAGGGAAGGGGAGGCTCCGGCGTTATTAACCTCAAAGTCGGGGAGAAAAATGGGCACGTCGTCAACACCCTGCATGTTCAAGAGGACTCTTCGGTCATGCTGATCACCGCGCAGGGCAAACTGATCCGGTTGAACGCCGAGGACATCCGGCAGACCCAGAGCAGGGCGGCCGTAGGCGTGAAATGCATCAACTTGGAAGAAGGGGACAAAGTGGTAAGCGTGGCAGTCGTGGCAGCAGAGGTGGAAGGCGAGAATCAGGGAGGCGAGTAAGCATGGAGCGCTTTGCTCTGTGGACCTTGCTGGCTCTGTTCGCCCTGCTGTGGGGGTGCAACGCAGACTCGCGGCAACTCTTGGAGCAGGCTGAAGCAAGGTGGAGAGAGGGAGATTACGAAGACGCCGTCCGCCTCAATCTTTTGCTGCACGATCGCGATCCGAGTGGAAGGTATGGCGCGCAAGCCCTGATGAATCTGGGAAATATTTACTACCTGAACCTGCGGCAGCTCGGCAAGGCCATTGAAATGTATCAAAAGCTGGCTGCTGAGCGCCCTGGGACGCCCGACGAATTTAAGGCTCGCGAAAAACTGGCCGAGATTCACGCAAACGAGATCGGGGACCTGACGCAGGCGGTCTGCGAGTACGAGAAGATTCTTGCGTGGAAAGGTCTGGACAACAGCGCCGAGATCCGGATGCAGATGGCCAACGCGTATTTCAAGCTGGGCGATTACGACCAGGCCTTGCGGGAGTTGCGCCGTGTCGAGGAACAAGGGACGGGAGGCCACACTGCGGATCAGGCGCGTTTGAAAATCGGCAACATTTACCAGATTCGAAAGCGGTATCAGGATGCTCTTGAGCCTTTTCAAAAAGTAACGGGGTCTCCCTGTGTCGAGTGCAGGCGGAGGGCCCTGCTGAACCTCATGGAAACCTACGAGGCTCTCTACGATTTTGACCGGGCGATAGAAACGGTACGCAGGTTGGACCCGACACGAGAGAATGAGCGCAGGATTCAGGCGGAGGTCGCGCGGCTGAGCTCAAAACGGGAGCAGATCGACTCGGGACAAGTCCTGATCTGGGAACCACACTCGTCCCACTAGCTATTCGAACGCGCAGTTTCCTCCATGGTGCTGCGATTCAGACAACCTGCAGCGGCAAGAGGTCCTGTTTGACCACGGAGACACGGAGGGCGCGGAGATTTCACAGAGACATCAGGGTTCTCCGTGCATCTCCTTGAACTCCGTGTCTCCGTGGTGAATAAAGTGCTTGAATTCTTCTCGAGCTTCCTGCGACCCGTCAGGCTCGTGATAGCTCTCAAACACCCTTGACAGGAGATGGAGGAGAAGGTATTTTGGCGGCCGCTATTATCTTGCCTACAAGGAGGTGTTTTGCTTGGCGGAAGTCATCATTAACGACGGCGAGTCTTTGGAAAGCGCTCTGCGGCGCTTCAAGCGCAAGGTTCAGCAGGAAGACATTATTAAAGATGCGAAGAAGCACTCTTTCTATCTGAAGCCCGGAGAAAAGCGGCGTATTAAACAGGCCCTGGCGCGAAAACGCCTGCGGAAGAAAATGCGTAGCTTCCGCAGCCCGTAGAACTCTCAAAAAAGAGAGGGCTTCTGAGATTCATCCAAAGCTATCAGCGTCGCAGGCGAATCGCGCGGGCCAGCCCGATTCGTCTGATGGCGCCCGATAGCTTTTTTTATTTCCGGACCTCTATGCGCGCGGTCGACATCATCCGTAAAAAGCGACAGGGCGGGGAGCTTTCTCGCGAGGAGATGGTCTTTCTGATACGCGGGTATTGCGCCACGACCATCCCGGACTATCAAATGTCTGCCTTTCTCATGGCCGTAACGTTTCGCGGTATGAGTCAGGGGGAAATGGCGTCAATGACCGAGGAGATGATGCGCTCCGGGGAGGTTCTGGATCTGGGATTTCTCGCCGGAGTGAAGGTGGACAAGCACTCCACGGGCGGCGTCGGCGACAAGACGTCTCTCATCGTCGCCCCCTCGGTTGCCGCCGCCGGGCTCATTGTGCCCATGATTGCCGGCCGGGGTTTGGCCCACACGGGTGGAACGCTGGACAAGCTCGAATCCATTCCCGGTTTTAACGTTCGGCTCACCAGCGAAAAATTCAAGGAGACGCTGGCCAGGGCAAACGTGGCTTTGATCGGCCAGACCGACAGGTTGGCGCCTGCCGATAGAAAGCTTTACGCTTTGCGTGACGTGACCGGGACCGTTGACTGCCAGCCCCTGATAGCGGCAAGCATCATGAGCAAAAAGCTCGCGGAAGGAATTGACGCTCTGGTTCTGGACGTCAAGACCGGCAGCGGGGCTTTTATGAAAGGGCAACAGGAGGCGGAAGAATTGGCACGTGCCATGGTTGGAATCGGCCAGAGCTGCGGCAAGAAATTGGCCGCCTTGATCACGGATATGAACCAGCCGCTGGGCGAATTGGTCGGCAACTCCCTGGAGGTTGTCGAATGCATCGAGGTCTTGAAAGGCCGGGGGTCCCGAGATGTTGTGGCGCTTTCCGAAGAACTGTCGGCGCATTGCTTTGTTCTCGGAGGTGCGGTCGAGAACCTCGAGCAAGGGCGCGAACTGTTTCGCAAGATGATCCGCTCGGGTCAAGCACTTGCAAAATTCGAGCAGATTGTTCGGCTACAGGATGGAAACCCGGCAGTCATAGAGGATTACTCGTTGTTGCCGCGGGCCCGGCACGAGTCTCCGCTCCTGGCAACAGAGACGGGATATGTGCAATTCATGGACACGGAGAAGATCGGACTGGCCATGAGTATGCTCGGAGCCGGGAGGGAGACCGTTGACTCCCAGATCGATCATGCCGTGGGGATGCGTGTTGACAAGAAGATCGGGGATGCCGTGGAAGACGGGGAGGCCTTATGCACCGTCTTTTACAATGACGAAGCGCGCTTTCAGGAAGCCGTGAAGCGCCTGAGAGAATCCTACAAGTTGTCGCCGGAGCCTCCCCAGCGTCCCACTCTTATCAAGAAGGTCATTGGATAGAGGACCCACGGAGAAAGACTTGCCACGAATTTCACGAATTAGACGAATTCTTTGAAATCTTTTTCCCTCGAAAGGAGGTCCCCACGCGCACTTTTTTTTTGACGGCGAGCCTGTTGTCGTGAAATTCGTGTAATTCGTGGCGAAGCAATGCCTGTATGTACAAAGAGATCCTTGAAACCGTAGCCGTCATTCGCTCACGCCATGCCCAGACTCCAGTTCTCGGGCTGATTCTCGGTTCCGGCCTTGGTTCCTACGCCGATACTTTTCAGCCTCGCACTGTGATCCCGTATTCCGAGTTGCCCCATTTTCCGCGATCCACAGCGATCGGACATTCCGGCAATCTCGTACTCGGCGAGGGTGAAGGCGTGCCCGTTGTTGCGATACAGGGCCGCGTCCACTTCTACGAGGGTTACTCGATGGCGGAGGTCATCTACCCGGTGCGGGTTCTGGGCGCCCTCGGGATGCGCCAGCTCATAGTGACCAATGCGGCCGGCGGGATCAACCTGAGCTTCCGGCCGGGCGATCTGATGGTAATCACGGACCATGTCAACATGATGGGCACGAACCCGCTCATAGGGCCCAATATCGACGAGCTTGGCGAGCGCTTTCCCGATATGAGCGACGCGTACAGCCGCGCTATGAGGGAGGTCGCTCTCCGCGTTGCGGAACAGAAGGGTCTCTTCTTGATGGGCATCCCCGTATTTGGAATCTCCTGCATAACGAACATGGCGGCAGGTATTCTCCCCCAGAAGCTGACCCACCAGGAAGTGATGGACACCACAGAACGGGTGAAGGAACAGTTTATGTCGCTTCTGCGGAGCATTATCCCGGCTCTGGCCTTTCTTGCGCGGGCAGAGGGGAATGGCTGATGAAGGCAGAGGATCTGGTGCGCGCAGCCAAATGTGCGCGAGACCATGCCCGCGCGGCGCACTCCGGCTTCAAGGTGGGGGCGGCGGTCGAGACCCGAAAGGGAAAACTCTACAGCGGTTGCAATGTCGAAAACTCCACGTACGGCCTTACCGTTTGCGCCGAACGCGTGGCCATCTGGAAAGCGCTTTCGGAAGGGGAGTCTGACTTTCGCCGCCTGGTAGTTGTGGCGGATACCGAAGACCTGACACCGCCGTGCGGCGCCTGCCGCCAGATCATCTGGGAGTACTGCGGCGACATCGAGGTGATCCTTGCGAATCTCAAGGCAGCACGAGCGAGATATCGAATGCGCGAACTGTTGCCCTTCCCCTTCGACAGCCGCTTCCTCGGGAAGGAATAAGGCCGGAACACCTGGCCACGAATTTCACGAATTAAACGAATTTTTGGTCTGATTTCGTGTAATTCGTGGCGAAGTTTTTTCCGTCGTGCCGATGCCAAGCTTCCTCATCCTCTGGTTCTTCTGTTCGCTTCTGGGGAGGGTTGCGCCTGCCCAAAACAAGGAGCGGGCTGACATTCTGATTTCAGGAGGGACCGTAGTCACCATGGACTCGTCCCGGCGGATTATCGATAAGGGCATGGTGGCCATCCGGGGAGACCGCATCATTGCGGTGGGTCCTGCTTCCGAGTTGGCAGGGAGATTCCAGGCGGCCCAGGAGATCTCTGCCGCAAATCAGATCGTCTTGCCGGGACTGGTCAACACGCATAACCATGCCCCGATGGTTCTTTTTCGCGGCATCGCCGATGATATGGCTCTGATGGATTGGCTGGAGAAGTTCATTTTTCCTGCCGAGGCCAGGAACGTTTCACCTGAGTTTGTGCAGGCAGGAACGGACTTGGCCTGCCTGGAGATGATCCGTTCGGGAACCACCACCTATGCGGACATGTATTATTTTGAGGACAAGGTCGCCGAAACTACGAATCAGGCGGGCGTAAGAGGGGTTCTCGGCCAGACGATTCTTGGGTTCCCATCACCGGACAGCAGGAACCCCGAGGAGGCTCTGAAGTACACGGAGCGATTCATCCAACGCTGGAGAGGCAGCTCCTTGATAGTTCCCGCGGTGGCCCCACACGCCCCATATACTAACTCTCCCGAAACGCTCAGGGCTTGCAAAGGACTTGCGGACAAATACGGCGTGCCGATGATCATCCACGTGTCCGAAACGCGCGATGAGGTTCGGCAGATCAAGGCTAAATACAAGACGACCTCTACTCAATGGTTGGAGAAGCTTGGCGTCCTGGGTCCTAATGTCATTTTCAATCATGGGGTCTGGCTGACAGAGCAGGACCTGGGCATCATCCGGCGCCGCGGTTTAGGCGTCACGCATAATCCCGAGAGCAACATGAAGCTGGCATCGGGTAGCGCGCCGGTCCTGCGGATGCTCGCCCTTGGGATTCCCGTGGGACTGGGAACGGATGGAGCCGCGAGCAACAACGACCTTGACATGTTTGAAGCCATGTCCACCGCGGCCAGGCTTCAAAAACTCGTTTCCGGAAATCCGGCGGCCCTGCCCGCGGAGAAGGTCGTCGAGCTGGCTACCCTCGGAGGAGCCAGGGTCCTCGGCCTCCACAAGGAAATCGGCTCGCTGGAAACGGGAAAGAAAGCGGACCTTATAACCATTTCCACAGAGCCTGCTCACGCAGTGCCCATGTACAATGTGTATTCTCATCTGGTCTATGCTTTGAAAGGCGCGGACGTCAGGCTGAGCGTGATCAACGGAAAGATCGCAATGCTGGACGGCGTCGTTTTGACATTGGACGAGGGGAAGATCAAACAAAAAGCGAGGATCATTCAGGAACGCGTCCTGTCGAGCCTGAAGAGCAGGTGACGGTTCTTGGCGTCCTTCGCGCGTTCGCGATGCGATCCAGCAGCCCGGGACTTACCGCGAAGGCGCGAAGAGGCAAAGAATTTTACTCGAGATGACGCGAGATGCGGCTGTTCCGGCGTGTAGTGTTAATCGTGCTGGATAGTGCGGGAATCGGCGAGATGCCCGACGCCGCCAAATGGGGCGATCAAGGGAGCGACACTATAGGGCACGTCCTGGAAAGAGAAAACCCCGCCCTTCCAAACCTGCAAAGGTTGGGGCTCGCAAATATCCGAGCCTTGCCAAACCTTGCTCCCGTCCCGCAACCCGCAGGCTGTTTTGGCAAAGCGGCCATTCTTTCAAACGGCAAGGACAGTACCGTCGGGCATTGGGAAATGGCGGGACTCATCACGCCGATTCCTTTTCCCACATACCCCAAAGGATTTCCAGCCAGGATCCTGAATCACTTCGAGAAGGCTATCGGTCGCAAGGTGTTGGGAAATAAGCCGGCTTCGGGCACCGAAATCATCAAGGAGCTGGGCGAGGAACACGTCCGGACCGGCCGTCCGATCCTATACACCTCTGCGGATTCGGTGTTTCAGGTCGCTGCCCATGAGGACATCATACCTCTTCAGGATCTCTACCGGATTTGCGGAATAGCCCGGGAGCTGCTGGACGGGGAGGACCGGGTCGGGCGGGTCATTGCTCGGCCCTTTTCGGGTGCGCCTGGTAACTTTCAGCGCACCAAGAATCGAAAGGATTTTGCGATCCCGCCGCCGCATCCTACCTTACTGGATCTGTTGCGGCAAAACGACCTTGCTTCGGTAGGGGTCGGCAAGATAGCTTCCATTTTTGACTATCGGGGAATTAGCGAGAATGTCCCGGCCAGGGACAACACGGAATCTATGGACGGAACACTCCGGGCGTTGGAGGTCACCTCGGAGGGGTTCATCTTCAGCAACTTCGTCGATTTCGATATGCTCTGGGGTCACCGTAACGACGTCAAGGGATACGCGGAAGGTCTCGAGGAGTTCGACCGCAGGCTCCCGCTGCTCCTCAAAAACTTGCGTGAGGACGACTGCCTGGTCATCAGTGCGGATCATGGTTGCGATCCGACAACACCGAGCACCGACCATTCACGCGAATACGTGCCGATTCTGGCATTCAGCAAGAAGCTCCGCCGGGGTATCCCCCTTGGAACCCGAAGCACTCTGGCCGACATAGGTCAGACCGTCGCCGAGAATTTCGGCCTGTCTCTGTCCGCGGGGACCTCCTTTCTAACGCAGCTCCGCTAACTTAATGCTACTAACCCGACACGGGCGTGCACGGAACACCACGGATGAACGCCGAGCAATCAAAGACTTGGTGATTCTTTGTGCGTATTGGCTGCGCCCAATTCACCGCTAAGGCACTAAGACGCGAAGGGGTCCGATTTCATCAATGATAAGGAAATCGGGGACCCATTCCTGCTTTCAGTGTCTTGTTTGCGCGATCGATCGAGCACGCTCAGGAATGTGACAACTGACTCGTTTACTTACGATTACCGTGAACTGCCGGCTCCCTTACAAGCGGATCAGCCCATTGGTACACAAATTGCACTGGCATGTAATGACGTTATCAGACGATAAGACAGAAGTAATGTTGAAATACATAAGGAGTAAGTCATATGGGTATTGATTTAAGACGAAATGTGAGGGCGAGCTTAAGTGCTCCGGTGATCATTCAAGGCACCGATCGTTTAGGGCGCCCATTTCAGTTTCAAGGGGAAAGTACCGACTTCAGCCGGAAGGGGTTGGGTCTGCTCGTGCCTCAGGATGTGGTCGGTCGGGGTTCGGTTCTGACCATTAACGTCCCGAAGAGATTCCACGGTAAAGCTGTGGTGCAATGGGTTCGGCTCGACGCCGAAACCGGCAAGGTTCAAGTCGGCTGCTGCCTGATGAACCCGAGAGTAAGTTTCCCGTTCCGGACTGCCGCCTCGCTGCTGTTGTGCGTTGCTTTTCTGGGTGAGCTGTCCTTCGCTCGTTCGCGAGATGCGCAAGCGAATAATTCCTGCACGATGAGCCTTACGCGGATGAAGAACTCCATGGAAAGCAGGCTGGGGGAGTGGACCCTGGTGTCCAACACCGAGAAGGCGTTCATTCACTCCCAGCACCAGCAGATGTCCTGTCAAGAGTACACTCGCTGGTACGAGAAGGCGAAGATCCACAGCGATGAAAGCAAACGCGCTGCGTTGTCCCGGTGGCATTGGAATCAGTATCACTCCAAGGATGAAACGATCCGGGCTGCGGCAGTTTCCAGCCTGGAGCTGGCAGTCGCTGCTGGCAACGAGTAATCTTTAGGTTTGGGGTTCAGCCTTTAGGCGTTCGCTTACTTCGCAGCACTAAAGCCTGAACTCCGAACAGGATGTCCTCTACCAGCGGAACATCCTTCCCTCCCGCGCTCTTCATACCAATCAAACCTGTCATCCGTCACAATACGTGGATCCTGTTGGGTTTTGGAGTTTCAGCCTTCAGGCTGCAAAGCGAAAGCTTGAACTCTCCGAGCGGTCCGTTGCTTGAAAGCCTTCCATAAACCTTAAAGTCGTGGTGACTGGCACAAATATCCCATGTCTTGTGCCGCGGGGTTGGGTGCGAGCCCGGCACAAAAATGGGAGTCACGGCCTAGAAAAAAAGGGCCGATCGGCCCTTGCGCGCCCGGGACTGCGCGAGTTAATCTTGTCTAACAATCAGCAAAGGGTGGTGCTTCTCAGTCAATAGAATAGTTAGCAGATCCCTGGCGCTTCGCGCCAGAGAGGGGGACCTATGGGTCGAATTGGCTGTCGCATGATCAACCTTAAAGAAAGTTTCTCGCTCCGGATCGCCGCCTCGTTCCTGTTGTCCGTTGCTCTTCTGAGTCAGCTGTCCTTCGCTCGCTCGCTGGACGCCCAAGAAAACGAGTCCTGCACAGTGAGCCTGGCGCGGATGAAGAGCATTCTGACAAGTTGGCTAGGGGAGTTAGGGGAGTGGCCCCAAGTGACCAGCAGCGAGAAGGCTTTCATCCACATCCTGCACCAACGGATGTCCTGCGACGAGTACACTCGCTTGTACGAAAAGTCGAACTTCTACGGAAACGAGAAGCAGCGCGCCGCGGCGTCCCGGTGGCATTGGAACCAGTATCACTCCGAAGACCAGGCGACACGGGCTGCGGCGGTTGCCGGGGCGAATCTGGCAGTCCCTGCTGGCACCGAGTGAGAGGCTGTGGAAAAATCCACGTCTCGTTGGGCGGGGGGGCCTGCGTGGCGGCCCGCAAGTCCGCGCTACTGGGCTGTCGGGCGACCACATAGGCACGGTTCGCTCGGAGTTCAAGCTTTAGCTTGCAGCCTGAACGCTGAACTCCAAACAGTGACGCTTTAAGATTCGCCGGGATCGACCTTCAGGACTGTAATGTCAGGCAGGTTGCGGTAGCGTTGGTTGAAGTCGAGTCCGTAGCCAACCACAAAATGGTCGGGGATCTCGAACCCGATATACTCCGCGGGGACCTCGATGATTCGCCGCGAAGGCTTATTGAGCAGGGCAACGACCTTCAAGGACCTGGGACCGCGCGACTCCAGAATCTGGAGCAGATAGCTTAAAGTCAAACCCGTATCGAGGATGTCCTCCACCTCGCCGCTGCTCTTGGTGGAGGTCCCGTAACTGCCAACCGCAATGAAATCAACAGAGACCACCAGACCAATGGCGCGAACCAGGTCCGCGTGGAAGACGCTCGCTCCCTTAAGGATGCCGATGAGATGCGGGTTCTTGCCGCGATAGTCTTTTGTAATCAGCGCTCCCAGTTCCTGGACGCGCATTCGTATGGTTGCGGCATCCAGGAGTACCTCCCCCAAGACCTCGTTCTTGTCGTTATACCAGTCCCCTTCCATTGGTCCCTTCTTTAACACAGATTTGTTTCGCAGCCAACAGCTCCAAGTTCAGACTTCAGACTGCGCACGGGCACGAACAGAAAACGCATAGATATTCAGGCGTTTGCAGGTCTGAGGTCTGACCCTGAAGTCTGAGGTCTGGTCGATAGGTCGATAGGGTCCCCATGTCCCCATGGTTCCCTTATGGTTTAAGGCGGGTGATTTTTGTATGATATTGGGCTTTGAGAAAGGATATTGGCGATGCTGCAGCGAAGAAGATCCGTGCCCGTGAATGTGGGCGGGGTGACGGTCGGAGGGAGCGCGCCTATCGTCGTCCAGTCGATGACCAATACCGACACGGCGGACGCAGCGGCGACGGCTGCTCAGGTCGCTGCGCTTGCCGCCGCCGGTTCGGAGCTCGTCCGGATTACGGTCAATACCCCTGAAGCTGCCGCGGCAGTTCCGGAGATTGAGCGGCGGCTTGAGGATATGGGCGTCGGAGTCCCTCTCATCGGAGACTTTCACTACAACGGGCACATCCTGCTTACGCGGTATCCCATGTGCGCAGCCGCCCTCGCGAAGTATCGGATCAACCCGGGGAATGTTGGTGTGGGCCGGCGGCACGATGAGAACTTCCTCCAGATGATCCGGGTGGCTATGGACAGCGACAAACCCGTGCGCATCGGAGTGAACTGGGGGTCGCTCGACCAGACCCTCCTGACGCGGCTGATGGACGAGAACACGAAGCGTGCTGATCCCAAGGACGCCCGGGGAGTGCTCATCGAGGCCATGATTCTCAGTGCCCTGGAGTCGGCGCGAATGGCCGAGGAATACGGCCTCCCGCAAAATCACATCATCCTGAGCGCCAAGGTTTCCGGTGTGCAGGATCTCATCGAGGTGTACCGCTTGTTGGCAGCCCAATGCGATTATGCTTTGCACCTTGGGCTTACGGAAGCAGGGATGGGAGCGAAGGGGATTGTGGCGTCCACGGCAGCGCTGGCTGTGCTTCTTCAGGAAGGGATCGGTGACACGATTCGAGTCTCCTTGACCCCCGCTCCAAACGGAGACCGTACCGAGGAAGTGCGCGTGGCTCAGCAGATTCTGCAGTCTTTAGGAATACGAAGTTTTGTCCCCCAGGTGTCCGCTTGCCCTGGCTGTGGGCGCACCACCTCAAGCTTCTTTCAGGAAATGGCAGACCAGATCCAAAGCTACCTCAGGTACCAGATGCCGGTCTGGAAAAACCGGTACCGAGGAGTCGAAGAATTGAAGGTCGCGGTTATGGGTTGTGTCGTCAACGGTCCCGGCGAATCCAAACATGCCAATCTTGGAATCTCTCTGCCCGGAACGGGAGAGGAACCCAAGGCCCCGGTCTTCGCCGACGGAAAGCTGATGACGACATTGCGTGGTGAAGGAATTGTGGCAGAATTCATCACCATCCTTAACAGGTACGTAGATTCCCACTATTCTTCCCTGAAAGGCGCGGAGACATCTCCCGTAACCCGTCACTGAGCCCCGGAAAAACTCTTCGCAGAAATTTGCCACGAATTACTGGAAAAGAAATTCGTGGAATCCTTACTACTATGCTGAAAATCCTTCGCAAGCTGGCAAGGATTTTCGTCTGCGTAGCCTGCACAAAAATGAAACCACAGATGAACACAGATCCGTGTTCATCTGTGGTTTCATTCGTTGTTGTGGTTGCGACTGAGCTGCGCCGTGGAATTCGTGGCCGCGTTTTTTTGTGGTTGATGCAATTTGGGGGAGTAAATCCATGCTCAAGACGCATAACTGCGGGGAGTTAAGACTATCCCATGCCGGACAGTTGGTTTCCTTGGCGGGGTGGGTACACAGACGGCGGGACCACGGAGGGCTGATCTTTATCGACCTCCGCGACCGGTCCGGGCTTGTTCAAATCACCGTGCAGCCAGGCCGGGGCGAAGCCCACTCGGTAGCGGAGAAAGCGCGCGGGGAGTTTGTGCTCAAGCTGGATGGAGTGGTTCGGCCGCGTCCGGAAAACCTCGTCAATCCCAACTTGCCAACGGGGGAGATTGAAGTTCTGGCAGATTCGATCGAGATCCTCAACCCGGCAAAGGCGCCACCGATTCCTCTGGATGACGATGGGTACAGGACTGACGAGGGCCAGCGCTTGAAATACCGTTACCTGGACTTGCGGCGGGCCCGCCTTCAAGAGAACATAATCCTGCGGCACAAGACGATTAAGTTTATCCGCGACTATCTAGATCGGCTAGGCTTCCTGGAAATCGAAACCCCGATGATGATCAAATCTACGCCCGAAGGAGCGCGGGACTATGTCGTTCCCAGCAGGCTGCAGCCGGGCAGGTTTTTCGCCCTGCCGCAGAGCCCGCAGCAGCTGAAACAACTCCTGATGGTCGCAGGGTACGAGCGCTACTTTCAAATCGCGCGCTGCATGCGTGACGAAGACTTGCGGGGAGACCGGCAGCCGGAATTCACCCAGCTCGACCTAGAGATGTCGTTCGTGGACCGCGACGACGTGCTCGCGGTTGTCGAGGGACTGGTCACTGCGTTGATTCCGGTCGTCACCCCGCACAAGCGAATATTCGAGCCTTTTCCCAGGCTCAGCTACGCCGAGGCCATGGCGCGTTTTGGGACTGACAAGCCAGACCTGCGGTTCGGCATGGGAATCGTCGACATTACAGACACCCTGCGGCGGAGCGAGGCCCGAGTGTTCGCGGAGCCGATCGCAAGCGGAGGGGCGGTTCGAGCCATTGTGGCTCCTTCGAGCGCGGGCTCCTCGCGCAAAGAGGTCGACACGATGACCGATCTGGTGAAGGCTGCCGGGGCGAGAGCGATGGCAACACTCGCGTGGACAGCGGAGGGCGTGAAAGGCAGTGCCGCAAAGCTTCTAAAGGACTCGGAAGTTTCTGAGATTGTGCGGCGTCTGGAGGCCAAACAAGGGGACCTGGCATGCATGGTGGCCGGGAGGGCGGACGTTGCGAGCAAGGCGTTGGGAGCCCTGCGGCTCGATTTCCGGGATCGGTTGAATCTGGCTCCGCCGGATCTGCTCGCTTTTGCCTGGGTAATCGATTTTCCGATGTTCGAGTGGGATGAGGAGGAGAAGCACTGGAGCTTCATCCATCATCCCTTCACCATGCCCAAGCAAGAACATCTCGATATTCTTGAAACGGACCCGGGGGCCGTGCTGAGCGACGCTTATGATCTGGTGTGCAATGGCTACGAGTTGTCGAGCGGGAGCATCCGCATACACCGGCGCGACATCCAGGCGAGGATCTTCAGGAGCCTGGGATACAGTGATGAGGAGGCGTACCGGCGCTTCGGACACATGCTGGATGCTTTCGAGTACGGGGCGCCGCCGCACGGAGGAATGGCGCCGGGCATTGACCGGCTCATCATGCTGCTTGCGGATGAGCCGAACATTCGCGAGGTCATCGCATTTCCGAAGACCGCCAGCGCCGCCGACCTGATGTTCGATGCGCCTTCGGAGCTGGACCCCAAGCACCTGCGCGAGCTGCATCTGCAGATCCTGGAGTAGCCTGGTGATTCTTTGTGTCTTCGCGTCGGAGCGGTAGAGGCTATGCACAATCCACCACGAAGACGCGAAGAATCACAAAGCTTTTTCGGCAGCTCACTTCTGCTCCGGTGGAAATACGCTGATCTCCACGCGACGGTTGAGGGCCTGGTTACTCGGATCGTTGGAATCGGCTGGAACCTCCCACCCCTTCCCTTCGATGCTGAACTTGTTCGGGTCGAACTTGAATTTGTCGATCAAGGCCCTCTTGATCGATTCGGCGCGAGCAACGCTCAAGTCTCTCACCGCCTGCAACGGCACTTTCCCTTTCATGCTGGAGTCGGTGTGTCCTTCGATGAGAATCACCGCGCGGGCGAATTGTCCGGCGAGGCGCGCAACCTGCTCGAGCGTGGCATCCACGTTGGGATCGTAGAGCCTGCCTTGTATCTGAGTGCCCAAGTCGTCGCGCGCGGGCTCGTAAGGGTTGGCGGAGTTCGGGTAAAAATTAATGCGGATCGTCTGGGTGAGGATCGGAGCTTCTGCCGGCACCTTGCGGAAGCTCGAGGGCGTGAAAGTGGCAACGCTCTCATCCTTCTGTTGTGCGAAGCTCCCCTTCTTCTGAAGGTTCTGGATGAAGGAGAAATCCATGACCTGGTCAAAGGGGGCCGGCGCGCTGATCCGGCCGAGCTCGCGGTAGACGTAGGCTGCGTTCTTCCACGTGCGCTCGAAGTTCGTGGGATTCGAGGAGTTGAGGAAGAATTGGACATTTTCAGCGAAGTTCGTGGCGTGCGCGTCGTTGCGCATGGACATCACTTCTTCGGGCTTCATGCCGAATGCGTCGGCCATCCATTTCGCGGCCTGCTCGGGCTTCTCCTTCACGAGATCCATTCCCTCGAATATGCCGGCAACCAATCCCTCGACGACATCCGGATGGTCGCGCACAAAGTCGGCGCGGAAGGCATACACGTCAGCGATGAGCTTGTTGGCGTCGGCGGTGCTCGAAAGGACCCTCGTGCCGGCGACGCGGTCCGGGATTTTGTAAATGTCGGGCGCCCAGGAGACGCACGCGTCCACCTTCTTGTCGGCGACGAATGCAGCCGCCGCTTCAAAGGCGGTCGCCGTATATTTCGTTGTGATGTCGGCAGGCCGGAGACCGGCAGACAGCAGAAGCGATGTGAGGTAGTACTCGCTCGGGGAGTTCTGCGCAAGCGTGACCGTCTTCTTGCGCAGGTCGCTCACGGAGTGAATCCCGCCGCGTACCACAATTCCGTCGCCTCCGTTCGACCAATCGATCTGCTGGGAGATCCGCGGAGCGGTGCGCGAGTCGCGCGTCAGTTCCGGGGCGAACAGGACCATCATGTCCACCGTTCCCCATAGCGTGTGAACCTCGCCGGCGGCAAATGCATCGCGCGCGGCCACCGGATCGTCCATCAGTACCATCTCGACCTTAAAGCCGTACTTCTTTGAGAACACACTCTCCGCATTGGGCTTGGTGCCGTGATTGGCTGCGATGACCGGCAGCCAGCCAGCCCACACGTTGTAGGAGAAACGAAGCACCTTCTCGTTTGCGTTCCACTTGTACTGGCTGACCCCCTTGACTGGAGGGAGGCGATCGGCAGGTACATATTTGTATTCTTTGACTGTAGTCACTCCGGTCGCGTCGGGGGCCTCGCTCTGCGGGGCCTCAGCGCTGCCGGGCTCTCCCAGCTTCCCACCCGGCCCCAGGCTTCTACGGGCTACGACGTAGACGCCGACTCCAACGAGGCCAAGAATTAAGAGAACCGAGATTATCTTTCCCAGGGTAGTCAGGCGAGCTCCTTGTTCAGCCATGCTTCACCTCCTCAGGGGTAGAATACAGCTCTGGCGGGGAAAAATTCGACACATTCTAATTCTCCTGCTTACAGCCTTACAGCGAAGTACCAGAGGCCTTTTTCGCCACGGAGACACGGAGGACACGAAGATTCACTAAGGAAGCAAGAGAGTCTCCTGGGCTCCTGGGAGCGCACGCTTCCCAGTGTGCTCTGCGTGTCTGACGCAGATGCGTGCGCTCCCAGGGGGTCATTGTTCATCAATGCTAACCACGAGCCGGTCCACGAGGTAGCTTATCGTCCGGGAGAGATCGCGTTCGTAAGCGCGCTTCCGCTCCAGCCAGGCTGTCCAGTGCTGCTCGTCTGTTTCCGTCTCGTGTGTCAGGCGCTCGCGTTGCTCCTGGAGGGACGCGATTTGCGTTTCCACCTCTGCCACCTTCTTCTGGCGCGCGGCTATCCGGTCCAGCATTTTCTTGCGCGTAAAGGTTTCGAAGGCATCGAGCGCCTGATCGTGCGCGATGACATCCTTGACGATGTCTTCCACGTCGACTTTTTCGTCCGCAAGAATGTTCAGGACCGATCGCTGGACTGAAGGGCGGTCCATGGTCTTGAACTGATCCGATTCCAGCAGTTGTTTGAGTCTGGCGGCCGTCCACCCGTGCCCCGGGGACTTGATTCCGGCGGCCTCAAACACCTTCTCGAAGGCGACAGAGAGCTCGGCCGGAAGTTCGGCGAGAGCGCGCAGCTCGTCCTGACGGATCTCGGTCGTCAGGTCTGAGAGGGTCACCGTTCTGGTCGCGATTTTCGCGAGTTTGGCGGCGTTGGCTTTCGGCCGCGCCTCGAAGATACGGAGGCGTTCGCCTAGCTCGTGTAAGCGATCGAGCAAGCTCATAATCGTGCTCACTGTGGCAGGTTTGGAGTTCAGCCTTCAGGCTGCACTGTACTGCGCCCGGCTAGGCTAAAGCTTGAACTCCGAACCGACCCTCCGGAAGGCTTCGGTCACTGCTGAGACTGCCCTTTTGAATTCAGGTCTCTCCTGCGCCACCAGAGGCGGAACGCCGAGCGAGGGAGGGATCCCGTCACGGATATCGTATGCAATCTGCCCGGGCGCGGGCGTGAAGATCCAGACGCGCTCGCCCAGATAGACGGCCTCGGTCACGCTGTGCGTGACACAGAGGATTGTGGGGTGGATCCTGTACCACAGATCGATCAGCAGCTCCTGCATTTCCAGGCGCGTCGGCTCATCCAGGGCGGAAAACGGCTCGTCCATCAGGAGGATTCGCGGTTCCATTGCGAGCGTGCGCGCAATAGCGACACGCTGTTGCTGCCCTCCCGAAAGCTGATGGGGATACTTGGTCTCGTGTCCGCTCAACTCCACTTCTTTGATCAACTGGCGGGCGCGGTCCAGCCTGGCGGCCGGCCCCATGCCCAGCTCCCGCTTGTTTATTTCCAGGCCAAACAGGATGTTCTGGAGCACGGTGAGATGCGGAAAGGAACTGTACTGCTGGAAAATCATTCCGCGGTCCCGGCCCGGGCCGGAGACCCGCTGCCCGTGCACCAGAACCTCTCCCTCAGCGGGTTCGAGAAACCCGGCAATCAGGTTCAGGACGGTGCTCTTGCCGCAGCCGGAGGGGCCGATGATGCTGATGAACTCCCCGCGGTTCGGCGCGTCCTCGATTGCGACGTGCAGTTCTGAGACAGCCGTGAACGGGCCGAACCTCACCGTCACGTTGCGAAATTCCACAATCGGCGCGGGGCTGGAAGTGTCCTGTTTCAAGAGCGGCTCCTTCGATACGGAAACAGAACATGACCAGCCCTCTCCCATCCCAGGTCCGCAACCCACGCTATCAGCGTGATGACTACAATGACGAGATACACTCTGCCTGACATAGCGCGGCGCCGTGCGGTGTCGATGAGGTCGCCCAGCCCTCCGTTCTTCACCACGACCTCCGCGAGGACGAGGTAAGTCCAGCCGACGCCGAAGGCCAAGCGCATCCCGTGCCACATGTCGGGCAGGGCGATCGGGATCAGCACGCGTAGAATGACGTGGCGGCGAGTCGCTCCGCGAAAGCCATTGCAAGAAACACGACCTTTTGCAGCTCGTCCGTGCCGAACCACGACATCGTGAGCGGAACCAGAGTCGCAATGGGAATGTAACCGCTCGCCGTCACCAGCGGTTCGAATGTGGAACGTACGCTCCCGAGAGCGCCCATCAGAATGCCGATCGGCAAGGCGATCACAAGCGCCAGAAAGTACCCCAGGACGACGCGCCGCAGACTGAGCCAGGTGTGATCGAAGAGGGTCCGGTTCTCCGGATCGCTGGCACTGAGCAAATCTCGCAGGCTGTCGACAACTTCGCGCGGGCTGGGCAGGATTGTCGGGCCGATAACTCGCTCTTCTACAACTCCTCTGGTGAGGAGCCACCAGAAAAATACCAGCAATATGATGGGAAAAACTCCCAGAATAATCGCCGCGCGGCGGGGAACCTTGCTCCGGATGCCCAACGCCCATGAGGGGATCATGCCATTTCACCTGGCAGACATTAATCACGTCCAGCGTCTGGTGTCAACCGCACCCTCGGGAGTGATCAGTTGGGGCTTCGCGTTTCTCCTTTGCGCACTTAGGGCCCGTCAGGAAATAAGGTGTACATTTTGCTGCTGGCCCCCAGGCCCGCTGGCAAGGCGCGAGCGACGAGCATACCCGCTGCGGTATGTAAGGAGCGAGCAACACAGCCAGCGGGCCTGCGGGCCGCAGCCC
>WNGG01000853.1_pt1 | contig 34036 bp, 34 predicted proteins | sample 5400661 | NCBI WGS metagenome assembly WNGG01 (sample SAMN13153372, study PRJNA577476) | soil metagenome | isolation source: 100 cm soil or saprolite under Garry oak tree replicate 1 | place: USA:California | collected 2016-06-15
GCTCTCCCTCATGCCGGGCCGGGACAGGAACACCGGCCGGGCACATCTCTAGGATTCCAGTTCGATTCTACCCCGCAGCTACGACATTCCGATGGAACTCCGGGCCGAAGGCGGCGATATATTCTGCCGGTAACCCATCTCAATAGATGCCGCATCTTTGCGTCAGTAGTGACGGGAGAGGCTCAGCCAGGCGAATCCCAGCCCAGCAAGTCCCAGCCCAGCAGATCCCAGCCCAGCAAGTCCCAGCCAGCGCTGGCCACGCCGGACCGGCCTCACCGGCCAGGGGCCTCACCGGCCAGGGCTCACCAGCCTCGGGTAGGCAAAATGCAACAAGCCAGGCACCACAGGACGGGAACTCGCGAGGCCGGACCGGACAGAGGAAGGCGTGGAGCTGAGTCAGCGCGCCCGCGTGCGCGCCGGAGACCATGACGAATTCGGCGTGCTCTTCGAGCAGCATGCTCGCGCGGTCTATAACCACGCGTTCCGGCTGACAGGCAACTGGTCGACCGCTGAAGAGGTGGGCTCGCTCACGTTCCTCGAGGCCTGGCGGCTGCGCGGCACAGTGCGGCTAGAGGGTGAGTCGCCGCACCCGGAGGGTGAGTCACCGCGTCCGGACGGTCAGTCGCCGCGTCCGGACGGTCAGTCGCCGCGACCGGACGGTGAGTCGCTGCGACCCTGGCTGCTCGGCATCGCCCTCAACGTGGCCCGCAACGTCTCCCGGGCGGCGCGCCGGCACCAGGCGGCGATGAGCAGGCTGCCGAAAGCGCCCGTGGTGCCGGATTTCGCCGACGAGCTGGCCGGCCGCCTCGATGACGCCGCCCGGCTGGAGCGCATCCACACGGCCCTGGGCCGGCTGCGGCGAGGGGAGCGGGACGTGCTCGCCCTGTGCGTGTGGGCCGGGCTGAATTACGCCGAGGCTGCGGAGGCGCTCAGGGTGCCGGTGGGCACGGTCCGCTCGCGGCTGTCCCGGGCCCGGCGCAAGCTGCAAAACCAGGGGGAACCCGGCCCGGCGGGCGAACAGGTAACAGGTGACCGCGTAGGAGGAACCCGATGAACGAATCCGGGCGAGAGATCAGCGAGCTGGCTGAGCTGCTGCCGGCGCCGGCCGGACGGGACCTGCCTACGGCCAGGAAGCAGATCCTCAAGGAGCACCTGATGACCGAACTTCGCCAGCCCGGGCCGGCCGACGGCCAGCCCGCTCCAAAAAGCCAGCCCGCTCCAGAAAGCCGGCCGTCCGCTCCAAAAACCCGCCGGCCAAGGCGGCCGAGGCGGCCGAGGCGACCGATCCTCGTCACCGGGGCCGTCCTCGCGGCGGTGGCCGTCGCGGCCACTGTCGTGGTGACGAATTCCGCGCCCGCCAAGCCGCCCGCCAAGCCGGCCGCCAGTCGGTCCGGCGCCCAGGCACCGCAGGCGAGCGTCACCACCGCCGGACTACTTGCCAAGATCGCCAACGCGGCGGCGAGCCAGCCGAGCCCGGTCGTGCGCGACAGCGACTTCATGTACATCCGCAGCGAGGTCGCCTATACGGACTACGGCATGAGCGGCGGCCACGAGACGTCGGTCATGGAGAAGCTGCACGAGCGCCAGATCTGGCTGCCGGTGGCGAACCTGTGCGTGACCGGCCTGCTCATCGAGCACGGCGAGCGGACGCCGCTGTCGCCCTTCCCCATGAAGAACGGCAAGTTCGATCCCTCCGCGGTGCAAGGAGCGCAGCCGTCCTTCAGCTGCCCGAGCGAGGGCCACCTCGGCGATGCCACCTACCGGCTGCTGCAGTCCCTGCCGACCGAACCAGCCGCCCTGCTCAACTACCTGAAGGCCGGGAAGAAATGGACGAACGACGGCCCGGTCATCGAGATCGGCGACCTGATCAGGGAGGCGATCATTCCCCCGGCCGTGGCCGCGGCGCTCTACCGGGTGGCGGCGCTGCTGCCGGGCGCGACGCTGGTCCCCGACGCGACGAACGCGGTCGGCCGGCACGGGATCGGAATCGTGTGGACCGGGCGGTATGACCGGACGGAGTGGATCTTCGACAAGGCCACCCTGCAGTACATCGGCGAAATGGATTACGACGCGAAGACCGGCGCGCTGACCGGCGAGAGCGCCATCCTCCAGCAGGCCTTCACCGCGAAGGCGGGCCAGCTTCCCTAGAAAGGTCAGCTTCCCTAGAAAGGTCAGCTGCCCTAGAAAGGTCAGCTGCGCTAGAAAGGTCAGCTGCCCTAGAAAGGTCAGCTGCCCTAGAAAGGTCAGCTGCCCTAGGACCAGGCCCCGGCGGCGACGCGCACCACCGGCGGCGGGCCGCCCCGCGGCCCGAACGTCTCGACCACCGCGGACACCCCGGCGTTCCCCGCCCCGGCCACCACCACGAGCACGGCCCCGGGCGAGGTGAGCACCCGGACCGGCTCGGGGGCGCCGGTCACGGGCAGCGCGTCGGGGTGATCCGCGGGCAGCCGCCACCGGGTCCGGCTGGACACCGCCTCCTTGCCGGCCGCCGCGAGTTTCTCCACCGAAAGCACGGCGCGGTCGTACACGGCCTGCCTGACGTCGGACTTGGCCCATCCGGCCGCGCCGAACAGCCGCGCGTGCTCGGGGCTCAGCACGACGGCGGCGCTGATGGTCTCGTGGATGAGCGCGCCGGTGCGCGCAATCGTCCCGGCGATGTCGGTGGCCAGCTGCTCGGGCACCATGGTGTGCCGGGCCTCGATGTGCACGCACGACCGGATCACCATCGCGGTCACGGCGCTGTCCGCCGCGGCCAGGCCGAACTCCGCGTGCAGCGGCGGCCACGGGCTCTCCTCCTCGTTCTCCGCGATGCACGCGGTGTACTTGGCCGGCGTGCCCTGGGTGGCCTGGTCGAGCTCGTGCGGGCGCAGGCCGAACGCGTTGAGCACGCCCAGCCGGATGGCCCGGCCGATCGTCGCGTTGGCCCGGAAGCCGGAGCCGAACACGTTGCCCTGGCTGTTCAGCCCGATCTGGCCGCGCACCGGCCCGTTCACGATCACGAACGGGGCGGTCCCGGTGGTGGACTGCCAGATGCCCCGGGCCGGGTAGCCCTCCGCCGCGAGCGACTCCCACGCGGCCAGCACGACCGGGAAGTACTCCGGCCGGCAGCCGGCCAGCGCCGCGTTGATGGCCGCGAGCCGGACCGTGCAGGAACGGTTCAGGTGCGGCATCGCCAGCAGCACGTCGCCGGGGTCCCGGCTGGTCCGGGCGAGGAACCCGGCGAGGTAGGACTCGGTGACCGGGACGACCGGCAGGCCATCGGTCCAGCCCTGGTCCGCGTAGTACTCCATGGCCCGGCGCAGCCCGGCGGCGTCCTCGGTGAAGGACGGGTCCACTACTCCACCCCCAGGATCCGCAGCAGGTCGGGCAGCATGTCGCGTACCCGCGCCTGGATCTGGGCGGTGCTGAGGCTGGCCACCGGGTGCGGAATGGTCACGTACTCGAAGCCGGGGAAGCCGTAGGCCCGCGCCATCGCCCCCGCCGTGAGCACGAACGGGTCAGTGCAGACGCTGACCGCGGGCACCCCGGCCCGCTCCAGCAGGATCCCGTCGGCCAGACTGGCCGCGCTGCACGAGCCTCAATCGCCGATCCCGGCCACCACGAAGTCGCAGCTGTGCAGGATCCGCTGGATCAGGCTCTCCTCGACCGGGGTGCCGAAGTACCCCTTCCGGAACAGCACGAAGTCCCGGACGCCGTGCCCGCGGCGCAGCTCCCGGCCGGTCTCGGCCAGGAGTACCGATGCGTTCGGCTTGCCGTTGTCCAGCAAGCCTGCGGTCAGCCCCCGCACCGTCCGCAGCCGGGGAGCGAGCGTGGTGTCGACGGCCCGGTCGCTGGCGCCGGTCGGGTCGAGCAGCTTCTCGCGCATGTCACCTTATTTTCCCGAACGGATGGCTTTCCCGCCCTGGCACTACGAGCCTCCTGCCGCGGCCCGCATGCGTCAAGGGCGCCCGGTGCTGGGCTGCCCGGTGCTGGGCTGCCCGGTGCTGGGCTGCCCGGTGCTGGGCTGCCCGGTGCTGGGCTGCCCGGTGCTGGCCCGCATGGCGGGGATGGTCTCGCTGGTGACGAGCCCGCGTTCGCTAGTGAGCTCGTCGATGACGGAGAACGCCGCGGCGATGCGGTCCGGGGTGTCGACGACGATGGTGACGGTGGGCACGTGGCGGCCGAACTGCAGCAGGCGGTCGCCGTGCGGGGCGTGGTCGCCATGGAAGCCCCAGATGCCGCGCTGGGTGGTGGCGCCGCTGATCCCGGCCGAGCGGAGCCGCCGGACGATGGCGCGGTGCACCGGCTGGCCGTGGTGCTGGACGGCTTCGGAGGTGTAGACCATGAGCTTCTGCCACAAGGCCATGCCGTGCTCGCCAGGGCCGGGCTGGTTGGTGCCGGACGGGGCCTCGGGGGCGGCGAGGTACTGGCCGTCGCGCTTGCAGATGCGGACGCGCTCCAGGGTGAGCAGCGGGCGGTCAAGCAGCGCGCCCAGTTCGGGCAGGACCCGGCCGATCTGCTCGCCCGGGCCGACGGCGATGACCATCATCGGGACCTCGGCGTTCCGGCTGAAGAAGGCGGCCCGCTCGCGGCGGCCGTGCGCGGTGCCGTCGACGCCGAGCAGCGCGGTGGCGCCGTCGACGCCGCGGCGGTGCAGCAGGTCGCAGACCGCGACGAAGGCGGGCACGCGGTAGGCCCGCTCCTGGCGGCCCAGGTAGACGGTCAGCTTGACTGTGTCGGCCAAGCGGGGGTCGGTCAGGGCGGGGCCGGCGGTGCCGGTCAGCAGCCGGGCCCGCTCCAGGGTGACCAGCCCGGTGCGGTTGAGCTGGATGGTCGGGGCGAGAACCGCCTCGATGCGCGGCCGGGTGTCGACCGCGACCGAGATCAGCGGGAGGTCCTCGGACAGGGTCAGGGAGCGGTCGGTGCGCAGGCGGTGCTTGAGCCCGAACCCCTCGGTGCCGCGGAGCAGGATGCTGGCCGCGATCTCGTGCCGCCCGTACAGCTCGAGCAGGGCGTCCGCGACGAACGCGCCCCCGATCCGGTGGCGCTCGCCGAAGTAGCTGGTCAGCTTCAGGCTGTCCCCGTTCACAGTCCCGTTCACAGGTGCGTCCCGAGCAGGCGGCCGAGCGCGGCGGCGGCCAGGCCGGCCGCCAGGCTGGCGATCACGTTGACCGCGGCCTGGCGGTGCTGGCGTTCCTCGGTCAGCCGCTGGGTCTCCAGCATCCACGTCGAGAACGTGGTGTAGGAGCCGACCGCGGCGGTGCCGGCCAGCAGCGCCTGGTCGTGGCCGAGGGCCAGCCCGGTGATCAGGCCAAGGAGCACCGCGCCTGACACGTTGACGACCAGGGTGCCGAGCGGGAAGTCACGGCCGGCCGCGCTGCCCACCGCGCCGTCGGCCAGGAAACGGAGCACCGAGCCCGCGCCGCCGATCAGCACGACCCCCGCCCAGATCAGCACGCTCATCCGCGCACCCGCACCCGCCGGACCATCGCGGTGGCCAGGTGGATCGCCGCATAGCCGGCCGCCAGGCTGGCCGCCGTGTAGCCGGCCGCCAGGCCCCAGGCCCGGGCGTCCAGCATCGTGAGGATCTCCACCTGCATGGTGGAGAACGTGGACAGCCCGCCGCACAGGCCGGTGCCGAGCAGCGGGCGCCGGTAGCTGGACAGCGGCAGGCGTTCGGTCAGCCGGGTGACGAAGTAGCCGAGACTGAAGGCGGCCGCGATATTGACGCCGAACGTGGGCCACGGCCACGCCGTCACCGGATGCGGGAACGCCTCGGCCAGCGCGGCGCGCGCCAGCGTGCCGAGCGCGCCGCCGGCGAAGATCGCGGCGATTTCCCGCCGGTCCGCCCGGGGCAGCAAGGTTGATGCCATGAGCGAACAGTACGAGGTGCTGGCGGTCCGCTACGGGACCCGGCAGGCCAGCGCGGCCGAGGTCTTCCTCAACTACCACGCCTACCACGAGCCGGACCGGCCGCTCATCGTCCCCGCCACCTTCGACTCCGGCTTCTCGCTGCGGCTGATGCTCAAGGACATGCGGATCGGGCTCGGCCTGGCCGAGGCGGCCGGCACCCCGGCCCGGCTGTCGGCCGCCGCCACCGCGCTGTGGGCCGAGGCGGCCGGGGCGCTGCCCGCCGACGCCGACCACACCGAGATCGCCCGCTGGCTCGACCCGGGGCTGGAGTTATCCGGGTGCGCTAACCGGGATGATCCCCGATCATGAACCCATGGGCATCGTGACGGGACCGGTAAAGCGGGGCGACGGAGTGACTCCCGCCGTCGCGCTTGTCGATCCTAAGTTCCCGCACAACGTGGGCGCCGCCGTGCGCGCCGCGTCCTGCTACGGCGTCCGGCAGGTCTGGTTCAGCGGCGACCGGGTGCGGCTCGATGGCGCCCGGCGCCAGCGGCTGCCCCGTGAGGAGCGGATGCGCGGATATAAAGAGGTCGAGATCCGGCAGGGGGATTACTTCTTCGACGCGTTCGACAGCGCCGTCCCGGTCGCGGTCGAACTCCGCCGCAACGCCGAGTCACTGATCGACTTCGAGCATCCCGAGCCTGCCCTGTACGTGTTCGGCCCGGAAGACGGCTCGCTCGACCGCGCGGTACTTGCCCGGTGCCACCGGTTCCTGGTGATCCCGACGAAGCACTGCACGAACCTCTCGGCCGCGGTCTACACGGTGCTCTACGACCGCCACGCCAAGCGGGTCCGGGCCGGCCTCGAGCCCGTCAACTCCGTGTCAGCCGGGTTCGACGAGCCGGATAGCATGGCCGCCGCCGCCGGACTCACCTGGGCCAGCTAGCGTCAGGTCGGGCCGGGGGCGCCTGCTGGCTCAGTTCAGCATGACCCCGATGTCGAAGTGCTGCATCTGCCCGGCGACCGGGCCGGCCGCGGGTCACCGGATGGAGGGCTGCCAGAGGGTGGGCTGCTCGCCCGCGGGGGTGGCGGTAAAGCCGACGCCGGTCAGCGTACGGCCGGACACGGCCAGCCCGGTGATCGCCTGGATGCCCGGGGCGGCCAGGCCCGGGCCGGTCGGCGTGGCCGCCTGCCAGGTCGTCCCGTCCGGTGAGGTCCAGACCACCACGTCCCTGTCGCCGGCCGTGGCGCCGAACGTGCCGGTCGCGGTGAATCCGCCGCCCGTCGCCACCAGGGCGCTGACCTGCGCGGTACCCGCGGGGACCGGCAGGGTCGCCACGGTCCAGGTCCGGCCGCCGTCGGCCGACCGGGCGGCGAACGGCACCTGTCCCGCCGCGGTCTGCGCCGCGCCCGCGGCGACCACGGTGCGGCCCGCGGCGGTGACGTGCTGGAGTACCGCCGCCATCGCCCCGGCCGGGACCGGGAGGTCGGCCTGGGTCCAGGTCCTGCCGTCGGGCGTGGTCCAGGCGGCGGGGCGGCGGCCGTGCGAGCCCACCGCGACGAAGCCGTCCGCGGTGGCGGTGACGGCGAGCATCTGTCTGGTCCCCGCGCCGTCCAGGGCGCCCGCGGCCGCGTTGCCCGCCCGCTGCCAGCCGCCCAGCCCGGTGGACCACCACGCCGCGGCGATGGTGCGGGCCGGCGTCATCTCCTGGACCCCGACGATCACGTAGCCGGCGCGGTCCGCGGCGGCCTGTTCGGCGACCAGGCCGCTCCCGGTGAAGGCCGGCTCGCCGCCGGCGGCGGACCAGACGCGGCCGTCAGCCGAGCCGATGACCACCGGGTGCCCGGCCACTGTCCCGGTGGCGCCGCCCGCCGCCTGGTTCCCGGCCACCGTCCCGGTGGCGCCGCCCGCCGCCTGGTTCCCGGCCACCGTCCCGGTGGCGCCGCCCGCCGCCTGGTTCCCGGCCACTGTCCCGGTGGCGCCGCCCGCCGCCTGGTTCCCGGCCACTGTCCCGGTGGCGCCGCCCACCGCCAGCCAGCCGGCCCGGCCGTGCGTGACGCTGGTTAGCTGCTCCAGGCCCGGCCTGGCCAGCACCGCGGGGGTCTGGCCGACCGCCCGCTGCCAGCTGCCGCTGCCGCCGGCGGACAGCCAGGCCGCCGGGAAGCCGTTCGCGCTGCCCACCGCGACCTGCCGGCGCCCCTGGGCCGCGACGGCGCCGACGGCCAGCTGGGGCTGTACCGCGCCGGGGATCGAGGCCAGGCTGATGGTCCTGACGCCGGGCCCGGCCGCCCCGCCGGTGACCGTGATCAGCTGCTGGCTGCCGCCGGGTGCGACGTTCATGCCCGGTGTGGTGGTCGTGCCGGGTGTGGTGGTCGTGCCGGGTGTGGTGGTCGTGCCGGGTGTGGTGGTCGTGCCGGGTGCGGTGGTCATACCGGGTGCGGTGGTCATACCGGGTGCGGTGGTCGTGTCCAGTGCGGTGGTCGTGTCCGGTGCGGCGCCGGTGCCTGCCGCGATCACGGCGCCGGTCCTGGTCACGGCCACGCCCGCGACCGTTTCCGCGGGCGCGCGGCCGAACGCCGGGACCTGGCGCCAGCGGATGCCGTCCGGGGACGTGAAGGCGGTCATCGTACCGCCGGACTGGCCGGCCAGCACGGCGCCCTCGGCGTCGCTGTTCATCAGGCCGGGGGTGAAGCCGGCCTTCGTGGTCAAAGTCGCGGCGAACGTCCAGGCCCGGCCGTTGCCCGACCGGTACACGTCCGCGGCCGGGACGCCGTCCACCGTCGCGGGCCGGACCAGCAGGAACCCGTCCGCGGTGGCGGCCGCGTCGGAGAACTGATCCTGCGCGCCGTGCCCGGTCGGCACCGTGACCGGTGTCCAGCTATTGCCGCCGTCGCCGCTGAGCCAGGCGCCCCCGGTGCGGACGGCCGCCGCGGGCCCGGACCGGCCGGTGACCGCCGTCGCCACGTCTCCCGCGATCAGGATCAGCGGCCCGTCGGCCGCCACCAGCCTGATGTCCAGGGCCCGGCCGCCGCCCGCGGCCAGGTGCAGCCGCCCGGACCGCGTCCAGCTGGTCCCGGTGGCGGACAGGAAGATCACCGGAGTGGACTGGTCCCCGCCCGGCATGTTCGCCCCCGCGGCGATGAAGCCGCTGGCGGTCCGCTTCAGCACCGTGACCTGGTCGCCAGCCCGCTGCGGCAGGCCGGTGGCGGAAATGAGCGTCCAGCCCCGGCCGTCGGCGCTCGTCCAGACCGAGTCGGGGCCCACGGCGGCCCACTTGCCCGCTCCGCCCGCGACGAAGCGGGCCGCGTGCCCGGGCGCTGGCGTCCCGCCTCCTGCGGCGGTCACCGCGCCGAGGGCCCAGGACCTGCCGTCGTCCGGCGAGACGAAGAACTGAGCCCGGGGGACGAGCTGACCGGTCTCGGCCCCCACGGCCACGACTTCGTCGCCCGCGCTCGCCACCCGTCCCTCGGACAGGATGACTCCGCGGGTGCTTCCCGGCCCATACGGCATGAAGTCCCGCCCGGCGAAGGTGGCGGCCGGGAACCCGGGAGGAGCCGGGGTGCGGTGCCTATCGTTGTTAACGCTCACAACCAAGCCGCTGGCCACCCCGAGGGTGATCACCGTCACCGGGACCACCACCCGCAGCGTCCGGTTGCGCCTGCGGGGTGCGGGCCCGGCCGGCCACGCACCAGCCGTAGCAAGAACCACCCAGGTCACGCTTATCCCGAATTTACTCCGAAGTCTCTCCGCACCGCTTGGCAGACACCCACTTACGCTGGTGTCAGATCAGTTGGCCCGGCCACATTGGCCATGTGCGCGGGCGGGCGCCCCCAGATCGGGCCGGCCCGATGTGGCAGCGTGCCGGCTATAGGCGGCTCGATGTGGCATCGGGCCGGCGGGGGACGGGGCTGGCGCGGGACGGATGAGCGGCGTGAGGTGCCCGGGGCGTGAGGTGCAGGGCCCCGGGCCAAGGGCCAAGGGGCCACGGGCCACGGGGCCTCGGGGCCCCGGGGCCAAAGCTCTAGCACGGGCCGGTCGCCAATGCGGGCCGGGCTCAGGGGCCGGCGGCCACCTTGAGGAGGGCGTCCGCCAGTTCGGCCGGGCGGGTGAACATGGACTCGTGGCTGCCGGGCACCGGCACGGGGGAGACCTTGATCCGCTCGGCGAAACGGTCCCAGCCGTACTCACCCGGCGGCAGCGCCACGTCCGCGTCGGACAGCACGTAGTGCATCGGGATGCCCAGGCTGCGGTAGGCCTCGTCAGCAGGCGGATCGGTGAACGTCCGGAAGGGCTGCGGGCGCAGCACCGAGTGCACCGCCGCGGCCGCGGCGGGGTCGGCGTCGCCCATGAAACGGGCCTGGAACACCCCAAGCGGCAGCGCGATGGTATTGTCCCCGGACGCCCCGGCCAGCTGGCTGAACAGCTGCTGGTAGTCCGGCGGGACCTCGTCGTACAGCGAGCGGCTTGCCTCGGGCACGAAGGCGCTCCAGAACACCAGGGCCTTCAGCCGGGACGCCAGCCGCGGCGCCGCGCCGGCGATGACGTAGCCGCCCCAGCTGTGCCCGACCAGCGTGACGTCGACGGCGAAGGACGCCTCGACCTGGCTCACCAGGCTGTCGACGCAGCCGGCCAGCGTCACGGCCCGCGGGTCGTCGTCGATGCCGAGCCCGGGGCAGGTCGGTGCCCACACCCGGTGGCCGGCGGCGCGCAGCCTGCTCGCCACCGGCTGCCAGGCCCATCCGCCGTGCCACGCCCCGTGCACCAGCACGAAGTTCTCTGTCATGGTGACCTCCTCGTCAGGGCCGGGATTCCAGCACCATATCCCGGACGTATGTATCGGCCGGGCCGTGTAGCGCGTCGTGGGCGGCGGTGAACAGGGCGTGCGCGCGGCGGCCCTGCCACCCCTCGGGCAGCAGCGCGGCCGGCAGGTCCGGATCGCGGAACGGCAGTGCCCGGTATGACGCCACGAGCTCCACTTGGCGCCGCAGCGCCTCCGCGCCCGGCAGCGCGGCCAGTTCGGCCGCGGCGGGCAGCTGCTGGTAGGCGCTGATCAGCTCGACGTAGTCCCGGCTGAGGCCGTCCAGGTCCCAGCAGCGGGACGCCATCTCGCGGTCTGTGGTACGGCTCAGCGCCCGGCTCTCCAGCAGGTCCATGCGGGTGGCGGCCAGGTCAGCGAGCGCGCTGCGGACGACCTCGAGCCGGGGGTGCGGGCTGATCCAGGTGGCCGCGGCCAGCGGCCCGAACCCGTGCCAGGCGAGCGTCCGGCGGACCCGGTCGCGCTCCCCGCGGCTCTCCTCCGGCACCGCGTAGATGACCATCCGCCAGGTGCCGTCCCAGTCGCCGCCGCCGCGGTCGAAGATGCGCGCCCGGCCCTCGTCGAGCGTCGTGAGGCTCCGGGCGGTGAGCGCGTAGCTGGTCTGCCGCCCGTCGCGGCAGGTGGTGAACCAGCCCTCCCGGCGCATCCGGGAGAGCACCACCCGGCTCGTGCTCTCCCCGATTCCGAACACGTCGAGCAGCTGCGTCAGCGCCCGCATAGGTACCCAGCCATCATCGATGTAGCGCAGATGGTCGCCGAACAGGTCCCACAGGATCGCCCGGGGCTTCACTCGCGGCAGCCAGGGGTTGCCATCACCAGCATGAGCGCTATTGTGTTTCATAATTCATCCGTTCGTCAATAGATCGAAACACGTAGGAGCCCACGTGCGGATAGCGGTTCTCGGCGGCGGCCCCGGCGGCCTGCTGGCCGCGCTGCTGGCCAAGCGGAGCGACCCGGGCCGCGAGGTCACCGTGTTCGAGCGCAACCGGGCCGGCGACACGTTCGGCTTCGGAGTGGTGTTCTCCGACGCGACCCTGGACGGCATCGACGCCGCCGATCCGGTGCTGCGCCGCGCGCTGACCGAGCACGGCGTGCACTGGGACCCGATCGAGGTGCGGCTGCGGGGCGAGCGGTGGCGGTTCGGCGGCAACGGCATGGCCGCCGTGGCCCGCCAGCGGCTGCTGTCGCTGCTCCAGCAGCGAGCGCACCAGGCCGGCGTGGACCTCAGGTTCGCCGCGCCGACCCAGCCGGACGACCTGCTCGACGCCGGATACGACCTGGTCATCGCAGCGGACGGCGCGAACTCGCTGATGCGGGCGCGGTTCGGTGAGGTGTTCGGCCCGAGCGTGGTGACCGCGACGGCGAAGTTCATCTGGTTCGGCACCACGTACCGGTTCGACGGGCTGACCTTCGTGCACGAGCAGAGCCCGCACGGAGTGTTCGCGGTACACGGCTACCCCATCGGCAACGGCGTCTCGACGTTCATCGTCGAGACCGACGAGCCGTCCTGGCGCGCGGCGGGCCTGGACCGGTTCGACGTCAGCCAGCCGCCTGGGCCCAGTGACGAGATCACCCGGGCCTACCTGGAAAAGCTCTTCGCCGGGCAGATCGACGGCAGCCCGCTGCTGGTGAACAACTCGCGGTGGGGGAACTTCCGCACCTGGCGCACGCGGCGGTGGCGGCACCGGGCTGGCCGGACCGCGGTGGCCCTGCTCGGCGACGCCGCGCACACGGCGCACTTCTCCGTCGGCTCGGGCACCAAGATGGCCATGGAGGACGCAATCGCGCTGGTGGCAGCGCTCGACAAGCAGGCAGCCGGTCCCCGCCCGCCCGGCGATGCGGTGGATGCGGCGCTGGCCGGGTACGAGGCCGCCCGGCGGCCGCAGGTGACCAGGATCCAGGACGCGGCCCGGCCCTCGCTGTCCTGGTGGGAGCATTTCGGCCGTACCTACCGGCAGCTGCCGCCGTGGCAGTTCGCCTTCCACTTCTTCAGCCGCTCCCTGCCGGAGTCCAAGCTGCGCCAGCGCGACCCGGGGTTCGTCGAGTCGGCGCACCAGGCCTGGCGCGCCGCCCACGGCGGGGCAGATCCGCTGCACACCCCGATCGGCATCGCGGGCACGGCACAGCCGGACCGGGTGATCCAGGTCGCGGGCAACGTGGCCCGGCTGGCCGCCGGCCCGCTGCCGCTGCTGGGCGGGCCCGGGGACGGCCGGTGGGGGGTGCGGGTGAGCGCCCCGGACACCGAGGCGGGCCTCGACCGGGCCGCCGCGGCGGTGGCCCGCGGGCTCGCCGCTGGCGCCTGCCTGGTGGCGGTCGGCGACGGCACCGCCCTCACCCGGCGGCTGGTCGGCGAGGCCGCGCGGCTGGGGCACGGCGCGGTGACCATGCTCATCGAGGACGGGCCCCCGGGCGCCGGCATCGAGGACGCCGCCCGCACCGCCGTCTTGTCCGGCCGGGCCGACCTCATCGGCGTGCGCTCATGACCGAGCCAAAGCTCATGACCGAGCCAAAGCTCATGACCGAGCCAACGAGGAGCCGGCTGCAGCCGCTGTTCGCGCCGCGGGGCATCGCGGTCGTCGGCGCGTCCCGCGACCCGGGCAAGCTGGGGGCGGTGATGCTGCGATCGCTGCGGTCGTTCGGCGGTCTGGTGGCCGGAGTCAACCCCCGTGACGCCGATCCCGGCGCCGGCCGGTACGCGTCCGTGGCCGAGGCCGCGGCCGCCAGCGGGACGAACCTGGACCTCGCGGTGCTGTGCGTGCCCGCGGCGGCGTCCGCGCGGGCGCTGACCGACGCGGCGCGCGGCGGGGCCCGGGCCGCGCTGGTGTGTTCCGGCGGCTACGCCGAGGCGGGCGGCGCGGGGGACGGCTTCCAGCGGGACCTGGCCGCCGCGGCGGCGCAGGCCGGCGTCGCCCTGCTCGGCCCGAATACGTCCGGCTTCCTGGTGCCCGCGCTGCGCCTGACCGCGTCGTTCGTGCCCGGGACGGCCAGCATCCCGGCCGGCCCGGTCGCGGTCGTCGCGGCCAGCGGCGGCGTCAACCATGCCCTGGCCTACCTGCTCGCGGAGGCCGGAGTGGGCGTCTCGCTCGCCGTCGGGCTGGGCAACGCGGTGGACGTCAGCGCGCCGGACGTGCTGCAGTACCTGGCCGCCGACGAGCGGACCCGGGCCGTCGCGATGCACGTGGAGTCCGTTCCCGACGGCCCGGCGCTGGTCGCCGCCGTCCGCCAGCTGACCGCCCGCAAGCCGGCGGCCGCGCTGGTCGTCGGCCGGTCCGACGTGGCCGATTTCGCGCGGTCGCACACCGGCGCACTGGCCACCTCCTGGCGGACCACCCGCGCCGCGCTCCGCCAGGCCGGCGCGGTCGTGGTGGACGACGAGCGGGAACTGGCCGACGCCGTGACCGCGCTGTCCGCGGTCCGCCTGCCGCCTGCGGCGGCACCCGCGCCAGAGGCGGCACCCGCGCCTGCGGCGGCACCTGCGCCAGAGGCGGCACCTGCGCCCGCGGCGCCGCGCCGGCCCGCCGTGGGTGTCGTCACCGCGCAGGCCGGGCCGGGCCTGCTGCACGTGGACGGGCTGCGCGCCCGGGGCGTGCCGGTCCCGCCGCTGGCCGGGCCGACCCGGGACCGGCTCGCGGCGCTGCTGCCGCCGCTGACCTACCAGGCCAACCCGGTGGACACCGGGCGTCCCGGGCCCGGCTTCGGCGACGTGCTCGCTGCGGTCGCCGCCGACCCGGGCATCGACCTGGTCAGCGTGTACGCGCTCACCGAACCGGACGCGCTCGACCTGCCCGCCGCCGTGGCCAAGGTGACAAGCCGCCCCCTGGTCGCCGCGCTGGGCGGTCCGGCCAGGCAGGTGGCCGGCCAGCGGCAGGCGCTTCGGGCGCTCGGCGTGCCCGTCCTGGCCAGCCCCCGGGGCCTGACCGCGGCCGTCTGGGCGCTGGCAGAAGACGCCCGCGCCCAGGCCGCGGCCCGCGCTGCGGCCCGGGCGGAGGGCCAGGCAGCGGGCCAGGCAGCGGGCCAGGCTGGGGACTGCGAGCTCCCGGTCTCCCTGGCGGGCGACCTGGACGAGGACCAGGCCAAGGCGATCGTCGGCGCGCTCGGCGTCGCCACCCCGCCGCGCCGGGTGTGCACGACCAGGGAGCAGGCCCACGCGGCGCTGGCCGGGCTGCCCGGGCCGGTGGCGGTCAAGCTGCTCGACGCCGCGGTCACGCACAAGTCCGACGTCGGCGGGGTGTTCCTCGGCGTCCGCGACGCCGCCGGGCTCGACCGGGCGCTGGACGCGCTGGCCGCCGCCGGGCACCGCCGGCTCCTGGTGGAGTCGATGGCGCCGCCCGGGGTTGACCTGCTGGCGGGCGCGTCCCGCGATCCCGTGTTCGGCCCGGTGGTGCTGCTCGGCCTCGGCGGCGTGGTGGCCGAGGCCCTCGCCGACGTGGCCGTGGCCCTCGCCCCGCTGCCCGCGGCGCAGGCTGCCGGGCTGGCGGACCAGCTCGCCGGGCGGGCGCTGCTTGACGGGTTCCGCGGCGGCCCCGTCGCGGACCGGGCCGCGCTGGGCACCGTGCTGGCCCGGCTCGGCCGGCTGCTCGCCGCCAACCCTGGCGTCGAGGCGATCGAGATCAACCCGCTGCGGGTCACGCACGACGGCCTGGTGGCGCTGGACGCGGTAATACGCGGTGGTACGCGGCAAGGAGGCACCCGATGATCACGCCGATCGCTGCCGGGACCGTGCCCTGGCCCGAGGAACAGGTCCGGCAGTACCAGAAAGCAGGCTGGTGGCGCGGGCAGGCCCTCGGCGCCGGGATCGCCGCCGTCGCCGACGCCAGGAAGACCGTGACGGCCCTGGTCGACGGCGCGACCCGGATCAGCTACGAATCCCTGATGGCCAGGGCCGATGCGCTGGCCGGCCGGCTGGCCAGCGGGCTCGGCCTGCACCGCGGCGACCGGATCGTCGTCCAGCTGCCGAACTGCTGGCAGTTCGTCGTGCTCACCCTCGGCTGCCTGCGTGCCGGGATCGTCCCGGTCATGGCGCTTCCCGCGCACCGCCAGCACGAGCTGGCCTACCTGTGCCAGCACAGCGAGGCCCGCGCCCTGGCCGTGCCGGGCGTGCTGCGCGGCTTCGACCACCAGGCGATGGCCGAGCAGCTGCGGGCCGGGTCGCCGACCCTGGAGCACATCCTGGTCGCCGGGCCGGACCCGCGCCACGCCGACCTGACCGCGCTGTGCGCGGAGCCCCCAGCACCCGCGGAGCCCCCAGCACCCGCGGAGCCCCCAGCACCCGCGGCACACCGGGACCAGCCGGACCCGGCGGACGTCGCGGTGTTCCTGCTCTCCGGCGGGACCACCGGGCTGCCGAAGCTGATCGCCCGCACCCATGACGACTACGCCTACAACGCGCGCGCCTCCGCGCAGCTGTGCCGCCTCGGCGAGGACACCGTCTACCTCGTCGCCCTGCCCGCCTCGCACAACTTCCCGCTCGCCTGCCCCGGCCTGCTCGGCACCCTGCTGTCCGGCGGGCGGGTGGTCATGCTGGCCTCCCCGCAGCCGGAGACCGCATTCGCCGCGATCGAGCAGGAGGGCGTCACGATCACCGCCGTGGTGCCCGCGGTGGCCCAGCGCTGGCTGGCCCACGCCGCGGAGCACGGACCGGCCGCGCTGCGCTCGCTGCAGGTGCTGCAGGTCGGCGGCGCCCGGCTGGCCGACGAACTGGCCCGGCGGGTCCGGCCCGTCCTCGGCGCGACGCTCCAGCAGGTGTTCGGCATGGCCGAGGGGCTGCTGAACTACACCCGGCTGGATGATCCGGACGAGGTGATCTGCGGCACCCAGGGCCGGCCGCTGAGCCCGGGCGACGAGGTGCGCATCGTGGACGGTGACGGGAACGACCTGCCCGACGGTCAGCCGGGCGCGCTGCTGACCCGCGGGCCGTACACGCCGCGCGGTTACTACCGGGCGCCGGAGCAGAACGCCCGCGCCTTCACCCCGGACGGCTGGTACGCCAGCGGCGACGTGGTGCGGCGCAGGCCGGACGGCAACCTCGTGGTCGAGGGCCGGGACAAGGACATGATCAACCGGGGCGGGGAGAAGGTCTCGGCCGAGGAGGTGGAGAACCTCCTCTACCGGATGCCGGGGATCGCCCAGGTCGCCGCCGTGGCCGCGCCCGACGCCGAACTCGGCGAGCGGATCTGCGTCTTCGTGGTACCGGAGCCCGGGCAGGACATCACCCTGGGCGCGATCAGGGCTGGCATGGCGGCGGCGGGGGTGGCGGGGTTCAAGTGGCCGGAACGGCTGGAGGTCGTGGCCGAGCTGCCCGTCACCAAGGTGGGCAAGCTGGACAAGAAGGCGCTGCGTGACCGGCTCAGGACCCCGGCGTGACGGCTCAGGCCTGCGTGATCACGGCTCGCTGCAGGTAGACCACGTCTCGGGCTGGTGGCGCCGGACCGGCTGGCGTCGTGCCGGATATGACGGGTTTGCGAAGAAACGGGTATTTCTGCCGGGTGCGGCGCGGTCAGCGGCCTGGGGTGCGTGGGCCCCGCACCCCGATAGACGGGGTCAAGGGCCCACGCACCCCAGCCCAGGTGCCCAGGTGCCCAGGTGCCCGGGTGCCCAGGGGGTCAGCTGACGATCTTGATGGCGCTGGACCAGCCGGTGCCCAGGGTCTGCTGCAGGGTCATGTGCAGGAACTGGAAGCCCTCGAGTTCACGGGCGCGCTTGAGCGGGCCGGCGTCGATGGGGCGCAGGCCGCCGGAGGCGGCCAGGTCCGCGACCGCCTGCTTGGCGTCGGCGTCGTCGCCCGCGACGAACACGTCCAGCGGCGCGCCGCCCGCCTCCCCGGCCACCAGGGTGCCGGCGAAGGTGGTGTTGAACGCCTTGACCACGCGGGCACCGGGAGCGGCCGCGGCGATCTGCTCGGCGGCCGACGTGCCCGGGGGCACGACCAGGGAGTCGAAGGTGGCGAAGTCGACCGGGTTGGAGATGTCGACCACGATCTGGCCGGCCAGTTCCTCGCGGTTAGCCGCCGCGACCTGCTCGGCCGCCGCGAAAGGCAGGGCGAGCACGACGATCCCGGCCAGGCCGGGGCCGCCCAGGTCGACGTCGGCGCCGGGCACGCGCTCGCGCAGGTCCTCGGCGAGCGCCTTGGCCTTGGCCGGGTCGCGGCCGGTGAGCCGGACGCTGTGCCCGCCGGCCAGGGCGCGGGTGGCGATGCCGGACGCCATGTGGCCGGCCCCGACGATAGTGATCTGCATGATCGTGCTCCTTCTCAGGTAGTTCAAATTTGAACATCTAGGCCAACGGTACCCGGTGATTCAAATTTGAACAACCCTTGGACCCGAACGAGCCCGGTGCCTGCCCCGGCGCCGGCCCGGTCCGTTCGGCTCGGAATTTAGTCTTGCCGGGCGGCGGCGCGGCGGCTGACCTCACCGAGCCCGTCGGCGATGACGGCGAGCTGCTCGGGGGTGAGCACGTCGATGAGCAGCTCGCGGACCAGGGTGACGTGCCCGGGGGCGGCCTGCTCGAGCCGCTGCTGGCCGGCCTCGGTGAGGACGGCGAAGACGCCGCGCACGTCCGACGGGCAGGACCGGCGGGCCACCAGGCCCGCCTTCTCCAGCTGCGTGACCTGATAGGTCAGCCCGCTCTTGGAGGAGAGCAGGGTGTCGGCGAGCTCGGTCATGCGCAGTTCGCCGTCCGGGGCGGCGGCCAGCCGGACCAGGATCTCGTACTGCGGGTGGGACAGGCCGACGGACTCCTTCAGCTGCTGGTCGATCCGCCGGTCGATCAGCGCCCCGGCGGCCAGGAAGCTCTGCCAGGCCCGCATCTCGTCCTCGTCCAGCCACTTCACCGCGCTCATGACCCCATCCTACCGGCCAGTTGTACAAATTTGAATCATCATGCTAAAGTCGCCCATAGTTATTCAAATTTGAACTACCAGGAGATCGTGATGCCTGCCAGGATGCCCGCCCTCTACCTCTCCCACGGTGCCCCGCCGCTGGCCGACCACCCGGCCTGGCCGGGGGAGCTGGCCGCGTGGTCGCGCGACCTGCCGAGGCCGTCGGCCATCCTGATGATCTCCGCGCACTGGGAGGAGGCGCCGCTGGCCCTGGGCGCGACCACCACGGTGCCGCTGGTCTACGACTTCTGGGGCTTCCCGGAGCGCTACTACCAGGTCACCTACGCCGCGCCCGGCGCACCCGAACTGGCCGGGAAGGTCCGCAAGCTGCTGCGCTCCGCGGGCACCCCGGTGCTGGACATCCCGGACCGGGGCCTGGACCACGGCGCCTACGTGCCGCTGGTGGAGATGTACCCGGCCGCGGACGTGCCGGTGCTGCAGATCTCGATGCCGAGCCTGGACCCGCGCCAGCTGCTTGAGACCGGCCGCAGGCTGGCCCCGCTGCGCGACGAGGGCGTGCTCATCATCGGCAGCGGCTTCTTCACCCATAACCTGCGCGCGCTCACCGGCGACGACCGCCTCGTGCCGCCGGTCATGGCCGAGTTCGACGACTGGGGCCGCCAGGCGCTGGACGCCGGTGACCTCGACGCGCTGCTCGACTTCGAGCACAAGGCCCCGGCCAGCCGCCTGGCCCACCCGCGGACCGAACACTTCGCTCCGCTGTTCGTCACCCTCGGCGCGGCCGCGGACGAGCTGGCCACCCAGCGCACCGTCATCGACGGCTTCTGGCTCGGCCTGGCCCGGCGCTCCATCCAGCTGGGCTAACCCCAAAGCCAGGTAGTTAAGGTCCTGGAGTGGAGGTCAAGCATCGTTCTCGGCGTGTCGCTGGCTGGCGTGCAGGTTCGGGTTTGCTGAGGGTTACGGTCATGGTGGTGACCGTGGTGCTGCGGGCTGGCCGGTACGGGTCGGCCGTATGCGGCCGAGGCGAAGCCGCACGCCGCCGCGACGTCGGCGACCGTCAGGCCAGCGCGGGCCGGATCAGCGAGCATCGCGTAGCCGAGTTGCAGGCGGCGGGACAGGATGTGCCGGGGGAGCGTGGTCCCGCCGTCCGCGAAGACCCGGGACAGGTGCCGCTCGCTGATCGCGACGGCCGCCGCGACCCGCGCCGCTCCCAGACCGGGATCCGCCAGGTGGTCCTCGATGAACGAACGCGCCGCGGCCCAGCCCGAGCGTAGGGATCGTTCCCCGGCCTGAAGGTCGCCACCACCGGAGACCGCAGCGAGGCCAGGCCGGTGTCCCCGCAAGGTCAGGTAAACGGCGATCGCATCGGCGGGACTGTGCCGGATCACGCCGGCGGTGCGCTCGACGACATGGGGAGAGCCGGTCACCCGGGCCAGCTGGATCCCGCCGAGCTGGACGTTGACCTCGGTGGCCTCCAGCGACCCCGGCTCCGTCGTGTGACAGCTCAGCCCGATCAGGGCGGCCGTGTTGTGCCGCTCCCACAGCTCGATCCGGCGCGCGGCAGGCAGCCCGGCGGTCGAGAAGACCCCGATCTCAGGCATAAGGCGGCGTTGCTTTTCGTGCGCCAAGCGAACTCTTGTCCGAAATTTTGCTACCGGCGTACAACGGCCTGGAGGAGCATCGCCCGGCGGCTGAAGCCCTCCCTCCCGGTGGTATACCGGTACCGGCACGAAGCATCAGGAAGCCGGTGAAATGTGTCCGCGGACGCGCAGGAAAGCCTTATCGGCAAGGTCGGGCGGGTCACGGTGTCCATCCCGGCGCGGGGGCCCGGCGAGGTGCTGCTGCCGGTGCGCGGCGGGAGCGAGGCCTTCGCAGCCTGGTCCGACGAGCCGATCGCGCGGCACAGCCGCATCGCGGTGGTCGAAGTCCTGTCGGCTCGTTCCGTGTTCGTGACACCCATCCAGCAGTAACCACCAGGGCCCGGCCCGAGGGGAGCCCGTATGTTCTTCTGGCATGTTCCTGCGCCGAATGAGGCGCTGCTGATCTCCGGCTCGAAGCGGCGGAACGAGGCGACGCAGTTCCGCATCGTCACCGGGCACGGCTCCTTCGTGGTCCCGGTGAAGCAGAAGGCGCGCATCCTCTCGCTCGCCTTGCAAGAGGCGGAGATCGTCGAGGAATGCATCACCAACCAGGGCATCCGGCTCAACATCCGGGCGGTCGCCGCGTTCAAGGTCGGCGACGACCAGGCGTCGATCGCGAACGCGGCGCGCCGGTTCCTGGCCGAGCAGGACCGCATGGAGGTGCTCGTCGGCCGGGTGTTCGCCGGCCACCTGCGGTCCATCATCGGCGGCCTCACCGTCGAGCAGATCATCAGGGAGCGGGACCGGGTCGCCCAGGAGGTCAAGGACGGCAGCCACGGCGAGATGGAGAAGCTCGGCATCGTGGTGGACGCGCTGGAGATCCAGGAGATCGAGGACTCCTCGGGGTACATCAACAACCTGGCCGCGCCGCACGCCGCCGCCGTAGCCAGCCAGGCCCGGATCGCGAAGGCGAGGGCCGACCAGGAGGCGACCGAACGGGAGCTGGCGGCTGCCGCGATGAAGGCCCAGTTCGAGCGCGACACGGCGATCAAGCGCGCGGGCTTCCAAGCCGAGACCGAGGAAGCCAACGCCCGGGCGGCGCAGGCCGGCCCGCTCGCCCAGGCGCAGGCGTCGCAGCAGGTCATCCAGCAGCAGACCGCGCTCGCCCAGCGGCAGGCCGAACTGGCGGCCCAGCGCCTGGAGGCCGAGGTCCGCCGCCCGGCGGACGCGGAGGCCTACCGCAAGCGCACCCTGGCCGAAGCCGACCGCGACCAGGCCAGGTTCGCCGCGGAGGCGACGGCCTTCAGCAAGCGGACCATCGCCGAGGCCGAGGCCGAGGCGAACAAGGCCAGGGCCGCCTCGCTGCGGGACGGCAACCAGGAGCTCATCGCGGCCAACCGCCTGGTGGAGGTCCTCCCGGCCCTAGTCGAGGCGGCCGCCCGCGGCCTCACGGACTCCAACCTCACCATCCTCAACGGCACCCAGGGCGTCAACGAGGTCGTGGCCGGCCTGGTCGGCCAGGGCCTGGCGATCCTCGACACGCTGAAGAAGTCCGCCGCCGTCACCGGCCAGGGCGCCTCGCCGGCGCCCGTCCCCGCAGTTCCGGGCGGTCCCGCCCTGGCAGGGTCCCCCTGATCCAACCCGGTCGCCATCATCGGGGATCGAAACTCCTGTCATAGCGAGTACAGCGATCCACAGCGATCCTGAACGCGGGAGGCCGGTGCTCAGTTCAGCGACACGGGCAGGTGCGCGGGCCCGCGCAGGTTGATCCGGCCGTTCCAGGTGACCCCGCCGTCCAGGGCGAGCCCGGGGAACCGGGCGGTCAGCCGCGCGATGGCGATGGAGGCCTCCAGCCGGGCCAGCGACGCGCCCAGGCAGTGGTGCGGTCCCGCCCCGAACGAGACGTGCTGGCGGGCGTTCTCCCGGTCGACTCGGAGCTCGGCGGCGTCCGGTCCCCAGTAGCTCTCATCCCGGTTGGCCGAACCGAGGCTGGCCAGGACGAAGGACCCGGCGGGGATGGTGACGCCGGCGAGGCTGACCTGCTCCAGGGTGATCCGCCTGGTCGCCTGGACCGGGCTGTCGTAGCGGAGCATTTCCTCTACCGCGTTGCCGATCAGGCCGGGATCTGAACGCAGCAGCGCGAGCTGGGCCGGGTGGCGCAGCAGCGCGAGGGTGCCGCCCGCGATGAGGTTGACGGTCGTCTCGTGCCCGGCGATGTACAGCAGCAGGGTCTGCGCGATCAGCTCCTCGTCGCCGAGCACGTCGCCGTCGTCTTCGGCGTTGATGAGCGCGGTGAGCAGGTCATCGGCCGGGTGGGCGCGCTTCCACGCGATCATCCCGGCGGCGATCTGGGTCAGCTCGGCGTCGGCGGCCGCGATGGCCGTGACCATGGCCGGGTCGTTGACCGGCTCGAGCGAGCGGACCACCGTGCCGCTCAGCTGCCTGATGCGCTCGTGGTCGGCCGGCGGCGTGCCGAGCATCTCGGCGATCACGGCGAACGGCAGCGGGAAGGCCAGCGCGTCGACCAGGTCGACCCGGCCCTGGCGTTCCGCCGCGTCGAGCATGCCGTCCACCAGCCCGGTGATGCGCGGCTCCAGCGCCTGGACGGCCCGCGGCGTGAAGGCCTTCGACACCAGCCGGCGCAGCCGGGTGTGGTCCGGCGGGTCGCGGTCGAGCATGGACAGGCCGCCGGAGCGGGTGACCTCGTCGCCGTACACCTGCTCGCGCAGGTCGAGCAGCTCCCGGTCGAGAATGTTGCGGTCCTCGACCGACAGGCCGGCCCGGAGCAGCCAGGACACGTCCTCGTACCGGGTGAGCAGCCAGAACCCGATCGGGTGCCGGTGCACCGGTGCCCCGGCGCGCACCGCCGCGTACTGCGGGTAGGGGTCGTCGGTGAAGCCGGGCGCGAACGGGTCGAACAGCGGTGGTGGCAGGGTCTGGGACAAGGGGGGCTCCTTACCGGCCGTCATACACCTACGCTGAGATTGTCACATACGCAGAGTATGTTACTACACTCTACGCATGCCACAAGTCAGGAGCCGACGGGAGCTGTACTCCGAGGCCACCCGGGCGGCGCTGCTCGACGAGGCGACCCGCCTGTTCGCCGAGCGCGGGTACGCCGGGACGTCCCTGGAGGACGTCGCGTCGGCCAGCCAGGTGACCCGCGGCGCGGTGTACCACCACTTCGAGGCCAAGCAGGCCCTGTTCGAGGCCGTGCTGGAGGCGCAGGAGGCCCGGGCGATCGCGAAGATCACGGCCGCGGCCACCGCCGCCGACCCGCTGGAGGCGGCGCTGCAGGCCCTCGACGCGTTCCTCGACCAGTGCTGCGACCCGGCCTACGGGCGCCTGGTCTGGCTGGAAGGCCCGGCCGCGCTCGGCTGGCACCGCTGGCGGGAGTGCGAGCGGAAGTACGCCTACGGGCTCGTCGACCGCTTCATCACCGCCCTGGTCGACGCGGGGTACCTGACCAACCGCGCGCTGGGCAGCCTGGCCGGGTTCTGCTTCTGGATGCTCGGCGGCGCCGGCCTCGCGCTCGCGGAGGCGCCCGCCGCCGACAAGCCCCGGGTCCGCGAGGAGTGGCGCTACCTCATCCGCCGCACCATCTCCGGGATCCGGGCCAGCTAGGACCCGCGACCCGGGTAACGACGCTGTAACGCAGCGGAGGATCGCCCGAAATAACTCTCATATTTGCTGGTCAGCATGGCTGTTCTCGCTTCTGGTCAGGTGCCGGTGCCGGATGCGGCCACCGCGCGGGCCCATCCCCTCGAGCCGCTGACCGCCGCCGAGATCGAGGCGGCCGCGGCGGCCGTCAGGGCCGCGGCCGGCCTGCGTCCCTCGGCCCGCTTCGTCTACATCAGCCTCTACGAGCCGGCCAAGGCCGACGTGATCGCGTTCGAGGCCGGCGGCCCGGCGCCGGCGCGCCAGGTGAAGGTGGTGCTCAGGGAACGGGCCGAACGAGCCAGCTACGAGGGCATCGTGGCCGTGGACCGCGCGGAAGTACAGTCCTGGCGGCGGGTGGACGGCGTGCAGCCGTCGGTGATGTTCGAGGAGTTCCTGGCCGCCGAGGAGACCGTCCGGGCCGATCCCCGCTGGCAGCAGGCCATGCGCCGCCGCGGCGTCACCGACTTCTCGCTGTGCATGATCGATCCGTGGTCCTCGCCCAACGTCGCCCCGGGTCTCGGGCCGCAGGACGGCCGCTTCGTCCGGCCGCTCACCTTCGTCCGGTCCGCCCCGGACGACAACGGCTACGCCCGGCCGGTCGAGGGCCTGGTGACGCTCGTCGACCTGGACACGATGACGGTGGTGGACGTCGAGGACCACGGCGTGGTGCCGCTGCCTGCCCATCCCGCGAACTACTCCGCCGCGGCGCTGACCGAACCGGGCAACGTCCCGTCCTTCCCGCAAGGGCCGCGCCAGGACGTCAGGCCGCTCGACATCGTGCAAGCCGGCGGCCCCAGCTTCACCCTGGACGGCCATCACCTGCGCTGGCAGAAGTGGGACCTGCGGATCGGCTTCACCGCCAGGGAAGGGCTCGTCCTGCACCGGATCGGCTACCGCGACGGCGGCACGCTGCGGTCCGTCATCCACCGCGCGTCGCTGTCGGAGATGTTCGTGCCCTACGCCGACCCGGCCGCCACGCACTACCGCAAGCTGGTCCTGGACGAGGGGGAGTACGGCATCGGCCTGCTCACCAACCGCCTGGAACTGGGCTGCGACTGCCTGGGCGAGATCCGCTACCTCGACGGCGTGGTCAACGACAACGACGGCCAGGCCATGGTCATCCCCAACGCCATCTGCCTGCACGAGGAGGACAGCGGCATCGCCTGGAAGCACACCGACTTCCGGACCGGTTACGCCGAGGTCCGGCGGATGCGCCGGATGGTCATCTCCTCGATCGTCACCGTGGGCAACTACGAGTACGGCTACTACTGGTACCTGTACCAGGACGGCAGCATCGAGTACCAGGTCAAGCTCACCGGGGTCATCTCCACCGGGGCCGTCGAGGGCCAAGGGGTCCAGCCCGGCCACGGGACGCTCGTCGCGCCCGGCGTGTACGGGCCGCACCACCAGCATTTCTTCAACGTGCGCCTGGACATGGCCGTGGACGGCCCGGCCAACCGGGTCTACGAGGTCAGCCCGGTCGCGCTGCCGGAAGGCCCGGGCAACCCGGTCGGGAACGCGTGGCGGACCGAGGAGGTCCTGATCTCCAGCGAGGCGGCCGGCGGCCGTGACGCCGATCCCCTCGGCGGCCGGTACTGGAAGGTCGTCAACGACAAGGTCCCGAACGGCCTGGGTCACCCGCCCGGATACAAGCTGCTGCCCGAGCACTCGATCGCCGCGTTCTGTCATCCCGGCTCCGCCGTGGCCCGGCGGGCCGGCTTCATCACCCGCCAGCTGTGGGTGACCGCCTACGACCGTGACGAGCTGTTCGCCACCGGCGACTACCCGAACCAGTCGGCCGGCGGCGGCGGGCTGCCCGCCTACGTCCAGGCGGGCCGGCCGCTGGTCGATACCGACGTGGTGCTCTGGTACACGTTCGGCACCAATCACGTGGTCCGCCCGGAGGACTGGCCGGTGATGCCGGTGCACCCGATCGGCTTCAGGCTCCTCCCGTGCGGTTTCTTCGCCGGCAACCCGGCCCTGGACAACCCCGCCCCCTCGCCCTGCAACTCGGATAACTGCCACCCGGATAACCGTCACCCCGGATAGGAGACGCCATGGCCGCCACGGTCGGATCGGACCTCGCCGAGGAAATCACCCTGAAGAAGAAGGTGCTGTCCACTCCCGAGGTACTCGCTCAGTCGGTCGCCAACATGGCGCCGAGCGCGGCGATGGCGCTGCTCCCGTTGTTCGTCTTCTTCTCGGCCGGCAACGCGCTGTGGCTGTCGTTCGGCCTCGGCCTGGTCGTCATGCTGATGGTCGGCTACTGCGCGGCCCAGTTCGCCAAGCGGGTCAACTCGGCGGGCTCCTTCTATGTGTGGGTGACCCGGGCGCTCGGCCCGGGCGCCGGTCACGCGGCGGGCTGGGGGCTGGTGCTCGGCTACCTGTTCACCGGCGTGGCGTGCGTGCTCGGCTTCGAGATCTACGGTGACCAGTTCCTGACCGGCCTGGGCCTGTCCCCCGGCAATCACGCGGTCCGGGCCGTCCTGTACCTGGTCGGCGGGCTGGCCCCGGCGCTGGTGTCGGTCCTGGACATCCGGATCTCGCAGCGGGCCGCGTTCATCCTCGAAGCCCTGTCGGTGACGATCATCTTGATCCTCTGCGTGGCCGTGTACTTCCATAACGGGGGCGTCGCGGACCGGCCTCAGCTCACCCTGTCCGGGTTCAAGCCCGGTGGCCTGGTGGTCGGGATGGTGCTGGCCATCTTCGCCTTCGTCGGGTTCGAGAGCGCCGGCGCCCTGGGGCAGGAGGCCAGGAACCCGGCGCGCAGCGTGCCCCGCTCGATCCTGTGGAGCTGCGGCGCGGTCGGCGTGTTCTACCTGATCGTGTCCTACGCGCAGCTGTACGGCTTCGGCGCGGCCGGCTTCGCCAAGGCCAGCGCGCCGCTGCCGCAGCTCGCCGACCGGGTCGGCCTCGGCCCGCTCAGCCACTTCATCGCCATCGGCATCACGTTCAGCATGTTCGCCTGCGCGCTGGCCTGCCTCACCGCGGGCTCGCGGATGCTGCTGAGCTTCGCCCACGACGGCCTGGCGCCGAAGGCGCTGGCGCACACGTCGCCGCGGACCCGGGCGCCGGACTTCGCCGTCTGGGCGGTGGCCGTCCCGATGACCGTGATCCCGGTCGCCTACATCATGGCCGGCAGCACCGACGCGATCCTCACCTCCGAGATGGGCACCCTGGCCACCTACGGCTTCATGCTGGCCTACGCCCTGGTGTGCGTGGCCGCGCCCTGGTTCCTTTTCCGCGGCGGCGAATCGTGGCTGCGGTCGGCGCTGCTCGGCGGCCTGGGCGTGCTCGCGATGGCGTTCGTCTTCTACGTCAGCTGGCTTCCCCAGCTGATCCCCAACACCATCTTCGCCGCCCTGACCTGGCCGCTGTGGATCCTGCCGTATGTCTTCCTGGCCTGGACCGCGGTGGGCGCGGCCTGGTACCTGACCGTAAGGCGCACCCGCCCGCAGGTGATCGCCGCCGCCGGGCGCTGGGGGGACCAGGCGGCGGCGTCGGAGCTGACTACAGCACCTTCGTCATGAAGACGCTGTACGGATCCAGCCGGTAGGCCGCGAAGGGACCGCAGTACTCGAACCCGAACTTCTCGTACAGCCTGCGGGCGGGCAGGAAAGGCTCGCTCGCGCCGGTCTCGAGGCTCAGCCGGGAGAACCCCATCGCCCTGGCCTCGGCGAGGATGTGCCCGAGCAGCCGGGACGCGACACCGGCGCCCCGGCGGCCGGGCGCCGTGCGCATGGATTTGACCTCGGCGTGGCGGGCGTCCAGTTTCTTGATCGCGCCGCAGCCGACCAGCGTGCCCGCGTCGAGAACGGACCAGAACGTGACCTCGGGCCGGCGCAACCCGTCCAGATCAAGGGCGTGCTTGCTCTCCAGCGGCGTGATGGCCCGCATGTCCTGGACGTGCTCGGTCAGGAACGCGGCGATCTCCGGCCCGGACAGGTCATCGACGACGATCTCCATTTCCTGCTCTCCTTTCCCTCTAGTGTCCGTTACCGGAGGGCCCGCGGTACGGTTCGGCGCCGACCGGCCTTGCCTCCGGAAATGCAGATCTCACAACTTGATATATCTATATGCAAATTGGAGAATCTTACTTGTAATAAGTGCTTAACAGAGTTACCGTCTGGGCACCTGACTCGGGCCCCCATCCTGAGTCCGTCGTGAAAGGTGCCAGCCATGGGCGTGAGGCGCAGGTGGACGAGACAGGGCCGCCAGGGTCAGGTGCTGGCGGCCATGGCCACCGTCCCTTTGCTGCTCGGGGTCGCTCCCGCGGCGGCCGCGCATGCCAGCGGCACGGGCCCCGCCCTGCTCCGCCCGGCCGCGGCGAGCCCGACCGTCACCGGGCCGGTGACCGGCGGACAGGGCGCCATCGTGCTGCAGGGAACGAGCTTCGACCTGGGTAGCGTGGGATACAGGCAATCAGAGTTCTTCCTGTCCGGGAACGCGACATCGTATGCGCCGGCCGCGCCCCTCGGATCCGACGGGCGCTGGCAGGTGACGCCGGCGAGCACAGCGCCGTACACCACCCGGATCGTGGTGTACCGGCCGGCCAATCCGGCCCGCTTCAACGGGACCGTCGTCGTGGAATGGCTCAACGTCTCTGCCGGTCTTGACGTGTCGCCGGAGTGGGTCTACGCCCACAACGAGCTGATCCGCGACGGCTTCGCCTGGGTGGGCGTCTCGGCCCAGGCCGTGGGGGTGGCCGCCGACAAAGCCGCGGACCCGGTTCGTTACGCCGCCCTGTCCCATCCTGGCGACAGCTACTCCTATGACATCTTCTCCCAGGCTGGCCAGGCCGTACGGGACTCCGCGGCCAAGATCTTCGGCGGCCTGCGGCCGCGCACGGTGCTGGCCGAAGGCGAGTCGCAGTCCGCGTTCCGCCTCACCACGTACATAGACGCGATCCAGCCCCTCGTGCACACCTACAACGGGTTCCTCATCCACAGCCGGGGAGGTGGCAGCGCGGCGCTGTCACAGGCACCTCAGGCCGACATCCCTACCCCGCCGGTCGTCTCCTTCCGCCCGGACCTGAGCGCACCGGTGCTCGCCGTGGAGACAGAAACCGACCTCATGCTGCTCGGTTACCTGTCGGCTCAGCAGGCTGACTTCCCCCGCTTCCGGCTCTGGGAGGTGGCCGGCACCGCGCACGCCGATGACTACATCGCTAACCTCGGCGCCGGTGACAACGGCAGCGGAGCCGCGGGCCGGCAGGAGCTGGACTCCATGCTCAATCCCCCGGCCGGCACGCCCGCCTTCACCTGCGCCACGCCGATCAACACCGGCGAGGGCCACTATGTCGTGGACGCGGCCGAGCACGCGCTGAACCGCTGGGTGACAGCGGGGACGCCCCCGGCCACGGCGGCTCGCCTGCAGGTGGCGACGTCTGGGTTCGGCACGACTACCCCGTTCAGTGCCCCGAAGCTGGCCGCGTTGTATCCCACCCACGCGCGGTTCGTCGCGCGGTGGGCGGCCAGCACCGTGGCTGACGTCGCCGCCGGGTTCATCCGCCCGGCCGACGCGGCTGAGCTTGTCGCGGCGGCCATCAAATCCGGCGTCGGCGGCTAACGGGGCGGGCTCAGCCTGACGAGATGCGTCGTCCGCTGATCTGGGCCGGCGTGATGCGCACGTACACGTCGCGGGCGCCGCCCGCCCACGGTTCGACATGCGTCCCGTCCTCGAGGTGCTTCACCTCACGCTCGTCTGTGACCTTGTGCGCGTGACCCTGCACCAGGACGCTCCAGCCTTCATGGAGCGCGTCGTCGAGGCGGTCGGCTTCGAAGCTGACCGCGGCATCGGCGTACACGGCCAGCAGCGTGTCCACCGCGGTGCGGAAGACGATGGTCTTTCCCGCCATGGCGAAGTTGACCGGCAGGATCATGATCCCGCCCGCGGACGCGAAGGCGACGCGGCCGATGCCGCCTGGTTCCAGCAGATCGAAGCACTCGACTGGGCTGAGCGTCCCCAGGACCGCTTCCTTCCCAGTTGTCATAGCTATCCACCTCCGCCAATCGCGGATTGTTTCGTTTCGCCAGCCTTCTCCGGCTGCGTGGCCGGCCGCTGCGGCCCGAGGTCCCGCCGGGGCGGGCCGTTCGGCCCGAGGGCGGCAGTGGCGGGCGTGCTCACGGTTAGGTGCGCCGCCGCCGCGGCCGCCAGCCGTCGACCCGCCACTTCGAGCCGGGGCGCCCGGGCAGGAGCAGGACGATCAGCAGCCCCAGGGCCGACAGGATGAGGCCGAACGTCAGCCCCACCCGGTCGCCGTAACCCTTACGCTCCGACAGCCACGACGCGGCGGCCGCCGAGATCAGCCACGCGAACAGGTAGTACAGCGCATTAGCGCCAATTGCGCCGCTCATCTGGTCGCTCCGTAACCGGTCATGTGCCGAGGTACGCCTTCTGGACCTGAGGGTCGTCGTGCAGGCTCGCCGAATCGTTGGCCAGGGCCACGCGCCCCGTCTCCAGCACGTAGCCGCGGCTGGCCGCCTCGAGCGCCCGGTTGGCGTTCTGCTCGACCAGCAGGATCGCCACCCCGGAGCGGTTGATCTCGCCGATGGTCTCGTAGATCCGCTGCACCAGGATCGGGCCGATCCCGAGCGACGGCTCGTCGAGCAGCAGCAGCTTCGGCCGGGCCATCAGCGCGCGCCCGATCGCGAGCATCTGCTGCTCGCCGCCGGACATCGTGCCGGCCTTCTGTCGCTCGCGCTCCTTGAGCCGGGGGAAAAGGTCGTAGACGCGATCAAGGTCTTCGGCAATTTCCGGGCCGCGCCGCCGGTGAGCGCCCAGGTCCAGGTTCTCCCGCACGGTCATCCGCGGGAAGCAGTGGCGGCCCTCGGGGGCGAGCGCGATCCCGAGGGTGACGACCTCGTGCGGCGGCACGCGCGTGATGTCCTCTCCGCCGAACGTGATGGTCCCCGCGCTGGCCGGGGTGAGTCCCGAGATAGAACGCAGGGTGGTCGACTTGCCGGCCCCGTTCGAGCCGATCAGCGTGACCACCTCGCCCGCGTCGACGGTCAGCGAGACGCCCTTCAGCGCCTCGATCGCGCCGTAGCGGGTATGGATATCCGAAACCTCGAGCAGTGCCATCATGCCTGCTTTCCGAGATACGCCTCGATCACCCCGGGATCCGCGCGGACCTCGGCCGGCTCACCCTCGGCGATCTTCTTGCCGTAGTCGAGCACCGTGACGCGCTCGGAGACGCCCATCACGACCTTCATGTCGTGCTCGATCAGCAGGATCGTCAGCTTCAGGTCGTCTCGCATCGCCCGCATGAACTCCGTCAGCGCCTGGGATTCCTGCGGGTTCATGCCGGCCGTCGGCTCGTCGAGCAGCAGCAGCGTCGGCTGGGAGGCCAGCGCCCGGGCGATCTCGACGCGCCGCTGGTCTCCGTAGGGCAGCTGCGCCGCGAGCCGGTCGAAGGCGGGCTCGCGCAGGCCGACGTACGCCAGCAGCTCGCGGGCCCGCTCGCGCGTCTGGAGTTCCTCACGGCGGACCCAGGGCGGGCGGAAGATCGACCCGAACAGCCCCGCCCGCATCTGCGCATGGTGCCCGACCATCACGTTCTCGACCGCTGTCATCGCGCCGAACAGGCGGATGTTCTGGAAGGTCCGCGCGACGCCGTACCTGGTGATCACGTCCGGCCGGGCGTGCGTGATGTCCCGCTCGCCCAGCAGGATCCGTCCCTCGGTCGGCCGGTACAGGCCCGTCAGCATGTTAAACAGGGTGGTCTTCCCGGCGCCGTTCGGCCCGATCAGCGACACGATCGAGTACTGCGGGACGTCGAACGAGACCTCGTTGACGGCGACCAGCCCGCCGAAGGCCTTCGTGACGTGCTCCGCGCGCAGGACGCTGAGGGCGACGGCGGGCGGCGCAGGCGGGGGAGTCCCGGTCGAGCTCACGTCCCGCCCCCGGGGGTACCAGGAGCCTCCGCGAGCTGAGCGTCCTCCGCGGCGATCTCGGCCGTGAGCTCGAGCCGGCGTCGCCGCTCCGGGATCAGCCCCTGCGGCCGCAGCACCATCATGACCACCAGCAGGAACCCGAAGATCCCGAACTCCACCTGGGTCAGCGGGAAGTGGAGCCCCACCTTGGCGGGGAGGCCGTTCAGCACGTCGGGAATCAGGTAGTTGTTGATGTAGCCCAGCGCCAGCCCGCCGACCACCGCTCCCCAGATCGACCCGAGCCCGCCGATGATCACCATGGCCAGGATGAAGATCGAGAACCCGAACTGGAACTGCGCGGCGTTGACCACGGTGTAGTACGTGCCGAAGAACGCACCCGACATGCCTCCGAACGCGGCGCCGATCGCGTACGCGAGCAGCTTCGTCTTCACCAGCGGAATGCCCATCGACACGGCCGCGACCTCGTCCTCGCGCAGCGCGACCCAGGCCCGGCCGAGCCGGGAGTCGCGCAGCCGCAGGTTGACGAACACGACGACGAGCAGGATGGCGAAGATCAGCCAGTACCACGGTCTCAGGTTCAGCAGGCTGAACGATCCGATCCCCGGGAAGTACGGCGAGTCGACCGAGCTGATGCCGAGGTTGCCGGCCGTCAGCGTCATGCCGCCGCCGACGTGGACGCTCTGGCCGTTGACCGCCACCACGGCGATGATCTCACCGAACGCGAGGGTGACGATCGCGATGTAGTCGCCGCGCAGCCGCAGCGTCGGCAGCCCGATCACCACTCCGGCCGCGGCGCAGATGAGCGCGGCACCGATCAGGATCAGGATGAAGTTGAGGTGCACGCCGGGCAGCGTGCTCGCGACCGGCGAGACGAGCACGTGGACCTGAGCCTTGAAGAAGAACCCGGATCCGAGCCATCCGAGCGAGTACGCACCCAGCGCGTAGAAGGCGACGTACCCTAGGTCGAGCAGCCCGGCAAACCCCACGACGATGTTCAGGCCCAGCGACATCACCGCGTAGGCCACCGCGATGATCGTCGCGTTCATGAACGGGCTGGACGACGAGAACGGGAACGGCAGCGCGATCCCGATCACGATGAGCAGTCCCGCCAGTGCCCGGCTCCACCACGGCGGGAGCCACTTCTGCACGGCCTCGTTCCACCCCCGCAGCCGCGCGCGCAACTCGCTCATCCGGCCTCCCTCGTCTCCTCGCCGAGCAGGCCGCGCGGGCGCAGGACCATGATGGCGATCAGGTAGCCGAACACGACCGCCTCGGTCCACTGCGGGCCCATCCGCGAATCGGCCAGCGACTGGATGACGCCGATGATCAGCCCGCCGAGCACGGCACCGCGGACGTTGCCGATGCCCCCCATGACCGCCGCCGTGAACGCGATCAGTCCGGCCTTGAAGCCCTGGAAATACCAGATGTTCGTCTCGTAGAGCGCGTACACGAGCCCCGCGGCGCCGGCCAGCATGCCGCCGAGCAGGAAGGTGAGCGAGATCGTGGCGTTGACGTTGATGCCCATCAGGCGGGCCGCCTCGGGGTCCTGGGCGGTGGCGCGCATCGCCCGGCCGGCCCGGGTCCGGTTGATGAACCAGGTCAGCCCGAATACGAGCGGGATCATCACGGCGAAGGCGAGAATGTATCCGCGCAGGATGGGGACCCCGGCGATGGTGAACACCGGTTGCTGCGAGCGGATCAGGTCGGGCACGCTCTGCGGTGAGCCCCCGCGCCAGAGCAGGCCGACGTTCTGCAGGATGAACGAGAAGCCGACCGCCGTGATCAGCGATGCGAGCTTGGGCGCGCTCCGCAGCGGCCGGTAGGCGACCCGCTCGATCAGGACGTTCAGCGACCCGGTCACGAGCATCGCGATGATCAGCGTCACGAGCAGGCCGCCGACCAGCCCCAGGGCACCAGTGGTGAGCCCGAGCCCGAGCGTCGCCCACAGGCCGACGGCGGTGAAGGAGCCGATCATGAACACGTCGCCGTGGGCGAAGTTGATCAGCTCGATGATACAGATCGTGATGGATCACCGCGTGACCCGCCACGAGGCCGGCCTGGTAGCCGTGGGTCAGGTCGGTAATGCCGTAGTAGATCGGCAGCGCCGCCAGCGCCACGACCAGGCCCCAGCGGCCGGCAAAATGCCGGACCGCCGCGAGCGGGCGTGCCACCAGCGCGGGCGGGCTGGGCGAGATCGTTGTGGTGTCCACGGGTTCCTGTGCAGTACGGCAGAGTGTGATGCAGCTTAGCGGTCGCGGAGGGGGCGCTGGGCGCCCCCTCCGCGATTGCCTAGCTCTGGACGGTCTTGGTGGGCGTGATCGTCTTGAGGAAGGCCGGCTCACCGTCGGACCCGACCTTGTATAGGCCGTAGGACTTCAGGGTGGTGTCGCCGTTCTTGTCGAACCCGTAGGTGCC